>Ga0181531_10001962_pt1 | contig 12923 bp, 10 predicted proteins | sample PEATcosm2014_Bin_38_FD_119743 | JGI IMG/M metagenome (GOLD analysis project Ga0181531, IMG submission 119743) | Peatland microbial communities from MTU Mesocosm Facility, Houghton, MI, USA - PEATcosm2014_Bin11_10_metaG | ecosystem: Environmental > Terrestrial > Soil > Wetlands > Peat | place... | reverse complement strand
GGTGCCGTGCACGTCGTGGCAATCGCTGCACGTGATCAAGCCTTCGTTCACCTTGTGGTGGAACGGCATACTGAACGCCGGCTTCGTGTCGGAGTGGCACTGGAAGCAGAGTGTAGGCTGCGAAACCTTCAGCAGCGTTTCTTCTTCCTTGCCCTGATGAACGCTGTGGCAGCTAATACAGCCGACCTTCGCCCTGGCGTGGGGCGAGCGGTCAAAGTTCGGGTGCGTGTCCGCGTGACAGGTCAGGCACTTGGCGTCAACCTCTTTGGCCGAGTGCTTCGCGGGATTGAATATCTTGGTCACGTCGCCGCCACCGGCCACGTGCTCGGCACCGGGACCATGGCAGCCCTCGCAACCTTGGTGCGAGGGCTCCTTATTCAGCGTGGTCTTCCAGTGCGGCGTCTTCTGCCAGGCGTTGTAGATATCCTCGTGACAGGTTTTGCAGGTGTCAGCGCCTACGTAGTTAGAAGGGCTGGGGGGAGGCGTGGCCGCGGGCGCGCTGGGGGACTGAGCGTTCTTGGCGGGAGCCGCCTGGCTCGCCTGCCCGGACGCCTGGGCAACGACGAGAAGAAATAGGGTCGAGAAGAGAAGAACTCGAGAGGCCCAGGAATTTGCTGGCAATCGCATTAGCATGCCCTACCTCGGTAAAGGTCAATCAGGAATCTGCCAAAGGGAATTTTCGGATCATTAATTTCGGATCATTAATTTTCGATGATTAACTTTCGATCATTAACTTGCATTTAATCTTTCGTCAGCGGGAGCGGAATCACAAGCGAAGACCGCACCGGGATCCAGAGTTTTGTGACTTCGATTCCCGTTTTGGATATTGGAAACGAGCAAACGATATTGATTTCATCCACGAGGACCGCCGTTGGTGAGCACCACCTTGAGCGCGCTCTCTCTTGCTGCGTTGGCAAAGGTGTCGTACGCCTTCAGGATGTCGTTCACGGCAAAGCGATGAGTCACGAGCTTGGCGGGCTGGAGTTTGCCGGAGCGCACGACCTTTAGCAGCATCGGAGTGGTGACGGTGTCTACCAGTCGCGTGGTGAGAGAGATGTTGCGGTCCCAGAGTTTTTCCATGTGGAGTTCGACGGGCTTGCCGTGGACGCCGACGTTGGCGATGCGACCGCCGGCGGCAACAATATCCTGGCAGATGGCGAAGGTAGCGGGAAGGCCGACGGCTTCAATGGCGACGTCGACGCCGGCACCCTCGGTCAGTTCCATCACCTGATGGGCGGCGTGGCCGTCGGAGCTGTTGATCAGTGAGGTTGCGCCGAGCTTCTTGGCGACGGCCAGGCGCTTGTCGTCGAGGTCGATCATGAAGATTGCGGCTGGCGAATAGAATTGCGCGGTCAGCAGAACAGCGAGGCCGACGGGGCCAGCGCCCACGATGGCGATGGCGTCTCCGGGCTTCACCTGGCCGTTCAAGACGCCGCACTCAAAACCCGTGGGCAGAATGTCGCTGAGCATGACCATCGCTTCCTCGTCGGCGCCGGATGGGAAGTGGTAGAGGCTGCCATCGGCTTGCGGGATGCGGACGTACTCGGCTTGGGTTCCATCGAGGGTATAGCCCAGAATCCAGCCACCGTGGCGGCAGTGGGAGTACATGCCTCGCTTGCAGAAGTCGCACTTCAGGCAGGCCGTGACGCAGGAGACGATGACTTTGTCGCCGACGTGAAACTCCGACACAGCGGTTCCGACTTGCTCGATCACGCCGATGGCCTCATGACCGAGAATGCGGCCGTCGGTCACGGCGGGGAGATCGCCTTTAAGAATGTGGAGATCGGTACCGCAGATGGTCGAGGTGGTGATGCGCACGATGGCGTCGGATGGATCGTGAATGCTGGGGCGCGGTTTCTCCTCCCAGGCATATTTGCCGGGGCCGTGATAGACCAGAGCTTTCATAGTGGCGGTGGAGTTGTAAGTCGCGGTCGTGGTGGAGGGTTCAAGTACGGCGGTTGTCATTGACTCTTCCTTAAGTAGGGATCATCGTAGAGCGATACGCTCTCCGCGACTGTTCAATACAGCACACTTTCAAACAAGCAACGAGAGGCCAGCGCCCCTTGTGGGCTTGGTGCAGCCGCTCCTTGATCTGTCGTAGGATCAGCCGTAGGATTTGCCGAGATTTGCCGTAGTCGCAGTCACAGGGCGGATTATGCAGTGGCAGGGGCGGGAGGTTCTGTGATCCACGTCACAGAACAGCGTGCGCGGGATCACGCAGAGTGGTGAAGCAGAAAAAGATTTGTGAATGGGAAGAAAACTAGGCTGCAAGCAATTGCTGGAGACCCGCTTTGTCCGACAAGATCAGCGTGGAACCGTGAAACTCGACGAGTCCTTTGCGTTTGAAATCCGTGAACAAGCGCGTCACGGTCTCGCGGGAGGAACCAATGATCTCGCCAATCTCTTCGTGGGTCAGGGTCAATACTACGCGGGCCTGGTCATTGCCGGAAGCATGGCGGGCGGCAAAATCGAGCAGGAAAGCAGCCAGCTTTTCTTCCACCGATCCCGAAAGCCCCAGGCAACGGACGTCGCGATATGTGGCGTAGTAGATGTCGGTCAAAGTTTCAGCAACTCTGGGCGCAACCTCGCCGTGGGCGCGGAGAAATTCAAGGAATGGTTTACGGGGAATAAAGTTGGCCTGGACGGGATCGAGGGCTTCGGCGGTCGCCTCATAGGGATTTCCGGAGATGGTAGCGGGCAGACCAATCAGTTCGCCGGGATCTGCCATCCGTAGAATCAGCGACTTGCCGCCGGGGGAAGTGACGGATAACTTCACACGGCCATTACAAATCACAAAAACGCCAGCGGGATCCTGGCCTTCAACAAAAAGAATGGCGCCCTTGGGATAAGTGGCGGACGACGATATTGCGTCCAGCCCCGCGAGCACAGCAGGGGCCAGATTGCAAAACAGGCGGTCCTTGTGAGGACAGGTGAGGCAACTTTCAATGACTTCGAGGCCGTAGGGAGTCTTCATAACGTCCGCGCACAGCATTATACTCCGCTGTTTTCCTGGCGTGCCGAGGAGGTGGGCCCGATGCGCAGGACGCGGCGGACGTCGAAGAAGATGACGATGGCGCCGATGACGAGCACCCAGATGGCGGAGCCTGCCATCCAGTAATTGAAGGATCGGACGAAATCGGCCGCGTCGGAAGAGGAGACGCCACTGGCGCTGAACGATTGCAACAGGCCGGTTCGGAACAGCCAGTAGAACAGAGAAAAGGAATAGAAATCGAGGCCGAGCCGGAGGCTGGCGGTGAGGCGCGTCCAGCGCGGGTTCGAAAGGTTCATGCAGGAGACGCCGATGCCGGCTAAGGTCACCAGCACCAGCGCCCAGAAAAAATAGGGCCAGCGTTCAGACAGAGTGATGGTGATGCCGAAAATGTGGAAGACGCGGCGAAAGGCGTCGATCTGAATCCACGTGGCCAGGGTTGCGACCACGACCGTCAACTCGAAGATGGTGCTGCCGCGAGAGATTACGTTGCGGTCGCGCACTTGCGGAAGCGAACGCGGATTCCAGTCGTTCACCAGATGCAGCCGCGCCTGCGACCGGTCGAGCAGCGCGAAGATCAGGGTATTGAAGAATAACGAGTACGTGCAGGAACGCCACCAGGGCCCGAGCGATAGGAATAGCGCGGCGCCGGGATGATCGGACCGAAAATCCGGGGAAAAGATGGCAATGCCCATCCAGACCAGCATCCAGGGCAGCAGAAAATACAGGAACAGCGACCGGATGATGATGCTGTAGATGGGAAACAGCGTCGGGCCGATTAGCGACTGTTGCGGCAGATAGCGCCCCGCCACGGCCATGGGTGAGCCGCAGCGTTTCAGGATGGGCTCGACTTCGGCGTCGCTGAGGGTGTGGCCGAGTTCGGATTCCTTGTCTTCGATCTGCGAGCGAAGATCTTCAGAGAGCTCCGCGATGATGTCGTCCTTCTGCTTGCGCGGCAACCAGAATTTGACGGCGTGCAGGTAACGGTCAACGAGTTCCATGACTGTGCTCCTGTTGCAACTAAGTTCTTGCGACTAAGATTTCGTGCGCTAGAAAATGTCTTCCAGCGATGCACGAATGCTTTTCCATTCCACCAATAACTGTTTGAGGATCAACTTGCCATCGGGCGAGAGACGGTAAAAACGTTTGTTGCGCTTGTCCTCTTCCCTCCATTGGCTCACCAGCAGGCCTTGCGTTTCCAGGCGGCGAAGCAGCGGGTAGAGCGTACCTTCGTCGATGGCCATGCCATGATCGGCCAGCGTCTTGCGCAGGGTGTAGCCGTAGTGCTCGGTGCGCAAGGCCGCCAGCACCGCCAGGGGAAGACTGCCGCGGCGGAGCTCCTGCCGGAGGTTCTCGAAGCGGTCGTTGCCGGTATCTGTGCTGGGCGACATATAGTGTACATCGCACACTGTATATCACACAGTACTTACTGTCAAGAAATTTCTTCAGCAAGGCGTTGCCCTCAGCGCCTGAAGGCGCGACGGACAAACGGCATTTGCCGCGCGACTGAAGTCGTGCCATTCCCTTTCTTGTTCCGATTAAGCGGCCAGGGTGTCGGCGGAGACCAGGCTGCGGTAGAGATCGAGGTAGTCGTCGATCATACGCTTGGTGGTGAAGCGGTCCCGGGCGCGGGTGAAGGCGCGATCGGCGTAGGCATGGCGCAGGGCGCGATCGGCATCGAGTTGACGAAGAGTTTCGGCCAGGCTGCGGGCGTCGTTGGTGCGGAAGTAGAGGGCAGCGTCGCCCCAAACTTCGCGAAAGCTTGGGATATCGTTGGCGACGATGGCGCAACGGGAAAAAGCAGCTTCGAGCGCCGCAATGCCGAGCGGTTCGTAGCGTGCCGTGGCGGCATAGACGGCGGCGCGGCTGTAGAGGGCGCGCAGTTGAGCTTCAGTCTGCGGGCCGCGGATGGCGACGCAACTCTGGCCGGTCGAAACCTTCACGTCGGCACGGATGGGAATGCGCGGCAGGGGCACAGTTTGCTCCGCGCCCACAATGCAGACAGAGAAAGGCTGCGCGTGCTGGGTGAGCAGGAAGACCTGTTTGCCGGCATCGACCAGGCGTCCCACGGAAAGCACGGAATCGTCTTTGCTGACGTAAGGATTGAAGAAAATAGGATTGCGACCGGGATAGATGATGGCGGCGCGGCGCGGGCGGCTATAGGTGGAGATAAGAGTGTTGAGCATACAGGCCGAGGGCGCGACCACGGCATCGGCGGCGGCAATGCCGCGCAAGATGGTTTCGCGATACCAGTTCAGCCAGCGCGTAGGGTGCGGCGTGCAGCCTTGCACGGCCTCGGACCAACTGATGACATCTCCATGGGCCATCACCACACGCGGGACGTCAACGGCGAGATCGGCGTGGCAGAACTGGTGAAGGTGAAGCAGGTCAGGCTGAACTTCGCGCACCAGGTTGGCGAGGAACTCCGACGATTCGGGCAGGTCGTTGGGCGCATCATCCATCCACTCCAAGCGAAAAGCCGTGGGCCGATACTCGAGGCCGTGGAGAAGGTCCATCCACGCGGTTTGGTCGGGCAGAGGAATCTCGCCGAAGCTGACCAGGGTGACTCGTACGCCGCGTGTCACAAGGCCTGTTACCAGCTCGCGGGTGTAAGTCCAGGAGCCGGACATGGTATCGGCCGTGACCAGAACGTGCACAGTGCCTCCGGGAGAATGCCGGATTCCGCGATGGAGGCGGGGTCCGGCGAGTGCGCTGGTTTATTCTAGTGCGAACGGGGCAAGGCGGCGAGGTTTTTTTGGGGACGGGCGTCCGCAAAACATTGCATCCTGAGGCGTCTTATCGTGCGCAAAGCAGCGGCGTTAGTCAAACGGGCCTGGATCATCCAAACCACTGAAAGTGGCTCCAGAATTCGGGCCAGGGTTGCAGCAGGTGGTGGCACAAATAGATATCCGGATGGTCGCGGCTTTCTTCGTTGATTACTCCGAAGGGGTTTGTGTTGTGCGCCACTAGCTCGCATCTTTCGAAATGTGCTTTCAGAAAGTCGTCGTCGAGGCCGATCGCAATGAGCGTTTGCGGATGGTTTTCGGGATAGCTGCGGTACCACGCCGAGTTCGTTCCGCTGATTGCCGACGGAAGACCGTAATGTTGCCCTAGCAGATTGATCGCACCCGCCTCGCCGTAGTTTCCGACGATGATTCCGGTTCCAGCGCGCTCGCTTGCGGGGATTGAATCGTAGACGCGCGCCACAGTTCCAACCAGGTCGGTCCAGCCAATCTCCTCTTTGAAGTTGTCCTGAATTTTGCCGGTTGCATTCCAGAGAGCGGAGTTAATTGGAGCGATAGGGGTGAAGAGCGCAAAAGACAGCACTGCGCTGGATGCAACCAGCAACCACGTCACGCCCTGAATCGCCAAAACCCGATTTCGAGATCGGGTCGCCACCCAGCGCTCCCACAGCACGCTCCCGGCCGCCAGCAGCACGGGATACAGCGGGCCGGGATAGTAGGAGCGCGCCTGCGCCACCAGGAACAACAACATGCTCAAAACGAACATCCAGCCCAGCAGGCGGTATTTGCGTCCGCGCTCGCTGAAGTAAAACCGCAGTCCCATGAACACCAGAGGCGACAGCGAAGCGCTTACGCAGACATATAACTGCTCGGGCAGAAAACCGCGGGTGCGTCCCTGGCGCACATCGCGCGTATGAATGTGGCGGAGGAAGTCGAGCGAGATGAAGTGGTGCTGAATTTGCCAGATCAGGTTCGGTAAAAAGATCAGTACGGAGATGGCTGCCCCGGCCCAGAGCCATGGGCTAAGCAACTGGCGGCGAATTTTCCTTTCGAACACCCCGCTCACGAGCAGGCCAGCAACCAGGCCGGTGACAAAGAACGCCATCGTGTACTTCGTCATCATGCCCGCGCCGATCACGGCGCCGATCGGCAGCCACCAACGTGAGTCGTCTGTGTTGAGCATGCGCAGCAGGAGATAGGTAAGCAGAACTCCCCAGAGATAGTCGAACGAAACGTATTGCAGGACCGTGGTCTGAATGGTGACGATCGGCACCACGGCGACGGCGAGCGCGGTTAAGACTTGGGAGCGCCGGGAACCGCCGAGTTCGCGCGCCATCAGTCCGGAGAGGACTATCGCCAAGGCAAGGGCGAGAATGGGCAGCAGACGAACCCCGAGGGTAGAAATGCCGAACACCGAGAGCGCAAGCCGTCCAGCGGCGGGAGTGAGCGGAGGATAGGCGACGAATCCCCATTCGAGATGGCGAGCGTCATCGAGCGTGGCAAGTTCGTCGCGATGAAATCCGTAAGGGCTGCTGGTGGCGACGTGGAGGGCGACAAAAATAGCCGCCAGCAGGAGAAGAATGCCAGTGTCGGAGCGAAGCCGGGCAAGCATAGGTTCCATATCGACCTATGTTACGTATTTTCTTTCGCAGATCTAAATTGGGAAGCGGCGAGACGCTAGAGGTACGTTTCACCGCCCGAGGGGGAGGAAGTCAGCTCGCGCCCAGCCTTATGCGCATGTCGCGGGCGAGGTTGTCGATGAGCCGGATTTTTTCGGCGGCGGGAGCGGGAACCTCGGGCACGGACATGGCGAGTTCGCAGGAGAGCAGCATGGCGGTGAGCGATTCGCACATTTCGCTGCGAATCTGTTGCTCAACCGAACGGCGGGCCTGGGTTTCTTCACGCTTGCGGCGATGCAGCGCGGAGCGGACTTCGCGCAGCAGGCGCTCCATGCCGCTCACGGCGAAGTTGAGGTAGACGGGAAAGGCCGTGCCCAAATGCTCGAGCACCTGATCGCTTTCGCTGGGGTCGTTCTCCAGCAGAAATTGATCGAGGACTACGGCCGAGTAGGCTTGTTCGCGTAGTTGGGCTACGGCTTGGGGAAGGTTCCCTGCCCAGTGAGTTTCTTCGCCAGTAGCTTCTCTTAGAGTGGCTGCGCACTCTTGGCCGCGTGCCGAAGGGGTGATGAGTAAAATCATGCTCTTTCCACTGCACGCCGGGCACCATAATTGCGGGCATTGAAAAGACATGACTTAGCACGAGGTGCCCGAAGCGCGGTTCCCATTGCGGAACGCAAAGTAGTTCTCAGTTCTCAGTTCTCAGCAAAACCGCGTTCGACAAACTGAGAACTGGGAACTGAGAACTGAGAACCGCCTCTAAATCTGCGCTGCGTAGTCCTTCAGCTTGCGGTACAGAGTTGTCTTGCCGATGCCGAGCAAGCGCGCGGCCTGCAATTTATCGCCATTGAGTTCCGCAATGGCATTGAGAATGGTTTGCCGCTCCAGTTCGGCCATGGGAACGATCCCATGTTGACTGTGTCCATTGCCGTTGGCTGGCGCGGGGACGTGCGCGCCGGCGACTGCAGGAGGCAAGTCGGTTACGTGGATTAAAGGTCCGCTGGTAAAGGCGAAGGTGCGCTCCAGGCAATTTTCCAGTTCGCGAACGTTGCCCGGCCAGTCATAGGCCAACATGGCTTTGAGAGCTTCGTCGCTGAGGATTTTTTCCTGCCCCGAAGCGCGCGCGGTGCGCTCCATGAAGTGAGCGACCAGCAGAGGGATATCCTCGCGGCGCTCGCGCAAGGGAGGGATGCGCAGGCTCAGGACGTTGAGCCGGAAATACAGGTCGCGGCGGAATGCGCCCTCGGTCACGGCTTGTTCAAGAACACGGTTGGTGGCGGCAAGGATTCGCACGTTGATGGCAATGCGGCGGGTGCTTCCGACCGGGCGAATCTCCTTTTCCTGAATCGCGCGCAAGAGTTTTGCTTGCAGATCGACGGGAAGCTCGCCCACTTCGTCGAGAAATACCGTGCCACCTTCGGCGATTGCCAGCAGGCCGTCTTTGGCCTGATTGGCTCCCGTAAAGGCTCCTTTGACATAGCCGAACAGCTCGCTTTCGATCAGCGTGGGAACGAGCGAGCCGCAATCGACCGGGATGAATGGCTTGTCGTGGAATGGTCCGGAATAATGAATGGAGCGCGCCACCATTTCTTTGCCCGTGCCGCTTTCGCCCAGAATCAGTACCGGGTGCGAGCTGTTGGCGGCTTTGGCAATGATGCGGTAGAGCTTCTCCATCTCAGGAGCGCGGCCGACGATACCTCCATACCCCTGTTTGGACTTGAGCTTCTCGCGCAGCATGCGGTTTTCGCTCTTCAGCTTAAGGTGATTGGAGACGCGCTCGAGCAGGAGCTTGAGTTCGTCCACGCTGAAAGGTTTGGTCACGTATTCATACGCACCCTGCTTCATGGCCTGCACCGCCGACTGCACCGTGCCGCAGCCCGTCACCACGATGACGAGCGCCTCGGGCCGCTGCGACTTAATGTGGCGCAGGGCTTCCAGACCGCTGGCTCCGGGCAGGCGCAGATCGAGCAGAACGGCGTCGATGCTTTGGGTTTGCAGGATGCGGTAGGCGTGCTCGGCGGAATCGGCCACGTGAGCCATGAAGCCCAGGGACAGGGCGACTTCGCGGCAGGCGTCGCGGATGGAACGCTCGTCGTCGACGATCAGGAGGTTGAGAAAGTTGGCGGCGAGAATCTGCGGAGTGGCGATGGAGTGACTGACTGCGGCTGACGTCATAAAAGTGATTCCTTCTCGATTGCTTGAAATGGTGTTGGTGATGCAGCCTCTGAATCTGGACCAGATGTTTCTTGCAACTTTGGATCGGCGGCCATTGACGCGCGAGGAAACAGGATCATCACGCGAGTGCCGTGGCCGGGTTCGCTTTCGAAGTGGATCAGTCCGCGATTGGTGGTGACGATGCTGCGGACCGTGGTTAATCCCAAGCCGGTGCCTTCTCCGGCATTCTTGGTGGTGAAAAATGGTTCGAAGAGACGGCGGCGAGTTTCCGCGTCCATGCCATGACCGTTGTCGCCCACCACGAGGAGAACGCAATGAAAAGCCGGTCGGGAGCTTGTGGCTACCGTGCCGGCCACCGGCTGAAAGCGGCAGTTGCTGGTTTCAACGGTGATGCGGCCGCCGTTGGGCAGGGCGTCGCGGGCATTCAGCACCAGGTTGAGTAGGATCTGCTGGGCTTGCGCCTGGTCGATTTTGACCACGCCCAATTCCGGGTCAAGACGCAGGTCCAGCGCAATGTTTTCTCCGATCAGGCGAGTCAGAAGGTCGCGCATGGCGGCCGCAACTTCGTTAAGGCACAGCAGACGCGCCGGTGCGGCCTGGGGTCGGGCAAAAACCAGTAATTGCCGCACCAGTCCGGTGGCTTGGATGATAGCAGAGCGGATTTCTTCCGCGTAACGGCGGCGGCGGTCACGCGGATCCAGATTGGTAAGCAGCAGATCGCTGTATAGCATGACGCCAGTGAGCAGGTTGTTGAAATCATGCACCACCCCTCCAGCGAGGCGGCCGACAGCTTCCCAGCGCTGAGTTTGCAGCAGGCTTTCCTCGGAAGGAACCGAAGCGGTACTCGGCTCGGTGATGGGTTTTTCTGCGACGATCTTCTCTGCGGCGGCCTTCTCGGCGTTGATCTTCTCAGCAATGATCTTCTCTACCAAGATCAAGGCGTGGTCGGGTTCGCCGGCGAAACCGGGCTGGCGCCATGCGGTCCAGCTCGCACCTGGCTGCCCTGTAATTGCGTCTCTGGCTGCGATCCCGATGCAATCGCGTCTGCGGGTGAGCAGGTCGCGCAGCAAGGTCTCCGTTTGGTCGCGGTCTTCTGCGCGAACCAGTTCGCGGAGCCGCAACGCGCGCCCGTTCGCCCCGTTATGTTCGACGGTCTGGTCGACGGTCCGCCTGAAGGCGGGGTTCATCTCGACAATCACGCCCTCCGGGTTACAACGGGCCACGGCAACAGGAGCGTGTTCGAAGATGGCACGGAAAGCCGTTCCGGAATTGTCCTCTGCGGAAACGCCGGACCACGGAAATGGGGTCGCTGTATTCATACTGATTACTGTCGCGCGGGACGATTCCCGAAAGAAAGTCTGCGAGGGCTGTGCGATACCTTGGTGTTCCCAAAATGGGAGCCGCAAAGGCAAAGTCGTCATCCACCCTCCTGTTGCGACCTCACTATAGGCAGGACCACGGGTGGCTGCGAAAGGGCAGATGTCACTCAAAACGGGAAGCAGCCTGTGGAAAACTCTGTATGTGGCTTATTTTCTTAGACGTAGACGGAATTAAAAAACAGAAAATAAAGTCTAAGAGGGACTTTATGGAAGCGATGCAGCCGCTTTATTCAATGGAGTAATCCCGTAATTGACCGTTCACTTTCGCAACAGATAAGGATTAAAGGACGAGCGGTGCGGTCAGACGGAAGGTTAGACGACGGCCTTTTCGGACTTCGACGCCCTGCGGCGGCTGAAGAGTCCCACGCGCGAAGAGGCTGGATGTCTGAAGCGCAAGTTCCCTGCCCTCAATGGTAATTGCGCTAACAGTCAGCCGGAAATAGGCCGAATCGGGGGCCGAACTTGGAGACGACCCGGGACGAACCGACAGGGTTCGCGCGGACTCGATCCGCCCTGTCACTACCGCGCTGCGGTCGAGGACAATGTTCCCGTCCAGCATGAGAGGCGCTGCAACGAACGCTGTAAATGTGTCCCCATCATGGGCGGTTGCAGCAGAGAGTGAATCCTTCAGCTGAACGGTCAAGAGAGTTCCGGCGGGCAGAATGCGGGGTTGAGCCGGGCCCCGGAAGGGTAAGCTGGCAGTCTGTTTCGGATCCACCGCAGGCGAAAGCACGCTGTCACCACTTGAGACCAGATCGGAGCTGGCGTGGAATGGGAGGCGCGATTGCTTCGCAGTCAAATCCGATTCGCCGCGATGCGTGGGTTGGGAGCGGGCACAGGCCTGGCTCAGTGCAAAGTTCAGAATCAGGCTCAGCGCGAGACAAAACAGAAGCGGCGCGGACTGTCGCACTCGATTCTTCCGAAATCTGGCCATTGCAAGCATCGTCGCCCGGTTTTCTGGTACGGGTAAGTGGCAAGTGGAGTACCAGAGGCGACCCATTCAAATCAAGCACATGCGGAGATCAAGGTAACCCGCGCGTATAGAAGTTACCGGGATGTGGTGACGGCAAATGAAATCGCGGAGAGCGCTGCCGCGCTCTCCGCGAACGTTTTGCTGAAAAGCAGCTAGTTGGAACCGCCGGCGTTGGCACTCTGCATCTCGTCCTGCGGTTGGGCGATCACTCCGTCAAACGGAGTTGCCGCCACAAAACGCCCGTGCACCACGCTGATGCGACGCAACGGGAAGCCCGAATCCGGACCTCGCTGCCAGGTGCTGCCGCCGTCAATGCTTTCAAACACGACACCGGTCAGGCCGCTGGTTGCAAGCAGGCGTTTATGACTGCCGTCATAGCTCACGGAAGTAATATCCTTGTCGGGCAAACCCTTCGTCACGCGATTCCAGGTCTTGCCGGAATCCGCGCTGTGGAAGGCGCCTTCGCGCGTAGCCACGAATATCTGGCCATCCGGCGCAACCGTTGCGCTGCGAACATTTACGGGATAGGAGGCGAGTACGGCGAGATGCCAGGCCGCTCCGGAATCCTCGGAAACCAGCACGCTGGAGCGTGTGGCCGCGACCAGAAGGCCGTCCTGCGCTTGCACTGAAACCACATCCTGCTGACCAGCGATGGGGCCGCCCACCCAGGCCTTGCCCTGATCCTTGCTCATAAACAGTCCGGCGGAAGTCGCCGCATACCAGCGGTTGGGTCCAAGGTCGGTATCGCTGACCCGGCCTTCGAGCACCGAACGGGTAGTCGAAGTGGAAGCCACCGTCTTGGTCTTGCCGCTCTTTAACTTCACGGTACGCGAGGTTGTCTTCTCGACCACGATGTTGTTGATGGGAACCCAGGCTGCCGCGCCCGGAAGTAGTTCAAAGACTCCACGGTTTGTTCCGGCCACCAGGGTTCCATTGCTGGCTTGCTTGAGCGTGAATACATCGCGTCCGTCCAGGCCTGAGCTTTTCTGCTGCCAGCTCTGCCCGCCGTCGCGGCTGGAGAACACTCCGCCACATTCGCGGTCGTTC
>Ga0181531_10001961_pt1 | contig 12925 bp, 11 predicted proteins | sample PEATcosm2014_Bin_38_FD_119743 | JGI IMG/M metagenome (GOLD analysis project Ga0181531, IMG submission 119743) | Peatland microbial communities from MTU Mesocosm Facility, Houghton, MI, USA - PEATcosm2014_Bin11_10_metaG | ecosystem: Environmental > Terrestrial > Soil > Wetlands > Peat | place... | reverse complement strand
TTAAAAAGGAAGAGCGCCTTGACCTGATATTCGGTGGCGGGAGATTCGCCGGCAAACCCGGAGTCCGTCACCAGCAGGCAAACCGTCAAGCCCAGCAGCGTCATCGCCCGCCCGAACGGTTTTGCCGTCCGTGGGTTCTGCTGCTTGGAATCGGGTTTGTTCATGGATGAGTTGACACAGGCTTCGTCGCATTAAAAACGCCAGGTGATCCTTCCCATGATGCTGCGCGGGATTTCCGTGAGCACCGTCGTCTTGTAACTCGTGAATTCGGGATGGTTGCCATCCAGGAGATTTTGTCCAAAAATGCCAAGCTCCAGCGTTTTGACGGGCCGCCACGTCACGCCGAGATCCACGCGGGCATACGCCGGAATGGTCGTGCTCGCGTTGCCGAGCGGCGGACTGATTTGGTCAACGTAATAAACCGCGCCGTCCAGCTCAACGTGGTGCGGCAGGTTGACATACGAGCGGATTTGAAACTGGTTCTGCGGATTGTTGTCGTATCCCTGCGTTGGACTCAGGTGCGTCTCCGAAAACGTGTAGCTGGCGACCAGCTTCCAGTTGTCGGTGACACGCCATTCGCCGGAAACTTCCGCGCCATAGGTATCGGCGTGCTGGACGTTTTCGAACGTCAGCGGAACAATGACCGGACCCGCCGGCGGCACGAAAACCGGGGCGCCTTGCACCGGTGCTATCAATTGGTCATAGACGTTGTAATAGGTGGCAACGTCGAATGACACGGGCTCGATGGGCTTGATCCGATAGCCCAGTTCGTAAGCCGTCAATTCCTCGGAATTGAGACTCGGATTTCCAGAGACCGTGGCGAGCACCGGCGGGTTGAATGAACGATTTTCAAGAATGTCCAGTTCGGAATAGGACGGAGTTCTGACCGCCCGCGACACGGCGGCCCAAACGGTTTGCTTTTTCGTCGGCGTCCAGGCCAGCCGGACGCTGGGTTCCACTTCAAATCCCGTGATGTTGTCATGTTCCAGCTTCGAGCCGATGGTCAGATGCAGACGGTTTTCAATGACCGTGATGTCATCCTGCAGGAACGCGCTGAAAATTTGATCATGATCGCTGGTCGGCGAGAATGACACAAAAAAGTCCGAGTTGGCGATGTCTTCCGTCAGATAGCGGTAGCCGGCCCCCCAGACAATTTCCTGCCGGCTGCCCAGGGCAAACCGGTGTTGCAAATCGAAATCGTAGGTGTTGTTTTTGATGACGATGGGTGCGTCGCCCTGCTCCGAGCGATCGTAAAACATTTGCAGACTCAATTGCGACGTGTCCGAATAATTATGCGTCCAGCGGCCCAGCACATTTCCGCCAGTGTCGTCATCAACGAAATTGACACGGTTCACGAAGGGCGGCGTCAACGTCGTCTCGTCAATCGTTTCGCCCGCGTTGAGGGAATAATAATCTCCCTGCAGCGTAAAATTATTTTCCGCGGTCGGTTCCCAGTCCATGCGGAAGCCCCCGCGAATCGCGTTCCAGGCATCCGCCGTGTTTTGGCCGGTGGCATCAACAAAATTGTCCCGGTTGAAATAGGTCACATAAGCGCGATAAAATAGATTCGTCGCCAGCTGGCCGCCGTATTGGACGGTGGTATAAGGTTGATTTTCCGTTCCGTAAACAACCGTGACCAGTCCGCCCTGGGTGTCCTGGGCGCTTTTGGTGATGATATTGATGACGCCGTTGACGGCGTTCGCGCCCCAAAGCGTTGCGCCCGGCCCGCGGATGACCTCGATGCGGTCAATGTCGTCCAGCGGCACATCCTGCACATTCCAGAAAACCCCGGCGCTCACCGGCGTATAAACCGAGCGGCCATCAATGAGCACCAGCAATTTGTTCGCATACTGATCGTTGTAACCACGCGAGCTCACGGCCCAGTGATTCGCGTCAATCTGCGCCACGTCCAGTCCCGGCACCATGCGCAGCAATTCCGGAATGCTCGTCATGCCGGAACGGCGGATGTCCTCCTGCGTGATGACGTAGATGGCGGCGGGCGCGGTAAATAGATCGGATTTCTCTTTTGAAACGGAAGTGACCTGCACATTCACCAACTGCTCCAGCGAGAAATTCTCCAAGTCGCCGGAGGCCGCAGCTTGATTGGTGTCGGCGGCGTCCGCTAAAATCACCATCAACAAATACGCCAGCGCCGCGCCGGATAAAATCAATTTGGGCAATGATAATTGTTTGAACATGGTTCATCGGCGCACTGATTGGCTTTGACGGATCGTTTCCCTTTGTTTCCGAAGCATGGGGGTGTCCGTTTCATTGTCCAGCATGGCGCGCACTTTGCGGGCGAGGATTGTTGTCGTGTAAGGTTTCGGCAGAAACGCGACGCCCGGCTCCAGCACGCCATGCTGCGCCAGGGCGTCATCCGTGTAACCCGAAGTGAACAGGATTTTGAGATCAGGATAGGTTGTTTTCAACCACTCCGCCATCACCTTGCCGCCCATCTGCGGCATGATGACGTCGGTGACCACCAGACGAATCGGGGATCCTTTATGCTCCCGCGCCACCCGCAACGCATCCTGGCCGTTGTTCGCGCGCAGCACGTTGTAGCCCAGCGTTTCCAACGCTCCCGCAGCCAGATGCCTTACGGAGGGCTCATCTTCCACGAGCAGCAAGGTTTCCGTTCCGCGCGGCGGCGGGCTTGTTTCGATGGGTTTGGTGGTTGTGTCCACCGCCTGCTCGACCCGCGGGAAATAAATCTTGAACGTCGTGCCTTTGCCCAGCTCGCTTTGCACTTCGATATGGCCGCAACATTGCTGGACAATGGTCTGGCACGTCGCCAGCCCCAGCCCGGTGCCTTTGCCCTTGGGCTTCGTCGTAAAAAATGCCTCAAACAGGCGCGCTTTGACTTCGTCCGTCATGCCGGTTCCCGTGTCGCTCACGGTGAGCCTCACATAGGCGCCGGGAATTGCACCCTTATGCGAGCGCGCATCCAGCGTGACATTGTCAGTGGCAATGGTGAGCTTGCCGCCGTTGGGCATGGCATCGCGGGCGTTGACGACCAGATTCATCAGCACCTGCCCGACGTAGCCGGGATCGGCCTTGATGCGCCCGATTTCCTTTCCGGGGACCATCGTCAGGGTGATGTGCTCGTCAATGAGCCGGTGCAGCATCTTGTCCAGGTCTTTCAACACGTCATTGAGGTCGAGCACGACGGGTTGGATCGTCTGCTTGCGGCTGAAGACGAGCAGTTGCCGCGTCAACCCGGCGGCGCGATCCGCCGCGTGCTGGATCTCCTCGGCATATTTTCGCAGCGGGCTGTCCGCGCCAAGTTCCGCCAGGATCAAATTGCCGTAACCCATCATGACTGCGAGGATGTTGTTAAAGTCGTGCGCCACGCCGCTGGCGAGCTGGCCCATCACCTCCATTTTTTGCGCCCCGATGAACTGCAGCTCCAGCTTCTTGCGCTCGGATACATCAATGCCGGTGCCGATGAGGCACGGCCTGCCCTCCATTTGAACCTTCTGTCCGGTAAAATAGTAGTCCGTGAGCGTGCCATCCCTGGCCGCAAAGCGCGCCTCGGCATTCGCCGCGCCCGCCGCAAAAACCTCCTCGATCTTTTTGGCAATGTAGTCCCGTTCGTCGCCCACAAAAAAATCCAGCGGCCCCATGCGGGCGAGTTCTTCGGCGGCATAACCGGAGACGCGCTCAAAATTCCGGTTCCAGCGCAGGAATTTTCCCGCCTGGTCATACAGGTAAAAGATGCCGGGCAGGCTGTTCAGGCTGGTCTCCGAAAAATTGCGCTCGCTTTGGATCAGCCTCTCAATCCGCCGGTGTTCGGCCCGGTCTTCGACTTCCTGCATGGCGCGGCGCACGGCGGGAACGAGACGCACGAGGTGCCCCTTCAGGACATAATCCGTCGCGCCGCTCTTGAGTGAATCAACAGCCCGTTCCTCGCCGAGCGTCCCGGACGCGACGATGAACGGGATGTCCGGCCACCTGGCTTGCGCAATTTTCAACGCCGCCAGCCCGTCAAACGCCGGCAGCAAGAAATCCGAAAGGATCAGGTCAAGGCCGCCACGTTCAAGCGCCGCCACAAATTCATCGTGGGTTTCCACCCGGGTGATGGCACAGGTGATGCCTCCGGTTTCGAGGATGCTTTGTATGAGCGCGGCATCGTTCGGGTCATCTTCCAAATGCAATATGTGCAATGCCGGTTTCACGATTCACACTTTGGGATCAATTATTATGACTCTGATGTGTCCGCGGAAGACATGATCCGGCGGCGGCAAATCATTGCTTTTCATTTTTCCATGAAGACGGGTTTGCATGAGTCAAAAGATTTTGCGAGCCATAGTTTAATAATGTGCAGAAAAGCTCCGCGCCCGCCATGGGGTGTTCTACCCATGCCGGACTTGATGAATTTGATCCCGGCGGGCAGATCCAAATATCTGTCAATGAAACCTGAAGCGTCGGGAAAAAGTTGCCTGCTGTCGCTGCTCAACCATCGTGGATTTTGCTTTCAATCACCCACGGGCAACGGGCCGCGCCAGAACACGACGGCGCTGTTCAGATTGCGGGAATGCCTGCGCCAGCTGCGGAACCGCGATTGACGAAGGCAGCTTGCGCGTGGGCCCTTTTGAGCGGGGCGACTCGCCATCGGGCATTCTCGTCCAGATTCCCGGCCCGGTTTGTTTCCATTTCACGACATTTTTTGGTTTCATGATAATGATGCGGATTGTCCGGGCTGGAGGAACCTAACGGGACGTCGGATTGGGGATTGGAATCATCATAACCGCAAGCCGCCGGCTGATGGCCGGTTTGAAGGCGGCGAGATCTCCAAGCGGTTGCCGTCGGTCGCACGCAGAACGATTTCCACCGTTTCCAACAACTGCTCGATGGAATAGGGCTTGACGAGCGTGGCCGCAGGTTGGAGCCAGGGGTATCGGGTGAACAAATCCTCCGTTGGCAAAGTTCCGGTGGCCATGATGACCGGCAGCGTCATGTGGGCGGCACGCAATTTCTTGACCAGCGCCAGGCCGGACAATCCCGGCATGTCGTGGTCGGTAATCAGAAGCGCGTAGCTTTCCGGGGCGTGGCGGACGGCATGAAGCGCCTGCCAGCCCGCGATGCCGTCTTCGACCGCGTCCACCACGTAGCCTGAGTCTTTCAGCACTTCAGCATTGAGTCGGCGGATGTCCGGTTCGTCGTCCACGACGAGAATGCGGCGGGTCGGGCCCCCCGGGCGTTTAACTGGCGCGCCGGCCAGCTCGCTGGTTTGCAGGATTTTTTTGTCAGTCATAAAGTCTGGCCGCCATACCTTTGGGAGCTGTCGGTGGGGTAATCCGCCTCGCACAGGACTTGTTTTACCATCTCAAGCAAATCGTCATTGGAAAAGGGCCGCTCCAGCGCCGCATCGGGTTTCAGCCACGGCCGGCGGGCAAATTCATCCACGGGCAAATATCTTGTCGCCATGATGACCGGCACCGCCATGTTCGCTGAACGCAGTTTCCCGATCATTTCAACACCGGTCATCCGCGGCATTTTATTGTCGGTGATGATGAGGTCGTAGTCGTAGGTCTGAAGCGCGTCCCAGCCGTCGGCGCCGTCTTTGGCACCGTCAACGTCGTAGCCGGAACCGGCCAGCACATCAACGCTCAATTGCCGGGTGTCACTATCGTCATCCACCACGAGAATGCGGCGGCCCGGATTCGTCGGGCATGGAACCGGCGCGTCCGCCGATTTAGTGGCTGGCAGGATTTGGTTGTCGTTCATAAATTAAGACCCTCCGGCACCCGAGAGCGGGTTGCGGGGCCATCCGCTTCGCGCAGCACCTTTTTCACCGAATCCAACATCGCAGCCGCCGTGTAGGGCTTGAGCAGCACCGCGTCAAGCTTCAGCCATGGATGCTGTTCCAGCTCCTCCGTCGGCGCCGTTCCCGACGCCAGGATGACCGACAGCGGCATCTCTTCCGCACGCAGCTTCTTGATCAATTCCATGCCCGTCACCCTCGGCATGTTGTTGTCGGTAATCAGGACGTCGTAGCGGCTGGCCTGAAGCGCGCTCCAGCCGGTGGCGCCATCCACGGCGGTGTCAACATGGTAGCCGGCATGATGCAGCAACATCGCGTTGATCTGCCGGAGATCGCGGTCGTCTTCCACCACGAGAATGCGCCGGGGCGGACCCGTCTCGCGCGGCAGTTCTGCGCCGGCTGGCGCCCCGGCTTGCGTCATGGTTCTCTCTCTCATAATACTGACTATAAGCCGGAAAACCTGAAGATGGATATACGGTGTTTTCCCCATAAGGGATTTTCCGAACCCGGCCTCCCGAATAATCGCGCGCGTCCTTTGGCTGATATCTGGTCCGGCAGTCAGCGGGCGCGCCTCTTCAAGCGCGCCAACTTTTGTGGATGAATCTGCTTGACGCTTTCCGCTTCACAATGATAAGCTCGCCTTGCGGCGCAGTAAGTTCATGTTATAAAGCAATACAAACCGTGACCAAGCAAACAACCAACCAAAAGGACTGATATGAGTGAATGCAATTGCTGTAGTTGTCAGTATTCAACCCCGCCCTGGTGGGTCACCATGGGTTTTGTCCCGCCAACGAACAATTCCGGACAAAAACCAACCGTCGTCCAGCAGCCCGCCCCTCCGGCCGCTGTGCAAAGTCCCCCTACCCCGGCCAATCCCGGTCTGGGCAGCGTGGTCGGGCAGGTTCTCGGCACCAACCCTCCCAGCGGGCAGCAGTCATCCGGCGGTGGTGGCATTCTGGGCACCGTCGGCAACGTGATTGGCGATGTGCTCAATCCTTTGGGCGCGCTGACGAGTCTGTTATAGGAGGTCATTATGAACGAAGGCACAAAACTTCTGGACATTCTCCAGGTGGCGGTTCCCACGGACACGCCGCTGACGGTTGCATCCGAGATCAAGATTCTTGAAATCCTCGGCATTGTGAAAACTCCCCAGTTGATCTCGGCCATGGGGTTGGTTTCCACGCTGGTGCCGGCTTCCACACCGGCCACGCTCAAGGGCCTGGTGCAACTGCTCGGCGGTTTGATGCGCATGAGCGGCAAAGCCACGGCTGCGCACCACAAATCCATCACCACCATCCTCGCGCAATTGGACACGATCCCGGACTCGAACCTGACGTTCGGCACGTTCCTGTCCGTTTGTCAGACGCTGACCGAATCCTCCGGCAAGGCTCATCACCCGGTGCATCACGAAAAGCACGATCCGAAGGGCAAGTAACCTTTGCAGCGGCCCATCCCGTCGCCCGAAGTTTCCAGGAGGTGGCGGACAGTGCTCCTCATTTCGTAGAGACGAAGTGAGGAGTTTCATTTCAAATTCAGAACGCGGAATGGAAATGATGGGTCTCGGCACGCCGCCTCCTGCGAAATGGACGGCGGACGAGGCTCCGGCTCCGTCGGGATCACCCTGTCGCTTTGTTTTTCTGTTCTTTCTCCTCAATCTCATTGATCGTTGCTTGAATCCGATCAACAAAACTGGATTCATTCATCATCAGTTTTATCAGCTTCCATGCCTTCCGGGTATGCTCACTGGCACACATCCGGTAGCGGTAGCTTTCATTTTTTTCGTCAAACGGAGTCCTGATATGCCCCTTGCGCGCTTCATGATAAATGCGTCCGGCGGAGAAACTGGCGGCGAGATAGGCCAGTTCCTCGGCGGTTACGCCAGCCTCCGTTAGTTGCGCATCCGCGATGCCATGAAAACGCAACACCGTGGGAATTTCTGAAATCTTGAGTTCAACATTGATGATCGGCGACAAATTCAACGCCAGTTGTTCTTGTTGAAACTGCGCCTGCTTGGCCGACTGGCGGATTTGGGAAATAACCGTGAACACAATGCAGGCAAACGAGATTGCCGAAAAAAGGGCGGTGAAGCCCGCGTATTCGGAACTTAACAGGCCGACCGCCTTGTCGGGATCCTTAAGCTGGGGATACTTCATCTGCATGTAACCGTTCCAATACCACCAACCCCATGCCAGACCCGCGACGAGAACCACCAGCAACAGGCTGGGCAGCAGAAAGCTGCGCGATTTATTGTGTGTTTGTGCCATAAGCCATGCCTTTCTCTTTTGGTTATTGTTTCCACCTCGTTACCAAAACCTTTTCATAAACACACTAGCTTCTTTGCAATATGTTCGTCGAGGATTTCCTGCACGGTCATGGGGTGAAGACCCCATGGGAACCGTGCAGAGGAGTGTTATCATAAATCGTTAGCAAACAACAATATCAACCAAACAAAAAAATATGACGACATCTCAAGACGATAAATGCTCAAACACGACCAGGAAAACCGGCGAGGTGCGCATGGGCCGCGAAGTTTCAAGCAAAAAGGCATCCTGCTGTGATTCTGAAAAGGACGCTGAATGCTCCGACAAGAAGGAGAGAGCCCGTGAGAACCAGGCAAGCTCCTTGGTTTGACAGACATCCGTTGACAAATCGTCTTCTTGGGTGGCCATCTTTCGGCCACCCGGGAGACCATCAGAAACAGATTAGCCGCTGGTTTTCAAAGTGACGGCGGAAGATTCTCCTTCTCCGTGGGCAGGGCAGCCATGGCAAAATGGCTTCCCAAATGGTAAATCTTGCAATCCAGCCTGGGCCGGCCCACAATGACTTCGGTAAAGGCCGGCAATAAAATGAGGAAAAGTTTCAGCCCCGCGTTCACACTGGTCGAACTGCTCACGGTGATTGCCATCATCGGTATTTTGGCGGCGATGCTGCTGACGGTGTTCTCGAGCGCGGTCAATTCCACAAAGAAGGCCAGGGCGAGGATGGAGATGAGCGATATTGTGACGGCCATTCAAGGCTACGATTCCGCCTATGCCCGGTTTCCAGTCTCCCCGGCGGTGCTGAACATGGCGGCTGCCGCGAAAAGCGATTTCACCTACGGCGGCTCGCTTCTGGCGGCGTATGCCACGGACATCGGGCCGGGAAATTACACGAACAACAATTCCGAGGTCATCGCCATTTTGATGGACCTGGCCGCCTATCCGGACGGCACCCCGACTGTGAACACCAACCATTTGAGGAATCCGCAACGAACCGCCTTCCTCAACTCCCACATGTCGGGCGACACGAATTCGCCGGGTGTGGGCACGGATTATGTCTATCGCGATCCGTGGGGCAATCCCTACGTCATCACTTTGGATCTGGACTATGACGAATCGTGCGAGGACGCATTTTACAAATCTCCGACCGTGTCCGTCGGCGGCCTGAATGGACTGCTGCTGCAACCGGACGGCAATTATGCGTATCGCGGCAAGGTCATGGTCTGGTCTGCCGGGCCGAACAAGACCATTGACCCTGGCGACCCCGCCACCGACCATGAAAACCACGACAATGTCTTGAGTTGGAAATAATGCCGGCTGGTTTTGGTTTGCAGATGGATGTCCGGCAAACCTGGACGCACGGATTTGCAAGGGGACGGCTTCCCAGACCGTCGGGGAAACACCATGACCAATCTGAAAAGTTCCCGAATCGCTGCGGGAACCTGGAAAACGTCAGAAACAAGCAGAAACAAAGGAAAACCTTGACGCAAAGACGAAATGGCACTAGAAGAGGGAGCGGTTCAATTCTTCTCTTCGCCTCTTGGCGTTGAAAAAAAGTTGAACAATGCGCGGAGGAGTCCATATGCACCCATACACCGTATGAAGTCCATCCTTAAATACAGTTTGCTCCCGCTGCTCCTGCACGCCCTGGCTTGTCACGCCATGCTGACCGTGACCAATATTGCGTCGGGAAATTATGCCTATCACAGCCTGTTTCTCAAATCCGACGGCAGCCTTTGGGCCATGGGTTACAATAATTCCGGCCAGCTTGGCGACGGCACATTAAACAAAACCAACCGGCCGGAGCAAATCGTGCCCGGCGGCGTCACGGCCATTGCTGCGGGGGGTTATCATAGCCTGTTTCTCAAATCCGACGGCAGCCTCTGGGCGATGGGCCAGAATAATGACGGCCAACTTGGCGACGGCACATTGAACCGCACCAATCGGCCTGAGCAAATCACCAACGGCGTCATCGCCATTGCGGCGGGAGGTAATAGCGGCGTGGCTGAATCAGGAGGTGGTCAAAGCCTGTTCATCAAATCTGACGGCAGCCTTTGGGCCATGGGTGACAATAATGGCGGCCAACTTGGCGACGGCACCATCAATTCCACCAACCGGCCTGAACAAATCGTGCCCAGCGGCGTCACGGCCATTGCGGCGGGAGCCAGTCACAGCCTGTTTATCAAATCTGATGGCAGCCTTTGGGCAATGGGCGGCAACAGTGAAGGCGAACTCGGCGATGGCACCGGGATAAGCACCAACCGACCGGAGCAAATTACCAACGGCGTCGTGGCGATTGCGGCGGGTCTCGCGCATAGCTTGTTTCTCAAATCCGACCACAGCCTGTGGGCGATGGGTGACGATAGCGTCGGCCAGCTTGGCGACGGCGGATATGGCCAGGTCTATCGGCCTGAACTAATCGTGACCAACGGCGTCACGGCGATTGCGGCGGGAGGTCAGTTCAGCCTCTTTCTCAAGTCCGACGGCAGCCTTTGGGCGATGGGCGACAGAACTTACGGCCAGCTTGGCGATGGTAACGACACCGACTTCACCAACCGGCCGGAGCAAATCGTGGCCAGCAATGTCACGGCCATTGCGGCGGGATATATCCACAGCCTGTTTCTCAAGTCCGATGGCAGCCTTTGGGCGATGGGTTACAATATTTACGGCGAACTTGGCGATGGTTTTATTGATGTTAGTTATCCGGCTGACTACGGAACTGACATCCCGGAGCAAATCCTCCCTTTGCCGCAGCCGGTGTTGGTCAGCGCCATTTCATCGAGGACCAATATACAAATTAAAGCCACGACCGGATTCGGCGGGCACTTCTCCTTGCTGGCCGGCACAAACATTGCCCTGACCTTGCAGTGGACGCCGGTTCGGACCAATGCCGTCACCGCGCGCGGCACGAATAATTTTTCCTTCACCGTGACCAACGCGGTGAAGCCCGGCGGCGGGCAATTTTACATCCTGCAATCGCAATGACCAAACCCTGCGGACAGGAAATCGGTTTTATCGGCTGAAGAATCCACAGGCTGGTTCACGCCAGCTTCTTCGCAATGTGTTCGTCGAGGATTTCCTGCACGGTCATGCGGGAGATTAGTGAAGCGGCCCGCTCCCGACCATATTTTATTTCAAGCCGGCTCTTTTTGCCGGCTCAGTGGCCGTAGTCAACCACATAGTTGTTTCCCAGCGAATCCTGATAGGCCAGGCCGAAACCGGAAATATCCGAATAGTTCACCGTGGAGGTCAGCGTGTGGCTGGTGGTGCCGGGCGTCAGGTTGGGAGAATTGTAAATGGTCGGCTGGCTCGAATTGCCATAAACCTGGAGCTGGATGTTGCTCACATAGGCGGGTGCCCCGCCCAGGGTCGCGCCCGTGGTGGCATCGCGATAAACCCAGCTCACGCTTACCAAAACGCCGCCCGACACCGTGAGGGTCGGATAGGGAACGACCAGCCGGCTGGCGGCCTGCGGATCAGTCACGGTGAACGTCTGATTTGATCCCTTGTAATTCACCACCCAGTTGCCGCCGGGCGCGGCGGCGGGGCTGGAAACGAGTGCGGACTGGTAAAAGGCGGAATTTTCCCGGCCGGTATTGATGTTGGAATTGCCGGGATCACCCGGCGCATTGGTCAGCCCGGAACCGGCGGGGCCGGTGAAGAAGACATTGGTGGCGGCGGGATAATTGGTGTCGTCGCTCACCTGGAAACCGGCGGAGTAGCTGTTCAACACCACGGGAAAAGTGGTGTTCGGCGTGGGATTGCCGTTGAAACTGCCGGCGTTGGCAAATTCCAGAAATTGCAGGCTGAAGCTGGCCACCGACCCGAGCAGGATGCGGTAATACTGGCGGCTGAAACCGGCGGTCCCGCGCGGGTCAACCAGGGTGATCAACTTGTCCGTGGCCGTGTCGGAACCCACGGAATCCCAGTTGATGAGGTTGGTCGAGACCTGGATGGTGTAAACCTGATTGGAGGTGATGATAATCTGGGTCGAGAAAGTTCCACCGGCCACCGAGGCGTTCGTGAAAACCGGCGCCTGTCCAAAACCGGTGATGGTGGAATACAACAGGGAGCCGAGAATGAGGCTGAAATGCCAGCCGTGCCTAAACATTGAGTTCATGTGTTTTTAGATTGGTTATGCTTTATCCGCACCGGTTGCCTGACTGGCTCATGCACATCAATGCCCGGTCGGGCGCAAACACACATGGTTCCTTGGCTTCGGCTCCAAGGTAAGAGGAAACCTCGCAATGTCAAATCATGTCACGATGCGCCGTCTGGCATCCGGCAGGTGCAAACGTCGCACCGGCGTCTGGCCATGACGCACAGGCGAGCGAAATATCAATGCCAATCTCCCACGCGCGGATTTTTAAGGGGACAGCGGACGATCTTCAATTCTCCGTGGGGAATGTCGCAGAGCGACGGATGACAATAACCCGGCGTTTTAACGCCGGGTTGGTCGTAAAATGATTACAAGTCCCGGAGGGACAACCGAGTTCAGCCGTCCCTGCGGGACTTATGGCCATGCGCCAGCACCCCGGCGTTGAAACGCCGGGTTATTGTCGGGTTGTCCCGTTGGGACGGCAGGTCGCGGACGACGAAGCCGCGTCCGGCGCGCCAGAGCATTCGCTTTCCGGCAACGCGCAAACGTCGCGCAGGCGTTTGGCCATCACGCGGCAGGCGGTGAGACCAGCTTCGCTGAAAATAGCCCAGCCATTTATGGCTGGGTTAAACGTCATCATCATAAAATCAAGTCCCGCAGGGACGGCAGAACAAATCTTTCGTCTCTGACGGGACTGGGTACATTGCCGAACCGTGAACCCAGCCATAAATGGCTGGGCTATTGTCAAAGACAAGCCAATGCGCGGACGACGAAGCCGCGTCCGGCGCGCCAGAGCGGTTCGCT
>Ga0181531_10001960_pt1 | contig 12926 bp, 12 predicted proteins | sample PEATcosm2014_Bin_38_FD_119743 | JGI IMG/M metagenome (GOLD analysis project Ga0181531, IMG submission 119743) | Peatland microbial communities from MTU Mesocosm Facility, Houghton, MI, USA - PEATcosm2014_Bin11_10_metaG | ecosystem: Environmental > Terrestrial > Soil > Wetlands > Peat | place... | reverse complement strand
GAAACAATATTCCGCTCGGCCGCCACGATGTTGAGCAAATAAAACGGGGTCTGGGGCCGTCGTGCGCAGCACGCTTCGACGTGACGGCCCCAGCGGGTCCAGGGCAGAGCCCTGGGCTTCCTTAGTTTCTGATTCCCTTAACCTTGATCTGGAACTTCATAGAAGGCCCAGGCGTAGGCGCCGTCTTCGTCTTCAGCACATAGTCCGGCGGATCAAGCTCCATATCCAGCTTGTGGAACAGCCGCGCCATCGAGAGCGCCATCTGCACTTCGGCGATGCTCTTGCCGAGGCAGGTGTGCGCGCCGCGGCCATACGGCGAATACACGCCCGGCCGTAAATGCTCCGCCCGCGGGCGTTCATAACGGTCGACGTCGAATTTCTCCGGGTCAGGGAAATATTCTTCCATGAAGTGCGGCACGCTGGTGCCGATGAACAGCATTTCGCCTTCGCGAATGCGATAACCCTGGAAATCGAAATCCTTCGTCGCCGTGCGCATCTGCGCCACCGCGATCGGGTGCAGCCGCATGGTTTCCTGCACCGCGCCGTTGATCACCGGCAGCTTCATCATGTCGGCTTCGTCGATCGGGCCCTTGGCGAATAATGCGTCGGCCTCTTCCTGCACGCGGGCCAGCACCTCCTTATGCTTCAGCACGCGATAGACAAACGAGGCGGTGGTGTTCGCCACCGTATCGAGGCCGGCGACATAGGGCCCGGTCAGCGTCAAAACCAGATCGCTTTCGGGGATCAGCGTCGGGTTTTCCATGTGGCTGCGCATGATGTCGCCGATCAGGTTATCCGGCAACTCGCCGCGTTCGGCGCGGGCGCGGAAATCGGCGATCATGCTGGCGCCAAGCTCGTTCACCCGCCGTTTCGCTTTCTGATAGCGCGGGTCCATCAGCATGAATTTCGGCCGCTGGCGAGTCACCAGCGTGTTCAGGATATAAAGGATATTCGTGCGGATATCCTTCACGTACTCCAATGGCGCCTTGCCGGTCAGGATATCGCCGAGCTGCTCAACCACCATGTATTGCATCGCCGTCACCACCGGCACCGTCGTGCCGACGCGCCAGTCGCGCGCGATGGCGCGATCGGTGATCGTCACGAGCTCGGGATACCGGCCGGCGATCGCCTCGCGCGAATAGCCGCGGCGCATCACCATGCGCAGCTTGTTATGCACATCGCCATCCTCGCCGGTCAGCGTGCGGGTGGCGCCGTATTCCTCGACCAGTCCCTGCCAGAACTCTTTGGACCGCAGACTTTCCTTGCCCTCGCGCGTGCCGAGGAAGTTGGCCGCCTCCACGCCGGCGATGCAGCCATAGGTCTGGCCGAACACTTTTACCCGGAATACCGGTCCGTATTTGCGGTAGGCATCAACGAAGAAGCGGGCCGGGTCGCGCGCCAGGTCGAAGGCGCTGCCGACGATCGGCGCCCCCTTTACCAGCGGGACGTCGTAACTCACCGTGCGGTCCATCACATCCATGGCGGGCGGGGCCTTCCTGATCTGGCGTTTGCCGGGGCCTTCTCGCTTTATCTCCCGGACGGGCTTGATACTACGCGGTCCATGATAGATTGTCGAACGCATTGCCGGTTTGAGTGGCAAAAAAGCGATTTTGCTGCGCAAACGCGGGGTCGGGGCGCGCCGAAGGCGCCGCACCAGGGGGGAAAATGAGCAAACTGGCGGGAAAAGTGGCCATCGTGACCGGCGGGGCGCGCGCCATGGGCGCGGCAACCGCAAGGCTGTTCGTCGAGGAAGGCGCCTGGGTCGTGATCGCCGACGTGCTGGACGCCGAAGGCGCGGCACTCGCCCGCGAGCTCGGGCCGAACGCGGTGTTCCAGCATCTCGATGTCAGCGATGAGACCGGGTGGCAGGCCGTCGCGGATGTTGCAACGCAGCAATTCGGCGGTATCGACGTGCTCGTGAACAATGCGGGCATCCTGCGATTCTCGGCGCTCGTCGATACGTCGCTGGCGGATTTCCAACGCATCCTGAACGTCAACCTGGTCGGTTGCTTCCTCGGCATGAAGACCGTGGCGCCGCTCATGATGGCGAAGGGTGCCGGTGCGATCGTGAACATCTCGTCAATCGACGGCATGAAGGGCGCCAACTCGATCGGCGCCTACGCCGCGAGCAAATGGGGCGTGCGCGGCATGACTAAGGTCGCGGCGTTGGAGTTCGGCCACCGCGGCGTGCGGGTGAACTCGGTGCACCCCGGCGGCGTGGATACACCGATGGGCAACCCCCAGGGCATGACCCCCGAACAAATGGCGCCGTTCTACAAGGTAGTGCCGCTGCAGCGCGTCGGGCAGCCGATCGAGGTCGCGCGCGCTTCGCTTTTTCTCGCAAGTGACGATGCTTCGTATATCAATGGGGCGGAGCTCACCGTGGATGGCGGGTGGACGGCGGGGCATTACTACATGGGGTATCCGGGAGCGCCGGAAGGGTAAGGAAGGCCAGGGGCTCTGCCCCTGGACCCCGCTGGGGCCGGAGGCCCCAGACCCCATTCATAAAGGGAGGCACTCATGGCAGGTACACAGGACTATGGGTTGGGGCCTATCACCTTTCCGCGGGGGTGGTTCATGGTCGGCGGCGACTACGACGCCACGCGCACGCCGAAAGCGGTGCGCTTCTTCGGCCAGGACCTGGCCCTCTACCGCGGCGAAAGCGGCCGCGTGGTGCTGCTCGATGCCTACTGTCCGCACATGGGCACCCACATGGCGGCCAACACCACATCGTTCGTGATCCGCGAAGGCACCCAGATGGAGGGCGACAACATCCGCTGCCCCTACCACGCCTGGCGCTTCGGCCCGGACGGCAAATGCAACCAAATCCCCTATTTCAACGGGCCGATCCCCCCCGCCGCCCGCGTCAAATCCTGGCACGTCGTTGAACGTTATGGTTGCATCTGGACCTGGCACGACGCCGAAGGCGGCGCTCCCGATTTCGACCTCCCCGCCATCACCGAATGGGACGATCCCGCCTGGGTACATTGGAAACTCGATGAGCTCGGCGAACTTCCGTGCCATAGCCAGGAAGTGATCGACAACATGGCGGACGTCGCCCATCTGGGCCCCACCCACGGCGCGCCATGCGAATATTTTCGCAATGAAATCACCGGCGTCGTGCTGCGCCAGTTGCAGGGTGGAAAGCATCCCTCCATCACCGGCGGCGGGCTGCTTGAAACTGATACCTGGTACACCGGCCCCGGCGTGCTGCTGTCCCGCTTCGTAGGCCAGAACAGCATGATGTTCATTACCCACACACCGATCGATGACGGCCGCGTGCGCGCCTGGCACGCCCTGCTGGTGAAATCGCCGAACGCAGTGGCGACGGCGGAGGATGTGGCCAACGCGCGAGTGGCGCAGGAATATAGCCGCGCGGCGTTCGCGCAGGATTTCGAGATCTGGCAGAACAAGCGGCCGGCAATCCAGATATTGCAGGTGCCAACGGACGGCCCGTATTCGAAAATTCGTGCCTGGTACAAACAGTTCTACCATCCGCGGGCCGAGGCGGCGGCCCTGCAGGCGCAGGCAAACGGCATCTACACGGTGCGCGATATGCCGGCGGAGAATGCGCAGGCTGCGTAAGGAAGGCCAGGGGGCTCCGCCCCCTGCACCCAAGCTAAGGACAAGTCCTTAGAACCTATTTGTTAAGTCAGGGGATAAGGAGGGGGCAACGAGGGCGTCACCACGGACTCGGATGCCCCCTCCTTATCCCCTGACTTATGAAACGGGGTCTGGGGCCTACGGCCCCAGCGGGGGGTCCAGGGGGGCAGAGCCCCCTTGGCCTTCTTCTTACGGCCGCATGGTGCGGGCGAGCTGTTTCGAGAACGGTTTGCGCTGCGATTTCTTCGAGGGCGACTCGGCTTGGTCTGCCGCGTCCGGCGCTGGCTCGGCCGGTGCCGCGGATTCGGAGGGCTTGCTGAACCTGCCGAACACCGACTCGAGCGTCGGCTCCGGGCCGCGCGGCTCGCGTGGTGGTGGCGGCACCACGATCACGACCGGTGCCGGGGTGGCGGCGGGCGCGATCGTGAAGCGGGGCATTTCCGTCGGCAGGGGTTCTTGCATGATCGAGGACGGGCTTTCGGGTGCGTCGGCTTGCGCCGACTTGCGGCCGAGACCGAGCGACTTGGCGAGCGAGGAGCGGCGGGCGGCATAGCTTGGCGCCACCATTGGGTAGTCCGCGGGCAGGCCCCATTTCTCGCGATACTCTTCGGGGCTCAGATTATAGGTCGCGCGCAAATGGCGTTTCAGCGTCTTCAGCTTCCGACCATCCTCCAAACAGATGATGTAATCGGTAAAGATCGTGCGCTTGGGCGGCGCTTGCGGCGCCGGCGCCTCTTGCTCGATGACCGGGGGCGCGCCGGCGGTAGCCAGTGCCGCATGCACCTGGCGGATCAGCGCCGGCAAGTCCGCCGCCGGCAGGGGGTTCTTGGTCAAATGGGAAGCGACGATCTGTGCCGTCAGGCCCAGCAGGGCCCGGCTGATATCCGTGTCGTTCATATGGTCCGCGTGTTCTTGGGATAACCAAGTATAGGGGGTGGAGTATTGGCAATACAATGAGGGGGGCGATGACATTCTCGTGGCGCGGCGGGTGGGCGATATCGGCGCTACGGTGCGCGGCGGGAAGCCCGGGGGTTGCGTGGGGCGGCCGGCAGGACTAGAGAACCGCTCCTTCGGGACCCGGGTGCGTAGCTCAGCGGCAGAGCATCGCCTTCACACGGCGGGGGTCACAGGTTCAATCCCTGTCGCACCCACCATCGACACCACCGAAACATCCGCCCGATCGCCGGCCGCCCAATGGCCAGAGATCGCCGGTCGATGCCGTGCCGCGGCGCCCGATCCGACTCCAGCCCCGCTTGCCAGGCAGCGCCACGTCCTGGAAGATCAATCATGCCCTTGCGGCGCAGCCCCTCCGAGCTTCTGATGTGATCTCGATGCTTGCGCGTGTCGGGTTCGGCCGGGCAGACAGCGGCCGCGCCTGCTTGGTCTCCGGCTGGTCCGTTCCCGAAAAGCGCCATACCTGGGCGGTCGGCTACGAAAGTGTGTTACGCTTCGCATACGAACCCGCCGGCGGCGATTTGTTGCTCGAATTCCACCTCAATCCGTTTGTCGGCAAGGGATCTCGCTCCGCGCAACGAATACACGTGACGGTCAATGGTCACCGCGTCGGCTCCGAAACCCTCGAGTCCGCCACCTGGATTGGCTATCGGCTACCGCGCACCCAGTTCACGCAAACCGGCCGGCTGGAAGTTCGTTTCGATTGCCCGGATGCGGCCGTGCCTGCCTCGGTCGGCGCCGGTGCCGATACCAGGCAGCTCGCGTTTGCGTTGCGCGAGGCCATCATTCGCGATGTGCCGCCGGCCACGCCGTTCGCACCGCGTCGCCGGGACCCGCTTCCCATCCAGGTTTACGATGGGTGCGAGCAGCAACGCGCCGTTGTTCGCGGCGTCGCCGGATTGTCCCTGGCCGATCTGGCGCTCAGCTTTGAAAGCCTCGGCACCGGCTGCGAATTCGGGCTTTTTCAGCGCCGATGCGGTGTCGAGCCGCTTGGTCTGCTGCGCTTTGCCGGCCTGCCCTACGCCGAGCTCGTCAGCGGCCTTCAGTGCGGCTTTGCGGGGCTCGAGGATGACGACATGCTGACCTGCCATGTCGACGGCAGCACGCCGGAGTGGATGGTTCAAACGACCGTGCATCGTCTACGATACCATACGTTCCGCTCGCCCGACGATGTGACAGCTGAACAACTCTTGCGGGAGCAGAGCCGGATCCTGAAATTCAGGCGGGGGAAATTGCTGGAGATCATGGCAACCGGGGAGAAGCTATTTGCCGTGCGCGACCGGCTCGACTTGACAACGGCGCAGGTGCTGCCCTTGGTCTCGGCGCTGCGCTGCCAGGGGCCGGGCGCATTGCTCTTCATCAGCACGCGGACGGGGTTGCCGGCGGGCACGGTGGAGATGCTGGCGCCGGACCTGTTGCGCGGCTCCATGGACGGCATTGAGAGTATCGCGGACGAAGAAGAGCGCATCGGACGGGATACCTGGTTGAGCGACGAGGGGATGGCCGCGTGGCTCAGCATCTGCGCCAACGCGCACCGGCTTTGGCGTGAAGGGGACGCCGTAAGGGCGCCTGGATAAGAAAATCGAAGCTCTGGCAACAGGAAACTGAAGGTTTCTATCAAGAAGTTAAGGCCAGGGGCTCTGCCCCTGGACCCCGCTGGGGCCGTAGGCCCCAGACCCCATTTCATCTGTTCCGAGGCTGGCATCGACACCGCCAAATCGCCCAATTCAGCGTTCCGGGAGATCAGCACAGAAGACTCCCGCCGCGCAGCGCTAACGCAGGCGGCGGTACGCCGTCGGGGGTCCAGGGGGCAGAGCCCCCGGTCGCCGAAGGCCATCTAAAATTCAATTCATTGATTTCGTTCTATAATCCTTATGCTAGCGCTCAGGGTGGTGCGCCACTCCGAAGGGGGCAGTGGTCGAGGCAACACTTATCCCGTCCGTTCGAGGCGTTACCGAATGCAGAACGATCGCGCGTATCATACGCGATCCGCGGCCACAAAGATCCTGGTTGTTGAGTAGTAACGCCAGAACGAGCACATGAAGAAGAACTCGCTTACCGCCAGGGAAGGCGCCTGCCAGTTCTCCGCACCGTGCACGATCAGGAAGAATGCCGCCACCGCGACCGCCATGAGCTTGCTGATGATGGACACCACGATAAAGGGCCGGTAGCGCACCGGGTCCATGGAAATAACGATGAACACCAGGCCAAACGCAATTGACAGGCAGGCCGCGAAATCGGTGACCAGCAAATTCGTTCCGATGACTGGGTTAGTTGGTACAAGCTGGTCTAGAATTGAACGGCCAAACAGCATCGCCAGCCCGACCAGAAAGTTGAACCCCGCCGCCGTTAGAAACAGGTATTTCCCCACCTTGACCATGAACTTCGCCTCTTATGGGCCTTTGTCGGCCCGGGGTAGCCAGGGTAGGTGCATAGTGTCGGTTCGCTTTGCGCTGAATCAAATTGTACCGCTCATGGCGCATGGCTCTTCGGCTAGAGCGGATCGCGATCATATGCGATCAGCCATCGCGTGTATCCGCTCGTTAATACAAAGAGCTAGAGCGGGATGCCCCGCAACTCCGAATAAACCTGATCGCATCCCGCTCTCCTGCATGATCGGTTGAGGTAGACTGGCTTCGCCGACCAGCGGGCCCCACCCCATAAGCGCTAGGATAAAAGAGAACGTAGGCAAAGGAAGGCCTGGGCTCTGCCTTGGACCGGTTACGATCTGAGTCGGACGCTATCAGGGATGGATTTCGACGGCCCAGGTGTGTCGTTCGGCTACCTTGACGCCAGCACGCACGATCGGGGCGAAGTGCACGGTGCCACTGTGCAGCCACTGCTCTACCGCGGTGCCGAACGCGCCGCCGCCCTCCACATGTAACACCTTGCAGCCGCTGGGCTGGCCGTTCGTATCTATCATGCAACTCACGTCAACGCGCCCGGCCAGGTTCTGGTCGGCATATTCCTCCGGATAGTCCGGGGCCGAACGAGTGAGCAGGCGAGGCGCGAACGGATGATCGGCCGCCGACGGGGATGGCGCCTCAGCGACCAATTTTGGCGTGACCGCAGCGGGCGGCGGCTGCGGCGCAGGCGGGGCTGTCGGTGCGACCACGGGCGCTGGGGGTTCGGCCGCGCGCGCCGTGCGCCGTGCCTCCGCGCTTTCCTCCACCCGCACGGACCATCGATGCGTTTCGGAAACCGCCTCGCCGTTGCGTACGATCGGTGCAAAGCGGAGTGTGTCGGACTTCAGCCAATCCGACACCGTCGCCGAGAACGGAACCGCATTGGATTTCAGCACCCGGCAGCGATTGGGCCTGCCGTCCGTGCCGATGCGACACTCAACGCTGACCTCGCCCAGGCGGCCGTCGGCGGCCAGGGCAGCCGGGTAGCGCGGCGCGCCGCCGGCAACCGGGATATTGCTGAACATTCGGTCGGGCAGATGCGGCTGCGTCGGTAAGAGAGCAGCCGTGCCAGGCAATGCTGCGGCCGGAGTGCCTGGTGACTGCAGCGTTGGTTTGGTTGCCATGACGACGTTTTGGGTGGCCGCAACCGACGGCGGCTGGGGCGGCGCGGCGAGCGCTGTCGGGGCCGGTTTCGCCTGGCGCGGTAAGGTCTGCATCGACGTGGGTTGCGACGCCAATGGCGCCGGCAGCGTGGTCGGCGCGGTTGCACCCACCGCGTTCGCGGCAGCGGACGGCGGCGCCAGCGGCACGAGGGCCGTGGTGGGCGACAGCGGCGCCGCGGCGACCGGAATGGAATGGGGCGTTGCGACCGCGACTGCCTGCGCCGGTGTCGGCGCCGTTTCGCGCTGTTGCGGCCGCAGAGCCGGGAGTGCCGTGCTACCCTTTGGCCCGACGCTGGCGATCGCACCGGCGCCCGTCAGGGTGAGCGGCGTAATGGTCGGCGACCCGGATCGTTCGACAATGCGGATTCCAATGCCAATCGCAAGGCCGGCCGCGATCAACGGGCCAACAGCAAGCGCGGCCGCGGTTGCCTTCGAGTATCCGCGACTGTTCCTCGGCTTGGGCGGCCGCAGCAGAGACCCGCATCCCGGACAGGTGAAGTCCAGCCCCACCGGTATCGCTAAGACGGTTCCAGAACGGGCTGTCTGGCAAACGGCCAGGTTGGTGCAGAGTCCAGGTGTTTCCATGGCACAGAACTATTATTTGGACGTTAGATACGCTTTATATCTACAAATCGAGAAAATCAAGCAAAATCGCGCGGCTCGGCGGCCAACCACGGTCCGGGCGGGAACCCGGCTTCACCGGTGGCGGGCCGACGGCTAAGCTGACGACAAGCGCCGGGCATCGGATGTATCTGGCCGAGTTGCGGGCGTCGAAGGTTCGCCCGAGCCTGAGCGCGGGTAGTCTCAGCAACACCGAAGGCCGCGGCGACCCCTGGAAATTGTCTGCGGAAGCCGGCCGACGAGCGGCACCGTCAACATTGGCGGTGCCGAAATAAAGGGAGGCGTCAATGATAACATTGGAGGAAGCGCAACGGGTTATCGCGGCGGCCGAGGCGAAGGCCCGGGAGGTCGGCCAGCCGATGAACATCGCGGTGGTGGATGCCGGCACCAACCTCAAGGCGTTCATTCGCATGGACGGTGCGTGGCTCGGCAGCATCGACATCGCCATCAACAAGGCGTTCACCGCGAAGGCGTTCGATATATCGACGCGCGAACTCGGCCGGAACAGCCAGCCAGGGGACCAGTTTTTCGGCATCCATGTTTCCAATCACGATCGCGTCATGATTTTTGCCGGCGGCATTCCGCTCAAGTTGGACGGCAAGATCGTTGGGGCCGTCGGTGTTAGTGGCGGCAGTGGCGAGCAGGATCAGACCGTTGCGGAGGCGGGCGCGGCGGCATGTTGCTAGATTATAGGAAGATAAGGCCAGGGCTCTGCCCTGGACCCGCTGGGGCCGTCACGCCTTGGCGTGCTGTGCACGACGGCCCCAGACCCCATTTCATAAGGAGTCGTTTGGGGAAACGGCGAAGCCAATTAACCAAGTCACCTATTGGCTTCGCGGAGAAGACAGGGAAAAGCCGCGCAGCGCTAAATGGGGTCTGGGGCCTACGGCCCCAGCGGGTCCAGGGCAGAGCCCTGGCCTTGCCTATCTCCCGGTGAACGCCTCATGCTGACGCTCGTCGCGCAACTAGCCATGGCCACGGTGTTCCTATACAGCGCCGCGGACAAGCTGCGACACTGGAACGAGAGCATCGCGGAGGTGGCCGGCCTCGGTATCCCCGCGCCCGCCCTATTCGCGGCGATGACCATTGCCGCCCAGCTGATCGGCGGACTTGCCGTCGCCACCGGCATCCTGGCGGCACCTGGCGCCCTGCTGCTGGCGGCGTTCACGGTCGCGGCCACCGTGCTAGGGCATCGATTCTGGCTGCTGCACGGGCAAGTCGCCCGGCATGAGTTTACCACGGCCCTGGAACATCTGGCGATCGTTGGCGGGTTGTTGCTGGTCGCGCAGATCCACGGGCTGCGTTTCTGATGTCCGCGAGCGCAGGCCTGGCACCCGCCGGTGTTGCCCATCGCGATGTGCTGCTGCTCGGGCTCGGCCTCGCGACCGGCATGGAGTTCTATACCGTCGACAGCATGAATTTGGTGCTGCCGGATATTTGCGGGGCGCTCGGCGTTTCGCGCGACGAGGGCAGCTGGCTGCTGACGACATATAGTTGCGCGCTGTTTTTGGGCGTGCCGGTGTGCGTGTGGCTGGCCGGGCATCTTGGTTACCGTCGCTATCTGCTCGGCACGATCGCGCTGTTCGCGCTCGCCAGCGTGGGCTGTGCGCTGGCGCCGGATTTCCAGATCCTGCTGGCGTGGCGCGCGGTGCAGGGATTTGCCGGGGCGGGGCTGGTGGTCTGGTGGCGGGCCAGCATCTACGTGCTGTTGCCAAAGCCGCAACGCAGCCCGGCGCTGATGCGGGCATCGACAATCCTGTATCTTTCCAGTGCCGCGGGACTTTTGCTCAGCGGTCCGATCGTGGATCAGTTGAACTGGCGGCTGATTTTCTTGCCCAACCTGATGTTCGCTGGCGCCGCCGCATGGATTCTGCTCGGCTATTTCCCGGCGGTGGCGGCGCCCGCCTCGGCGCGGCTGGCGCGCACGGATGCGGCCGGCATCGTGCTGCTCGCCGGGGCGATCGTGTCGCTGCAGGTCATTCTGAGCCGCGGCCCGATCGATGACTGGTTCGGCGCGCCGTTGATGCGCGATCTCGGCTGGGTGGGCCTCGCGTGTTTTGCCGCGTTCATCGTGTGGCAGGCGACGCCGCTGAACAAGACGCCGCTGCTGGATGTCGCATTGATGCGGGACCGCATGGTACTGTCCTCCGTGCTGCTGGGTATTTTCACCGGCATGATCCTCTCCGGCAGCCTCTATGCGCTCCCGGAATATCTGCGCAACGTCGACCCGCGGCAATTGAGTGCGACGCAGGCCGGGCAGGTCATGGCCGTCTATGCCCTGACCGCGGCACTGATCCGGCCCGCGATGGTGGCGGTCATCGCACGCCTCGGCCAGCGCGTCGTGATCCTGCTTGCGCTGGGCTTTCTGGTGGCCTCGATGCTGTGGTTCAGCCGTGTGCTGACCACGGGAACCGCCGACAGCGTCTATTTTCCGCCGCTGGTCTTGTATGCGTTTTGCCTGTCGCCGCTGCTGCCCGCGGTGGGCAGCGGCACGGTGGCGAAACTGGACCAGGGCCGCCTGCTGGACGGCGTTTCGCTGTACATGACGTTTCGCCAGTTTGGCGCCTCGCTCGGCGTCGCTTTGCTCAACGCGCTGATCGATGCGCGCGAATCGCAACATTCAGCGCGGCTGTTCGAGCATCTGCGCAATGGGCTGCCCGGCACGCAATCCTGGCTCAGCCATGCCGCGGCCGCCGCGGTGACGCGGGTTGGCGCCACGGTGCCGCAGGGGCGTGACATAGCCTTGAAACTCTTGCAGGCTACCGCGGGGCAGCAGGCCGCGACGCTGGCCTACGCGGACGCGTTCCTGGCCATGGCGGCGGTCGGCTGCGTGGCGGCATTACTGGTGCCGATCGTGCCGCCGACGCCGCCGGCGAAGCAATTGTTTGGCTAGAGCGGGATGCGATTAATTTGAATCGCCATTGCGGCGCATCCCGCTCTAGCCCTTTGTTTTGACGAGCGGATTGAACGCGATGGCTGACCGCATGTGATCGCGATCCGCTCTAGAGGTTGCCTTATGGATACCACCGAATGACTTTGTCATGAGCGAAACCAGCCCCGCGCCGCATCGTTTACGGCGCGTGCTGCTGGCCGGATTGCTGGTGGCCGCGGCCGGCGCGGGCGGCCTGTATTATATTACGACTCTGCATCATGTTAGCACGGACGACGCCACGGTCGATGCCGATATCGTGACGATCATGCCAAAAGTCGCCGGCTACGTCGCCGCCTTGCATGTGGATGACAATGAGGTTGTGCAACAAGGCCAGGCGCTGCTGGAAATCGATCCGCGCGATTACGCACTGGCCGTGGATGCCGCGCGCGCCGCGCTGGGATCGGCGGAAAGCCGCGCCGCGGAAGCGCGCGCCCAGGTGCAGGCCGCCGCCGCCGATGTGGCGCAGGACCAGGCGGACGTGACCTCGGCGGAGGCGAGCAGCGCGCTCGCGAGTGACATCCTCGGCCGCCGGCTGCGGCTCACGGAGCTCAGCATTTCCGCGGAAAACAAGGATACCGCGCGGGCCAATGAAGCGACCGCGCGCGCCAGCCTGGCTTCGGCGCGGCTCAAGGTGGTGGCGAGCCAGGCACGCCAGGCGCTGGCGGAGGCGCAGACGCGCACCGCGGACGCCGGCATCGTGCAGGCCAAGGTGGCGCTGGACCAGGCGCTGCTTGATCTTTCATATACAAAAATCGTCGCACCGGTGGCGGGAACCGTCGCCAACCGGAACGTGGTGGTCGGCAATTTTGCCCAGCCGGGCCAATTGCTCATGTCGATCGTGCCGCTGCGGGTTTATGCTGTCGCCAACTTCAAGGAAACCCATGGCGCGCATTCGCCCGGGCGCACAGGCGCGGATTCGTATCGACGCGCTGCACGGCGCCACCATGAACGCGCACGTGGACAGCATTCAACGCGGCAGCGGATCGCTGTTCGCCTTGCTGCCGCCGGAGAATGCGACGGGCAATTTCGTCAAGGTAGTGCAGCGGCTGCCGGTAAAACTGCTGTTCGATGAGCCGCCGGAGCGCATGAAGCAATTGGCCCCGGGGATGTCCGTGGTCGTTACTGTCGATACAGGTAGTTTGTAGGAAGGAAGGCCAGGGCTCTGCCCTGGACCCGCTGGGGCCGGGGGCCCCAGACCCCCATTAGCGCTGCGCGGCTTTTCCTTAATTCTCGGCGAAGCCAATAAAT
>Ga0181531_10001959_pt1 | contig 12929 bp, 12 predicted proteins | sample PEATcosm2014_Bin_38_FD_119743 | JGI IMG/M metagenome (GOLD analysis project Ga0181531, IMG submission 119743) | Peatland microbial communities from MTU Mesocosm Facility, Houghton, MI, USA - PEATcosm2014_Bin11_10_metaG | ecosystem: Environmental > Terrestrial > Soil > Wetlands > Peat | place... | reverse complement strand
GACCGCTCCAAGCCGACCGCGGCGGCGGTCATGGAGTGGATCGGGGATACGGCCCGCGCCTCGCCTCCGGCCCGCGCCTCGCCTCCGGCCCGCGCGCGGTCACCCGCCGGCGGTCCTGCGGGATCCGTCACGGACGGGGCGGGAGTGGCCGTCACCGGTCGCGCTCCGTCACGAACCGGGCGATAGCCACGAGGTCGCTCCTGGGACCGGGCACCAACGACACCCGGTCCAGAGCGGCCAGAGCCAGGTCGAGGTGCTCGTCGGCCAACGTGACGGTGGCATCGCGGGCGCCGCAGTCTTCGATCAGCGACCGGGCCCGCTCCATGTCGGCCGGCGAGAGGTCGCCTTCGAGCAGCTGCCGCAGTTCGGGTAGGTCGTCCCCGGCCCGGGCCAGGGCAATGGAGACCGGCAGCGTCTTCTTGTGCTGCACGAGGTCGCTGCCCACTGGCTTTCCGGTGCGGGCCGGCTCGCCCCAGATACCGAGCAGATCGTCGACCGCCTGAAAGGCCGTCCCGACGTGCGAGCCGAACTCGGCGAGCGCGGCAACCGTGGCGTCGGGGGCGCCGGCGAGGATGGCACCCAGCGAGACCGCGCAGGCCAGGAGCGCCGAGGTCTTCCCGCGCTCCATGGCGAGGCACTCGGCCACGGTCACCGACGGCCGGGACTCGAACGCCATGTCGTCGCCCTGGCCGGCGATCATGACCTGGGTGGCCTCGACCAGGCATACGGCGGCGCGTACTCGTTCGGCCGTCGGGTGTTCGAGCATCACCTGGAGCGCCAGCGTGGCGAGTGCGTCGCCGGCAATGATGGCCTTCCCGATCCCGAACTCGCTCCATACCGTGGCGCGGTGGCGCCGCTCGGTGTCACCGTCGATGATGTCATCGTGGATGAGCGAGAAGTTGTGGATCAGCTCGATGGCCACGGCACCGACCACGCCGGTCTCCTCGGTCGCCCCGGCGGCCGAGGCCGAGAGGAGGGAGAGGGCCGCACGCACGCGCTTCCCGCCCCCGGCCAGGTGGTGGTGCACCGGGTCCTGCAAGGACGGGCTCAGGCGCTCGACGGCAGCATCGAGCGCCGGGGCCACGATCTGCGCCGCGCGTGTCAAGGAGGCCGATGCGGCAGCGTTTGCGTTGGGCGGGAGGGCGTAGGTGGTCATCGGGCCGCCCACTCGAGCCGTCGGGTGGGCGAGCCGGATCGGCCGGGCGAGCCGGATCGACCCCGCCCGAGGTGAGGAGCGGGCCGGGCGTGCCCACCCTCCTCCAGGAGTGCCCGGGCCGCCGTGTTGCCACTTTGCACAGCGCCCTCCATGGTCGCCGGCCACCCGGTGTCGCACCACGCGCCGGCTAAGAAGAGGCCCGGGATCGAGGTACGGGAACCCGGGCGGAGGGCGGCCGTGCCGGGTGTCCCCCGGAACGTGGCGGCGCGCTCGCGGGTGACGACGCCGTCGACGAGCCGGGCCGTCCGCGCGATGGGCAAAAGGGTCTGCAGTGCAGCAAAGAAGGTGCCGACGAGCTGGGCCGACGACTGGGCGATGTAGTCGTCGGCAGCCGAAATGGAGATGGACAGGCACTGGCCGCTGCGCAGGCCACTCGAGGCGGTGCGATCGAAGATGAACTGGATCGGAGAGTCGACGACGGCGGCCAGCGTAAGGTCGGTCACCGGCCTGTCGAGCACGAGGTGGACGTTGACGATCGGCGACTGCCCGAGCCCCATTTCGCCCGGGAGCACGCCGTCGGGCACGAGTCGCTGCGCCACCTCGGGCGGCGTGGCGACCACCACGGCGTCGGCCACCTGGTTCCGCTCATCGCGTACCACGTCGAAGCCGCCGCTGCCCCGGGCCGCGATCGCCCGCACCCGCGCCCCGAGCACCACCTCGACCCCGGCTTTGTCCAACGCCCGGGCGGAACGATCGCCATGCAGCTCGCTGAGCGGCACGGTCGACCAGCCCACGTCCCCGGCATCGGCCCGATCCAGCAGACCGGTGCGGAAGACCTTGACCGCAAGAGCGAGCGACGCCTCGGCGGCCGGGACATTGATCGTCGGCAATGCGATCAGGTTCCAGAGCCGCTCGATCGCTCTGTCGCTCTGACCGTGACGGGACAGCCAACTCCCGAAGGTGACCGAATCGAGCGCCGGATCCGCCGGATCGAGACGGCTCAGCGCCAACGCCGCCCAGGCCAGCCGCATGCGTTCGCCGATCCCCAGGTGCGCGTAACGGGCCAACGCCGGCGCGAGGTGAAACGGTGCCCGCAGCGAGCCGCGTGCGATTGAGGCGCGCGTGCCCTGCGGGGACAGCACCGGGATGTCGAGCCGCGGTTGGAGATAGACGCCGTCGGCCGCATCTATGCGCTCGAGGAATTCGATGTAGGCCGAACAGCAGCGCAAGAACACGTGCTGCCCGTTGTCGAATGACAGGCCGTTACGCCAGAAGGACCAGGTGAGCCCGCCGAGCCTTTGCCGCCTCTCGAGCAGCGTGACCTCGGACCCGGCATCGGCCAGGGCGAGGGCCGCACTGATCCCCGACAGGCCGCCACCGATCACGACTACCCGGGGCGCGCTCATACCCGGGCCCCGACGATGCACTTTCCGGCGATCCATACCTTTTCCGCCGCCGGCAGCGAGAGGCGGCGCTGGGTCACGGCCATGGGATCCCTCTCGATGTGGATGAGGAGGCGGTGGTAGATGCCGGCCATGGCGCCGACGCACGCACGGCTCCGGTGGTTGAGGAGGGGGAGAAGCTGCAGCCCCCGCTCGAACCACTCATGCACGCGGGCGCACTCGAAGGCCACCAGCTCGGCCAGTTCCGTGGCGCTCCCCGACAGGTCGGCCGGGCAACCCACGGCCGCCGCGTCCGCCGCCGGCAGGTAGACGCGGCCATTGCCACGATCCTCCAGGACGTCCCGCAGGATGTTGGTGAGCTGGAGCGCCACCCCGAGGTCGTCGGCCAACTCAACCGCTCTCGGGTCCGTGGCGCCGAACACGGCGAGCGAGAGGCGCCCGATGGACCCCGCCACCAGCCGGCAGTAGACCACGAGGTCGTCGAAGGTGGCGTAGGAGGTCCCGCGCACATCACGCTCGCACCCGTCGATCAGCTCGTCGAAGGCGCCCAGTGGAAGTTGGTACTGACGCGTGGCTGCGGCCACCGCCACCAACACCGGATCCTCCGTGTCCGGCGCGATGGGGTGCAGGCTGTCACGAACTTGCGCCAATTCGACGAGCTTCTGCGCGGGAGGCGCCGTGCCGTCGCCGATATCGTCGATGCGCCGGGCGAGCGCGTACACGGACGAAAGCGCCTGGCGCTCCGGCGGGCGCAGCAACCGGATGCCATACCCGAAGTTCTTGGCCTCGCGCCGGGTGATCTCCTCGCAGGCCCGGTAGGCGGTCTCGGTGTTCATCGGGCCCTCCCCGTGGAGGCCGCCAGACCGGTCCGACCCAGGTGGAGCGCCAGCCGGAGCGGCCGGGGCCGGCAGCGCCGCGCCAGCACCTCGTACCCGGCCCGCTCGACGGCATCGAGCGCGGCCAGCCCGCCCGCCGCGAAGCCGCAGACGGCGATCCGGGGTTGGAAGGGGAGTTGCCGGGCCAGGGGGACCACAGAACCGAGGAGCCGGCGCGCCCGACCGGCCTCGTAGCGCAGCACCGCACGCAGCGCCGGGCTGGTCCGGGGGGCGCGTAGCTCCGCTTCGGTGCAGCCGAACGAGCTGAGATCGCTCTGGGGCAGGTAGACCCGGTCGCGGGCGACGTCCTCGGCGACGTCCTGAATGTGCTCGACGATCTGTAAGCCGTTACAGACGTCGTCGGAGAGCGCGATGCGATCGGGTGAGCTCACCTCGAAAATCCGGAGGACGAGCTCCCCCACGGGCGCGGCCGACAGCAGGCAATAGCCGATCAGATCGTCGAAGGTCTGGTACCGCCGGACGACCTGGTCCCGCCGGTTGGCCTCGATCAGGCGCTCAAACGGGTCCAGGGGGAGATCGAATTGCCGGATGGTCGGAGTCAATCTGGCCAGCAGCGGGTGTGTCGCCACGCCCCGCGCCGCACGATCGAGTTCGGCCGCCAGCCAGTCCAAGAGCTCCAGCCGATCGCCCTCCGCCTCGTCGCCGATGTCGTCGGCGAGGCGGGCGAACCCGTACACCGCCAGGAGGTGACCCCTGACCGTGCGAGAGAGAAGCCGCAACGCCACCGGAAAATTCTCGTCGGCCGCCTGTCCCAGCACCGATTCGGTGCTGGGCAGCGCGACCGGAGTCGACGTGATTGTGCGCTCGGGCGCCGGGAGGAGTGCGTTCATGTAGTGCGCATGACTAACGATTCATTATTGATATAGGTGAGCCAAGTCGGTGTCAATGACATACGGCGAGATACGGCGAGATACCACGCGTGCAGTGAAACTAGTGCCATCCGCGGGAGCCGCGTTCAAGCGAACGATTGATTGCGTGCGTTTCTCTCCGTGCCAGTGACCGTAGTCGGACCCAAAGACGGACCAAAGGATGGGGGTGCGGACTCAGCGAGTATCGAGTCCGATTACGTCCACGACATGTTCGCTCATGGAGGCCTGCACGATCAGTCGACCGCGCCCGTCGTCTCGCTCGTACGAACGTTCGCTCGGACGCAGGTGCGGCTCGAGGTGCGTTGCCAGCGTGTGCATGACCTCAGTCGCCACACCGCGCAGGTCTTTCGAGCCTCGCCGGGCTCGAATGGCCGACTCGAGCAACAGCGGCACGAACGGTTCCAGCAGCGCTGTCACTACGGCCCTCGCCCGCCGAGCGCTCAGCCGCAAGGGCAGCCGGTCGAGCTCGGCCCCCAACACGTCGGCCACCGACCGCACGGCCGCCACGAAGATCGCGTCTTTCGTCTCGAAGTGCCGGTAGAACGATCCGGTCGCGACGCCTGCCTCCTGGCAGATGTCCGCCACGGTGACGCCCGCATAGCCGTCTCGTGCAAACGACCGACGCGCCGCGGCCACAAGGCGGGCCGGAGGCCCGAAGAGGGCGGCGTCCTCGAAGTGGGCGGCCAGGACCTCGTCCCACATCTCGGGCCCGAAACCCTCCTCACCTTCGTCGGGCAGGAGATCGGGAAGGACCTCGGCGATGGAGGCCAGCGACATCTGCCGTTCCTGACGGAGCAGGCGGATCGTCGTCAGAATCTTGACGTGGCGGTCGTCGTAAAGAAACCGGTTCACCGCCATGAACTCGGGGTCCGGGAGTAGTCCGAGACGACGGTAGTAGTGAATGGTGGGGACGGGCACTCGCGTCTGCTCGGCCAATTCCGAAATGGTGAAGGGACTCTGCAGGCGGCGCCCGGAACGGTGGCCGCGGGCTCCACTCCTTCGTCGTGCCCTCGGTGATGCTTGGGACTGATTCCCGCGCGTGCCTGCCACCAGGTCTCCTCAGCCAGACAAATCTCCGCGTGATTCCTATCGCAATTCTGATCGGCGACGACGAAGGGGCAGACGGTGCGGAGCTGGCTCGACGCCTCCCGGGCCGCCGTCGTATTCTCACGTGGCGTCGTAATTCTCGGCGGCAGAGCGGGCGAGGTCCGACCTTTTGGCGGTGGACCGACGGGAGGCAGAGCAGCGGTGAGACGCACCACCCGATCCTCAGTGGGCCCCGGTCCGCTCCGAAAGGCGGCACTCGTTGCTGTCGTCGTAATGGTGGCCGCATTCGGCCTCAGCGCCTGCAGCGCCATACGGAAGGTGAGGAACGCCGTGCACGACATACGGGGCAACAAGGCGACCATCGACGCCTTCAGCACCAAGCTGAAGTCCGGCACGGCCACGCCGTTCGAGGCCACCTACGTCACCACAGGAAGCGCTCCGGCCACCATTGTCTACGCAGTGCAACCACCCACGGGCGTGGCGTTCGACGACACCCCCTCGGGTGGGACCGGTGACACGACCCCCGTACACATTGTGGTGAACTCCTCCGGTGAGTTCGCCTGTACCCAACCGTCGGTCGCCGGGAGCGGAACAGGCCCTCGGTGGACCTGCCAGAAGCTGGGCGCCGCCGATGCGGCCACGGAGAACAAGATCTTCAACTTCTACACCCCGTCGCACTGGGTCAGCTTCCTCAGCGGGTTCTCCCTCGCCGCCGGCCTGGCCGGCGACAAGGTCTCGTCTTCGACCATGACGGTGAATGGATTCGCCATGAACTGCGTCGACCTCGTTGCCCCCGGCGTGGCCGGGACGAGCACGATCTGCACCACCGCCCAAGGCATCCTCGGCTATGTGAACGTGGCGTCCGACTCCGTCAGTTTCGAGATCGTGAAGTTCTCGACATCACCGCCGTCGTCGTTGTTCGCATTGCCGCCCGGCGCCACCATCACGACGATCACGACGACACCGACTTCACTGACTTCGTGAACTCGTCACCGACGCTGACGGTGACCGGGACTGACAACGGAGCGCACACACGATGATCGCACCCGTGGTCGATCAGGCCTGGTGGGATCGCCATGAGGCTGACGCCGATGTCGCCCTGGCCGACGTGCGGTGGTATCTGGACGGCCGCTCGGGTCGCGCCGCCTATGAAGGCGGCCACCTTCGCGGGGCGGTCTTCGTCGATCTGGAGCGCTGGCTCTCCGGCGAAGGTGGGCCAACCGTCGGCCGCCATCCTCTGCCTGATCCCGCGACCTTCGCCGCCGGGATGGCGCGGTGCGGGATCGGCGATGACACCATCGTCATCGCCTACGACGACGCCGGCGGCGTCATCGCGGCACGCCTGGTGTGGATGCTCCGCGCCACCGGTCATGAGGCCGCGCTGCTCAACGGTGGCGTGACCGCCTATCGGGGACCACTCGAGAAAGGCTCCGGATCCGCCGATCGCTCCCCTGCCGCGTTCACCGCACGGCCGTGGCCGGCGGAGAAACTTGCCGGCGCGGCGGAGGCCGCCGATCGGCGGAACATCGTCATAGACGCCCGCGACCGGAACCGGTACCGGGGCGAGCAGGATCCGATCGACGCGCGCCCCGGACACATTCCCGGGGCGGCGAACCTGCCGTGCCGCGAGAACCTCGCCGCCGACGGCACCTTCCTGCCCGCCGACGAACTCCGCCGCCGGTTCGAGGAGTCAGGAGTCGTCGAGGGAAGCTCGGTGATCTCGTACTGTGGCTCCGGAGTGACCGCCTGCCACAACCTGCTCGCATTGGAGCTCGCCGGCTTCGCCCCGGGACGGCTCTACCCGGGCTCGTGGTCGCAGTACAGCCAGATGGCCGACGTCGACGTCGCCACCGGAAGCGCGCCCGGCTAGCGCGGCGACCGAAGCAGTCAGCCCTCGACGGGGTGGCCGCCGACCGATCGGCGCATGGCGGCGTGGAGGCGGTTGGGCGTCACCACCCCCAGGTAGCGCGGCCCGTCGACCACCGGGATCCAGCGCACGTCGTGCTGGAGCATCTCCCCCAAGGCCGCCCGGAGGGAGGTGCCGAGGGGGAGCTGGACCTCGAAGGGGACGAGGTGCTCGGCGACCGGCCCGACCGGGCCCGGTTGGAGATCGATCCACCCGAGCAGACGCCGGTCACCGTCGACCACGACGGCCCATCGGCTGTCCGATCCGGCGACGGCGGCCCGGGCGTCGAGCATCGACAACCCGGGGTCGACCTCGGGCGGTTGAAACAGGTCGTCGGGCCCAATGTGCATGACGGCCAGTCGCCGCACCCCTCGATCCGCCCCGACGAAATCGGCCACGAACCCCGTGGCCGGTCGGCCGAGCACCTCGGCCGGGGTGTCGTACTGCTCGAGCACGCCACCCTTGGAGAGGACGGCGATCCGGTCGCCGAGGGTCGCCGCCTCCTCGATGTCGTGGGTCACGAAGACGATGGTCTTCTTCAGCGCGGCCTGCAGGTCGATGAACTGTTGCTGCAGACGCTGACGGGTGACCGGGTCGACGGCACCGAAGGGTTCGTCCATGAGCAGGACCGGCGGATCCCCCGCCAGTGCCCGCGCCACCCCGACGCGTTGGCGCTCGCCACCGGACAGCTCATGAGGAAAACGACGACCGTACTGTCCGGGGTCGAGCCCGACCAGGTCGAGCAGCTCGTGCACCCGGGCCTCGACCCGGGCCCTGTCCCACCCGAGGAGACGCGGGACCGTCGCCACGTTGTCAGCCACCCGCCGGTGGGGGAACAAACCACCCTGCTGGATCACGTAGCCGATCCCGCGTCGCAGCTCCACCGGGTCCATCTTCAGGACATCGGTCCCGTCGATCAGGATCCGGCCACTCGACGGCTCAATGAGCCGATTGATCATCCGCAGGGTGGTCGTCTTGCCGCAACCCGAAGGGCCGACCAGAACGCAGAGCTCCCCGTCGGGCACGGTGAGGCTCAATTCGGCGACGGCGATGGTGCCGTCGGCATAGCGTTTCTCGACCCGTTCGAGCGAGATCATCGGTAATCAGCGTAATCACCACGAAGGACACTCTCCCGCAGCGTGCGGCGGCGTCCACGGCGCCGGTAACGTCGCGCCGTGCTGTTCGGGACCAACCCGTTCTTCCGGTGGAGCTACGTCACCAGCCAGTGGAGCCAGATTCAGGGCGATCTGGTACAGCACATCAAGCTCAGCCTGATTGCTGTGGCCATCGGGACCGCCATCTCCGTTCCGCTGTCCATTCTGGCCTGGCGTTACCGGGTGGTGCGGACGCCGGTGTTCGCGGTGGCCAGCACCCTCTACATCATCCCTTCGCTGGCCCTCTTCGTCTTTCTCGGGCCGCTCACCGGGTTCGTGGCATCCTACGAGACGGCCGAGATCGCACTGGTCGGCTACACCTTGCTCATCCTCATCTGGAACACGGTGGCCGGCCTCGAAGCCGTCCCGGCGGACGCCCGGGAGGCGGCGACCGCCCTCGGCTACTCACCGACCGCGGCACTCGTACGGGTCGATCTCCCCCTGGCCCTGCCCTACGTCTTCGCCGGGCTCCGGGTGGCCATGGCGACCGTTATCGGGCTCGTCACCGTCACCGCACTCATCGGACTCGGCGGGCTGGGGCAGCAGATCACCTACGGCTTCACCATCGGCTACAACACGCCGATCATCGTCGGACTCGTCTTCTCCATCGTCCTGGCCGCGGTCTTCGACCTCCTCCTCGTCGGCGCCCAGCGTCTCGCCGTGCCGTGGTCCCGCGCCCGGAGACCAGCCAACGGAGAGAACTGAGATGCACTTCCTCTCGCAGGTATTCGACTGGTTCACCACGTCGGCCAACTGGAGCGGCTCACAGGGGATCCCCCAACTGTTCTGGCATCAACTCGAGCTCTCCGCAACCGTGGTGGCGACCGCCCTCGCGTTAGGGGGTGGGCTCGGGGTCATCCTCGGTCACACCGGCCGGGGCGGCCTGGTGGCGGTCAATGCCGCCAACGCCTTCCGGGCCGTGCCCACGCTGGCCCTCCTCACCCTGCTGGCCATTCAGCCGGCGATCTCGCTCAAGTGGAACGGATTCCTGGCGTCGTGGTTGGCCCTCACCGCGCTGGCCATCCCGCCCGTCCTCACCAACACCTACGTCGGTATGCGAGAGGTCGACGCCGATGTGCGCGACGCGGCCAAGGCGATGGGACTCACGGGCGCGCAGGTGTTGCTGCGGGTGGAGGCGCCGCTGGCCGCCCCGTTCGTGATGGCGGGGGTGCGGACCGCGGCCATCGAAGTGGTGGCGACATCCACGTTGGCGGCGTATGTGAGCTTCACCGATCTCGGCACGTACGTGATCACGGGTCTCAACACCAACAACACGGTGGTGGCGTTCAGCGGCGCCATCCTGGTCGCCGTCATGGCCGGAATGGTCGCCGGCGTCCTCGGCCTGCTCACCCGGGCGGTCACGCCGCTCCCCCTGCGACGCCGGGTGCGCTCACGGCTCCTCAGCACCCGGCCCGGCTTGGCCTGAGGCGCCGGACGCCCCAAATTGACAAACCCGATGGGATAAGTCAATATTTCCGTAACTCGACGATTACGTGACAGATCGGCGGCGTCGCTGAGGGGAAATGTCGTTTAGCCCCCTCTCTACTGGAAAAGGTAAAGGCTCATGCGATTCAAGCGCTCCCTCCTCGTCGGCGCGATCGGCTCCCTGGCTCTCGCCATGGCTTTGCCCGGCGCCGCCGCCTTCGCGTCGGTCCGCGCCTCGAGCGCCAAGCCCGCCATCATCATCGGCTCGACCAACTTCGAGGAACAAGCCATCGTCTCCAACATCTGGTCCGACGTCCTGACCAAGGCCGGCTACAGCGTGACCGTGGAGCCCAGCCTCGGCACCCGGGCGATCGTGGTCCCCGCCATTGAGAAGGGGCAGATCAATCTCGAGCCGGACTACGCGGCGTCGTTGCTCGACTTCCTCAACAATGGGAAGACGCCGGCGGCCGGGAACAACATCGCCACCGCCATTCCCGCCGACCAGAAGGCACTGGCGTCGTTCGGCGTGACCGTGCTGCCCGCCTCGAAGGCGTTGGACACCAACGTGTTCGCCGTCACCAAGGCCACGGCCAGCAAGTACCACCTGACGACCATCTCCAGCCTGAAGCCCTACGCGAAGAAGCTCACGCTCGGGGGGCCACCGGAATGCCCGACGAACGCGGGATGTGAACTCGGCCTGGAGAAGGTCTACGGCCTCAGTTTCGCCGGATTCAAGAGCCTCGACGAGGCCGGTCCGCTGAGCGTCGCCGCCCTCAAGAACGGCGAGGTGCAGGTGGTCGAATTGTTCTCGAGCGACGGCAATGTGGTCTCCAACAACTTCGTCGCCCTGACCGACAACAAGCACCTCGAAGGGGCCGACTACATCGTTCCCGTGATCCGCAAGTCAGTGGACACCCCTGGCGTGGCCAAAATCCTGAACGCCATCGATGCCAAGCTCACGACGGTCGCCATCTCGAAGCTCAACCTGGACGTCACCGCCAAGCAGGAGCAGCCGCCCGCAGTCGCCCAGGCGTGGGTGACGTCGGTCGGGGGCTGAGCCCAGGCGTTCGTAGGGCCCCGGCGTCCGTAGGACCCCGGCGTCCGTAGGACCCCGGCGTCCGTAGGGCCCCGGCTCGTCCCCGGGTCAGTCGGGGCGAGCGGCCTCGAGGGCAGCCCGCAGGTCGGTCAAGAGGTCGTCGATGTTCTCGATACCGACCGAAAGGCGGAGCAGCGCGGGATCGATGGCCAGGCTGGAGCCGGCGAGGGTCGCATGGGTCATGCGGGCCGGGTGCTCAATGAGCGACTCGACGGCCCCGAGCGACTCCGCCAGGGTGAACACCGAGGTGGACTTGGCCACGGCCAGGGCCTGCGACTCCCCACCGCGCACGGTGAAGGAGACCATCCCCCCGAATCGCCGCATCTGTTCTCGCGCCGTGTCGTGGCCCCCGTGCTCCGGCAGTCCGGGGTAGTACACCCGGTCCACCATGGGGTGCCCCGTCAGCATTTCGGCCACCCGGGCGGCATTGTCGCAGTGGCGGTCCATGCGGACGGCGAGGGTCTTCACGCCGCGTAGGACGAGGAAGCAGTCGAAAGGGCCCGGGACGGCCCCGGTGGCGTTCTGCAGGAAGGCGAGCCGTTCGGCCAGGGTGTCATCGGACGTGGCGACGAAGCCGCCGACCACGTCGCTGTGCCCTCCCAGATACTTCGTCGTGGAGTGGATCACCACGTCGGCCCCCCGCTCGAGGGGGCGCTGCAGGTAGGGCGTGGCGAACGTGTTGTCGACCACCAGCAGGGCGTCGCGCGCGTGGGCGAGCTCCGCCAGGGCCGCGATGTCGGCGATGCGCAGGAGAGGGTTCGAAGGTGTCTCCACCCACACCATGCGGGTGCTGGGCTGCCAGGCCTCGAGGAGCTCGGATTCGGTCAGCGCGACGGGCGTGCAGCCGAGCCCGACCCGAGTGTGCACCTGGGAGAGCAGTCGGTACGTGCCGCCGTAGAAGTCGTTGCCGATGAGCACATGGTCACCGGGATCGAGCAGCCGGAGGATGGCGTCCTCCGCGGCCAGGCCGCTGGCGAAGGCGCTCCCGTGCGCCGCACCCTCCAATGCGGCGAGGCAGTCTTCGAGGGCGGTCCGGGTGGGATTGCCCGACCGGCTGTAGTCGTAGCCCTGGTGCTCTCCGACGCTGGACTGGGCGAACGTCGATGTCTGATAGATCGGGGTGATGACGGCACCGGTCGAGGGGTCCGGCGGCTGACCGCCGTGGATGGCCAGCGTCTCGAAGGCTGCTCCCTCCGACGGCGCGCCCGCCATCAGGATCGTTCCAGGAACGACAGGACGTCCGATCGGGTGACGATGCCGACGGGATGCCCGCCGTCGAGTACGAGCACCGCCGGGGACACCGCGAGGCGGTCAGCCACCTGGTCGATGGTCTCGCCCTGGCCGATGGTGGCGAGCGGAGCCTCCATGACGGACTCCACCGGCTGATCGAAGACCTCCGGGTGGTGCAGGGTGCGCTCGAGCAGGAGGCGGTCCGTCACCGACCCCACCACTTCGGCCAGGGCCAGCGGGGGCTCGGCCTTGACCACCGGCACCTGGGAGATGCCGTACTCCTCGAGGATGGCGATGGCGGTGCGCACGGTCTCGTCGGGGTGGACATGCACCAGCGGTGGCAGGCTGTCGCCCTTCTTGGCCAGTACCGCCTCGACCGTCTGGCCCCGCGCCCGCAAGAAGCCGTGATCGGTCATCCAGTCGTCGTCGTAGAGCTTGGAGAGGTAGCCGCGGCCGGAGTCCGGAATGAGGACGACCACCACGTCATCGGGGCCGAGGTCACGCCCGAGCTCGAGGGCGGCCCACATCGCCGTGCCGGTCGACCCACCGACCAGGATCCCCTCTTCCCTGGTGACCCGGCGCGCCGTGCGGAACGAGTCCTCATCGGACACGGGCACCACGCGGTCGACCACCGACGCGTCGTAGGTGCTCGGCCAGAAGTCCTCGCCGATGCCCTCGACCAAATAGGGCCGGCCGCCCCCGCCCGAATAGATGGATCCCTCGGGATCGGCGGCGATCACCGCAATG
>Ga0181531_10001958_pt1 | contig 12930 bp, 7 predicted proteins | sample PEATcosm2014_Bin_38_FD_119743 | JGI IMG/M metagenome (GOLD analysis project Ga0181531, IMG submission 119743) | Peatland microbial communities from MTU Mesocosm Facility, Houghton, MI, USA - PEATcosm2014_Bin11_10_metaG | ecosystem: Environmental > Terrestrial > Soil > Wetlands > Peat | place... | reverse complement strand
TGCAACTGCTGGCGTATCACATCGCGGTGCGCCGCGGCTGCGACGTCGATCAGCCGCGCAACCTCGCCAAATCGGTCACCGTCGAATAGCCGCCCGTTACTCCACGCCGTCTGCCTGAAGTGATTGTTGTAGATATTTCTCTCCGATGCGGAAATAACTCTCCTCATTCCGGCGCGGGCCGCAGCCTGCCCGAACGCGCGACTTGTGTATGGTGGCCTTGCGTAACCACGAACTCCGTCGCCTGCAGATTGGCGATGCATCCTGCCGTGTCGATGTTGTTTACCGATAGGTTATTTCCGTGGAGGCGATCGACCACCCGGAGTTCACGGAGCAGCGGCGGCACAATCAGCACATTCGACGAATGCTTCGTCGATGTTGGCTTCCGCCCGAACGCAGCTACTGAAACCTGGACCCTTTGCAGTGGTTTGCCCGGAAGTCGACTTTCTCGAAAAAACCACAATCGGGAATATAATGGCTCGCCAATGGACGCGAACTCAGAGAACGTTACAGTCCTGCTCCAGCGTGTTGAGGCCGGAGACAATGAAGCCGCTAATCAGCTTGTTCCGCTGGTGTACCGCGAACTTCGCCAAATGGCCGGGTCTTACCTGAGACACGAACGTCCTGACCACACTCTTCAGCCGACTGCACTCGTCAACGAAGCTTATCTAAAGTTGGTCGATCAGAAGAGCTTTCCATGGAAGAATCGCAGTCATTTCTTCGGAGTCGCTGCACAGGTAATGCGCCACATTCTGGTCGATTACGCCCGAAGCTATCGGGCGGAAAAACGCGGAGGTGGCGCGGGAAACCTGTCTCTCGACGAAGCTATGATTGCTTCACCTGAAAATGCCCGTGACGTCCTGCTGCTCGATGAAACTCTGAGCCGCCTGTCGGAAGTCGATCCGCAGCTGGTGAGTGTTGTGGAAATGCGTGTATTTGGGGGGCTGAGTATCCAGGAAACTGCGGTCGCGCTCGGCATCTCGCCGGCGACTGTGAAACGTAACTGGAATATGGCAAAAGCCTGGCTAACTCAGGAGATGGGAAAAAAGAAGTGACCGCCACCTTCATTATTTGCTCTTGCGCTCGGTATCCGCTTGAGCCGCCTGTCTGGCTATCAGCGCAAAATCCGCAGCCTGAGCATCGCGCTGCAGGGCTTGTAAGTGAGCGTGTCCGGCCGCTGGTTCGCCATATTTCATCTCCAGTTCACCCAATGCAAGACGCGACTCAAACTGACATGAAAGACAATTCATCTTTGCTGATCTGGAGATCAGGACGCTTAAGCTCCTCCCCGCCGCCGCGGCTTTTCCCTGAGCGGCGCTCAGCTGCGCGTCGACGATCGCGGTCTTAAGGCGAATCACCGGGTCCTGAACCTCGATCTGACGGGTCCGGCGGACGACATCGGCTGCGTCTGCAACCTTTTTCTCACCCAGCAAAGCGGTGGTCAGGGCGGCATTGGCGTCGGCTTCAAGATCGGAAAGCTTTTCGTTCTGCGCCTCGGCGACTGCCTGTCGCAATTGGCTTTCGGCGTCGACGAAGCGCTCCTGGGCCATCATCACTCCGGCCAGCGAAGCCTGGCACGTGGCGATCTGACTCTTTTCCGCGATCTCAGTTGCGATAGCCAGAGCCTCTTCTTCCATTTTGCGGGCGCCTGCAGTGTCGCCTTGCGCCAGAAGAACATCGCCGATGGAATGGGTCGCTATTCCCTCGTCGCGGCGGTCGCCCATTTGCTGGGCAAGAGTCAGGGCTTCATTAAACTTGTCCCGCGCGTCGGCTAACTTACCCTGGGACTCAAACATTTGTCCGAAATTCAGCAGTCCGTTTACGAGGAGCCGCTTGTTTCCGGTATCGCGGGCGATGGCTACCTCTTCCTCAAACAACGGTCTCGCTTGAGCAAAATCCCCGCGGTTAGCAAGCAGGGGCGCAAGATTCGCCAGCACGTAAGCAATTCCACGTTTGTCGGCGAGTTCGCGTTTGATGGCGAGGGCCTGGCGGTATCCCCCCTCAGCACGATCGTGATCTCCCTGATCGTCCCATACGTTAGCCAAATTGATCATGGAATCGGCAATAAACTTTTGGTTACCGATGCGGCGGGCTGCAGCGAGCGCCTGCTCAAGCAAATCGCCGGCCTCCTTCAGATTGCCCTGGTTGTAGCTTACGGTGCTGAGCTGGATCAGCACGCGCACTCGGCCAAGTTCGTAGCCAGTTGCCTGGTAAATGCCTTCAGCATCGTGAAGAAGCGAAGTAGCCGGGCCATACGCGTCCGTGTCGATAAGCGCCGATCCCCGCTCCGTTTCCGCCTGCGCGATGAGGAATCGCGCTCCCAAAGACTGCGCTTTGTTGTACGCCTTGCCGGCAGCTTGTTCCGCCCTCTTGTAATCCGAACTCGCAGAGGCTGCATGTGCTTCAGCTAAGTCAATGCGCGGGTCCTCTCCGGTTGGTGCCGGCAATTTTCGCAGCTTCTCCGTGGTCAGAAGCGCCTCAGCGGCCGCACCCGAAGCGGTCTGGGCGCGGGCCAGGTTCAGGCCGTAGTCCACATTGTCCGGAAAGGATTGAAGCAAGTTACCATAGATCTCCACTGCCTTATCCCATTGCCGGGCCGCCTCATAGTATTCACCCTCAATCAGGTTGCGTTCCTCGCTCGGCAGATTGCCCGAAAGCTCGAATGCCTGCCTGGCCTCCGCCGCGGCTTTCACGTCATATCCCAGACTTACCCAGGCTTCGCCCAGCGCTCGATGAATGAGAGGCTGCTTTGGATCCGCGGCGACGGCCTGCTCCAGCAGTTCCTTGGCGCTGATTGCATCAAACAACCGCATCCTTGATAACCCTTCCGAATAAAGTCGCGCCGTGGCCGGGCCAGCAATCATGGAGCTCGTTACCGCGGCCACCTCCGCTTTCGTAGCTTCGCTGACGCCGCATCTTTCCCGCAGTTCCTCGCCGGCCTTGTTCACCAGATCGAGCATCTGGCTCTCGGTTCCTGTCTCCGACAAGGCCGTCACCGTCTCTCCCTTGCTCGCGTCCTGGAGTTGCAGGTCGACACGTAGCGTGTCTCCCATGTGCAAATAGGAACCGGCGACCACCAGGTCACTTCCCAGGTTCTGATAGATCTTTGTCAGCGTCTCGCGAGCCAGGCTTTCACTATCCGCCATTCCAAGATCCAGCTTCATGCGCGCAACGTTATCTTCCGGAATGGTCCGCAACTTTTCCCCCGCCATCAGCTCTGTCGTCAGCATTTCCGATAGAGCCGTCGAAAGCCAGGCCTCCTCCGGCCTCCCGGATAGGTTCTTAAAGCCCAGGACTGCAATTGAGCGGCGGCCCTTTACCGGGGCCAGCCGGTAACTGTGGGCGCGTCTCTCTGATGTCACATACCAGGAGACGGCCGTCGCAAGCAGCAGCCCAAACATCAAAGCCGCTGTTGCCATCTCCTTGTGACGGCGAACAAACTTCCCGCTCCGGTACGCAACCGTGCTTGGACGGGCGTTCACCGGCTTGTGCTCCAGATGCCGCCGGATGTCTTCGGAGAAATCTGAAACCGAGGCGTATCTCCGTTGCGGCTCCTTTCGCAGCGAGGTCAGGACAATCGCATCCAGATCGCCCTGTAGTCGATCGTGTAGCTTCTTTGCATCCCCGTCTCGCGTGCGGCTCACGTCTTCCGGCGTCAGCGAAACGGTGGTTCCATCGGCACGCGCCCTTTCCGCGATCCTGGTAACCGCTCTGCTTGGCTTTTCCGGTTCCTCCTCGCATATGGCGTGTTCGATCCCAGGCAGACCGGAGCCTCGCGCGGAATGGGGACGGCGGCCGGTCAATAACTCATAAAGCACGACTCCCAGCGAATAAACATCGGTCGCATTGGTGAGCGGCTCGCCTCGTACCTGCTCCGGGCTGGCATAGGCCAACGTCATCGGCCGAGCCTCGGTCTGTGTCAACACCACGGTCGCGAGCGCTTCCGGATTCAATAGCTTGGCGATCCCGAAGTCGAGCAGCTTCGGAGTTCCCTCCGAGGTGACAAGAATGTTTCCCGGCTTCAAATCGCGATGGATCACCAACCGCTGGTGAGCGTAGCTCACCGCTGAACACACCGGCAGAAATATTCGCAGCCGCTCCTCGGTCGTCAGTTCGTGGTGGTCGCAATAGATATCGATGGGAGTGCCCTCGACATAATCCATGACCAGATACGGCATCCCATCTCCGGTCGTGCCCCCATCGAGCAACTTCACGATGTTGGGATGATCGAGCGTTGCGAGTGTCTGGCGCTCGTTCCGAAAACGCCGCAGCACCTCTTCGCGGCCCAGACCCGGAGAAATCAACTTGATAGCGACAGACTTTCTATATTGGTCATCCGCGCGGATAGCCAGGTAGACGGTCGCCATTCCGCCGCTTCCCACTGGCTTCAGGATCTGATAGGGGCCAATACGCTGATTGAGGGCGGCCTCTTCGAAGGCCGCAAATTCATATTCGGACGGAAATCGGATTGGACCTTTGCCGGTAGCGTCTGCCACCTGATAAGCAGCGAGCAACGACTCGACCTCATCGCGAAGCGCCTCATCTCCACTGCATGCCTCAGCCAGAAAGGCGCCTCGTTCTCCAGGATCCTTCTCCAGAGCCGAGTCGAGGAGTTCTTTGAGCCGCTCCCACCTGCTCGCGTCCATCACGCCCCCAATGATGACTGCGCAAGGTCAGGTGATTGTACTCCCGGCAAAACAGCCTTACAAAAAGAAATCGGGGCAGCTCGCGCTGCCCCGTTGTCCACCGGTACAGGGTCACTTCCGGACTAACGACGGCCCCTTCCTTGCGTTCCCATCCCCGCGCCGCGATTGAACGCCATTGTGCTCTGGCCGCGATTCGTCCCGCCGCGATTCAATGAGCTGCCGAATGCCGCGTTTGACTGACGGTTGACAGGAGCCGCTGGAGCGCTGGCCTGACCTCGGTTGAGGAAGCTGTGGTTGAAGGAGCCATTATTGGCGGACCGGCCGATGGAGGCCATGTTGCTGGCGGCCGGTTTCGTCTGCCCTGGCTTCATTTGCCCGGGGCTAAGCGTTTTGGTCGTTCCGGGTGTAGTCAGCTTCCCGGGATAAGACTTCGCCGTCGGCGTGGAGCTCTTCGGAGAATTCGTCTGCATTCCCGTCTTCGGTTGCGGATACGGGTTCGTGTAACGTCCTGGGTAGCCGGTGTTGATCCTGCCAGGTCCAGATCCGCCACGATTGTTGAGTCCCGGGTAGCCGGTGTTGATCCGGCCCGGTTCAGTGCGGCCACGATTGATCTGGGAGAATCGCCCGGGCTGACGACCGCCAGGATTGAAACGGCCACGGCCACGGCCAAACACTGTGCTAACGCGGCCCCGCCGGCCGGGATAGCCTGTCCTCATGGAGTGGTGATGATGATCGAACACCTGATGCGAATGCCAGTCGATCTGGCCTTCCCATTCCGTGTTGATCGCCAGCGCCGGACCGAACGAAATGAAAGCCGGGCTGGAGAAAACAACTCCGGGATCGTAGGCAGGCAGACACATATAGCCAAGCTGGGCGGGCAGGATCTGGATCGCTCCGCCAACGGCGATCACGCGCTGCTGGGCGGTCGTAACCAGATTCCCCTGGCCAAGCGCCATAGCGCGCAGGCGCTGAACCGATGCCATGACATCCGTGGATTGGGTGGCGTAAGCCTGTCCCACTGAGTTGGTCCAGTCCGGCTGCGCCGCCAGGGTAAACAACACTCGGGGATAATGCGCGACCACTTTCACGCTGTCGTCCCACGATTGCTGATCGATGGCAGCAGCGCCGCCTTCAGCGCTGATCGCCTGCGCGGCATCCTGAATCTGGTCGTCGAAAGTTGCGGCGACCAGCACCTGGGCCAGCAAAGGATCGGGGTAAAGCGCGATAGGGGCCAGGAGATTGTCCAGGTCGTCCGCGCTAAACGACGCGCTTTGGTCCTGGCCGGCGTTGGCATTCGTTGAGACGTCCTGAGCCGCGCTCGTCGAAACAAGGGCGGAACCGGTGAGGCAAAGAGCGAGCGAGAGCATGAGAACCTTGCCGATGACTGCTTTTCCGTTGACCATTCCCTGGTAGTTCATGTCTTTTCTCCGTTTTTAGATTTGGAGGATCATGTCGATCCGCACTCTGAAAAGCGGAGCAGCCTCGGGAAAAGGCTCACGACCGGAAAAAAAATAACCTTTTCGCTTCTCGGCCTGACTCGCCCGGCAAAAAAAGGACCGGTCAGAGGCCTGTCCCGTGCCTCGAAGCGTCCGGAGATCGATCTTTTTCTTTGCCAGCAGTGGCAATGCCGAGGGGTCGAGGATGCGGTAAGCCAGCAGCTTGATGCGGCCGGTGAACAATGCCCGGACGATCGTATAGCCCCACACGAATCCTGCATATTTCCAGCCCAGCGGCGTCATGAACAGGCCATAGACCGCGACAAGCGTCGCAACCGTTCGTGTGCCGTGCGCCGATACTCGCAGAAACTGCGAAGAATCTGCTCGCCGGCGAAAAGGCGATTGCCGGCTATAGATGAAAGCACTGCAACGTCTAACGGGGATGTCGGAAAGGCTCGCGACTTCCCTTTCGACTGTTTCAGGACCGCTGGCTTGCTGGCAGGGACCGTCGGATTACGGCAGGTAGATCAGCGCCTTCTCCCGCTGCTGCTCGAATGCATCCAGTGCCGCCCGCCATCCTTCCGCGATGCGCTGCGGATCATGACCGGCCCCCACAGCATCGAGAACCGAGCGATTCGCAAGCAGCGTGTTCATCTTCTCCAGGTCGAATTTCTCCGGATAAAGCCGATGCAGCGCCGATGCCATTTCCACCCCAAGCTCCGGCGCATCCAGAACATTGCGATCCATCACCAGAATGCGCACCCCGTGGCAGACCTCGCCCGCATACGGAAACGGCTTCTGCGGAGTGAAATCCAGCGGCACAAACCGTACCGCAGGCAACTGCCGGCGATTTAGAAACTGCGCCAGAGAGCGCGCATCGATCCACGGCGCTCCCAACAATTCAAACGGTGTGTCCGTCCCGCGCCCGACAGAAATATTGGTCGTCTCAATCAGACCGATTCCAGGGTAAAGCGTTGCCTCTTCCAGATCGCGCAGGTTGGGTGACGGATTTACCCATGCCAAAGCCGTGGAATCGTACCAGTCCCCCCGCTGCCAGCCCTGCATCGGCACGACGCTCAGAGAAGTTTGTAACTGCAACTGTTGCTTGTCGTAACGCGCCAGCTCTCCGAGAGTCATGCCGTGCCGCACCGGAATCGGTATCGAGTTGACATAGCTTTCCGTGCCCGCATCCGAAATCGGCCCTTGCACAAACGAGCCGTTGATCGGATCGGGCCGGTCCAGCACCACAATCTCCGTTCCCGTTTGCGCCGCCGCTTCCAGAAAATAGCGGACCACGGCTTCATAGGTGTAGAAACGCACGCCCGCATCCTGCAAATCGATCGCCACCGCGTCCAGCTTGCGCAGCGAATCCAATGTCGGCCGCCGATCCGCATCCTTTGCTCCATACAGGCTGATCACCGGCAGTCCCGTCGCCGTGTCGTTCGAACTCGGCACGCTCGGCTGGTCGTAAGAGCCAGCGAGCCCATGCTCCGGACTGAAAAGCGCGTCCAGCGTGAGCCCAGGCACAGCCTGCCGCCCATCATGGAAGAGCACATCGATGGTGCGACGGCCCTCGCTATCGACTCCCGTCTGATTTGTCAGCAGGCCCAGCCGCAGTTTGCCGCTATGGCGCCGAGCCATCTCCGCAAACTCCTCGAACCGATCGCCCTCCAGCACGTCGATGCCGGTCTTCACCTCGCCATTGCGCACTGGCCAGCGGCGCATTCCGCTCAGCGATTCGTTGTAGCCCGTCATGTGCGCCGCCAGCGCTCCGTCATCCCCGTGAATGCCCAGCGCGATCGCAGCCGCATCGGCGATCTTCCCGCGCAGCGACGTGATGCTCTTCGGCCCATTCGGATGAACCGAGTTTGCCAGCACAATCACGTATGTGTCGCTCGCCGGGTCCATCCACAACGACGTCCCTGTAAAACCTGTGTGTCCGAACGAACCCACCGGAAACAGCGTCCCGCGATTGCTGGAGTAAGGCGAGTCGATGTCCCAACCGAATCCGCGCAGCGCCGTGCCTGTCGCCGGTTGCTCAGGCGCAATCATCTTTTCGAGCACAATGCGCGACAAAGGAAACTTGCTCGACCGGCCCGCAAGCCGATCCAGCAAACTCTGCGCGTACACCGCAACATCGTCGCCGGTGCTGAACAACCCCGCGTGTCCTGCCACTCCGCCCATGCGCCGCGACGTGGGATCGTGCACCACCCCGCGCAACATCGCGTCGCCGGGATACGTCTTCGATCCCGCCACTCCGGAAGGGATGGGGTCGTGCTCGTATTCCGTCGGTGCGATGCGCGGAAGCCAGGACTCAGGCGGCAGGAATCTTGTGTGCATCAGTCCCAACGGTTCCACGATGAAGCGCCGCGTGTACTCATCCAGCGTCAGCCCGGAAAGCTTCTCCACCAGTGCGCCGAGCACAATGAAGTTGATGTCGCTGTACAGGAATTGCTCGCCTGGCGGACGAATCGGTGCAATGGCAAACGCGCGCCGGAATCCTTCCTCCTTTCCTGTCCACGCCTCCTCGAGCTGCAGATCCGGCGGTAATCCCGAGTAGTGCGTCAGCAGATGCCGAATCGTGATGTCCTGCTTCCCGTTGGCTCCGAAATCCGGCAGATACTTTGCGACCGAGTCATTGAGCCCGATCTTTCCCTGTTCGTAGAGCTGCATCGCCGCCACGCCTGTCGTCAGCGGCTTCGTCAGCGAAGCCATGTCGAAAACGGTGTCGAGCGTCATCGGCTCCCGCATCGGTTCGAGCGAACGCATTCCATACGCCTGCCGGAAGACCACCCTCCCGCCATGCCCAACAATCACCACCGCTCCAGGAAGCTGATGCTCATCTACGGCATGGTTCACGATCCCGTCAATCGCAGAAAAGTCGCTCTGGGCGCGGCCCGGGACTGCGCTGAGGACCGTGCTCACGACCAGCGCTGCCAGCGGCCCGGCCACGCGAACCAACCGCCGCATCTTCACAGAGCCTCCGCGCGCATCGCAGGATCGGGAAACAGCAGGCTCGCAGCGTAGCCCACAACACACGTCACCAGCGATCCAATGAGCACCCACCAGGTCCACGCGATCTTCGGAAGAATCAAATCATGTCCTCCAAGGTTGAACGACAGTGCGTGAGGCTGGACCCACAGCAGCAGATTGATCGCAACCCCCGTAGCCATTCCAAACATCGTCCCGCGTTCGCCCGCCCGACGGCTCAGCGTGCCCAGCAGAAAGACTCCGAGCATCGCACCCCACAACACAGAAGCAATCGACAACCCTATCTCTACAACGTGCCCGCCGCTCCGCGAGAACATCGCCAGCGCGAACAGCACAGCCGCCCAAACAACGGTCATCAGCCGCGACAGCCGCATGCGCACCTGCTCAGAAATATCCGGATACCGCGGTAGGTAAAAATCGACCACCGAGGTCGAAGCCAGCGAATTGAGAGCCGCGCTCAGGTTCGACATCGCCGCGGCCAGAATCGCCGCCACCATCAGGCCCGCAATCCCGGCCGGCATCTCCCCCACAATAAAAGCCGGGAAAATGCGATCCGCCCCCGGCGCCGGCGCACTCCCCAAATTCCTGTAATAGAGGAAGAGTCCGGCGCCAATCAGCAGAAACAGCGTGAACTGAAAGAAAACCACCACACCGCTCGCCAGCAGCGCCAGTCGTGAGTCGCGCAGATTTTTCGCCGCCAGCAGACGCTGCACCATAAGCTGATCGGTCCCGTGACTCGCCATGGTAAGAAAGCATCCTCCCAGAACGCCAGCCTGAAATGTATACGTCTCTGTTACAGACCAGGAAAAATGCAGCACCGTAAGCTTGTGCGCTGCAGAAGCACCCGCGATCAGCCCACTCCATCCGCCGGGAATTTTGTGGCAAACCGTGGCAAGCGCGACCAGCGAGCCGCCTGCATAAAGAAACATCTGTACCACGTCGGTCCAGATCACGGCCGCCATCCCGCCCTCAAACGTGTAAAGCAGCGTCAGCGCGCAAAGAACTGCAATCGAAGCCACGTCCCCCGTTCCGATCGCAAGACCAACAACAATGGCCACCGCAAATACGCGCACGCCCTCAGCCGCGGCTCGCATCACCAGAAACAGCGCCGCTGTGAAGCGATGCAGCCGCGGCCCGAAGCGCTGGCCGATGATCTGGTACGCGGTTACCAACTCGCCCCGAAAATAACGTGGCAGAAAAATAATGCAGATTACGATGCGCCCCAGCAGGTAGCCCATGGCGAGCTGAAGAAATCCAAAATCGCCTGTGAATGCCAGCCCCGGCACGCTGATGATGGTCAGCGTGCTGGTCTCCGCAGCCACAATCGAAAGCGCGATCGCCCACCACGGCAGATTGCGATCGGCCAGAAAATAAGAACGCAGCGAGCCCTCGCCCGACCGTCGAAAGCGAAGTCCAAACAACGTAATCCCGGCCAGATAAACCGCCACCAGCACCAGATCGATAACACGAAGATGCATCGGATGTGGGAGCGGCCCTGACATGAGGGATCAGTGTGCCGGAGCGGCCGGCGGAATGCCAAGCTCTTCCGGCGCAGGCAGGTTGTGATGCTGGCTCCATTGCTCGCGCGCCGCATCGATGCTTTCGCCGCGCCGCACCCACAGCTGGACCGCGGCATCGTATCGCGCGGTAACGACGTTCAGCCAGAAGGGACGATTCTCCATCAGCCACACATCGCTGAAGCGCGACCGCAGATAGCTATAGCCGTCGCCCACGTCCTGGCAACGGCCGTTCACCCCCGAAAGCTTTCTCAGATCCCGCGAAATATGGTCGGCGATCTCCGGAGTTTTCTGCCCGTCATATAAGCGGCCGTAACTCTCCGCAACTTCATCCGCGGTCTGAAACTTGAACGCGAGAAAATCGATGCGCCTCGCGCCCAGATCCATCGCCTCCAGGGCCCCCGTCTCACGCAGTGGCCCCGCGGCGCGAGCTTGTGCGATCAAAGTCAGAGCGCGTTCGGCATCCAGTCGCACCTCCGCGCTCACCGGGCGAATCTTCGCCGCAATCTGCTGGCCTTCGGTGCTCCACGGGTCAACCCAGAAATCCGCATCGCGCGCATCGCCCAGTCCCGCCTTCGCGAGCGCCTGATGCGCGGCCATCAGCGCCTGCTGCGCGTCGTTGATAGCGCCAGTTGCATCCCCGTGAAAGATAGCGCCGTAGTCCTGCTGGAATTGTGCGATGTCGCTCGAACCCGGCTGCCATGCTGCGGCGGCTCCAAACAGAACCGCATACCAGTCCTCCAGAAAGAGCCCTTCACCATCGTCATCCCAGACCGTGTTCAGCATTCCTGTGCTTCCGGCGGACTGCCCATCCGCAACGAATCCCTGAATATTGCGCAGCGCCATATCGAAGTCCGGCCACACGCGGTTCCAGTTGTTCACTCCCGGCGCGACCCACGTTTCCATACCGGCCTTCGTATAAGGATCGAGCCATCGCTGAAAACCCTGCGGCTCGGGATCGTACTCCCACGCGACCGCGATCATGTCGTGCGGCAGACGCGGCACCAGAGTCGGGCTGTTCATCGCCACATCCCCCCAGAACAGCAGCCGCCGATCGAGCGGCCGAAGCGCCTCGTGAATCTGCGAAAGAAAATCGATATAAACCGCGCCCAGTCCTCGCTGTTTCACATCGTCCGCAGTCTGCCCCTGGCCCAGCTCGGTCGTCTCGTCGGCGCCAATGTGTAGAAATGGCCCCGGGTAGATTCCCGCCAGCTCATCGAACCACTCTGTGATCAGATGCATCGATCCTGCTTGTCCCGGCGCCAGCACCGCACCATTCGGAGTCTCCCCCAGCTCCGCGTACTGCTGCCACGTCAGAACCTTATGCAGATGCCCGAAGGCCTCCTGTTCCGGCACGATCGTCACATGAAAATGCTGCGCATACACCACCAGCGCCTTCGCATCCTCTGCGGAAATGGACCCTCCCGGCAGCGCTGGCAGCGCAGCAGACGCGTATTGCATCGTGTTCTCGAAATACGGCGAGTAGACGTTTAATTTGTACGCGGCAAACGCACAAATCTGTTTCTTCTGAAATTCCAGCGTCGGCAGCGGTCCGCGCGATAAGTCGTCGTGCACGCCACGCCAGCGCATCGCCGGCCAGTCACGAATCGCCGCCCCCTGAACCGTCGGACTGCCGGCGCCGGTCCGAACCAGCTGCTTCAGCGTTTGCGTTCCATAAAACACTCCGGCCGCGGTGTGCCCGATGACGAAGACATCCCGCTTTTCCGCCACCAGCACATAGCCTTCCGGCCGCATGGCAATCTCGAAAGTCATGCCTTCACGCTTCAGCACCTGCCGAGCAGGAGGGGTTTCGTCCCGCAGCAGGTAAACGCGCACCGCCGTCGCGGTCTCCCTTAGCCGGACCCCGCGCGCCTTCCACTCCTCCTTCAAATCCTCCGCGGCAAACCGGTCCTCCGCATCGCCTCCCGGGACAAGTACGTGCACTCCCGAAACCAGAGAAAGATTCTCTCGCGCGCTGAACTCGCGGGGCTGCGGAATCAGAGGCGGCCGCGACCCTCCTGCGGCCGCATGCGCCAGGGGCAGCCCCAGCCATACACAAGAAAGGAACGGCAACCAAATCCAATCGCGCGCTGACTTTCTCACTTGCTACCGTCCCCCGGAACCCTGAACGTTGTAGAGCTGGAATTCGCGAATCGCCGCGCCATCGGTGCTCGACAGAATGTTGAGACGGGCGCGGCTCCCCGTCACTGTGGGGAAGATGTCGATCTTCTCATGGCCGATGGCGTGCGCGGTGGCCACCGCCTTCCAGGCGCTTCCAGTCCACACATCGATGGAATACTTCTCGATGCGCTGTCCGTCGTTAAGCCACTCCATCGTCACCGC
>Ga0181531_10001957_pt1 | contig 12930 bp, 10 predicted proteins | sample PEATcosm2014_Bin_38_FD_119743 | JGI IMG/M metagenome (GOLD analysis project Ga0181531, IMG submission 119743) | Peatland microbial communities from MTU Mesocosm Facility, Houghton, MI, USA - PEATcosm2014_Bin11_10_metaG | ecosystem: Environmental > Terrestrial > Soil > Wetlands > Peat | place... | reverse complement strand
GTCGATTGCGGGGCCACTCGGCATCGTTTGCGCAACAACCGCCAACGGAAGGCGAAAGAGAGCGTAAAGCATCGCTGCCAGTAGACGAAGATTTTTCGATGCTTTCATGTTGAGACGTCCATTCAGAGCTTGAGATTGAGCGGTGAGCTGACCACGCGTGTTTACATCAGTCGATGCCGGTTACGGAGGCTGCTACGGGCTGGACCCAGGGAAAGTTCAAAAATCTCGTTGATTTCCCGAGACTCCGCGGTTCTGAAGCAGGATCCTACATTTTTCCAGGATGGAGGGCTGATGGTTCCTTCGCCGCAGGGGCGATAATGCCAACGGGCACTGGGGCAGGACCCGCCGTTTTATCGGTGGGAATAATTGCCCTATTGATATTCGATATGGCATCATTTGGGACGGTGATTCGATGAAGACTTTAACCGCGCTGCGTTATCTCGAGGATTTATGGGAAGAAAAGACAGCCGCCGCTCTGGATGAGCCGGAGCTGCTGCGCTATCGCTCCAACCTGCTGGGAGCCGATCTGCGCATCACCAACTTCGCCGGCGGCAATACCAGTTCCAAGGTCGCGCAACCAGACCCGTTGACTGGACAGGAGGTCGAGGTGCTTTGGGTCAAGGGCAGCGGCGGCGATCTTGGCAGCATCAGGCGCAGCGGCTTCGCGACGCTCTACCTCGACAAGCTGCTGGCCATCGAATCGAGCTACCGCGGCGTGGCGGAAGAAGACGCGGTGGTGGAGTTATACCCGCTTTGCACCTTTGGCGTGAATCCGACCGCGGCCTCGATCGATACGCCTCTGCACGGCTTTCTGCCTTTCCGCCACGTGGACCATCTGCATCCCGACTGGGCGATTGCGCTGGCCGCATCGGCTAACGGCAAAGAGAAAATGGCGGAGTTCAATCGCGAATTCGAGCATCGCCTGGTGTGGGTGCCGTGGCAGCGCCCCGGTTTTGAGCTGGCCATGATGATGCGCCAGACGGTCAGGGCAAACCCCGACTGCGACGGCATCGTGCTTGGGGGCCACGGGCTGTTCACCTGGGGCGAGACGCAGCGCGAATGCTATCTAAACACGCTGACGATGATCGACCACCTGGGACAATTTGTGCAGGAGCACGTTGAGAGCAAGGGTGCGGGCCTCTTCGGCGGGGCGGTGCTCAAGCCCCGCGATGACCGCAAAGAAATTGCGCTCGAGCTGTTGCCGTTTGTGCGGGGGCGCGTCTCCGAGCAGAAGCGATTCATCGGAAGTTGGTCGGATGGTGAGGATGTTCTCCGCTTCGTAAACTCAAAAGACGGCGCCGCTCTCGCGCATCTGGGGACCAGCTGTCCGGATCACTTTATCCGCACGAAGATTCGGCCGATGTTTGTTCCGGCTGGCGCGACCGACGATGCCGCCGCGATTCAAAAGAAGATCGAGGAGTCGCTCAGGACTTATCGCGCCGAGTATGGCGCGTATTACCAGAAGCATCGGGAGCCGTCTTCTCCCGCCCTGCGCGATCCAAACCCGACGGTGGTGCTGATTCCGGGCATCGGCATGTTTTCCTTCGGCAAGAGCAAGCAGGAATCGCGGGTGGTCGGCGAGTTCTACACGAACGCCATTCATGTGATGGAAGGCGCGACAGCGATGGGCGGCAAGACGCCCGTGAAAGACGTGCCGCAGGCCGGACCCGCTGCTCCCTGTGAGGCCTTCGAGGTCTACACCAATTACGTGGCGCTGCCGGCGCGCGAGGCGTTTCGCATCGAGTATTGGGTGCTGGAGGAAGCGAAGATTCGGCGCCAGCCTCCCGAGAAAGAGCTGAGCCGCCGGATCGCGCTGATCGTTGGAGGGGCGAGCGGCATCGGACGCGCGGCAGCGCTGCTGGCGGCCGAACGCGGCGCTCACATTATGCTTGCCGATCGCGACCTCCCGGGCGCCGAAGCTGCCGCGCAGGAGGCCCGAGCGATTGGCGGCAAGGAAGCGATTGGCGCGACCGTAGTCGATATTCGCGATCGCAGCTCGATTGCCTCAGCCATGCGAGCCACGGTGGCGCAGTTCGGCGGCCTCGACATCCTCATCAATACGGCGGCGATTTTTCCCTCGTCTCCGCAGGGCACGATCAGCGACACGATGTGGGCGACCACACTCGACCTCAACGTGACGGCGAATTATCTGCTGGCGGAAGAAGCGGCAAAACTGTTTGAGGCGGAGCAACTCGACGGCAGCGTGGTGCTCACGAGTTCGGCCAACGCGGTGGTTCCCAAGCGTGGAAGCGAGGCCTACGACGTGAGCAAAGCGGCGCTGAGCCATCTGGTGCGCGAACTGGCGGTCTCTCTGGCGCCACGGGTGCGGGTGAACGGCATCAGCCCGGCGACGGTGGTAAAGGGCTCGACGATGTTTCCGCGCGACCGAGTGATCGCATCGCTGACGAAGTATGGGATCGCCTTCGACGAATCGGCGACGGACGACGAGCTGCGCGATCTGCTGGCTGGCTTCTATGCGCAGCGCACGCTGACGCACCAGCCTATTGAGCCGGACGACTGCGCGCGAGCGCTTCTCTTCCTCGCCGGGCCCCACACGCGATGCACAACCGGGCATCTGATTCCCGTGGACGGTGGGCTACCCGAGGCGTTTCTGCGGTGAGCGGCGGCTCGGACCCCGAGAAACCAGCCCTTCAACCAGCTCTTGTCGCCGTCGATCTCGGCGCTGAGAGTTGCCGGGTTTCTTTGCTGCGATGGATGGGCGAGCAGCCACGCATCTCGATGATCCATAGATTTGCAAATGCGCCTCTGGATTACGGCGCCGCGGGATGGCACTGGGATCTCGATCGTATTTGCGGGGAACTGGAAGCGGGGCTTCGGTCCTGCGCGGAAGTCGCCCCCGAAGGCGTTGCGAGCATCGGCGTGACCGGATGGGCCGTCGATTATGTGCGCCTCGACGGGGCGGGGCGACCGCTGGCGCCACCGTTTTGCTATCGCGACGAGCGAACCCAGGCCGCGATGGAAGCGGTCCACGAACTTCTTCCGGCAAAGCGGCTTTACGCTCTGACCGGCGTCCAGATTCAGCCCATCAACACGCTCTATCAGCTCTGCGCCGATCGCCAGGCCGGCATTGCGAACTCCGCGCCGTGGGTGAATCTGCCGGAATACATTCTGCACTGGCTTGGCGGCCCGCGCGTCGCGGAGTATACGAATGCCACGCACACCGGGCTCGTCGATCCTGAGACGCGGCAGTGGTCGGAGCAGATTTTCAGCACTGCGGGTCTGGATCTTTCGGCCGCCCCGGAAATCGTTGCCCCAGGATCGGGGCTCGGCCCCCTGCGCAGCGATCTCCGACGGCTGCCGGCATTCTCGAATACGCAACTCGTCGCGCCAGCCTGTCACGACACTGCATCGGCAATCGCCGGAATCCCTGAACGCGGGGGCAAATGGGCCTACATCAGCTCGGGTACGTGGTCCCTGGTCGGCGTTCCTCTGGCGAAGACTATGCGCACGCCCGAGGCTTATGTCCTCGGATTCACCAACCTCGGCGCCGCGGACAGCGGCGTTCTCTTTCATCGCGGCATCGCGGGAATGTGGCTGTTGCGGCAATGCATGAATACCTGGGATCGGCAGCGCGCCTGGACGATGCCCGAACTGATCGCCGCAGCGCAACGCCTGCCCGCGCCCGCTCAACTGCTCGATCTCGACGACCCGGCGCTCCTGCCTCCCGGCGATATGACAGCTCGCATCAACGATCAGCGCAGACAGCGCGGCCTGGCTTCCCTGCCCGCCGGATATGCCGCTGCTCCTCAGTACGCCAATCTCATCTTTCACAGCCTCGCGAGCCGCTACGGGATACTGGTCAGAGAAATCGAGCAGATGACGGGAGCACGTCTCGACCGCATTTGTGTGGTGGGTGGCGGCAGCCGCAACGAATACCTGAACGCGCTGACCTCTGCATTCACGGGCCTGCCCGTCGTGCGCTGTTCCGCGGAAAGCTCCACGCTGGGCAATTTCGCCATACAATGGGCGCGGGTTGAGCAGCCTTCCGGCTCCATCCATCCGCAGGCGATCGCCCAGAAAGTATCCGCGCTGGCGGAGGTCGAGATCGTTTAGTTCGACGCACACGAACGAGCATCAGGAGAGGAGTCTCGATGTCTGCTGCCATTCTTGCCGGGATCGGCTGGCACATGGTGGGCGCGGCCTCTGCCGCCTCGTTCTATGCGCCCATCGAAAAAGTGAAGAAGTGGTCGTGGGAGACAACCTGGGCCGTCGCCGGCGTTTTTTCCTGGGTGCTTTTGCCCTGGATCGTGAGCCTGATCCTGCTTCCCGATTTTCACGGCTTCTACGCGGGCATCGCCACCGGCGTGCTGGTGCGGACATTTCTCTTCGGCTGCATGTGGGGCATCGGCAATGTGAATTACGGCCTTACCATGCGTTATCTCGGCATGTCTCTGGGCATCGGCGTGGCCATCGGTGTCACGCTGGTGGTGGGCACGCTGGTGCCGCCCATCATTCACGGGCAACTCGCGTATCTCTTCAAGACTCGCAGCGGCTTGTTCACGATGTCCGGCGTGCTTCTGGCGTTGATCGGCATTGCCATCGTTTCCTGGGCGGGGCACCAGAAGGAGCAGCGGCTGGGCAAGCGCGCGGAGGAATTCAATCTCACCAAAGGCCTGCTGCTCGCGGTGATGTGCGGCATTTTCTCTTCGGGAATGTCGTTCGCCATCGACGCCGCGCGGCCCATCGCAGCAGCTGCACAACTGGCGGGCGTGAAGCCGCTCTATGCCGCGCTGCCCAGCTACGTGATCATCATGGGCGGCGGAGCGCTGGTGAATTTTGCCTATTGCTTCACACGGCTTGCCGTTCGCAAAGACATCTCGTTTCGTCAGGACTGGTCGCAGACTCGCAGGACACTTCTCGTGAACAGCTGCCTGGCGGCCTCGGGCGGCATCCTGTGGTACATGCAGTTTTTCTTTTACGCGTGGGGAGCAGCCAATATTCCCACCCATCTCAGCTACGTCAACTGGATGCTTCACATGAGCTGTTATGTGCTCTTCGGTGGCATTGTCGGTCTGGCTCTGGGTGAGTGGCGTGGCGCTCAGGGCAGGCCGGTGCGGTTGCTGTGGACGGGGATGGCGGTCATCATCGCCGCCGCCAATCTGGTAGGACTCGGAATGGCATCGTAGCAACCAGTTCGGCAAGCGCCAAAGCGCGGCTCCGCCCGGCGAGTCGCTCTCTCCCACCAACGCATCGCGCATTTCTGCATCTGACTATTCGCATCAGTCATTTCATTCCCTATCAAGAGACGACAATTCATGCGCAGGACATTATTGCCCGGCACACCCTATCCTCTGGGCGCTACGCCGACGCCAAAAGGGACCAATTTTTCACTCTTTTCTGAAAACGCCACCGGCGTCTCGGTCTGCTTCTTCGACGAGGCCGGCAACCAGATCGATTGTGTGGCCCTGCGCGAAAGAACCGCGTTCACATGGCACGGCCTGATCCGCGACATCAAGCCAGGACAGCATTACGGCTATCGCGTCGAAGGGCCATGGCAGCCGGAGGCCGGTCTTCGCTTCAATTCCAACAAGCTGCTGATCGATCCTTACGCAAAGGCGCTCACCGGCGACGTGGACTGGAAGGCGCCCATCTTTCCCTACGATGTGGCGACCGGCGACGATCTCAGCTTCGATGCCCGCGATTCAGCCGCCGGCGTGCCGAAGGCAATTGTCATCGACCCGCGTTTTGAGTGGGAGGATGATTGCCCGCCGGAGACGCCGCTCGCCGATTCGATCATTTATGAGGTTCATGTCCGTGGCTTCTCCAAACTCAACGAAGCCGTCCCGGAAAAACTGCGCGGCACCTACGCGGGCATGGCCTGCGGGTCGAGCATCGAGTATCTAAAGAAACTCGGCATCACCGCCGTCGAGCTTCTCCCCGTGCATCACTTCATCGACGAGGGCCACCTGGTCGATCGCGGCCTGCGTGACTACTGGGGTTACAACACGCTGAGCTATTTCGCTCCCATGTCGCGCTACAGCTCTTCGGGCGACACCGGCCAGCAGGTGATCGAGTTCAAGGAGATGGTGAAGGCCCTGCACAAGGCGGGCATCGAAGTCATCCTCGACGTGGTTTACAACCACACCTGCGAAGGCAATCGCATGGGCCCTATGCTCTCGATGAAGGGCATCGACAACACCACCTATTACCGCCAGGTGCCGAACGATCCGCGTTACTACATGGATTTCACCGGCACCGGCAATTCGCTCAATGTGATGAACCCGCAGGTGCTGAAGCTGGTGATGGACTCGCTGCGCTACTGGGTGACGGAAATGCACGTCGATGGCTTCCGCTTCGATCTGGCCAGCACCCTGGCGCGTGAGTTGCACGCAGTGTCGAAGCTCTCGAGTTTCTTCGATACCATCCACCAGGATCCGACTCTCGCCGATGTGAAGCTGATCGCCGAGCCCTGGGACGTTGGGGATGGCGGGTATCAGGTTGGCAATTTTCCGGTGTTGTGGGCGGAGTGGAACGGGAAGTATCGCGACACGGTGCGCCGCTTCTGGAAGGGCGACAGCGGCCTGCTGTCGGATTTCGCTTATCGCCTGACCGGATCGTCGGATCTTTATCAAATGGATGGGCGCAGTCCGTACGCCTCGATTAACTTTGTCACGGCGCACGACGGATTCACGCTGTGCGATCTGGTGAGCTACAACGAGAAGCACAACGAGGCGAACGGCGACAACAACACCGACGGCTCCAACAATAACGATTCCTGGAATATGGGCGTGGAAGGCCCCACGGACGATCCGGCCATTAACAACCTGCGCGAGCGCCAGATGCGCAATTTTCTGGCGACGCTGATTCTCTCCCAGGGCGTGCCTATGCTGTGTGGCGGCGACGAATTCGCGCGCTCGCAGAACGGCAACAACAACAGCTACTGCCAGGATAACGAGCTCAGCTGGTTCAACTGGAAGCTGAGCCCGGCGCGCGAGCGGCTTATGGAGTTCACAGCGAAGCTCATCCACCTGCGCCGCAACCATCCCAATCTGCACCGCCGGAAATTCTTCCAGGATCGCGTGATTCGCGGTTCAGTCGTGCGTGACATCGGCTGGTATAACACCGAGGGAGGCGAACTCGACGAAGCCGCCTGGACCACAGACTGGAACCGCTCCCTGGCCCTGTTGCTGAACGGCAAGACCCTGGCCATCACCGACGAGGACGGCTGCCCGATCGTCGATGACAGCTTCCTCATTCTGGTGAACGCGTCGTCGGAAGGCGTGGAGTTCACGCTGCCCGAGCCGCCTGGGGCCTCGCCGTGGACCCAGGTGTTCGATACAGAGAACATCGACGATCCATTTGCCGCGAAAGAAAATGGCGGGAAAGTAATCGTGGGCGGCCGAGCACTGCGCGTCTTCCGCGACAGCAAGCCGTAGCGGCGCGGGATGCGCGGGGTCAGCCCTCGAACGAGCCAGTCCGCGGGGGCCTGCCGCACGCTCGTTATACCGTGCTGCCCGTCGTGACCACCACCGCGGTGCAGTTATCCCCCACGACGCTGCGGTAGGCGTGCTTCTGGATCGAGTCAAAGTAGATCGCATCGCCCGCGCTGAGCCGATGGACCTCGGTTCCAATGGTGATTTCCAGCTCACCCTCGATCAGATACAGCAGTTCCACCCCGGGGTGAAAGTGAGACGCCAATTTTTCCTCGGATACCGGATGAAAATGCGCCAGGTAGCCGTTGAGCTTTCGCTCGTTTGCGCGGAAATCGAGGCTCTCGAAGTGCCACGCCACATGGCTCTCCTTTGGATCCGCCGGGAATTTCCGCCGCTCACCTTTTCGCGATATGGCCACGACGTGCCGCCGGCGCTGGTCGGTGAAGAAATAGTCGAGCCCAACGTTGAAGACCAGGGCAATGCGCACCAGCGTTGGCAACGTCGGCACCAGCCTTGCATTTTCAAGCTTGGAAAGCATGGCCGCCGACATGCCGGTGTGCTCCGCCAGTTGCGCCAGTCCCATGCTCTTGCGCAGCCGCAGCCCGCGCAACTTTTCCGCGATGGCATAAGGCCTGATGGATTCCTGGATCGCACCGGTGGTCTCCGGACGCTCGCCGGCTTTCCTGCGCTTCAAATTCCCCGCCGAATTTTTCGCAGCCTTCAAGCGATTCGTTCTCCACGGGAGTGCTTAACTGAAAATCAACTTTTTTTGCCCTACTGTCAATAGTGGAAGCCGGCAACAAGCGGTTTTTCCGGAGGAATGAAACATGAAGAAGCTCATCGGCGTTCTCGGTCTCGCCCTGCTCGCAGGCGCAGCCACCGCGGCGCCACCGCAGGACATTGTGGATACTGCTGTCGCAGCGGGATCGTTTAACACGCTGGTCGCAGCCGTCAAAGCTGCCGGTCTGGTCGACACGTTGAAGGGCCCAGGACCGTTCACCGTTTTCGCGCCCAACGACCAGGCATTCTCGAAATTACCGGAGGGAACCGTCGATTCCCTTCTGAAACCTGAGAACCAGGAGAAACTTCGCGCTATCCTCACCTACCACGTGGTGGCGGGAAAGCTGACTTCCAAACAGATCGCCCACATGACCTCGGCAAAAACCGTGGAAGGCGGCCGGATCACGTTCAAGACGATGAACGGCGAAGTGATGGTGGACGGGGCCAAAGTCATCCAGGCCGATATACCGGCGTCGAATGGGGTCATCCACGTGATCGACACGGTGCTGATGCCTCCAGGGAAGTAGGCGCTGGCCAGGAAAGGGTTCACGGATGCGCGCGGCAGGCGCAGCATTCGATCACAGGGGCTGAAAGGGATTCAGCCCACCCATCCTGCCAGGGAGAGCCCTCGACCTCTCCCGGGGAGGGTGTAGTTCTTCCCCAAATCTGCGTGTACAGGGGGCGTCACACGTTGACGCCCCGCCCTTTTTGGCGGCATATCGCCTGGCTCCCGTAAGATCGAATCTGCCAGGCTATGCCTTTGTCTGCTCAACCGCCTCGTGTCCGTTTCGCGCCGTCGCCCACGGGTTTCCTCCACGTAGGCAATGCGCGCACCGCGCTCTACAACTGGCTCTTTGCCCGCCACAGTGGCGGGGCGTTTCTGCTGCGCATCGAAGACACCGATCTCGACCGCAGCGAGATGCGCCACGAAACACAGCTGATGGAAGACCTGCTCTGGCTCGGTCTGGACTGGGACGAAGGCCCCGGAGTGGAGGGTCCGCATGCGCCGTACCGGCAGTCGGAGCGGCTGGGGATCTACCGCGAGCACACGAATCGCCTGCTTGCCGAAGGCAAGGCTTATCGCTGTTTCTGCAGCGCCGAACAACTGGATGCAGAGCGGCAGGAGGCCGCCGCCGCTCATAAGCCGCAGGTTTACTCCGGCCGCTGCCGCGGCATTTCGGAAAGCAATTCAGCCGCACGCGCCGCTGCCGGCGAGCCATTCGCGGTGCGTCTGCGCATCCCCGATCACCCTCTGCGATTCCACGATATGGTCCGTGGCGATGTCGAGTTCCCAAACGAAACGGTGAGCGATCTGATTCTGGTCCGGTCTTCGGGCATGCCGGTCTACAACTACGTCGTGACCCTCGATGACGCGCTGATGGAAATCACCCACGTCATTCGCGGCGACGATCACATCTCGAACACCCCGAAACAGGTGGCTATCTACGAAGCTTTCGGATGGAAACCGCCTCAGTTCGCGCACCTGTCAACGATTCTCGGCAGCGACCGCGAACGGCTTTCGAAGCGCCACGGAGCAACCTCGGTGGCCAGCTTTCGCGCGATGGGGATTCTGCCTGAAGCGCTGGTGAATTACCTCGCGCTGCTCGGATGGGGGGCGGAAGGAGGCACACGTGAGCTGTTTTCACTCGATGAACTGGTAAAGGAATTCCGCCTGGAGCGCGTCACGGCATCGCCAGCGGTTTTCGACTGGGAGAAACTGCACTGGCTCAACCGGCACTACCTGAAGGCGGTCGACCCCGAGCGTGTGGCCGAGCTTGCCTGGTCGCATTTCGCAGGCGCAGGCCTTCTGCCGCCACACGACGGCATCTGGCAGGTCACCACGGCCGCGGTCGAAGCCTGGTTCGGCAAATTGCTGGCCCTTTTTCTGCCCGCCGTGAGCCAGCTCGACGAGTTGCCGGTTAAGGCAGGGTTTGTCTTTCGCTTCAATCCTGGCGCTGCGCGCATGAACGACGAGAATGCCACGATTCTGGCCACTGACGCGGCGCAGAGGGTCCTCGCCGCCTTCGCCGCTTGCGTCGCCGTTCACTCCGGCCCCGTTACGCCGGAGGAGTTCAAAACCTGGATGAACGAGATCAAGACAGAGACTGGAGCGAAGGGTAAGGATCTGTTCCATCCCGTTCGCATCGCGCTCACCGGATCGCACTCCGGCCCTGAATTCGACAAGCTGATTCCGATCATCGAAGAGGGCAGCCGTCTGAGTCTGCCGGCGCATGTCCTCAGCGTTCGCGAGCGAATCGAACAGTTCATGGGCGGCAGGCGATGAAAAACGTTCTCTGGATCGGAGAAGCCAAACCCTCGCGCCTGGCTTTTGTGCTGCGGCCACGCGGTGGCGATTGGCTGCAGACGGACCTCGAAATTGCGCGGCACGAGGGAATCGACGTTCTGGTCTCGCTGCTCACGCCTGACGACAACGAGGAACTCGGCCTCACCGAAGAAGGCAGGATCGCCCGGGAGCTGGGGATGATTTTCGTCTCGTATCCCATACCGGATCGATGCACGCCATCCGACCTCACCTCATTCCGGGCGCTGGTCCTGGACCTGCGCAACAAAGTACAGGTGGGCATGTCGGTCGCGGCGCACTGCCGCGGCTGCATCGGCCGCGCTACCGTGCTCCTCGCCTCCGTGATGATCGCTCTCGGCTGGGACGCAACCGCTGCCCTCCGCCTGATCGAAGGCGCCCGCGGTTTTACCGTTCCCGATACACCCGAGCAGCTGGAATGGATTCTGAATTTCCATCTCGACGAATGACGCTCGCCTTCCCGCAGTCCTTTACCCGTTCGTGGGAAGCGGAGGTTCTGCCGAAGCGGCCCCTCATTCTGCCCCCGCGCGTATTCACTTATCCACGCGATGCGGAAGAAGTGGAGCGCGGCGCCCTCGAAGTGATGGTCCAACCAGCAGAAGCCCCGCGGTTCCTCGCGACCTTTGCTTTGGGATTTGCCGCTCCGTCCGCGCCTGCCGGCGTCTGGAGTTGCCCTGCTCCGGACGAGCTGTGCGCTGTTGCCGGCGGTTACGCGTACATCGTCAATACGCGCGACCCCACGCAGTTCACGCACATCGGATTTCGCCCCGTGCTCGAGGTCTTTCCCCTTGCGGAGCACAACCTGCTGCTTCTGGCCGGCCATCACGCCCTGCTGGCGTGGGGCATCGGCGGCCAGGCATGGCAGTCGCAGCGGCTTTCCTCAGAAGGGCTGCGCATCACAGAAATTCGTAACAACGAGCTGCACGGATTCGGCTGGGATCTGATCACCGACCGCGAATTCCCCTTCGCCGTGGACCTGCGCACGGGAAACAGCTCCGCTCCTCACTCGGATTCTGTCCGGTAAAAGCTCAGCGCCGCGCCGCCCTGCTTCAAAACCCGGGAGCGGAGCAGCTTTCCGTAACGCTTCTCCAGCTCGCGACGCTTTTCGTGTTCCGCAATTACCAAAGCCCCCGCCGCCAACAAGGTGCTGCAATCCCCGCCCAGCAACCCAAGCGACGTCGCATACTCCTGGTTCTCCGCGTAGGGCGGATCGAGAAACACGAGGTCCGCCGTGCGCTCCGCCTCCGCTAATCGCCGCAGAGCGGACGCCACGCTGCGCGGCTCGAGAGCATAGTTCCCATGGATGCCGAGTGCGGCCAGGTTGCTGCGGATTTCACGCAACGCGCCATTTGCCTGCTCCACAAAAATCGACTCGCGCGCGCCGCGGCTGAGCGCCTCAATTCCCATAGCGCCCGATCCGGCGTAGAGGTCCAGAAACACCGCGCCCTCAATGCGCGGCGCCAGCACGTTGAACAGCGTCTCGCGCAGGCGGTCGCTGGTGGGACGCGTGTCCTGCCCTCGCGGCGCATGGAGCACCCGGGTCCGATACTTACCGGCAATCACCCGCATCGTTTCCCCCGGCCAAAATCCGCCGACCCTCTACAATAAATTCCAGGAAGGAGAAGATCGAGATGCGCGCCTGGTCTTTGCCGCTCGGACGCTGGTTTGGAGTCCACCTGCGCATCCACTATTTCTTCATCCTGTTGCTGCTGTTCTGCGTGGTCACCACGAATTTCTCCGGTCTTTCAGCCTGGCGCGGCGTGATGTTGTGGTTCCTTCTGTTCGGCGCGGTCGTGGGTCGTGAAGCTACGCGCGCACTGACTGCCGCCTACTACAGCCTCACCGTTCGCAGCATTTTGCTGCTCCCTATCGGAGGCCTGTTTTCATACTCCAGCCCCGATATGGCTGAGCGCGCCGTGGAAGGCTCGGCGCAGTGGGCGCTGACCCTCGCCGGTCCCGTCTCCAACCTGGCCTTCGCCGGTGTGGTCGCCGCGCTCATTGCGGGAGCCACTTCGCAGGTCCGCATCGCCGCGTTGCCCATTGTCACGCCCGCGCACCTCATGCGCTCAGTTGTTTGGCTCAACGTGGCCCTGGCGCTCATTAACTTTATCCCGGCCTATCCGCTCGACGCCGGGCGCCTCATGCGCAGCGGCTTTTCCCGCAGCCGCGGCGTAGCCCAGGCCACCCGCGCCGCATCCGGAATGGGGCAGATGCTGGGCATTGGCTCGGTGGTCGCCGGCCTGGCGTTGCTGGCCATTCCTAACACTCACCTCGCTGCCACCATCAGCCCATGGCTCATCATGGGTGGGTTCTTCGTCTTCATCGGGGCGCAGCTTGAAGACCAGGGCGTCCTCTTTCAATCCGTCGTCGAAACGGTGCGAATGCGCGACGTCATGCTCGTCGACTTTGACACACTCTCGCCCTCGGATACGCTTT
>Ga0181531_10001956_pt1 | contig 12931 bp, 8 predicted proteins | sample PEATcosm2014_Bin_38_FD_119743 | JGI IMG/M metagenome (GOLD analysis project Ga0181531, IMG submission 119743) | Peatland microbial communities from MTU Mesocosm Facility, Houghton, MI, USA - PEATcosm2014_Bin11_10_metaG | ecosystem: Environmental > Terrestrial > Soil > Wetlands > Peat | place... | reverse complement strand
GGCGGTCCGTCGGCGCGCACCATCGTCGAGGCGGCCGACACCACGCGAAGCAAGGGGCCGAAGCGGGTCGGTCCGTTCGCGGTGCCGAAGGCGATGTCGTCGACGGCATCGGCAACGCTGGCGACCTGGTTCAAGATCAAGGGCACGAGCTACTCGATCTCGTCGGCCTGCGCCACGTCGAACCACTGCATCGGCAACGCCTTTGAGCTGATCCAGAACGGCAAGCAGGACATGATGTTCGCCGGCGGCTGCGAGGAGCTCGATTGGACGCTGACGGTGTTGTTCGACGCCATGGGCGCGTTATCGTCCAAATACAACGACACGCCGGCCAAGGCCTCGCGCGCTTACGACGTGGATCGGGACGGCTTTGTCATCTCGGCAGGCGCCGGCGTACTGGTGCTCGAAGAGCTCGATCACGCCAAGGCGCGCGGCGCGCGGATCTATGCCGAGCTTGCCGGCTACGGCGCCACCTCCGACGGCGCCGACATGGTGGCGCCATCGGGCGAGGGCGCGGCGCGCTGCATGCGCATGGCGCTCAAGGACATCAAGGTACCGGTTGACTACATCAATCCGCACGCCACCTCGACGCCGATCGGCGACCTCAAGGAAATCGAAGCGATCCGCGAAGTGTTCGGCTCCGGCGACAAATGTCCGCCGATCTCCGCCACCAAGTCGCTCACCGGACATTCGCAAGGCGCCACCGGCGTGCACGAAGCGATCTATTCGCTCTTGATGATGAACAACGGCTTCATCTGCGAGAGTGCCAATATCGAGACTCTCGATCCTGCCTTTGCCGACATGCCGATCCTGCGCGAGCGCCGCGACAACGTGAAGCTCAGCTGCGTGCTGTCTAACTCCTTCGGCTTCGGCGGCACCAACGCCAGCCTCGTCTTCAAGCGGCTGGATGCCTGAAGCATGCCGGATCTGATGCAGGGCAAGCGCGGCCTGATCATGGGGGTCGCCAACGACCACTCGATCGCCTGGGGCATCGCCAAGACGCTCGCCGACCACGGCGCGGAATTGGCTTTCACTTTCCAGGGCGACGCGCTCGGCAAAAGGGTCAAGCCGTTGGCCGCGTCGGTCGGGGCCGAGGTGGTGCTGCCTTGCGACGTCGAGGATATCGCCTCGGTCGACGCGGTCTTCGCCGAGCTTGGGCACAAATGGGGCACGCTTGATTTCCTCGTCCACGCTGTCGCCTTCTCCGACAAGACGCAGCTCACCGGACGCTATGCCGACACCACACGCGAGAATTTCCTGCGCACCATGCTGATCTCGTGCTTTGCCTTCACCGAAGCCGCCAAGCGCGCCGCGGCGCTGATGCCGAATGGCGGCTCGATGCTCACGCTCACCTATAACGGCGGCGACCGCGCCATGCCGAACTACAATGCCATGGGTCCGGCCAAGGCGGCGCTGGAGGCCTCGGTGCGCTATCTCGCCGTGGATTTCGGGCCGCAGGCGATCCGCGTTAACGCCATCTCCTCAGGCCCGATCCGTACGCTCGCCGGCGCCGGCATCGGCGATGCGCGTTACATGTTCGCCTTCCAACAACGGCATTCGCCGTTGCACCGCGGCGTCACGCTGGAAGAGCTCGGCGGCGCCGGTCTCTATCTGCTCTCCGACCTCTCCACCGGAGTCACCGGCGAAATCCACTTTGTCGATTCCGGCTATAACGTCATTGCCATGCCGCATCCGGAAGCTTTGCGCGCCGATCTAAAACGCGGCGAGGAGTAATTCCGGGCAATGACGCTCACAGTTTGGCCAGATGCGGCATCACCTCGGTGCTAAAGAGCTTGAGCGAGCGCATGGCGTCATCAAGCGTCATGGTGCCGAGGAAAAGGTAAGTCAGCAGGTAATTGATCCCGAGCTCGGCGGTTTGCCGCTCGATTTCCGCGCGCACGGTCGCCGGCGAGCCGGCAATGACGCCGCCATGCGCCAGCATGCCCTCATAGTTCGTGCCGTGGGGAATGGTCACGCGCGCATGCGGGCCGACGTCGCCGAGCTTCACCTTGAGCCAGTTGAGCATCGCCAGATGCGCTTCCATCGCCGGCTTGAAGATGCGGTGCGCTTCGGCGTCAGTGTCGGCGACGAAAATGTGTCGCTGTACGCCGATCACGGCGCCGCCCGGAAACTCCGGCTTCGGCTGCGCCGGGCCGCCGCGCTTCGCCAGCGCCGCGCGATAAGCGTCGATGCACGCTTTGGCGGCGGTCGTTGCCCCGAGCGTCACGAAATGCAGGCCCTGCTCGCCGGCCCAGGTTGAGCCGACGGGACTCGACGACGCGTACCAGAATGGCGGATGCGGCTGCTGGAAGGGCCGCAGCGCGATCGGCACGTCCTGGTATTCGTAATATTTTCCGTCATAGCTGAGCGTGTCCGCGGTGAGGCCTTTGCTCACGCATTTGAAAGCGTCTTCGAAGATATTGCGCGAGTCGTCGTGCTCGACTTTGTGGAATTTTAGCTCGAACGGTGAGACGCCGCGGCCGACGCCGACATCGAGCCGGCCGTGGCTCAGATGATCGAGCATGCAGATTTCCTCGATCAGCCGCAGCGGCGAATAAAGTGGCAGCAGATAAACCAGCGGGCCGAAGCGCAGCCGCTTGGTGGCGCGCGCCACGGCGCCGAGGTAGACGCCCGGCACCGGCACCAGGTTGAGCGGCGTGGCGTGGTGCTCGGCAACCTGCAGGCAATAGAAGCCGGCGTCGTCGGCAGCCGCGGCAAATGTCAGCCGCTCGTCGAGCATCGTTGAGAGCGGGCGCCCGGCGTCCTCGACATGATCGAAAAGTCCGATTTTCATGGTCAATTATCCTTCCCTGCGTTCTTCCCTCTGCGGCGCCGCGTTCGATGGCGGCGCGCTCCTTCTCTTGCCTTCATCGGCGGCAGACGCCACATCTGCGGGTCATGTCTGCCTCACCCACCATACAAGTCGAAGGCCTGGTCAAAATCTACAAAAAGCTGCCGGCCGTGGACGGCGTTTCGTTCTCGATCGCGCCGGGCTCCGTCACCGGGCTCCTGGGCGGCAACGGCGCCGGCAAGACTACCACCATTGCCATGATCATGGGCCTGATCATGCCCACCGCGGGCCGCGTGACCGTGCTGGGCGCGGAAATACCGCGCGAGCGCTACCGCGTGCTGCACCGGATGAACTTCGAGAGTCCCTATGTCGAAATGCCGATGCGGCTGACCATCCGGCAGAATCTGACCGTGTTCGGCATGCTCTACGGCGTGTCCGATCTTGCCCACCGCATCCAACAGCTCGGCGAAGCGCTGGAACTCACCGACCTGCTCGATCGGCCGACAGGAAAACTTTCCGCCGGACAAAAGACGCGCGTTTCGCTCGCCAAGTCGCTGATCAACTCGCCGCAATTGCTGCTCCTTGACGAGCCGACCGCGTCGCTCGATCCCGACACCGCCGATTGGGTGCGGGCGCGCTTGCAGCGTTACTGCCGCGATCACCATGCCACTGTGCTCCTCGCCTCCCACAACATGGCCGAGGTGGAACGCATGTGCGATCGCGTCATCATCATGAAACAGGGACGCATCGAGGACGACGACAAGCCGTCGCGGCTCCTGGCCCGCTACGGCCGCCGTACGCTGGAAGAAGTTTTCCTCGACGTCGCGCGCCGGCGCGACGAAGCGCGCGAGGCCGCGCTGTGACCGCGCACGCCGAAACCGCGGTGGCATTCTCGCCGCGCCGCATCGCGGCGATGATGCTGCGTTATTGGTATCTGCTGCGCTCGTCATGGCCGCGACTGGTCGAGCTTATCTATTGGCCGACGGTGCAGATGATTACGTGGGGCTTCCTGCAGCTATACGTGATGCAGAACGGCGGACTATTTGCCCGCGCGGCCGGCACCTTCATCGGGGCGGTCCTGCTCTGGGACATCCTGTTCCGCGGCCAGCTCGGCTTCTCGATCTCGTTCCTGGAAGAGATGTGGTCGCGCAACATCGGCAATCTGATGATGAGCCCGTTGCGGCCGTTCGAGTTCGTCACGGCACTCATGGTCATGAGCGTCGTGCGGCTCTTGATCGGCGCTGTTCCGGTGACGATCCTTGCCATCGTTTTCTTCGGCTTCAATCTCTACGGCCTCGGTCTGGCGCTGGTGGCGTTCTTTATCAATTTGATGCTGACGAGCTGGGCGGTGGGGATTTTCGTGTCCGGCCTGGTGCTGCGCAACGGTCTTGGCGCCGAGAACTTCGCCTGGTCGATCATGTTCCTGTTCATGCCGCTGACTTGCGTCTACTACCCGGTCACCACGTTGCCGGTCTGGCTGCAGCCGGCAGCCTGGGTGCTGCCGCCGACCTACGTGTTCGAGGGGATGCGCGCGCTGTTGATCGATCATACCTTCCGTGCCGACCTGATGCTCGATGCGTTGGGACTCAACGTCATATTTTTTGGCGGCGGCGTGTTCGGCTTTCTCAAACTCTTGCAGAGCGCCCGCCGCCACGGCTCGCTGATGCAGACCGGCGAATAGGCGCAATGCATCGCCGGGATGTCGGGGATAGCGTTGACCTGCCAGGGAACGAATGCGGGAAAAATTGCCTTTACGGTACGGTCATGACATATCGCGCTAAATGATACCGCCATGACATATCGCTCGACAATTGCTGCCGCGAAGCGGGCTGAGCAAGGAACATCCATGGCTATCGGCCAATTCGGCGCCGCGCCTGCCGTGCCGGGCGGGATATTGGCGTCGACGCCGCTGTATTGGCTCTACGAGACGAGCCAGGCGGCGCTCAATCCCGCCAGAGCTTTTGCCGACGCGACGCGGCTGGCTTTCAAGAATCCTCTCAACCCGCTTTATTTCACCACCTTCGGAAAATCGATCGCCGCAGCCGCCGAGTTGTTCGAGCGCTCGACGCGCCGCTACGGCCGTCCGGAATGGCGCATCTCATCGACACTGGTCGGCGGCGAGCGCGTGCCCGTACAGATGACTCCGGTCTGGGAGCGAACATTCTGCCGCGTCGTCCACTTCGAACGCACCCTCGAGCATCGTCCGCGCCGGCCGCAGCCGCGGCTGTTGATTGTTGCGCCGCTATCGGGCCACTACGCGACATTGCTGCGCGGAACCGTCGAGGCGTTCCTGCCCAATCACGAGGTCTACATCACCGAGTGGCGCGATGCGCGCTCGATCCCGTTGTCCGAGGGAAAGTTCGATCTCGACGATTACATCGACTACGTGATCTCGATGCTGCACGCCTTGGGCGGCGATATTCACGTGTTGGCGGTGTGCCAGCCGGCGGTACCGGTCATCGCGGCCGTCTCGGTCATGGAAGCGGATGACGATCCCTACGTGCCGATCTCGATGACGTTGATGGGCGGGCCGATCGACACGCGGGTCAATCCGACCGTCGTTAACACGCTGGCCGAACGGCGCGGCATTCAGTGGTTCCGCCATAACGTCATCACCAAAGTGCCGTTCCCCAATCCCGGCTTCATGCGCGACGTCTATCCGGGATTTCTGCAACTGCAGGGCTTTGTCACCATGAACTTCGAGCGCCACATCGAGGCGCACCGCGATCTGTTTCTGAATCTCGTCCGCGGCGACGGCGACTCCGCCCACAAGCACAAAGAGTTTTACGACGAATATCTGGCAGTCATGGACCTTGCCGCCGAATATTATCTGCAGACCGTCGATACCGTGTTCGTGCGCCATGCGCTGCCGAAAGGCGAAATGCGGCATCGCGACCGGCCGGTCGACCCAAGCCGGATCAAGCGCGTCGCGCTACTCACGGTCGAAGGCGAGCATGACGACATTTCCGGCGTCGGCCAGACCGAGGCCGCGCACCGGTTGTGCGTGAATATTCCCGCCGATCGGCAGGCGTACTGGCTACAGCCGGGCGTCGGGCATTACGGCGTGTTCAACGGCTCGCGTTTCCGCTCCGAGATCGCTCCTCGCATCTCCGATTTCATTTTGACGATGAATCAGAGCACGCCCCGCCGCGGCGTCCCCGCGCGGCATGGGAGAAACGGCGCGGCGCGTATTCCGGCGGATACCTGACGGCAGCGGCGGGCCCGCACCATTCCACTGCCGTTGGCCGGGCGAATCTGGCACAATGCGAATCGGATTTGGGTTCGGGATCGCCGGCCATGCTGCTCCGTGCACTGCTCTATCGCCGGCCGAGTGAGCCGCGGACGATCGAAATCGTCTTCGACGCATCGGTCTATCTCGTGGGGCTGCGGCGGCATCGCCAGGCACGGCGTTACACATTGCGCATTCAGGCGTCGACCCGCGACGTCATTCTCACCATCCCGCCGCGCGGCACCTTGAAGGAAGCGCGCGACTTCGCACAGAAGCATGGCGGCTGGATCGCGGCGCGGCTCGGCCGGTTGCCCGAGGCGGTGCCTTTCGCTCACGGCACGATCGTGCCGCTGCGCGGGATGCCGCATCGGATCGCGCATCGCGGCGGCGCCCGCGGCACGGTCTGGATCGAGGCGGATGGCAACGGCGCGCCGCTTCTATGCGTTGCCGGGGAAGCACCGCACATCGATCGGTGCATCGGCGATTTCCTGCGGCGCGAAGCGAGACGCGAACTCGAAGCGGCCAGCCATCGCTATGCCGCCGCTCTTACCGTCGGCGTCAGGCGGGTATCGGTGCGCGATCAGGCGAGCCGCTGGGGTTCTTGCTCGACGACCGGGGTGCTGTCGTTTTCGTGGCGGCTCATCCTCGCACCCGGCTTTGTGCTCGACTATCTCGCCGCGCACGAGGTCGCCCACCTCCTCGAAATGAATCACTCGGCGCGGTTCTGGCGACTGGTCCAGCGCATCTGCCCGGATCATAAGCGGGCTAAAGTGTGGCTCGACGTTCACGGCAGCGATTTGCATCGCTACGGCACGGCGGGCGGCGCTCGCGCGTCCTGACAGTCCTTTAATGCGGCGACTTTGTTTGCACCGCGACGACGTCCGTCGAAGCTGGCATCAGGCCGAACGACAGCTTCGTCGCTACCACGATCAGCGTTGCCGCCAGAACGAGACGAAGCGCCCGATCCGGCAGCCGGATGGCGACATAGCTGCCGAGCAGAATTCCCGGGATCGATCCAAGGATCAGCGAAGCAAATATTTGCCAGTCGATCGTGCCGAGCAGCCAATGTCCGATTCCGGCGGCAAGCGCCAGCGGAACGGCATGAGCGATGTCGGTTCCGACGATTCGCGCTGTCGGCATTTTCGGATAGAGCAGCACAAGAGCGGTCACGCCGATCGCGCCGGCGCCGACCGACGATATCGACACCATCAATCCGAGGATAGCGCCGACCGCGACGGTGAAGCTCGCGATTTGCTTTGCTGTGAGGACTTCGAGCCGCGGGGCGTATCGTGCGACGATCCGGTCGCGAAAGATCAGGCATATTGCGGTTACGAACAGGGCGACGGTCAGAACGGCATTGATGAGGGTGCGGGCAAGCGCGCCGTTGACGTCAAGCGCTCCCAAGGCGGCGATCGTGACCACGGTCACCGGCAGGCTGCCGGCAGCCAGGAGCCCCACGACGCGCCAATCGATCGTGCGGTTGTGCCCGTGCACCACGCTGCCGGCGCTTTTGGTCGCTGCGGCGTACAGCAGGTCGGTACCGACCGCGGTCGCCGGATAGACTCCGAACAGCAGGATGAGCAAGGGTGTCATCAGCGAACCGCCGCCGACACCGGTTAGCCCCACCAGAAGCCCAACGGCAAATCCAGCGACGGTGTACAAATATTGGATCGAGTGAATCACGCTCATTCCGGAACTCGCCGCCACCTAAATCGGCTCGCGATGGCTCGACGCCGCGCATACCGTCAAACCAAGTCTAGAGGATTTCTGGCCATCGCGCATGATCGGCACGGAACACGGCATGAAATAAAACTGTCGCATGGATAGCAGCGGCTAAAGCGCGAAATTGTTGCAATCGCAGATGGAATTTCGACTGTCCAAATTCGTACCGCGTGGGGTTTTTTGCACCGCAGCAACGTCATTGCGTTTCAGCACAAATCGGCGCCTGGGATTTTATAGCCCTGACAAGCCGGGCGTTTTGCCGCAGCGGGACACACTAACGCGTGATCCCGCATTGCATTGGCTAGGCGCGCACTTAGTTGTTGGTCACAAGGCGGGCCGAGCGGCTCCCCATCCCCCGACACCCCCCGCCGCTCGGTTCAAATAAGCCTAAGTTGAGGCAACGACTTTCAGACCCCAAGCGGGTACTCTGCTTGGGGTTCTTTTTTGTGGCGGGTCGGTGTCCCTCGCCAAGGTGCGCACTCAAAGGCGCTTCAAGCCTGGCATCCGGTCCGCCGACCGGCTCGGCCCCGGCATCGCTAGCTATTGGAACGCCACGGCCGCGAGGGCGCGGGTGACTTTGTTCGCCGGCCACAGAGTAACGGGCCCAGGCGCTGCACCCGGCGTGGCGATATTGGTCCCTTGGCCGGGCCGGCTCAGGATCTGCTCGCCAGCCGCGTTCGACACGCTTACGGCACCTTCAATAAGGAACACGCCAAGCGCCTGATTATCGATTGGCCCGGCCCAGAATTCCGTGCCGCGGATGCCGATGTTCGCGACACCTGTCGTCACGCTGACGTCGGAGATCGCGAGCTTCGACACTTGGCCGGAGAGAAACCGGAAGGCGCCGACCACCCCGAGCCTGATCGTTCCACGACGCGCGGCCGGGTTGAAGACGTAGCTCTCGAGCGTCAGCTTCGCCTTCTCGCCGAGCGTCAGCCGCGTGTTGTCCGCAAAGGTGACTTCGAGCCTCGCCGCTTCACCGGTCGATATAACCTCGTTGAGAAAGACGGACGTAGTGAGGCCGAGTACTCGTGTTGCGGTGCCACGCGTTCCGCTCGCCTCTCCTTGTATGCGGGTGACCGCGCCGACCACCTCCTGCGCCATGGCCGGCCTGCCAACGAGGCCAGCAAGAAGCATCACTGCAATGACGATCAGCCGATGCGACATGCCATCGCCCTTCGGAATGTCATTGAGCTATTTTGACATGAGGGCGAGCGCACGCCAAATATCCCTACGACGAAACCACCGCACGCTTTCCGGGCCGCTTCGGGATTATTGGCAAGACCGTCACGACCGTTTGCTGCACTGCGCGTCCTAATTCTTCACCAAATCGCCCAGAAGGCTCGCCGCAACGGCAAGTTTCGACAATGTGAGGCCGGAATTGGCGATTTCGTGGATCGCTCCGCGGATCCGCTCGACCTCGCTTTTGCGCGGCGCCACCCAGGCCTCGACGGCGCCGGCGCCGGCCGCGCCGTTGCCGACCATGGCCGCGGTCAGCCGGCGTTCGGCATCACCGATAGAGTCGCGCGCGCGGTCGAGCGCCAGCCGGTCGAAGTAATCCGATATCGGGATGCTGCGGGTGGCATTGGCGATGTGGTCGAGGCGGAAGAACGCGCCGGTGGCGAAATAAGTGGCTGCGACTTCGCCGACGGCTTTGCCGGTGCGGTCGGCGACCAGAATAATATCAGGCGCCGCGGTCAGCGGCGCGAGGTTGGCAATGTGGCCGGCCAGCTTCTCGGGCACGCCGGCTGCGGTCAAATCCTTCAGCCGTGCCGTGCGCGCGCTCAGCGCGTCCTCCGACAACGCGCCGTCGAGCGCGTCGGCAACCGCGGCGATGCCCGCACGATAATGTTCGATCACGTCCGCCAAACCCTTGGTGAGATCGGCATTGCGCAGGAACCAGATAATGCGGTCGAGCAGCAGGTCCTCCACCGCCGCATAAAGATCGAGCTGCACCTTGCCCGCAACCCGGTTGTCGAGACCGTCGATGGCGCGATTGAGGGCGCTCATGCCGTAACTCTCGCGTACGACGGCGAAGGCCGAGGCGATGGCGGCCGGCGTGGCCCCGGTCTGATCGGCGATGCGCACCGTGAGCGAGGGGCCGCCGCGGTTGATCATTGAGTTGGCGAGCTGGGTGGCGATGATCTCGCGGCGCAGCCGGTGATGTTCGAGTGCGTCGGGGAAGCGTTCGGCGATCGCTTTGGGGAAATAACGGTCGAGCTCGCGGGCGAGATACGGATCGTCGGGCACCGCGGATTCGAGCAGGTCCTCGTAGAGCGTGAGCTTGGCGTAAGCGAGCAGCACGGACAGTTCCGGCCGTGTGAACGGCTGCAGGCGGCGGCGGCGTTCGGCGAGCTGCAGATCGTCGGGGAGAAACTCGACCGCGCGGTCGAGCAAGCCGCGCGCTTCCAGCGTCTGGATGAGCCGCTGCAGGAAGCCAAAATCCTCCATGCCACGCCGCTGGGACAGCGACAGCGCCAGCGTTTGCAGATAATTGTTGCGCAGCACGAGTGCGGCGACGTCGTCGGTCATTTCCGCCAGCAGCACGTTGCGGGCCTCCATCGTCAGGCGTCCATCGCGCACCGGGATGCTCGCCGCGATCTTGATATTAACTTCCATGTCCGAGGTGTTGACGCCGGCCGAGTTGTCGATAGCGTCGGTGTTGAGCCGCACGCCGTTCAATGCCGCCTCGATGCGGCTGCGCTGGGTCATGCCGAGATTGGCGCCTTCGCCGATCACCTTGCAGTGCAAATCCTTGCCGGTGATGCGTATGGGGTCGTTGGCCCGATCGCCGGCGGCCTCGTCGCCCTCATCCGTGGCGCGGATGTAGGTGCCGATGCCGCCGAAGAACAATAAATCCGCCGGCGCCTTGAGGATGGCGCGGATCAGCTCAGCAGGCGTGAGCCGTTCGCCGACGCCAAGCAGCTTTTGCGCCTCGGGGGAAAGCTTGATCTCCTTGGCGCTACGCGCAAACACGCCGCCGCCCTTAGAAATGACCGCCTTGTCGAAATCCTGCCAGCTCGATCGCGGCAAATCGAACAGCCTTTTGCGCTCGGCGAAAGTGCGCTCCGGATCGGGATCGGGATCGATGAAAATGTCGCGATGGTCGAAAGCGGCGACGAGCTTTGTCGTCGTCTCGCGCAGCATGCCGTTGCCGAACACATCGCCCGACATGTCGCCGACGCCGATCGTGGTGAACGAGGTCCGGCCGATATCGACGTCCATCTCGCGGAAATGGCGCTTGACCGATTCCCAGGCGCCACGGGCGGTGATGCCCATTTTCTTGTGGTCGTAGCCCGCCGAGCCGCCGGAGGCGAAAGCGTCGCCGAGCCAGAAGTTGTGCGCGATGGCGAGTTCGTTGGCGATGTCCGAGAACGTCGCCGTACCCTTGTCGGCGGCGACGACAAGATAAGGATCGTCGCCGTCGTGGCGTTCGACGTAAGGCGGCGGCACGACGCCCGTCGTGCCCAGCCCGATATTGTCGGTGATGTCGAGCAGCGTCGAAATGAAGAGCTTGTAGGTCGCCATGCCCTCGGCCTGGATGGCTTCGCGCGGGCCCCCGCGCGGCAGAAGCTTCGGCACAAAGCCGCCCTTGGCGCCGACCGGCACGATCACGGCATTCTTGACGTTCTGTGCTTTCACCAGGCCGAGGATCTCGGTGCGGAAATCCTGCGGCCGGTCCGACCAGCGGATGCCGCCGCGCGCCACCTTGCCGAAGCGCAGATGCACGCCCTCGACGCGCGGCGAGTAGACGAAAATCTCATAGAGCGGCCGCGGCAGCGGCATATCGTCGAGCTTGCGGCTGGCGAATTTCACCGCAATGAGGTCTCGCGGCTGGCCGTCGCCGCCGTGCTGATGGAAATTGGTGCGGATCGCGGCCTGCACCGCGTTGACGAAGCGGCGAAGGATGCGATCCTCATCCAGGCTGTCGACCGCCTGCAAGGCGGTTTCGATCGACGCGGCGATGAATGTCTCGCGCGCCGCGCGCTCGTCCGCCGGTATGCCGAGCAGCGGGTCGAACCGCGTATGGAACAAGTCCACGATCTGCGCGGCGACGCCGGCATGCTTGCGCAACGTCGTCCACATATAATCCTGCGAGTACGCGACCCGCACTTGACGCAGGAAGCGCGACAGCGTGCGGATCAGCGCGACGTCGCGCCACACCAGGCCGGTTGCCAGCACCAGCGCGTTATAGCCGTCGCTCTCGGCGCGCCCGCCCATGACCGCGAGGAAGCATGCATCGAGCTTGTCCTTGAGCGCCGGGAGCTCGAACGGCTGGCCCAGCGCGCTTTCCAGCGTCATGTCGTGAAACCAGACGTCGGCGCCGTTCTGCGGGTCGATGTGGTAGGTGCGCTCGTCGACGACGCGAAAGCCCATATTCTCCAGCACCGGCACCCGCTCGGAGAGCGGAATCGGCCGGCTGTGACTGAACACCTTGAGGCCGGCGCTGGTCGATGCCCCGCCGGCGTCGCGGTAAAGCTCTACGCCGAGCGGGTGCTCGGCGGTCAGCGCTTCGACCGCTGTGATATCGGCGATAGCGGTCTCCGGCGGATAAATCTCGCGGTAATCGACCGGGAACGCTTCGCTATAGCGCCCCTGCAGCGCGCGTGCTCTTGCCGACGGGTGTCCGGCGGCGAGCGCCTCGTCGAGACCGTCGGTCCAGCTGCGCACAATGCCTTCGACCGCCTGATCGAGCACGGCGCGGTCGACGACCGGCGTTTCGCCCTCGTAACGGCCGATGATGAAATGCACCCGCACCAGCGGGCCTTCCGGGAAGAAGGGATAGAAGGCGCGCATGCGGCCTTTGAAGACCGTAGCCAGATATTCGCCGATCCGCATCCTGATCTGGCTGTCGTAGCGGTCGCGCGGAATGTAGACGAGCACCGACACGAAGCGGTCGAAGCGGTCGCGGCGCGGCAGGACGCGCACGCGCGGCCGCTCGTCGAGCTGAAGAATGGCCAGCGCGAACTGAAAAAGCGTGTCCTCGTCGATCTGGAACAATTCGTCGCGCGGATAATGCTCCAGAACGTTCACCAGCGCTTTGCCGGAATGGCTCGATGGATCGAAGCCGGCGCGGCTGATGATGTGATCGACCTTGCGGCGCAGATAGGGAATGGCACGCACCGAGCGCGTATAGGCCGTCGAAGTCAGCAAGCCGCAGAACACGCACTCACCGACGAGCTTGCCGGTCG
>Ga0181531_10001955_pt1 | contig 12933 bp, 9 predicted proteins | sample PEATcosm2014_Bin_38_FD_119743 | JGI IMG/M metagenome (GOLD analysis project Ga0181531, IMG submission 119743) | Peatland microbial communities from MTU Mesocosm Facility, Houghton, MI, USA - PEATcosm2014_Bin11_10_metaG | ecosystem: Environmental > Terrestrial > Soil > Wetlands > Peat | place... | reverse complement strand
TTCTGCTCTTGCATTGGCAAACCGAGAAGGTGCTGCTCCTGACTTGATCATCATTGACTTTGTTAGCTACGCTACGCTGATCAATGAATTGGGCGCTAAAGTCCAATACGTTCAACTTGAGCACGATGAAGTGCCTGTGGCATTTGAAGCAATTCACTTCCACAGCGCTTACGGCAAGATCCCGGTGCTGGCTGACCGCTCGCAACCGGCTCAAAGTGCAAACGTATTGACTGTTGATACGTTCAAGCTTCGCACGCTTGGCAAAGCTCCTCATATTCTTACCTACGGTATGGAAGGCCTTGAGGGCTTGCGTGTTGGTAACGCAGACGCGCTGGAAATCCGCATTGCTTACTACGGCAATGTGATTTGCTCGGCTCCTGGTTACAACATGAATGTTCAGCTCAGTGCTTAAAACGTACTGAATTGATGGGGGTGAGGCTCCTGATCGGCTTCACCCCTTTTTATTTGCCCCATTCCACACGTTATTGAGGCAAGCCCAAGCTTGCGTACTAGCGGTCCAGGTGCCCGGTGCCGGATCGAGAGCAATTACCGGGCCTAAAGGAAATCAATCATGTCTGTCTTTCGTGGTGGTAAAAACAAAGGTCTCCATTATTCTAACCTTACTCAACCAATCCTCATTAACTGCAACTTTGTTGTCGATAGTTCTAATGGCAATGGTCTTGGCATTCGATCTTTGAAGTCCAATGGTTGGATTCGCAACGTGTTCATGCATACTTCGGCTACCCCCGGAAGCAATAACGGTGCTTTGAATCCTAACCCTGCTGCTGGCTATGCCCTGGTTCAATTCAAGCAAAATTTTAATATCTATCTTGGTGGTTTCTCTGGCTTTGTTAGCCAACTCTCTGGAACTCCGATCAGCATCAGTGCTGGCCTTACCGTTAGCAATCCTTATGTGATTACTTCGGTTGGAACCTCGAGCGCTGCTAACTGGCAAGCCGTTGGTCTTCCGATGGGTCTTGTCCCGACTGTGGGACAAAGCTTCATTGCAACAAGTTCCGCTGCTGGCGTTGGCACTGGCGTTGTCCAAGCTCCGGCTGCCGCTGGTTCTGGCATTCAAGTGGTCGATGTTATCGGCGATCCGAATCAAGAAATCAGTAACTCAAGCATCGCTGCAAACGGCGGCGCTTATGTTCTGGTTCGTTTCCTTGCTGCTACCAGCTCGAGCGTTACGACTCTTGTTGCAACGGCTCCTGCTAATAACTCGGTTGTTGGCATGACCTTCTACTTTGATCAAAGCTCTGCCGATCCGATCATGGTTGCTGGAGACCCTAGCAGCGTTAACTGATTTTAAATAAGGGGTTGGGCCTATGGCTGTCGTTCCTTATCAACCGCAGAACCTCGTAGCCGAGCAAGCGGATGGCAACATCTTGCTTACTTGGGAAGGCAGTCTTGGCTCAACCTCTTATCAGATTCAGCGCTCCACGGATGGAGTGAACTTCTCTAACTACGCAACAACGGGCGTAACCACACAGTTTGTTGATCAGCTTCCCGGCGTTGGGATCATGTATTACTACCAGGTTGCTGGCGTTAACATCGCTGGCACTGGACCTTATAGTCCTGTAACCCAAATGGTTGCGGCACCTCCCAGCGAGATGAGTCTTTTTGAATTAAGACTCAGGTCTCAACAAACTGCGGACCGCGTGAATTCAGGATTCGTTACAAACAGCGAGTGGAACGCGTTCATTCGTTTGGCAATGTATGAGCTTTATGATTTGCTCATGACTACATATGAAGATTACTTTGCCCAAAACTACGTTGCGATCCAGACAAATGGTACGACGGCAAATTATCCGCTCCCTGATGGAGTCAGTAACTATTTGGGCGGCAATTATAATGGTACTTCTGGCGCTCCTGCACCTGCATTTTACAAGTTAGCCGGCGTTGATCTAAACGTTAATACAAGCGTCGTCACTCCATCTCGGGTAAGTTTGCTACGCTTTGATTTCATTAAAAGGAATCAATATGTTTACCCGAATTCGACTTCTACAATTTATGGCGTATACAACATGCGCTATCGTCTTATGGGAAATAACATCAACATTATTCCCACACCTGCCGGCTCTCAGACACTTATTCTTTGGTACTCGCCTAAGCTTCCTGGTCTTTTAAAAGACACTGACCTGACAACGCTTGGTAACTCTGGATGGCTCCGTTATCCGATTGTCCGCGCCGCTAAATATGCAATCGACAAAGAGCAAGAGGGCGCTAATACAGATAAGCTTGATCAAGAGCTTTTGTTCTTGAAATCCAGAATCGAGCAAGCTGCAAGCAATCGTGATGCTGGCATCGCAGATACTATCTCTGAGACACGTCAAGATCCTGTTTACGGAGGCACTGGATTCGCTGGTGGCTCGGCGAATGGAGGCTGGTGATGCAGCTTCCTTATCTTCAAAGTGGAGTAGGTCCATTAAATCAACTCCAAACCCTTTGGAGAAGTGTTCTTAATCCATTTCTTTCTAATCAATCACTTCAATCCAACATCTTGCCGAATGTGTCGTTAGTCTCTGGATTGAACACTATTAATACTGGGTTGGGCCGCGCAATCACTGGTTGGAGAATTATTCGGATTAATGCCGCCGCAACAATTTATGATCAGCAAAGCCAGAATACTACTCCTGCGCTTACGCTTTTACTTAATAGCTCAGCACCCTGTGTGGTGTCTTTGGAGGTGTTCTAATGGCCAATTTTACTATCTCTCCAAACATGGGCTTAAGTGTTCCTTCGGTTGGAATTGATCCAAGTCCAGACTGGGCCAATAACCTCAACGCAAGTCTTTCGATTCTTGATGGCCATAACCATTCATCTGGTTCTGGAGTTCAAATTACTCCGAATGGTCTTGATATCAATATTGACCTTGCATTTCAGAATAACAACGCGACTCAACTTAGAAGTGCCCGCTTCACGCCTCAAATGTCTCCAATCTCTGGAGCACAAGACTTAGATTGTATCTATGTTTCTGGCGTTGACCTTTATTATAACGATGGGAACGGGAATCAGATTCGGATTACTTCCGGCGGAACCGTTAATGCTACTAGCTCCGGCATCTCGAGTGGAACCGCTACGGCTGGTTTCGTTGCTGGAACGCTAGTTGTCGATGAAGCTGCAAATACGCCGGGCAATATTCAGGCTGGATCTATCCTCATTGGAAATAACGTTGCCAATAGTAAGTTTGTAACCGTTTCCGCGCCTGGATCGCTCGCGACTAACTATACAATTACGCTTCCTACACTTCCAAGCCAACAATCGTTCATGACCTTGGATCAGTTTGGAAATGAAGCTGCTCCGTGGACTGTGGATGGAACTACGATTGTAATTTCTTCTAATCAACTTCATGTTCCAAACACGATTGCCAACAATTATGTAACCAATCATTGGCAACTTAATGGCGTTTACTCTGGCCTGTCTTATCCTTTGAATGAAGTCGATGGATTTTGTTTCTTTAATTACAACGCAACCATTATTGCGATGTGGATCTATAACGTAACGCCTGGTTCTGGCGGAACGACTGAATTTGATTTGAAGGTCGCAAGCCCAGGTGGTTCTTTCACATCAATTCTAAGCACAGTTGGAAGTATCGACTCTACCGCTGCCGCTAATTCATGGACAGATTCAAACTCCGTAGTTGGATCACAAACCGGCGTCACTAAGCCGGTTATTTCAAATGCTAGCATTAATGCAGGGCAAGCAATTCGGTGGGATATTTTGACTTCTCAAACGGGCGCTCCTGCTGATTGCGGCGTTATTATTCACTTTGTGGGGAGATAATTATGGCAACAGTAAGTCAATCTATTCGGGTAGTCGGAGGAGGAGTTTTTGATGTGTTCGCTACATCTGGCACAGTTTTCTTTACTTTAGCTCCTAATCAATATGCGCTTTTAACGATATATCCAGATTGCCAACAATTAGCCATAGGGATACCGGGCGTGGGGTCTTGTTTTACAAATGATTATCCAGCAAGCACTACAGCATTCCCATTTGAAGTACACGTACCTACTGGAGGTCTTGTATCAGCAGCTGCTAGCGGTGCTTATGCTATGACATGGATTATTTACCAATCTCCTTAAGGGAGCTATGTGGCTCTACAAAAGCAAGCAATCCCTATTAATTTCGCTCAAGGTCTCGACACTAAGACTGATCCAAAGCAAGTATCTTTGGGTAAATTCTTGGTACTTGAGAATTCTATCTTCACCAAGGGTGGGTTGCTTCAAAAAAGAAACGGCTATCAACAACTAGCCCCCCTTCCAAACGCATCCTCAACATATCTGACTACGTTCAACGGAAACCTGACCGCCGTTGGACAATCGATTTATGCCTATAGTGGGGGCAATGAGGCGTGGGTATCTCGTGGAAACGTTTCTCCGATTCAGCTATCGACGCTACCGCTGATCAGAAATAGCATCAATCAGATTCAGTGTGATTCTACGATTGCTAGCAACGGACTTATTTGCACCGTTTACAGTGAAATCAACAACGGAACGACTGATTATAAATATGCTGTTGCTGATTCGGTTACGGGCCAGAATATTACCGCGCCAACTCTTATTCCTGGTGGATTAGGAACCGTAACAGGAAGTCCAAGAGTTTTTGTTCTGGGTGTCTATTTCGTTGTAGTGTTCACAAACAACTTCTCGGGCGTTTATCATCTTCAGTTTATTGCAATCAGCTTAAACAATCCAACTCTAGTTACCACCCCTGCTGATCTTGTTGTGGGATATACGCCAACCACTACGGTTGACTGGGATGGAGTCGTAACCAACAATCGGCTATTTGTTGCCTATAATACGCTTTCCGGCGGGCAATCGATCGGGGTCTTATATCTTGATAACAATTTGAATGTGTCCGTATCTGTAAAATTTACGGGGCATAAGGCAACCGTTCTTTCAACGACGGTTGATATTACTAACTCAAATAACCCTGTCATTTACGTAAGCTTTTATGATTCAACGTCTTCGACTGGATACACGCTCGGGGTTAATCAAGCTCTAGCCACCATTCTTTCGCCCACAGAAATTATTACATCTGGATCGGTTGTTAACATCGCATCTGCTGCACAAAATGGCGTATGTACGATTTATTATGAAGTAGCGAATAACTACGGCTACGACTCGAGCATCCCAACTCATTATGTAAACTCTGTCACCATTACGGTGGGCGGAGTTGTAGGAGCAACTGTAACTGCCATCAGAAGTGTCGGGCTTGCTTCAAAAGCATTCATCGTCAACGGGATTGAATATTTCTTGGCCGCTTATCAAAGTCCTTATCAGAATACTTATTTTCTGATGAATGGAGCAAGCACCGAAGCAAGTCCTATTGTTGTTGCGAAGCTCGCTTATGAAAACGGTGGTGGATATCTTACACTTGGACTTCCATCGGTCAATGTGAATGGTGATGAAGCACAAATCCCTTATCTCTTTAAAGACCTTATTGAGGCTTTATCGACAAACAATAATACCCAACAAACTACGACTGGCGGCATTTACAGTCAAACGGGCATCAATCTTGTTTCATTCACATTTAGCTCTCAAAAAGTAGACACGGCAGAAATTGGTTCAAACATTCAGATGGCGGGCGGGTTTCTATGGAACTACGATGGGTATTTGCCCGTTGAAAACGACTTTTTTCTTTGGCCCGATAGTGTTGAAGCGACGTGGAGCGCTACTGGCGGAGCAATGGCGGCTCAGCCCGATGGCTCAACCAACACTGATGCTTACTATTATCAAGTTACCTACGAGTGGGCCGACAATCAGGGAAACATTTACCGTTCAGCTCCATCTATACCCGTAGCCGTTACCACAACGGGTAGTGGATCCGCCGGAAGCGTGACCCTTTACATTCCATATCTTAGATTAACTTATAAAATCGCCAATCCTCTGAAGATCGTCATTTACCGCTGGAGCGTTGCGCATCAGACTTACTATCAAGTCACGTCCATCACTCAGGCTCAGCTTAATTCGACGACAACCGATTATCTGACCTATGTAGACACGCTCGCCGATGCATCTATTGTTGGAAACAACATCATCTATACGACTGGTGGTGTAATTGAAAATGTGAACGGCCCTGCAAGCAACATCATGACTCTGTTTGATAACAGACTCTGGCTTGTGGATGCCGAAGATCAAAACTTACTCTGGTATTCAAAGCAGGTTATTGAGGCAACTCCCGTTGAGATGAGTGATCTTTTGACGTTCTACATCGCTCCATCAACCGCATCTCAGGGAAATACTGGTCCAGTTACAGCGCTTGCCCCCATGGATGATAAGTTGATCATCTTCAAGGCCTCTGGCGCGATTTATTACATAAACGGAACAGGTCCGGACAACACAGGTGCAAATAGCCAATATAGTCAACCTGTTTTCATCACATCAGCCGTTGGTTGCACGAATCAAAATAGCATTGTGCTCATGCCTCAGGGCTTAATGTTCCAAAGTGATAAGGGCATTTGGCTTTTGGGTCGGGATTTATCAACTCAATACATTGGCGCGCCGGTTGAGCAGTTCAATTCGAGTCTAGTCAATAGCGCGGTTCTAGTTCCTGCCACTAATCAGGTGAGATTCACGCTCAGCACTGGCCAAACACTCATGTATGACTTCTATTACGGCCAATGGGGCACTTTTGTGAATGTGCCGGCCATCTCGAGCTGTATTTTCCAAGGCCTTCACACTTTCTTAAATTCAGAAGGTGAAGTTTTCCAGGAAACGCCCGGAGTTTACCTAGACGGATCAAATCCCGTGTTAATGACCTTTACAACTTCATGGGTGCAGATTGCTGGGCTCCAAGGCTATCAGCGTGCGTACTTCTTTTACTTGCTTGGCACTTATTTTAGCCCGCATAAGCTCAATTTACAGATTTCCTATGACTACGTTTCAAGTCCGATCCAAAATACGGTTATTAGTCCAGTTAATTATGGACCTGCATATGGATCAACGCAGATGCCAGTTTATGGTCAGCTCAATCCTTATGGCGGCGGCTCTAGCGATTCTGGCGCTTCTTCTAACATTGAACAATGGCGCGTGTTCTTAACTAAACAGCGCTGCACATCATTCCAAATCACGCTTCAAGAGGTTTACGACCCATCCTTTGGTGCGGCAGCAGGCCAAGGATTGACCTTGTCAGGCCTTAATCTAGTGGTGGGAATCAAAAAAGGCTGGAGACCACAACCGGCTGCGACATCTGCTGGCTCTGCTTCATAATTGCCCCATCCCCGACGTATGCGAGCGACTGTTAAAACCGGCTCAAAACTTTGCGGCATACGCTTGTCTGAAAGGGATCTTTAATGGCTTTAACTGGATTACTTGGGCTTGGTGGTGGTGCCGGTGGAACTGGTTTTGCGGGGCCTCAAGCGGCTAACATCACTCCAGGCACCGATGCCGGCCAAATTCAGACCGCATATACAGGAAATCAAAACGCCCTAGCTCAACAACAAGCCCTTTTACAGGCCCTTCAAGCCCAACAAGGCATTCAAAATCAATCACAAGTTTATGGTCAGCTCCAAAACGTAGCTGCGGGCCAAGGTCCGAATCCCGCTCAAGCAATGCTCAATCAGTCCACTGGACAAAACGTAGCAAATCAAGCCGCACTCATGGCTGGCCAGCGCGGTGCTGGGGCTAACGTTGGCCTTATGGCTAGACAGGCGGCTCAGCAGGGCGCTCAGACTCAGCAACAAGCTGTGGGTCAGGCTGCGGCCCTTCAATCCCAACAATCGCTTAATGCTATCGGAGCAGCAGGAAATCTCGCCACTCAACAAGCACAGCAACAAATCGGTGCGACTCAAACGGCAACACAGGCTCAACAATCTGAGCAGCAAATCCTTCAAAATGCTTTGGCGTCCCAAAACAACGCTAACGTCACGATGCAATCCAATATTAATAATGCCAACGCTGGATTAGCTAATACCATGCTACAGGGCCAACAAGGTGTTATGGGCGGGCTCATGGGTGGTGCTGGTGCCGCTCTTGGTTTGGCTGAAGGTGGAACTGTTCCTGAGAAAATGGCCGATGGCGGATTTATGTCCGGGTGGGCTGGAGCTAATGCCGATGCCCCTTCGGGTCCAATTAGTGGGTTTGGCCAATATATGAATGGTGGGGCCAATCCCGGTGCCAATGCACTTGCCAAGGGTATGACCCAACTTGGTGCCGGAATTGGAAACAAAGTCAGAGGCTCAGGACAAGGAAATCTGCAAGATACAACTCCAGGCGCTGTCGCAAATCCAACGAATAATTATGCAACCGCTGCAAATAACTTTGGAACCGCTCCCGGCGCGAGCGTGGGTGATTTTGGCGCTAGCCCAATGAGTGCACCAAATATGGGATCCCAATTTAACCAAGATCCATCAGCTCCCAAGCTTGCCAAAGGTGGAAACGTTGGTGGTAAGCTAAAGTCCGGCGGTGGAGTTCCCGGTGCTGCGGCAGTTAAGGGCAATTCTTATAAAAACGATATTGTCGATGCAAAACTTAGTCCCGGAGAGGGTGTTATTGACCGCGAAACAATGAATGACCCTGGACCCGCAGGTCAAATGGCGCGATTGCTTATGACAATGGTTGAGGCCAAAAAGAAGGGCAAAAAATGAGCAAGATGCCGCTTGATTTATCGAAATTCCGCAAAGTTGGAACAGACCAGCATAAAACCAGACTTAAGCACATTGATGGCCATGATCTTACGATTGCTCACGCTAAACTTTCTCCGAAACTTAAAACGCAGCTTGATAAACTTCCTATGGCGGATGGTGGTGCGGTTGCTAAATCGCCTGACCAGCCTTGGACACAGCAGGACAAGAAAGACTTCTCAAAGGGCGCGTCGGAAGGCGATGTAAGTTTGGGTCAAGCCGTTCAGAATGCTAAAAAAGCATTGGGATTTGCTCATGGCGGAAACGTTCAACATTACGCCAATGGAACAGCCGATGCAGAGGCTCCAGACACAGAATCAGACCAAGCCGATGGGGCCCAGGATCAGGAAGAACAAGAACAACCGCAACAAGCGCAGCAACCGAATGTTTCAGCGGCTCAAGAGCAAGCTGCAAATAATATTGATCAAGGCCCAGGACCGGCGGTTAATAAGCCTAAAGTTAATCAAGATCCATTTGGAATGATGGCTGGACTTGAACAACAACAACATGGGATTGAGCAAGTTGGGGCTGGACAAGAGGCTGAGCAACAAGCGCTCGCATCTCAGGCCAAACAGAACTTGCCTCAAGAGCAGGCATATCAAGGCACGTTAGCTAAAGCTGCTGATGCTTATGCTGGCGAAATGAAACGCATTCAAGGTGAGCATTCTAAATTCCTTCAAGACCATAACAACGGATATATCGATACACATCGTTATATTAATGGAATGAGCACTGGCGATAAGATCCGCACTGGAATCGGATTAATCTTGGGCGGAATGGGTGCTGGACTTACCCACGGACCAAATCTAGCGTTTAATTATCTCCAAAATCAAATCAACCAAGATATCGACGCGCAGAAAACTGATGTTAATAGTCATTTCCATTACAATCTCCAGCAGACAAAAAATGCTCAAGAGGCTTACAATATGACTAAGTTTCAGGCTAATGAGGTTCTCGCAAGCCATCTTAGAGTGGTTGCTGATCAGACTGCGGATCCTTTGGCAAAAGCTCGCATCATGCAAATCGGTGGTATGACCGAACAAAACATGAGTCAACTTGCTCATCAGATGGCCATGATGAAGATGCAACAAGCTGCATTTAGTGGTCAGGGTGGCGCTGGCAATCCTATGGTTATGGAGTCATTACAGCCGGAAATGAGAAAGCGCGCTGTTCAGCTTCCAGATGGGAGCATGCGGCTTGCCTATAGTGATAAGGGTGCCGAAGAAATGCGCCAGCAAATTCAAACGATGCAACCTATTTTTAGCCAGCTTGATAGACTTGAAAAACTTGGCCCATCGGCGCTTGTTTCTGGATCGCCAGCTAATCAAGAGGCCAAGGCCATTCAATCTCAACTTATTCCGCTTGTGAATGAGAATGCTGGGCTTAAGCGTTTGTCATCTGAGGATATCGGGAACATTAAACAGATGTTTAAAGATCCAACTAAATTCTCTGGTCAAATTGCCGGCGGAACTAGAACCAAGATGTTTAAGCAGTTCCTTCAAGATAAGATGATGGGCACTATGCAGAATCAGCTTGAGGGTGGCGCGCCGATGCAAAGACAAGCTCCGGCTGCTGGTAGTTTCGGATTTAAACCCAGAAAGGGCTAATCTTTGGCCGATCCGGTTTCTACTACTACACCGATTTATGACATCTCAGGGGATTCGCCTGTTTTGGGTGATATGCCTCATGAGCAAGTTCAGGATGCTATTGCAAGTGGCAATTATTCATTTCCAAAGGGTCAAACAATTAATGTTGTTTCGCCTGATGGAACTTATGGAACCGTTCCGGCTGAGCAAGCTGGTGATGCCATTAAAAATGGTTTTCAATATGCGACCCCCACCATGCTCAGCTCTCATGCAGATGAGCAGCATTATACTGAGCCCGGTCAACAAGTTCTAGCCGGGCTTGAGGGAGCGGTTCAGGGTGTCGCGGGCCCATTGGCTCCAGCTACTGAGCGCGCATTAGGGGTTAATCCAGAAGATATTAGAAAACGCGCTGAATATAATCCTTGGACACATGGGTTATCTGAGGCCGCTGGCTTCACGGGGGGCTTATTCACCGGAGCGAGTGAAGCGGCCGTTTTGGGTAAGGCTGGAGAGCTGGCCGCGCAAGGCGCAAATGTTCTGACTCGTGGTGCGATGCTTGGTTCTGAAGTGGCCGGACCCCTTACGCAAGGCGCGAATGTAGCGCAAAGGTTAGCTGCTGGTGGCGCTAAAATGGCCGCCGAAATGGGCCTGTTTCAGGTAGGAGATGAGGCTACAAAAGCAATTCTACAAGATCCGAATCAAACCGTTGGATCAGCAGCAACCAATGTGGGCTTGTCTACTTTACTTGGCGGTGTTGTTGGAGTTCCGCTTACTGGAATCGGCGTTGCTGCAAAGTCTGCGGTTAATAGTCAGCTTTTAAAAGATTTTACTTCACGTCTTGAGTTTCGTGGGTCGAATGTAAATCCTAACGAACTCATGGAAAAAGAGTTCAACGATGCAATCGGCACCTATCATGCGATGAACGATGAGCTTTTAGGTCCAACCGGACTTAAGGCACAGGCGCTTATAAATCTGATGCCTGAAAAAATGACTCCAGAAATTACAAATCAGATTGAAGATTTGAACGCCAAGGGACAATCGGCGCTTCAGAGCATGATTAAAAAGCAAGTGCCTGAACGTTATATTAATAAATTCATTGGCGACATGAATGGGGTTCAAGAGGCTTTGACTAATCCTCAAGTTAGTCCCGGCCAAGCATTTGATGCACTTAATGATTTCAAACAAACACTGCAAGGGTATTCCAAGGGAAACTTCGGCCCATTCGCAATCCCTAGCTATCATGAGGCTTATGATTTTTTGAACATCACCAAATCATTAGGTCATGACGTAAGAACCGCGCTTGAGGATTCTACCGCTTGGGGTAAGGTTGCAGACCTTCAAAAGAATTTAAATAAGTCTTGGACTGAGGTTTTGCCTGCGGTTAAAGACGCCCAATCTAAATTCATGGAAAAGGTGGGCGGTGAATATGTTCCAAGTCCACAAAAGTTTTCCACCTACGTCAATCAAAACGGAAAAGCTACGACCGAGACAATTCGTCAGAAGATGATGGGCAACTTTGTCGAAAGTCTTTCAAATCACTTTGATCAAATCGACAATATTTATGAGCATGCTGGACTTGAAAATCCGTATCCAAAAGTCAGCATGAATGCCCTTCAAGAGTCTTTAAATCGTCCTTCGATTGGATCAAAGCTTGCTGATCTTTGGTATACGCGCCTTGGACCGCATGGATTGGGTGAGTTAGCTGGTGGTGGTGTTGGATTTGCGCTAGGGCACGCAACTGGCATTCCAGAGGCTGGTTTCGGCGGGGCTTACCTCGGCAAATGGGTATTGGGTCCAGTATTTTCATCTCTCATTAAGCCCTTGATGGAAAAAGGCGCTAGCATGCCCGCATTTAGGCAGTCCATTGCTTATGCCAAGGCCGTCATGGATGGAAGCCATGCGCTTACCAATTCCGTTGGCAACATGTTTGGCGCTGCCGCAAAGACTGTGCCATCACATCTTTGGCCAGAACCTAAACATATTGAAACATTAGACAAAAAGCTAAAAGACACTGCATCTAATCCAAGCGCTCTGCTCAATGTAGCCGGAGATATGGGAAAATATCTACCTGATCATGCTCAGGCCTTGGCCCAGTCTTCAATGAATGCGGTCAATTATTTGAATAGTTTACGCCCGAACAATCCAAAACTCAGTCCGCTTGATTCTGATATTCCAGTCTCCAAAGCTCAAACGTCCGCATATCATCGTCAGCTTGAAATCGCAGAACAGCCCCTGATGGCGATTGAACATGCTAAAGATGGTACCCTTCTTCCGCAAGATGTTCAGACTCTGAAAACCATTTATCCGAACTTCTACAATAAAATGAGCCAAGAGATTATGAACGCTATGGGTGATCATATCTCCAAAGAGAACGCCGTCCCTTATAGGCTTAAACAATCACTCTCTCTGCTCTTGGGTCAACCTCTTGATTCGACGATGACACCGCAAGCCATTCAATCCATTCAGGCAATGTATGCTCCAAAACCTCAGGCGCCTCAAGGAGCTCCAAAAAGAGCGCCCAAGAATACGAACAAGATGGGCAAGATTTCAGAGGATCACTATACTGCGGAGCAGGCAGCACAGAAAAGACAGACTGCTTGGGATTAGCACCGAACTAGACAGTATTGAACACTAGGGCCATGAGCCTGAACCGATAAGGGGTTAAAATGAGTGAAAGGCCTTTAATCAAACAGTACGGCTCGATTGTGAACGGAAATATGT
>Ga0181531_10001953_pt1 | contig 12937 bp, 11 predicted proteins | sample PEATcosm2014_Bin_38_FD_119743 | JGI IMG/M metagenome (GOLD analysis project Ga0181531, IMG submission 119743) | Peatland microbial communities from MTU Mesocosm Facility, Houghton, MI, USA - PEATcosm2014_Bin11_10_metaG | ecosystem: Environmental > Terrestrial > Soil > Wetlands > Peat | place... | reverse complement strand
TTTGCCGCGCAGTTCGGAGCCCTGAAGTGATTTTTTCTCCCATTTGCCGGCGTGCATGGTGGAGTCGGCGCGGGGAATCTGGCGGGCTAGAGCGATCATGAGGCCGAGGGCCAGCTCTGCAACCGCAATAGCATTCGCCCCGGGGGTGTTCATGACGACGATGCCTCGCCGTGTGGCAGCTTCCGCGTCGATGTTGTCGACACCGACACCGGCGCGGCCTATGACGCGGAGTTTGGGGGCAGCGGCCATCAAGGCGTCATCGACCTGCACGGCCGAGCGCACGACGAGGGCGTCGGCATCGGCTACGGCTTCGGGAAGGTTCTTCACCTGATCGTGGGTGAGGACTTGCCAACCGGATTCGGCCTGGAAGACGGCGAGGGTCGCCGGAGAGACTTTTTCCGCAAGGACTACTTTCATTTTCACCTTTCGTGGTGGCTGCAAGGCTCGGGCTGCGTTGCAGGCTCAGGCAGGAACCATTTCCGGAACTGCTTTGACTTTGGCGGCTTCTGCAGGCAGCTCAGCGTAGACCTGCTGGGCGGCCGCGAGAGCCTTGCCAAAGGCAAATCCGGGCAGGTTGAGCGAAGTGGCAGCGACCTGTTCGAGCGCGGCGATAATGGCGATGGTGTCCATGTAATCGAAGAGGCCGATGTGGGCGATGCGGAAGATTTTCCCCTTCATCTCGCCCTGGCCGTTGGTGACGATGGCAGCAAAACGGCGCTTCAGCTCTTTGACGATGACTCCGGAATCGACGCCCTCGGGCGCGAGGACCGCGGTGGCCGCGGCTGAGGGGGCTGTAGGAGCAAAGAGCGAGAGGCCGAGCGCTTTGACGGCGGCGCGAGTCATAGCGGCACAGGTTTCCGCATTGTCGATGAGGGCATCGCGGCCGCCGGCCAGATCGCCCCCTGTCTGAGAACCCGGGGCCTGGGCGGCGATGTAGTCCAGAGCGGCGCCGAGCGCGGCGATAAGAGCTACGGCTGGGGTGTAGGAAGACTCGCCCTTCAGCGCGTTCTTGCGTTCTTTGCGGAGATCGAAATAGTAACGCGGGTTCTTCGAGGTTTCGGCGGCCTTCCAGGCGCGGTCGCTGAGGCTGAGATAGGAGAGACCGGGGGGGATCATGACGGCCTTTTGCGAGCCGCCGATGATGACATCGATGCCCCAGGCATCCACATCGAGGTGGGTGGTGCCGAGGCCGGTGATGCCGTCGACGATGAAGAGGGCATCGCTCGCGGAGCTTTTGAGGAGGGCGCCGATGGCCTTCACGTCGTGACGGACGCCGGTCGAGGACTCGGTGGCCTGGATGAAGACGGCGCGCGTGTCGGAGCGCAGGGCTTTCTTCACTTCATCGAGAGAAATGGTGTCGCCATAAGGGGCGCTGACGAGGTCGACCTGGCAGCCGAAGGCTTTGGCGAGGGATTCCCAGCGCTCGCCGAATTTTCCGGCGGAGAGGACGAGGACGCGGTCGCCGGGCGAGGTGAGATTGGAGACGGAGGCCTCCATTGCGCCGGTACCGGAGGAGGCGAGGAGCAGAACGTCATTCTTCGTGCCGACGAAGACTTTCAGCTGAGCGAGGACGCGCTCGTAGAGGGCGCGAAACTCGGGGGTGCGGTGGTGAATGTCCGCGGCAGCCATGGCAAACTGCGCCGCGGGGAGCAGGGGGGTCGGGCCGGGGGTGAACAGACGCGTCTTGCGAATCATGATGAAAGGAAACCTCGTACACCATTTTAGAACGGGTGAAGATTCGATCTTCTACCTATAATGAGGGGGTTTGAATAACACGAGAGAGGCGCAGAGATGGAGCTGGTAAAGCAAATAGATCACGACATGGTGGCGGCGATGAAGGCGCACGATGTGGAGCGGACGGGTACTTTGCGCATGGTGAAAGCCGCGCTGAAGAACCGGGAGATCGAGAAGCGATCCGCGCTGACGGATGCCGAAGCGCAGCAGGTTTTTCGGACGATGATCAATCAGCGGAAGGATTCGATTGAGCAGTTCACGAAGGGGAATCGGCCGGAGCTGGCGGCGAAAGAGGCGCGCGAGATTGTCCTGATCGAGAGCTATTTGCCGAAGGCGGCGGGTGAAGAGGAGCTGAAGAAGTTCGTGGAGGAAGCGCTGGCGGGGGCGAGCTTTGGGCAGCGGGATATGGGGGCGGCGATGAAGGCGGTGCAGGCGCGGATACAGGAGGCGGGGGTTCGCGCGGATGGAAAGCAGCTGAGCGAGCTGGTGAAGGCGCGGCTGTCGCAACAGGCGGGGGCGTGACGGGAGCCATGACAAGACTAAACAGGCGGGAATTTTTGCGGATCGCGGCGGTTGCGCCGGCGGCCGTTCAAACAATGTGGTCGAAGGCCGGCGAGGAAGCGAAGCGGCGGCTGCTGTTTCTGGGGACGGGAACGGACGCGGGGAGCAAGGGAATCTATGCGTATCGCTGGGAGCCGGAGACGGGCGAGCTGAAGGCTGCCGGGCTGGCGGCGGAGAGCGATAATCCTACTTTTCTGGTTGTGGACGCGGACGCGAAATATCTTTATGCGGCCAATGAAATATCGAGTTTCGAGGGACAGGCAAGCGGTGCGGTAAGCGCATTCGCGATCGACCATGCGGGCGCGCGGCTGAAGCCGATCAATAAGGTGCTGGCGCTGGGGGCTGGCACGTGTCATGTCGCGCTGGACCACCTGGGACGAGCTGCTTTCTGCGCCAACTACAACGGTGGAAGCGCAACTTCGTTCTCGGTCAGTTATGACGGGCAGATCAGCGACCCGGTCTCGCATTTCCAGTACCAGGGGCATGGACCGAATGCGGAACGGCAGGATGGGCCGCACGCCCATCGCGTGACGGTTTCGCCGGACGATCGCTTCCTGCTGGTGAACGATCTGGGTCTGGACTGCATTCACATCTATCACCTGGATGAAAGGAACGCGAAGCTGACGGCGAATGCGCCGGCGCAATGGAATGCCGCGCCGGGTTCGGGGCCGCGGGCGCTGCGGTTCCATCCCAATGGCCGGTTCGCGTACTGCGTGCACGAGCTGGTTTCGCAGGTCGAGGTGCTGCATTGGGATGCGGAAAAGGGCACGCTCCAATCGGTCGAGAAGATCGGCCTGATTCCAGAGGACTACAAGGGAGCCACGCGGGGCGACGACATCGTGATTACGCGCAACGGGCGGTTTGCTTATGTCGCGAATCGCGATTACGACTGCCTGGTGAGTTTCTCCGTCGATCCGAAGGATGGGAAGCTGACAATGCTGGCGCGCGGTTCCTGTGGCGGAAAGATACCGCGGCATCTGGCGCTTGACCCGACGGAGAAGTGGTTGCTGGTGGCGAATCAGGACTCGGATGCTATTGCGGTGTTTGCACGGGATGAGAAGACGGGCAAGGTGGGGGAGACGGGGAAGAGCTTTCCGATTTCGAAGCCGGAGTGTCTGGTGTGGGCGTAGGGGTCAGCTCAGCGATCTGGTTTCGAAGCGATTGCGGATTCGAGTTCGGCGATTTGGTCGCTCAGGGTGGAGAGTTTGGCGGGAGTGAGAGGTTCATCGGCGGCGAGTATGTCTTCAATCGCCGATGCGATCTGGCTGCCTTGAGGTAATCCAAAGACGCCGAGAACGCCGGCGAGCTTGTGAGATGCGTCACGGCCCTGGTTTCTGGCTTCCTGGTCGGCGGGATTCCGGGAGAGGCTTTCGCAGGAAGCCTGTAACAGGGCGACGCGTTCGAGTACGGTAGGCCTGCTGTTACGCCATAACTCTGTCAACCGTGCGGCGATTTTCGCGGCAGGGTCGTCGCTCATATCTCGTGCCACCCCAGAGTCGCTGCGATATCCCGGGCCAGGAGCAGCGGGTCGAAGGGCTTGAACATTACTTTGACCACGCCGAGGTCCGAGAACCGCTTCTGATCGGCGGCCTGAACTTTGGCGGTCAGCAGGATCACGGGGATGTCGGCGGTTTCGGGCAGGGAACGCAACTCGCGGAAGGTGGTGGGGCCGTCCATACCGGGCATCATCACGTCGAGGAGGATGGCGTCGGGACGATTTTCGCGAGCTTTGATAATGCCAGCGGCGCCGGATCCGGCGACGAGGACTTCCCAGCCGGCAACGGTTTCCAGGCTGAGGGCGGCGACCTCTCGAATATCCTCCTCGTCATCGATGATGAGAACGCGTCTTGACATGTATTATCCCGATTTCTGCTTAACATCTTTTGTCAAAGTTTCCGCCTAACATCTTTTGTCGCAATTTCTGCTGAACTTCTTTGTCGCAATTTCTGCTTAACTTCTTTTGTCAAAGTTTCTGCTTAACATCTTTTATCCCAATTTCTGCTTAACATCTTTTGTCCCAATTTCTGCTTAACTTCTTCTATCCCAATTTGTGCACGAACTGATTCTGGGTGTCCTCTTCGGCTAAAGAGGAAAGAGATCCGCGCTCGGGCAGGTAGAAGTGGAAGATTGTTCCGCGGGCGCCGTTTTGTTCGGCCCAGATGCGGCCGCCGTGCTGGTGAACGATGGTGCGGCAGATGGCCAGACCGAGGCCGGTGCCGCCTTTCTGGCGGGAATCGGAAGCATCCACCTGCTGGAACCGGTCGAAAATGCTCTCAAGCTTATCCGCGGGTACGCCGCGGCCCTCATCGATGACGCTGATGGTGACGCCGTCGGTTGCGTGCAGGATGGCGATGCGCACGGTGGAGCGTCGCGGCGAGAATTTGATGGCATTGCTGAGCAGGTTGGTCATCACCTGGAGGAGACGGTCGGCGTCGGCTTCGATGTAGACGGATGTGGGATCGCAATAGAGGTGGACGTCTTCGGCCTCGGCGACCGGTTGCATGGTGTCGATGGCCTGATGAAGGAGTTCTTCGAGGGAGATGCGCCGGAAGGCGAGGGGGGCGCGGCCGGAGGTCATTCTTTCGAGATCGAGAATATCGTTGATGAGGCGGACCAGCCGATCGGAGTTAGCAACAGCGATGCGCAGCAGGCTGGTCGCTTTTTCGCTGACTTCGCCGAGGAGTCCGGCAGAGAGAAGGCCCAGCGCGCCACGGATCGAGGTCAGCGGGGTTCGCAATTCGTGGCTGACGGTGGAGATGAACTCGTCCTTCATATGATCCAGAGCGTAGCGCTGGCTGATGTCGCGGAAGCTGAGAACGCTGCCAACGGGCGCACCTTCTTCAACCATGGGCATGAGCGAGAACTCGACGGGAAAGCTTCTGCCGTTTCCGCGGAAATAGACATCCTGGCCGGAGGCGCCCTCGGTTGTCTGGAAGGCCCGGCGGGTGAGGCAGCTGGCGTCACAGCCCGATGCGGGAGGGTGAAGAAGCTCGTGGACCTTGCAACCGATGAGCTCGGACTCGGTGCGTTCCATCATGCGGGCGGCGGCGGGATTGGCAAAAGCGATGCGGTTGGCGGAATCGACGCCGATGATGCCGTCCGCGACGGAGTTCAAAATGACGGCTTTCTGACGGTCGAGCGTGCGAACGCGGGCCTCCTGGCCGGCGCGCGCCATGAATTGACCGACGGAGCCGCAAACGGTCTCGACTGTGGCCATGAGGTCGGGGTCTTCGCGCATGAACTGGCGGGAGAAGCACTCGACGACAGCGATGACCTGGTTGCCGACGCGCACGGGCACAGCCCAGGCGGAGATGTAGCCGTTGAGACGGGCGGCGGTGCGGCGGAGAAAGGCGGGATGCTGGCGGACATCGGCAATCCAGCAGGGTTTGCCGAGAGACCATACGGAACCGGGCAAGCCCTGGCCGCGGGAGAGGACCATGGCCTGGGTTTCGTGCAGAAAATCCTCGCTGCTGCGGCCGCGCGCGCACCAGGAGATGCGGGGACGGATGTAATGCTGGGTTTCGTCGACGGTCCAGAGAGCAGCGAATTCGCAGGAAAAGGTGTCGCAGAGAGCTTCCAGCACGCGGGTAAGGCCTTCATCCATCGAAGTGGTTTCACCGATGATCTGGCTGACAACCAGCTGAATGCGGAGGCGGCGCTCGCGGCGGTTCTGCTGAGTAACGTCGCGGAAGATGCAGCGGACGGAGACGGGGCCGGACTCTTCGCGGCGGCAGCTGAGGCTGGCCTCGACCTCAACGTTTTCGCCAGCGGAGTTCTGAAGGCGGAGGGGGTGGTGCTCGACACGGACGCCGTGGAGGGCCTTGTGGAAGAGGGCTGCTGCCTCGGCCTGGACTTCCGGCGGGAAGGGGGATTCGAATCCAATCAGAGATTCGAACTGGGAGGAGTCCATGCCGAAGAGGAGTTGCCAGGAGGGATTGACGTAGAGATAACGGCCGCGGGGACTGAGCGTGGCGATCATCTCGGCGGAATTATCGAACAGGTCGCGGTAGCGGGCCTCGCTTTCGCGCAGAGCGTGCTCGGCGCGGCGGGTAGCGCTGAGGTCTACGGCAATCGAAACCAGGCCTTCGACGGCGCCCGAGGAAGAGCGCGCGGCGGACAGGTAGACCATGGCCGGGAAGGTGCTGCCGTCTCTGCGGCGATAGCGCATCTCGAATCCGCGAACGCGGCTGGCCGGGAAAGTGGCGACGTAACGCACATACGGAAGGAGGCTGGACGCAGTGTCTTCGGGCACCTCCGGGTTGGTTCTGAAGGGGGGCATGGAGAGCGCGAGCTGTTCGCCGACGCGGGCCATTTCGCTCTCGGGAAAGAGTTCGGCCGCGGTGAGCTTGCCGAGAGCTTCGTTGGCGCGGTAGCCGAGCATTCGTTCGGCGGCTGGATTGAAGAGGCTGATGCGTCCGCTGAGGTCGCAGGCGATCATCATGGGTCCGGCGGAATCGAGGATGCTTTGGTGCAGGCGGGCGACCCTCTGCAGCTGACGCTCGCCTTGTCTCTCGCGCAGGGCGGCGCCAAAGCTGGTAATGGCGATAGCGACGAGGAGGGCCTGGGCCAGAGTCCAGAAGGCGGCGAACCAGAATATCCAGGGATGGCTTTGCGTCGGCGGGCTACCGAAACGGGCGAGGATGATCGCTCCGACGAGGGAGAAGGCCAGAGCGATGACAAAGGCTCTTGTTACGGTACGGGTGTGGTTGAATCGGGTCACAACTCGATTCCGTGGAAACGGGGGGATTTGCTTCCCTTTTCAGTCTAAAGGGCTTTGGGCTCAGTATAGGAGCACGGGAAAGGGTTCCGACAGCAAAATCCACACGCACCAGCAGCCACAATGCCACTTTGGTGTTAAGTCAGGCCCGCTTTGGAACAAGGGCAGAGCAGGTTTCGGTCAGACGGCGACCGGATCAAGGATGCGGCTCCAGCGGCGTTCGGGGCGGCCCTCCTGGGCTTTCTTGTGCCAGGCATATCCGGTGACGAGGGGGAGAGCCAGAGTGGCTTCGCTGTAGACCATCTGCTCGAAGGTGGTGTCGACTTTGCCCCAGGAGCTGGCTTCTTTCAGAGTGCTGGAGGAGAGAGCGCCATCGCGGACGTCGGCGACCGTGATCTGGATCGCGTATTTGTGCATGGGCGCTTCATTGCCGAGGATGTCGGCGGCGACGACGATGTCCTGAGCGAAGTTCTTGGGAACGCCGCCTCCGATCATGAGCAGGCCGGTGGTGGGATTGGCGATCTTGAGCTGTGTGAGTTCGTAGAAATCTTTGGCCGAGTCGATCGAGACTTTGGGCTTGTCCTGACGTTTGTGCTGATGGGCGACGAGGCCGAATCCGGCGGAGCAGTCGCTGAATGCCGGACAGAAGATGGGAACGTCTTTCTGATACGCGGAATAGACGATGGAATCGGCGCCGCCTTTCTCGGGGGTCTTGCCATTCTGTTCGAGCCAGGCGCCCATGGCGCGGATAAATTCGCGGGAGCTGTGGGGGCGTGGGGGGAGCGAGTCGGCAACTTTTTCGGTGGTTTGGTCGCAGAGGCGGAGCTCTTCCTCGTCGATGAGGGTGTCGTAGATGCGGTCGATCATTAACTCGCGCAGTTCGCCATCCCGGGTGCCGGATTTGCAGAGTTCGTCGGCGATGTAGTGTTTGAAGCCGAGGGCTTCGAAGAAATCCTGGTCGACGATATTGGCGCCGGTGGAAACGACGGCGTCGACCATGCTGTTGCGGATGAGATCGACGAAGATCTGCTTAAGGCCGGCGGAAATGAGGGAGCCGGCGAGGCAGAGGATAACGCCGCAGTCCTGATCGCGCAGCATGCGCTCGTAGATGGAGGCGGCGCGTGCGAGATCGCGGGAGCTGTAAGCCATCGACTGCATGGCGTCGACGAGGGCGACGACATTGTGCTGTTTGATGTCGATATGGCGGATGGGCGTGGAGAGGAGATCGTGTTTCGAAGGCATGACGACCTCAGGATAGCAAAGCAAAGTGAAGATGGAGGTTGGGGCGCGGTGAATTGCGGGGAGTTTCCTGTCCGGCCTCAGTCACGCCTGGGGCCCCCCTTTCCGTTGGATTGGAAGTGACCCTGCGCCCGGCCGGGGCGGCTGGATCCAGCCGAGCCGCCTCCAGCTTTTTCTCCGACTAACCTCGCCGCTCTCTTCGCCGATGAAGCAACCATGGCCGGCTTACGCCCAGGGAAGAGCCGCCATCAGGAGAGAGGCGATGCGCAGATTGGCGGTCACGGGGGCGTTGCTGGTTCTGAGCGCGGGCGCGGGGGCGCTGGGGCAGGACGCCGGGGACGCGAACATCCAGATCCATGGATTTGCGACCCAGGGATTTGTGGTCAGCAACAACAACAACTATCTGGGGATGGATACGCGCTCGGGCAGCACCGGATGGACCGAGGCGGCGGTGAACCTGAACGACCAGGTGAGCGATAAGTTGCGGGCGGGGATTCAGCTGCATTACACGCGGCTGGGGGCGTTTGGCGGAGACGACGTGGACGTGGACTGGGCGCTCGGGGATTACCGGTGGAAGCCATGGCTGGGGGTTCGGGCGGGCAAGGTAAAGATCCGGTGGGGGCTTTATAACGACACGCAGGACTACGATCCGGGCTATCTCTGGTCGCTGTTGCCGGAGCCGGTGTATGCGGTGGACTGGCGGGCGACGAACCTGTCGCAGCTCGGCGTCGAGTTCTACGGGAGCGTGGCGGTCGGAACGCACTTCGGCCGGATGGAATACAGCGGCTATTACGGCAACTACACGTACGCGGCCAACGACGGATATATGGAAAGCTTCCGGGAGTCGGGGCTGAACTTTACGGTTCCGCCGGGAGGCAAGACGCCCGGCTTCGATGTGCGTTGGGCGACGCCCGCGCGGGGGCTGAAGCTGGGCGGATCGCTGATGCTCTACAACGCGAGCGGCAACCTGGCCAACGGGACGTTTTACCAGCCCCTGGCGTACTGGCCGGCATGGTACGGCGAATACGAACGGGGAAAGTTCTTCGCGTCGGGACAATATACAAAGCTGGTGCAGTACAACACGGCGACAGTGGCGGGCTCGGGGACGTCGGTGAGTCCCTCCGACACGAGGGCCTGGTTTCTCATGGGCGGCTGTCACGTGACAGAGAAATTCGAGGCCGGGGCCTACTACACCCACGATGTGAATGTGTCCGGTGGCCAGAGCTCGAATCCGGCGAACTATTTTCGCGACTGGGTGGCTTCGGGGCGGTACGACATCGACGCGAACTTCTACGCCAAGCTGGAGGGTCACTATATCGATGGCAATGGCGTGGGCTTCTACGGTTTTGACAATCCGAACGGCATGAAGCCGCGGACCGCGGTGGTCGTGGCGAAAGTCGGATTTACGTTTTAGGGAGAGGGCGAAGGGAGAACATTCTCATGAGAAAGCTGAATTTTGTTCTTCTGGTTCTGGCCGCCGGATTGGTACCTGCGGTACGAGCGCAGGCGCCCCAGGTGATTGTGATCGCGAACCCGGGCGTAAAGGCCACCGAGATTTCGAAAAGCGATCTGCGCGATGTGTTCAACGGAAGCGCGACCACGATGCGCGACGGCACGCGGGTGGTTCCCATTCTGCTGAAGGCGGGCACCGCGCATATGGAGTTTCTGCAGGTCTACATCGGCAAGAACGACGCGGCGTACCGCGCGGGCTGGCGGAGTCTGGTCTTTTCCGGGCAGGCGGCGATGCCGAAGACGCTTGACGGGGAAGCGGCAGAGGTGGATTTTGTCGCCCACAACGAAGGGGCGATCGGATACATCGGCGCGTCGACGCCGCATGCGGGAGTGAAAGTGCTGGCGGTGCGGTAACCGTTCGGGTAATTCGCGCGAGCTGGAAGCTTTGAACCGAGGGGGTCGATGAAAGCGGCACATATCAGGACCAGAATTCGCTTCGCGATCGGCATTCTCGGGGCCGGGTACCTGGCGCTGCTGCTGCTGGCGCAGTGGACCGGGATGCGGACGCAGAAGGCGATGGATTTGTCGTCGCGGGCGCTCTTTCCGGCGACGCTCGCCAGCCAGGAGGCTGCCGGATCGTTCCAGAAGCTGACGAAAGCGGAGTCGGACGCGGTGGTGACCCAGGACGCCAGCGCGCTGGTGAAGGCGGAGGAGGCGGCGGCCGCGGTGACGAGTTCGCTCGATTCGGCGGAGCGGGACGTGGCGGGGGATCCGGCGCGGCGGCAGGAGGTTATGGAGCTGGAGGCACATTTCAGGGATCTGGCGGCGCGCTCGAAGACGGTTTACGGCGCGGTGGCTTCGGGCGGCGCGAACCTGCCGGACGAGACGCTGAGCCAGATGGCCGGCCTCGCCCGAGAGAACCAGGCGATGGAAACGGCGCTGGCAGAGCTGAAGACCGCTTTGTCAGGGGACTTCAAGGCGCAGCTGGACAGCGTGACGAGGGGGACGAGCCGGCAGCGGTGGGTGGGGCTGATTTTGTTTCTGGCGATCACGTCGTGCGCGGGGGTGCTGACGGCGATGGTGGAGCGGCGGGTCTCGGGACCGCTGCTCGCGGTGACTGCGAGCCTGAAGGACATTGCGGAGGGGGAGGGGGATCTGACGCGGAGGATCCCGATCACGTCGGAGGATGAAATCAGCGAACTGAGCCACTGGTTCAATACATTTCTTGACAAGCTGCAGGGGATTATCCGGCAGGTGCAGGAAGACACGCTGCAGCTGACAGCGGCCTGCGAGGGCTTTTCGGCCTCGTCGGGGGAGATCGCCAGAGGGGCCGAGGCGCAGCAGATGCAGACGGCCCAGGTGGCGACGGCGATGCAGGAGATGTCGGCGACGGTGCAGGAGATTTCTCGAAACTCGAATGCGGCGGCGGAGCGGGCCACCGGAGGCGCGGAGGACGCGCGCGAGGGCGGCCGGGTGATGGACCGGATGATCGCCATGATGCAGCAGGTGACCGCAACGGTGGATCAGGCGGCGAAGCATGTTTCGGATCTCGGCAGCCGGTCCGATCAGATCGGACACATTGTGGGGGTGATCAACGAAATTGCCGAGCAGACGAACCTGCTGGCTCTGAATGCGGCGATCGAGGCGGCGCGGGCGGGCGAGCACGGGTCGGGCTTTGCGGTGGTGGCGGGCGAAGTCCGCAGGCTGGCCGAGCGGACCAGGGCGGCGACGAAAGAGATAGGGGAGATGATCGGCAAAAACCAGCATGAGACGCGGGCGGCGGTTGAGGCCATGGCGCGGGGCACAAGAGAGGTCGAGCAGGGAGTGATGGCGGCGGGAGAGACGGGTGCGAAGCTGAGCCGGATCATCGAAGGCGCCGAATATACGTCGCAGGCGGTGGCGCAGATTGCCACGGCGGCGACCGAACAGGCGAGCACGACCGATGAGGTGAACGTCAACATCACCGTGATCGCGAAAATCTCGCATGAATTCACGGCGGGGGCGCAGGAATCGGCGAGGGCCAGCGGATCGCTGAGCCGGTTGGCCGGGGAACTGAATGCGCTGGTGTCGCGGTTCAGGGTGGAAGAAGACGGAGGGCACGGCGTATCCGCCGTCCCGGCGCGCGGCGGCGGGGGTGCAAAGGAGGTCAGCCTGGCGCGTCGCGCAGGCGCGGTGGCCTGACGGGGGACACCGTTGCCATTTTGCCCAGGGGATCGCTCGCCGGCGCGCGATCCCGCCTTCGAAACAGCGACGCGGGTGCTGGCCGACCCGTTTGCCATCGTTGAGGAAGATCGTATCGCCTACCAAGACGTCGACAACTGTGCGCATCGATTCCGACGTGCTGCTGTGGCTGCGCATCTTTGATTCATCAGGAAGGTTTAAGCGGGCAAAACCATCCTTTTGCCGGCGAGGTCGCAGGCGCGCCAGAGGTACCAGCTGGCGACGGAGCGCCACGGGCGCCATTTTTCCGCGCGGCGCTCGATTTGTTCGATGGTGGCGAGCATCGAGGCGTCGAAGGATTTCGTTTTCGGCAGGCGGTTGAAGGTGAGAGCGAATCCTTTGCGGATGCCGTAGTCAGTGACCGGCAGCACATCGGGCCGGCCGAGCCGGAAGATGAGGAGCATGTGGACGGTCCACGTGCCGATGCCGCGGACCTGGGTGAGGCGCTCGATGATCTCGTCGTCGGACATACGGCGAATCTGAATCAGGGTGGGAACGGTTCCGTCGAGGGTCTTTGCCGCGAGGTCGCGGAGGGCTTTGGTTTTGGAGGCGGAGAGGCCGGCTGCGCGGAGGAGGTCGTCGGGGGCCTGGAGGAGGTGCTCGGGCGCGGGGTGGAGTTCGCCGAAGGAGGTGAGCAGGCGCTTGAGGATGGCGGCGGCGGCTTTGCCGTGGAGCTGCTGATAGATGATGGATTCAAGGAGGGCCTCAAAGGGAGAGTGCTGGCTCTTGAGCTTGAGGGTGAAGGGGCCAGCGCGCTGGATGAGTTGGCCGAGCCTGGGATCTGCGGCGGCGAGGGTGCGGCAGGCGAGAGCGGCATCGTAGCGAACGGCACGGCGTCCATCAACCATGAGAGCAGGGTACAGGGTACAGGGTGCAGGGCGCAGGTGAGTGACAGCGAGGAGTGTTTAGCGAAAGGCGATTAGCGAAAGACCAGCGAGGAACGAGCAAAAGGCGAGCGAACTGCGAGCGAAGCGCGTTTAGCGAGCGGCATTTGCGCGGGATCCGAGAAACCGA
>Ga0181531_10001951_pt1 | contig 12938 bp, 9 predicted proteins | sample PEATcosm2014_Bin_38_FD_119743 | JGI IMG/M metagenome (GOLD analysis project Ga0181531, IMG submission 119743) | Peatland microbial communities from MTU Mesocosm Facility, Houghton, MI, USA - PEATcosm2014_Bin11_10_metaG | ecosystem: Environmental > Terrestrial > Soil > Wetlands > Peat | place... | reverse complement strand
GGCGGCGGCGACCGCGGAGAGGCTGCCGTGCAGGGTGACGCGGTTTTGCAGATTCAAGCGAGCGATGGTGGATTCGATGCGGGGGCGATCTTCACCTTCGCCGAAGATGTGGAGGGAGATGCCGCGATCGAGGAGGGTCATGGCTGTGACGAGATCGGCGACGCGTTTGATGGGATCGAGGCGGCCGATGAATCCGATGGAGCCGCCGGAGCGTCCGGGAGGCCTTTGAAAATCCGTGGGCTCGACGGCGTTGGGAATGATTACGATTTTTTTCGCGGGGACTCCGGCGCGGCGCCGCGCGGCCAGCGCGGCCGACGGCGAGGGGACGACCACGTACTCGGCCATGGGATGGACGGCGCGCTGGACCGCCCAGTGCCATTTTGGATTGGGTTGAGTGGTTTGGATCGACTGTAGAAATCGGGTGAAGGGGAATATCGGCCGACAGACGGCGGCGGCGGCGTTGGCGTGGAGGAGGAAGCTGAAGACGGTGCCGGGGCGCTGTCGGCGGATCAGGTCGATCAATCGAAAAATCGCGGCGACATCGGCGGTTTGGCAGGCGTTGAGCGCCGTCACGTCCACGCCGCGGTCGCGCAATTGATCCGCCACGGGACCCCAGCGAGCCAGACATGCCACATGGACGGCGACCCCCGGCTGGCGGGAGAGGCGGACCGCCAGCTCGCGCACGACGGTTGGCGTGCCGCCGATTTTCAGGTCCGTCAGGAGCAAAAGAATGCGAGCTGACACTTGCGGCAGAGTTTACCCGCGCGGGCGTAGCTTGGCATGTTTTGGCGGTCGGAAGGGTGGGAAGGTACATTTTAAAAATGACCGCGACATTGCGCTGGGGAATTCTGGGCACGGGGAACATCGCCGGCCAGTTTTGCGCTGGGATGAAAAACGCCCGTCACGGCGTTCTGGCGGCGGTCGGCTCGCGTAGTGAATCCTCGGCCCGCGCTTTGGCCAAACGGCATCGCATCACCGTGGCGCACGGGTCTTATGAGGCGCTGATCGCCGACGGCGGGATCGACGCGGTTTATATCGCCCTTCCCAATTCGCTGCATTGCCAGTGGACGATCGAGGCGCTGCGGGCGGGGAAACATGTTTTGTGCGAGAAGCCACTGGCGATGAGCGCCGCGGAGGCGGAGCGGATGTTCGACGAGTCGCGAAAGGCGGGCAGGGTGCTGATGGAGGCGTTCATGTACCGCTGCCATCCGGCGACGGCGGCGGTATTGCAGGCGGTCGGGGGGGGCGCGATCGGGCGACTTCACCTGGTTCGCACGAGTTTTTGCTTCCGCACTCGAAGGATCGATGGAAATGTCCGATTCGTGCGCCAGCTTGGGGGCGGGGCGCTGATGGATGTCGGGTGCTATTGCATCAACTTCGCGCGGTTGATCGCCGGAAGCGAGCCGCAATCGATCAGCGCGGCGGCGCAGATGCACGCCAGCGGGGTGGACGAACTGGTCGCGGCGACGCTGGCGTTTCCGAGCGGGGTGATCAGTCAATTTACGTGCAGCCTGGGCGTGCAGGCGGATAACACCGCGTATCTCTGCGGTGACGAGGGTTTTATCGAGATCCCCATGCCGTGGAAGCCGCGCCCGCGCGCCAAATTCATCGTCGCGCAGGGGATACCGCCTAAAATGGATGGTGGAAAATCCGGTCGATCGGCGCCGCGGCGGGAAATACATTGGGTCGACGCGCAGGCGGAATTGTACGCGGTGGAGGCGGATGATTTCGCCAATTCCGTTCGCAGCGGGTGGCCGGCGCGGGTTTCGCGGGAGGATTCGCTGGGAAACATGCGCGTGCTGGACGAAATACGACGGCAAATCGGATTAAACTTCGAGTGATGTGATGCAAATTTTGCGGAGCAGCGGCGGAATCGCCTCGACTAACTGTTACCTGGTCGGTGACGAGGAGACCGGTCAGGCGGTCCTATTCGACGCGCCTAACGACACGACCGCCCCACTGCTGGAGGAAGCGGAGAAGCGGAAATGGGAGATCATCGGACTATGGCTGACGCACGGGCATTTTGATCATACGGCCGATCATGCTGTCGTTACGAGCAAATTTCCGGGGGCCAAGGTGCTGATTCACGAATTGGATGAGCCGAAGTTGATCGATCCGACGAGCCGGTTTTTCCAACTGCCGTTTGTGATTCCGCCGCGACGGGCGGACGCGTATGTGAAGGATGACGAGGAGTTGTCGATCGGTGGGTTGCGGGTGCGCGCGATTCACACGCCGGGCCATTCGCCGGGGCATGTGATGTTTCACTTTCCGGATCAGCATGTGCTGATCGGCGGGGATTTGATCATCATGGGAGCGGTGGGACGGACGGATTTGCCGGATTCGAATGAAGCGGCATTGATGGCGTCGATCCGGAAGATCATGAAACTTCCGGGCGAAACGCGCTTGCTGGCGGGTCATGGGCAGGCCAGTACGCTGGCGCAGGAAGCGCAATCGAATCCGTTTGTGATTGAAGCGATGCGCGGGTGATTACTGAGTTTGTTGTTGCGGGGGCAAAAGTGTAATCGTCACTGAGGCAGAAAGCGGGCCAGTTCCACCGGACAATTCCACGCGCGCGTGTCCTCGGCCGACCTGCTTGAGGCGCGCTGCGACGCCGTAACGCCCGACCGGAATATTCGTGAAGGTGTAGGATCCGGTGGAATCGGTCTGGCCGGTGGCGATCGCAGGGCGGAGATGCGGAGTGGGATTGGCGGGGGGCGCATCTGTATTGCCGCTGATGGGATTTCGACGGTGCATGCCGCGGAAGGAAATCAGTCGAACCAACGCTCCCGGAACGGGTTTGCCGCTTTGATCGATCACGTGAACGGTGATGCGGCCGGTCGGGCGGGTGGTGGGCTGGTTATCGAGCGTCTCGGTCGCACGCGCGCTGGTGAAGATTCCCAGGGCGGCTAAAACCATTGTTGCCAGAATCCATGGGGTGTTGCGCTGTAGCATGATTGGTCCCTCGAGCGGATCACTTTGAACTTACCTAAATTAAAACGGCGATGGGCGGCGGTTATTGGCGCCGAAAGATGAGTTCAGCGGGCGAGCCAGAGCATTTGCCATAGGTCCTGCAAATTCAGGGAGATGCGGACGCTGGCGGAGCCGTCGGGATGGTACTCGACGCTGTAGACATGGGCGCTGCGGGCGAGGGTTCGATCAATCGCCTGGGCGAATCTCGGATTTTCGGCAGCGAGGTCCTGCACCGTCTTTCCCTGGGGGAGGGGCAATTTCTGGATCTGCTGGCGGAGATTGCTGGTCGCGGCGAGCTCGGCCGCGCGCGCGGCCAGGAGCGGCGAATCGGCGGTGGCGCTGGCGGAGGCGTCGAGTTGCTGGAATATCCAATCGGGCGGGGGATCGGGCAGGGAGATCAGTTGCGGCTGGGTCGCAACGGCGGCGATCGCGCCGCCGTAGCCCTGGGGAGGCGACATGTTTTTTGAAATTGCAGCGGCTACCTGCGCCCAGGCCTTGTCATCGGCGGGCAACGACAGATCGCTTCGGGCGCTTAGCACATTGCGCAATTTCTCCGACATTCCATCCGCTGAAACCGCCAGCGTGATTTGGACCTGATGATCGTCCTGAAAATCCGCCATCGTGATTGGCTGGCTGGCGATCCAATCGGTCATCGCCTGATGAACGGAGGGGATGGCTAGGGCGTCGCCGATGGTTTTGCCACCGGCCAGCGAAACGGGCGCGATGCTGGCGAGCAGCCGGTCGGCGGCGTTCTGCCGGGCGCCGGCGACGGACTGGCGAATTTCCGATTCACTGACGGTCTGCCAAAATTCTGAGCCTGGCGGCGGGCGGATGAGGTCGATGGAGCCGGTGCTGGTGCCGGTCGCCGAAAAAACGCGGGCGTCCCAGGATTTTAAATTGCGCGCTAGGTCGCCGGCGGAGATGGGTGATGTCTGTGAATGATCGATGGCGATGAGCCGCAACTGGTCGCGGACGACGGGGGCTGGAATATCCATTCGGACCTGGCACGTTTGGCTGTCGATCCAGCGCGGACCGCCGACTTGTTGTGCCTGATTCAGAACCGTGGTTAATTGCGAATCGGAATCGGTGCGATCGAGAAATAGCTTGACGGTGAGGTCGGGGCGGATGGATTCGGCGTCGATGTCGTCATGAAGCCGATCGACGGCGCTGGCGGTCGCGGCGGCGATGACCGCCTGCTGATCGTCGGCCGCGGCGATCGCGGCAGGGAATACTGAAAGGCTCAGGAAAATGAGGAACAACCGACGCATGCCGACAACGCCTCCGCGCACCGTCCACCCGGTACTTTAGACAGGGGGCGGGCCTGGAAGTTAGGGGGGAAAGTTATGGGACTTAGGCGATTCGGGGGCGACGGCGGCGGACGAGGGCAATGCAGCCCCCAACCAGCAGACTGGCGCTGGAGGGTTCGGGGACGGAGGCGATGATTTGCTGCGCCAACTCCTGCTGGTCGGGGGTCATGGCGCTGTCGGCCACCGCGGCGCTCAGGGCGGACATATCGCCGCCGTCTTCGTAATAACCCAATGCGAAAAGGCGGAAATCGGTGTTCACGTCGACGGTGCCGTCGTAGGTGTAACCGCCATACTCCCAGGTGGCGGGTTCCTGGCCGGTGAGGCCGAGCATATAGTCGGCGAAATCCTGATCGATATTGACGCTGCCGGAGAGGGTGTTGTCGCCGTAGTAGGTGGTCATGATGAGGATGGAGTTGACGTCGGCGTTTTGGCCTTGGAAGGCGCCGTAGATTGCCTCGCCGATGCCATCGTCGTTGTTGAGGATGCCGATGCCCATTCCGCGGTGGGCATCCTGACCGGCGGTGGAACTCATCAGGCCGTAGCCGTTCCAGACTCCGCCGTTGTAGCCCATGGCGGCGTAGCTATCCAAGGTGGCCAGATAGGAGGCATTGTGATCGGTGTTGGCGGGCGCCTCAACAACCATGGCGCCGTCGTTGAGGTCGAGTCGTCCGGGATCGTTGTCGATGACGAGGGTGCCGGTGGCGATGGAGTGAATCGGTCCACCATTGGAGGGATCGACGATCGCCTCTCCGCCCGAAGAAACGTTGAGGCCACCGACCGAGTAGGACGTGACGCCATTATGTGCAAATTGAAACTCGACGACGGAGGTCGCGCCCGGCGTGGAACCGCTCACATTGATTGCGACATTGCCGTTGGGATTTGATTGTTCGAAGGCGATCCCGCCGGTGACGTTGAATTGGGTGCCCGCGGCCCAGTGTTGCGCGCCGGCGATCGTGAGCGCGTCGCTGCCGGCTTTGGTGAGGGTCGAGCCCGAATCCACGACGAGTTCAATGTCGTAAATTCCGGAATGAACCGTGGGCGTTCCTTCGACTTCGATAAAACCGCCCGCGGTGAGAGATTGATTGGGGCCGCTGACGTAGCCGTTGGGGACGTCAAAAGTGGAATCGCCCTTAAGGAGAATTTCCGACCCGGACCCGATGCCGACGTTACCCGTGACGGTTAGCGAACCGTTATCGCTCACCGTAACAAGTCCTTGACCCCCATTGCCTATGCCGAGCAGATTGGTGGTGACCGAAGCGTCGCCCGCGATAGTCAGGTCTCCGGCAGTGGCGATGCCCACCGTGGCGAAGAGCTCTCCGCCGGACATATTGTAGGAACAATCGGACCCGTTCGTGCCGTCTTCATTGATGTACATAAAGGAGCAGGTATTGATGCTATTTTGCGTTTGATTAAAGACCCCGGTCCCGGCTAGTCCGATGGTTTCGCCGCCGGAGACATCAAGAAACCCGCCGTCTAGGTTATACGTCCCGGCGCCACTTCCACCCAGACCTAAAGCTTCAAGCGAAACGGTGTTGACTGAATTGGGATTAAAGTTGGGGTTGTAATTGACTATGTGGTTCGCCTGCCCCTCCGTCTGGATCATTTCAGCCTGAATGAGCAAATCGGCGCTGGCATTTTGCGTCAGGGTCGCCGGGTTGTTGGTAGGTCCGTCGATGCTGAGATCGCCGATGGTGGCGGACTGGATGGGAGCGTTGAAAGTGCCGGTAATCGTGGCATCGGCCACATTCAATAAATTGAGGCCGTTGGCGGGCTGGGTATTGTAATTGACGTTGTGCAGCACCAGGCCAGTGATTTGGGCGCCCGCATCGGGCAATCCGTAGAAGACGTTGGCGGTAGAGGCCGTGCCATTGATGTTGATGTTGCTGAAGGTGAGATTCTGCCATTGTGGGGTCGATCCGGCGACAAATGTCTGGGCACTGTCGGCGAGTACCGGCGCGCCATCGGTCCCACCCGCGGCTGTATTCTGCTCGTCGACGGGGCCGGTCTGGTCGCCCCCGTCCTGATAATAGCTGCTAATGTCGAACGGGGTGGCGACGTTGTTCATGGTCAAGTTGGAAAATGTGAGGTTCTGAACCAAGCCGCCGAAACCACGACCGGCCTTCAGATGAATCCCATTGGAGGTGCCATAAAAATTGCAGCCGTTGACCAGCACGTTGTTCATCCCTGCGTTAGTCTGCCCGCCGATGGAAATGCCGTGTCCGGCATAAATTTCGTCGTCGTTGATGACAATATTGCTGGTAAATTGGGTCTGGGGCTTGGCGACAATGTCGTCGTCTCCATCGGAAATGCTGCTATTCTCAATGAGAAAATTACTTCCCGAGTAGTCGATGCCGTCGGTATTGGCCAGGTATTGGCCGTCATTCGCCGAGAGTGTGCCGGGGTCCTGTATGGTGATGGCGTTAATGGTGACTTCGCTGTCGTGTGTGGTGACGAGATGTTCGTGGGATGCGTTCTCAATGGTGACGCCGTTGACCTCCAGGTCGGTCACATGGGTGAGTTCGATCATGTCGCTGCCGGAGGTTTGGGTTGTGGCCCCTCCGTCAATGATGCCGCCGCCGCTGATTTCGACGTTGCTGGTATCGTCGGATGTAATGAAGGTATCAAGAGGATCGAGATTCTGTAGCGTGGCTCCGGCATCGACTTGGAGGTTGACGCCGCTGGGGATGGTGAGCGTGCCGCTCTCGTAGTCGCCGGCGCTGGAGGGGATTTCGACGGTACCGCCGCCGGCATTGGAGGCGGCATTGATAAAGTCCTGGAGGACGGCGGTGTTGTTGGTCGAACCGTTGCCGACGGCCGTGGCGCCGCCGTCGACATTTTGGCCGGCCACGCCGCCGTTGGGCTCGGTGACGTTGAAGACGGTATCGCTGATGGTCGGCAAGGTCGGCGCGGACTGCGCCAGGGCACGAGTCGGCGCCGCCCACGCGGCGGCCGCGCAGATCGCCGCCACGGCCAATTTGCTTTTCACGCCGGGTTTGAAAAACCGTGCGCCGACAAGATCCGTTTGATGCCCTACCGCCGCGCAGCGCGCATGCCCAACGCACATGGCGTACTCTCCCCTGACCGGCACAGCATCAGGAATTAAAATGGCCCTGCCCTAGACTTGGTCTGGCGCACTTTAACAATGCGCAATGCCCAAGGAAATCAAAATATCCAGCGTCGTCGACAATTAAGGTCGGCCTGTTGGCTAACATTTGGCTCCGCATTTCAAAGCGAGAAAGGATCTCGCCGGAGGCCAGGATTTCTCAAAAAAGATTTCCCGAATTGCCGTCTGGTTGGGCAAGCATCTCTCCGTGGAGGCTGTTTGCCCCAATTTCCGCGCACGGCACCGAAGCACAGGGTCTTGGTTGATTTCCCCAGGGCCTGCCCGTAGCATTTCGGCCATGGTTTCCCGTCGTAAAACGCGAAAAGTGGTTCTGGGTGATGAGGCTCATGGGTTCGTGGGAATCGGGGGGGATTCGCCGGTATCCGTTCAATCCATGACCAGCGGTTTCACCCACGAAATCGACAAATGCGTGGCCGAAATCAACAAACTGGCGACTGCGGGGGCGGATTTCGTTCGCGTGGCGGTGCCGGAGCGAAAGGACACCCAGGCCCTGAAGGAACTCCTGCCCCGGGTCAGCGTGCCGGTGGTGGCGGATGTGCATTTCCATTTCCAGCGAGCCCTGGAGGCCATCGATGCGGGGATTCACAAAATTCGGCTTAATCCGGGCAATATCACGGATCGGGCGCAGGTCCGCGATGTGATCCAGGCGTGCAAGGCAAAAAATATCCCGATCCGCGTCGGGGTTAATGAGGGGTCTATCGTCGAGCGCAAGGACAAACAACGCCGCATGAAAGAACTCGGGGGGGTCTTCTCGAACAACAAGCACGGGCACTTTCTGGCGATCATGATCTCCAAGCTCGAGGAATATCTGGAGATTTTTCAGGAAGAGAATTTCGAGAATATCGTCATCAGCGCCAAAAGCATCGACCCGGAACTGGTCATAGCCGCGTATAAGGAGATTAGTTCGCGCTTCGATTATCCGCTGCATCTGGGCGTCACGCATGCTGGCCCGAAAGAGACGGGCACGATCCGTTCGGTGGTTCCGCTGGGCCACCTGCTGTGCAGCGGCATCGGCGACACGCTGCGGATCAGCTATGCGAACGATCCGATCTACGAAGTGGAAGACGGGTTGGAACTGCTCTACGTGCTGGGGCTGCGAACGCGCGTGGGGGCGGAATTGATCGCGTGTCCGACCTGCGGAAGAATTCAGGTCGATCTTTTCAAACTGGTGCAGGACGTACGCAAGCAACTCTCGAAGGAAATCTCGCTTCCGATCAAGGTCGCGGTGATGGGGTGCGTCGTCAACGGCCCGGGCGAATGCGAAGGGGCGGACATCGCGATATTTGCGGGTGATCGCAAGGGAATTATCTACGTTCAAGGGCAGCGCGTGGCCAGCGTGCCGGAGGCGGAGATTTTGGAGCGGTTGCTGGACGAATGCCGCAAGTTTGAACAGGAAGTGAAGGCGGGCCGAACGAAGTTGGGGGAGAAGAAAGTGGATATCCTCCCGCCGGACCCCATCGGCGAATTGGGCAGCGGCTGGGAAAAGATCGAGCAGGAACGGGGCGTTTCGCTGCCGGTCGTAAAGTAGATCAGCAGCGGGAGGAACGGGCATGCGATCCATCATTCATATTCTGGTTTTCGTCGTGGGCCTGGGCGTGGGCGTGGTTTGGGGGGTTCATCATCCTCAAGCGGCGGAAAATGTCGATTTGAGAATCGAAAAAGAAGTCGCTCAGGCCAAGCTGGATCTGCTGAACCGATTCAAAAACGACGATCCCAAAGCCGCGGCCAATTATCAGCAGGACGTGAACGACGCGCAGAGTAAGCTGGATGAAGCCAACAAGGCGCTGAACAATCAATAGAACGCGGGGGCGTCTTGGGCTATCCTTTGGGGTATGGGCATTCGAGTCGGCATCGTGGGCGTGAGCGGGTACGGGGGCGGGGAAGTTCTGCGCCTCGCCGCGGGGCATCCGCAATTTGAAGTCGCCTACGTTGCCGGGGAATCGTCGGCGGGGCAGAAGCTTTCCGATCGCTTTGCGGGAATCTCGACGAAACTGGCGAATCTCACCATCGAAAAATGGAATCCGGAAGCATTGCCGAAGCTGGATTTGCTGTTCGCTTCGCTGCCGACGGGCGAATCGCGGGCGGCTTTGGCGAAGATTCCGGCGACGGTGAAGATCGTGGATATCGGGGGTGATCATCGATATTCCGACGGCTGGGTGTACGGGCTGGCGGATATCTGGCCGGAGAAAATCCGCGGAGCCACGCGGATATCCAATCCGGGGTGTTATCCCTCGGCGGCCCTGGCGGCGATCGCCCCGCTGCTTGCCGAGCGACTGGTCGCGGCGGATTCTTCGATCATTATCGATGCCAAGAGCGGCGTCAGCGGCGCGGGACGTGGGGGCGCGGATTCGAAGCTCGGGTTCGCGGAAGTCAATGAAGACGTTTCGGCTTACGGGCTGCTTAAACACGCACACGCGGCGGAAATGGCGTCGACGGCGAAAATCCTCGCCAGCGGCAAAGCCGTCCGAATTGTCTTCACGCCCCATTTAATTCCGATGACGCGGGGAATTCTGGCGACTTGTTATCTCAACGGGCAGGCGACTGGCTCGGAATGTCTGGCGACGGCACGAAAATTTTACGCGGGTCGGCCGTTCGTCCGGGTGACGGATCAGGCGCCACACACCAAATGGGCGTTGGGGTCGAATCTGACTTTCGTTTCGTATGCGTCGGCGGGGGACGGTACGATCATCGCGATGGGCGCGATCGATAATCTGGGCAAGGGCGCGGCGGGGCAAGCGGTGCAGAACGCGAATTTGATGTGCGGTTTGGCCGAGACGAGCGGTTTGGAGGGCTCGCCGCTGTGGCCGTGAGTTTAACTGGGGGAGCTGATGCCTTCGGCGGGGGCGGTTTTGCGGGATTGAAGTCCGTGTATCACCATGGGCAAGAGCGAAATCGCGATGATCGCCAATATTACGATTTCAAAATGGGATTTGACGACGGGGATTTGTCCGAAGAAGTAGCCGGCGAGGGTCAGTAATACGACCCAGAGAATTCCGCCGCTGATGCTGAAGCCGATGAAGCGGGAGAAGGACATTCTGCCGATGCCGGCGACGAAGGGGGCGAAGGTGCGGACGATGGGGACGAATCGGGCGAGGATGATGGTTTTGCGGCCATGCTTTTCATAAAAGCGATGGGCCTCTTGCAGGTGTTTTTTGTTAAGAAGCCAAGTGGATTCGGCACTGAAGACTTTTGGGCCGAGCTTAAAACCGATGGTGTAATTCAGCACATCGCCGCAGTTGGCGCAGAGGCATAATAGGATGATGACCAGGGGCAGATCGATCGGCGACCCCGCCGACGCCGCCAGGGCCCCTACCGCGAAGAGGAGGGAGTCTCCGGGCAAAAATGGCCAGATGACCAGGCCGGTCTCACAAAAGATAATGGCGGCCAAAAGGACGTAGACGCCGGTCTGATGAGCCGTGGCAAAGGTGTTCAGGTGCTTGTCGAGGTGGAGGAAGAGGTCCAGCATCTGGTGAATAACGGACATGGGGTCGCCTTGTTGGTTGGTGGTCTGAAGCTTCGCCCTTTTATCGGCGAATTGGATGGTTATCTCAAGCGATGAACCGGGATGGTTCACCGTTCGTAGGGATCGAGCCGATATTAATCTAGTTTGCCCTCGGCCGGGGACATTGCTTGGCCGGGGGTGGTGCCCCTACAATCACCTGCCCCCGGAGGGCACGAGCGGTTTTTGCCGCTTGGAACCACTCCGAAGGCTTGGATGTTTTTTCGGCGAGGGGCCGACTCCCAAGAAGTGTCGGCTGACAGGAGATGGACATGTTCGAACGATTCACGGATCGGGCTCGGAAAGTGATGGCTCTGGCGAATCAGGAAGCCCAGCGCTTCAATCACGAATACATCGGTACCGAGCACATCCTGCTGGGCCTGGTGAAGGAAGGCTCGGGGGTGGGCGCCAACGTTTTGAAGAATCTGGACGTCGACCTGCGTAAAGTTCGGCTGGAAGTGGAAAAGCTGGTCAAGAGCGGCCCGGACATGGTGACCATGGGCAAACTGCCGCAGACGCCGCGGGCTAAGAAGGTGATCGAATACGCCATCGAGGAAGCCAGGAACCTGAACCACAATTACGTAGGCACGGAACATCTACTGCTCGGGCTGCTCCGCGAACACGACGGGGTGGCGGCGCAAGTGCTGATGAATCTGGGTCTGAAACTTGAGGAAGTCCGGGAAGAAGTTTTGAATCTGTTGGGAGCAGGCGTGGAAAGCGAAGAACCCCAAGCTCAGGAAAAGCAAGGCCAGAACCGCAAGAGCAAGACTCCGGCGCTGGACAGCTTCGGTCGCGATCTGACTGAACTGGCGCGGGAAGGACAGCTCGATCCGGTCATCGGCCGTAAGAACGAAATCGAACGGGTCATCCAGATCCTGTGCCGCCGCCAGAAGAACAATCCGGTTCTGCTGGGCGAAGCCGGCGTGGGAAAGACGGCGATTGTCGAAGGCTTGGCGCAAATGGTGGTGTCGAGCAACGTTCCGGAGATTTTGCACGACCGCCGCATCGTGGTGCTGGATTTGGCGATGATGGTGGCGGGGACGAAATATCGTGGGCAGTTTGAAGAGCGGATCAAAGCGGTGATGAACGAAGTCCGCCGGGCGAAGAACGTGATTCTCTTCATCGACGAGCTTCACACGCTGGTTGGAGCGGGCGGCGCTGAAGGAGCGATCGACGCCAGCAACGTGCTGAAGCCGGCGCTGTCGCGCGGCGAAATTCAGTGCATCGGCGCGACGACCTTCGATGAATATCGGAAATACATTGAAAAAGACGCGGCATTGGCCCGGCGGTTCCAGCCGATCACGGTTGATCCGCCGAGCGCGACGGACACGATCGAAATTCTCAAGGGTCTGCGCGATCGGTATGAAGCGCACCATCGGGTGCAGATTCTGGATTCAGCGTTGCTGGCGGCGGTGGAATTATCCGACCGGTATATCACCGGCCGGTGCTTGCCGGACAAGGCGATCGACGTTTTGGACGAGGCGGGGGCGCGGGTTCGTTTGCGGAGCATGACCAAGCCGCCGAATCTGGCGGAAATCGAGGAGCAGATCGAGCGACTGAGCATTTCCAAGGACGAGGCGGTTCGGAATGCTGAGTATGAGGAAGCGGCGAAATTGCGCGATCAGGCCGAAGGACTGCGCGCCAAGAAGGAAGAGATGCAGCGGCAATGGCGCGAGCGCGCCAAGGAAGTGGACGGCGTGGTGGACGAGGAAGTGGTCGCGGAAGTCGTCAGCAAGATGACCGGGGTTCCGCTGACCCGGCTGGAAAAAGAAGAAGCTCAGCGGTTGCTGGAGCTGGAAAACGAACTTCACAAGCGCGTGGTGTCGCAGGACGAGGCGATCAAGGCGATCAGCAAGACGATCCGCCGGGCGCGGTCGGGATTGAAGGATCCGCATCGGCCGATGGGGTCGTTCCTGTTCCTGGGACCCTCGGGCGTGGGCAAGACGCTGCTGAGCAAGGCGCTGGCGGAGTTCATGTTCGGCGACCCGGACTCGCTGGTGCAAATCGACATGAGCGAGTACATGGAGAAGCATAACGT
>Ga0181531_10001950_pt1 | contig 12942 bp, 14 predicted proteins | sample PEATcosm2014_Bin_38_FD_119743 | JGI IMG/M metagenome (GOLD analysis project Ga0181531, IMG submission 119743) | Peatland microbial communities from MTU Mesocosm Facility, Houghton, MI, USA - PEATcosm2014_Bin11_10_metaG | ecosystem: Environmental > Terrestrial > Soil > Wetlands > Peat | place... | reverse complement strand
TAGTCCTGGTGGAGCTTTGGATTTGACATTCGCTTCACGAAATTGCGGCCTGGGGATAGCGAATCTCAAATCCGCTCCACTAGGCTCAGCGAGCGATCGAGCGCGCCAAGCACGCGGTCGAGCTCATGGCCGCGGCGCAGGATGTGTCCGGTCGCGGAAATCACGCTGTAGGCGCCCTGCCGGCGTCCAAGCCGCGGGTTCTTCTCGATCCGGTAGATGGGGAATTCGCTGGCGCGGCGGAAAACGGAAAACACCGCGCGGTCTTTGAGGAAATCGATGGCGTAGTCGCGCCATTCGCCGGCGGCGACCTTGCGGCCGTAGAGACTGAGGATACGGTCAAGTTCGCGCCGATTGAAGGTGACCTTGCTGGCGGGGGCGGGCAAGCGCAACTCGCCCCCGCGCCACGCGCTCGGCTCGACATCGCCGAATTCCATGCGGCCCCTCCCTGTTAACTGTCACTGACATTTCATGATCGCGCCGGACGAATGCGGCGGCAAGGGGTTTTGCGACCGGCAGCACCGGCAAAATCGCCGCTTTCTCAGCCAAGTTCCTCAGGGTGCGGCATTTTTGACCGCCGGAATCACGGTTTCGTTAGGCCAATCATAAAGAGGCCCTATTTCGGTCAAGCACATGCCAAGCTGCGCTGCGAAATAACTACCGTTGCCTCAAGGCCCGGTTCGTTTCGCATTCCGGATTCCTCAGCCCCCCAGCCCCCCGGGGTGTGGACGGACCGGGCCAGAGTTCTCGATGTCCCTGAGTTCTCGATGTTGCGGAGCGTAGTGGGACAGTTCCGCGTACGGTTCCATCCCCAGTTAGTCTAAAGGCCGGCTAGTCGCCGGCCTTTTTGTTTGAGTGGACGAACGAGTTTAATCCTCATCTGTCGTCCGTTGTCCGTCCTCCGCTGTCGGTGGTTTGCCGCGCGATCGGCACGAACGCAGCGCCGAGCACGGCGCCGGGCTTCTCCTTGACTCCCTGCTGCACCATCACTGCGGCGCCATCGACACCCTCGCTCATGAAGTCGGCAGTCGGAATATTCCATACGGCGTCGCCACCGGTGAACTCGCCGATTTTGAGCCAGCGGCGCACGACGTTGTAGTAGGTCACCGTGTGTCCGCTGTTCTCGCCGCGGCCGATCGCGACCGGCACCGATCGCACCAGCGGACAAAGCCAAACTTCGCCGCTATGATGGTCGTTGCCGGCGGTGATCTTCACATTCAGAATGCCGCCCGCGACCGACATCAGCACCGGCACCGACATGACCGCGGCGTTGCGATCAGTCACGGTAATGGCGCGCTCGACGGCGGCGCGGTCGCTGCCGAGCACGTGCGTCGTGCCGTTGACGACGATTTGCGGCGTGTAGACTTCGCGATCGCCGCGCACGCGCGCATAAGCCCGCTGCCGCGACGCATGTCCGGGAAGGGCAAGCGTGTCCTTCCAACCGAGATAGTCCCAATAATCGATCGGCAGACTGATGGCGACGACAGAGGGATCGTTGGCCAGTTCGCCGAGCAGTTTGTCCGCAGCCGGACACGACGAGCAGCCTTGACTGGTGAAGAGCTCGATCAGCGCACGCGGCTCGGTGGCGCTGGCAAAGGCGCTGCTGACAACAAGCAAGCCGACAACAAGGGGCGCCGACGCGAGGCGGCTACGCACCATTCCGAATTCTCCCACCCGCTGGCCCCTCAGGTCACCGCATTGATATCGGGCGCTATAGTCACCCGCCACTCAATTCGCGGTGAGCCGCGGCCGGCCGCTGCAACTGCTCTTTCAGTTAAGCGGCGAGGTGGCGCAGTACATACTGCAAAATGCCACCATTGCGGTAGTAATCGAGCTCGTCCACCGTGTCGATGCGGCAGATCAACGGCACGCGCTTTAAGCCGCCGTCGGCGGCAACGACCTCGGCCACCAGCCGCTGATGCGGTTTCAGATCGCTGTGCAGGCCGCGGATGGTAACTTGCTCGTCGCCTTTGATGCCGAGCGATTGCCAGGAAGTTCCCTCCTCAAACACCAGCGGGACCACGCCCATGCCGACCAGATTGGAACGGTGAATGCGCTCGAAGGATTGCGCGATCACCGCACGCACGCCAAGCAGTATCGTGCCCTTGGCGGCCCAGTCGCGCGACGAACCGGTGCCGTATTCCTTGCCGGCGAACACCACCAGCGGCACATGCTCGGTCTTGTAGCGCATGGCCGCGTCGTAAATAGTCATGCGCTGGCGAGACGGATAGTGGATGGTGACGCCGCCTTCCACGCCGGGCACCATCTGGTTCTTGAGCCGGATGTTGGCGAAGGTGCCGCGCATCATCACCTCGTGATTGCCCCGCCGCGTGCCGTATTGATTGAAATCCACCGGCTTGACCTTGTGATCGATGAGATATTTGCCGGCCGGGGAATCCACCTTGATCGAACCGGCGGGCGAGATGTGATCGGTGGTGATCGAATCGAGGAATAATCCAAGCACGCGCGCGTCGACGATGTCGGCCGGCGGCTCGGGACGCTTGGTCACGTCGGAGAAATACGGCGGATCCTGCACGTAAGTGGAATTGTGATCCCACGGATAGGTCAGCGCGCCCTGCACCACGATCTTGCGCCAGTTGGCGTCGCCCTTGAATACGTCGCCGTATTTGCGTTTGAACATCTGCTTGCTGATGTTTTTGCGGATCAACGAATTGATCTCGCGGCTGGTCGGCCAGATGTCGCGCAGATAGACCTTGCGGCCTTTCTGATCGGTGCCGAGCGGCGCCTTGGCAATATCGACCTGCATGGAGCCGGCGATCGCATAGGCGACGACCAGCGGCGGCGAAGCGAGGTAATTGGCGCGAACGTCGGCGTTGACGCGGCCTTCGAAGTTGCGGTTGCCGGACAAGACCGCCGCCGCGACCAGATCGTTGTCGTTGATGGCTTTGGAAATCTCCGCCGGCAGCGGACCGGAATTGCCGATGCAGGTGGTGCAGCCGAAGCCGACGAGATTGAAGCCGAGCTGGTCGAGATCCTTCTGCAAGTTGGATTTGGCGAGATATTCGGCGACCACTTGCGAGCCGGGCGCCAGCGAGGTCTTGACCCACGGTTTCACGGAAAGGCCCTTGGCCAGGGCTTTGCGGGCGACGAGCCCGGCTGCGATCATGACGCTTGGATTCGAGGTGTTGGTGCACGAGGTGATTGCGGCAATCACCACGTCGCCATGGCCGAGCGTGTGCTTGCGTCCTTCGACCGGAACGCGCTTGTCAATTTCGGCGGCCTTGCCGAACTCCTTGTCCATCGACTGCGCAAAGCCGCTCTTGACCTCTTTGAGCGGCACGCGGTCCTGCGGGCGCTTGGGGCCGGCGAGCGACGGCTCGACGGAACCCAATTCGAGCTTGAGGATGTCGGTGAAGAACGGGTCTTGCGCCGACTTGGTGTGATACATGCCCTGCGCCTTGGCATAAGCGAGCACCAGCGCAATGCGGTCGGCGGCGCGGCCGGTTTCGCGCAAATAGCGGATAGTGTCGTCGTCGATCGGGAAGAAGCCGCAGGTGGCGCCGTATTCCGGCGACATGTTGCCGAGCGTGGCGCGATCCTCGATCGACAGGCTCGCCAGGCCAGGCCCGAAATATTCGACGAACTTGCCGACCACGCCGCGCTTGCGCAGCATCTGCGTTACGGTGAGCACGAGATCGGTGGCAGTGACGCCTTCCTTGAGCTTGCCGTTGAAGCGCACGCCGATCACTTCCGGCAGCAGCATTGAATAAGGCTGACCGAGCATGGCTGCTTCCGCCTCGATGCCGCCGACGCCCCAGCCGAGCACTGAGAGCCCGTTGACCATGGTGGTGTGCGAATCGGTTCCAACTAGCGTATCGGGAAACGCAAGTTCGGTTGCGACCGTCTTGTCGTCGAATTTGATCCGGTTCTTCGCCGTCCAAACGGTCTGCGAGAGATATTCGAGGTTGACCTGATGGCAGATGCCGGTGCCGGGCGGCACCGCGCGGAAATCCTCAAACGAGCGTTGCGCCCATTTGAGAAAGCGGTAGCGTTCCTGATTTTGTTTGTATTCTTCCTCAACATTTTTTTTGAAAGCCGTGCTGGTGCCAAAATAATTGACCACCACCGAGTGATCGATGACGAGATCGACCGGCACCAGCGGATTGATCTTCTTCGGATCGCCGCCGAGCATCTTCATGGCGTCGCGCATGGCGGCAAGATCGACCACCGCCGGCACGCCGGTAAAATCCTGCATCAAGACGCGCGCCGGCCGGAACGCCAGTTCGCGGTCCGAGGTCTTGGTCTTGAGCCATTGCGCGACCGCCTGGATGTCCTCCTTGCTCACCGTGCGCCCGTCTTCATTGCGCAACAGATTTTCGAGAAGAACCTTGAGCGAGTAAGGCAGGCGCGAAATGCCCTTGAGTCCATTCTTTTCGGCAACCGGCAGGCTGTAATAAGCGTAGGTCTTGGACCCGACTTTGAGCGGCCGCAAACATTTGAAACTGTCGAGCGAAGCCATGACTATTTTCCTATCCTACCGGCGGCAGACCGGCGCAATTGGAGGTGATTTGTAGCCGAAACGAGCTCCAACGGACCGTTGGTGGCCGGGCGCGCTGGCGTCCCGAATGCGCCGCTAACACCTGCCGCGGGCTTATAAGGTGTTTTCAAGATTTGTTCCAGTTCGAACCTAGTGGTCCGCTTCCGACATTCGCCTCCCGTAGCGGCAGGCATTGAGCGAATGTTGGAAGCAAAGGACCACTAGCAAGGTATGTGTTGCTCGTGGAGCTTAGGATTTAGCATTGGCTTATTCGGCGACGGCAAAGCAGGTAGCGAATGTTAAATCCGCTCCACGAGGAATGGCCGATATGATGGGGCTAAACGCAGTGCTGGTTCGGACACGTTGATGCGGCTTTCCGCGACAGAACTCGCCTGCCGGCGCGGCGGCCGCGATGTTTTTGCCGGCGTCAGCTTTTCGATCGCTTCGGGCGAGGCGCTGACCATTCGCGGCCGCAACGGCGCGGGCAAATCTTCACTGCTGCGCGTGCTTGCCGGCCTGGTTCGCCTCGCCGGCGGCGGTGTCAAAATCGAAGGCGGCGATCCGGAACTCAGCCTCGGCGAGCAGGCCCATTATCTCGGCCATCAGGATGCGCTCAAACCGGCACTGTCGGTCGGCGAAAATCTGCAATTTTGGGCAAGCTTCCTCGGCGGACGTTCAGCGGATATCGGCAAACCGCTCGCTGCGGTCGGCCTTGAGCAACTCATCAATCTACCGGCCGCTTATCTCTCCGCCGGCCAGCGGCGCCGCCTCTCGATTGCGCGCTTGCTCGCGGTCGCGCGCCCGATCTGGCTCCTCGACGAGCCGACGAGCACGCTCGATGACGCCGCGCAGAAACGGCTCACCGAGATCATGCGCGACCATCTCGTGGCCGGCGGACTCCTTCTCGCAGCAACGCACGGCGCGCTTGGCATCGACGGCGGCAAGGAGCTCACGCTCGATGGAGTTCGTCCCGAGGCGGAAAGGCTTTTGGCATGACGTCGCTCGCCGCGATCCTCGTGCGCGACATTCGGGTATCGGTGCGCGTCGGCGGCGGCGCGCTTATCGGCGTATTGTTCTTTCTGATTGTCGTAACGCTGGCCCCGCTGGCGCTCGGGCCGGACCTTAATCTGCTCAAGAGGATCGGCCCAGCCATCCTCTGGCTTGCGGCGCTCCTCGCCAGCCTCCTCGCGCTTGACCGGCTGTTTGCCGCCGACCACGACGACGGCTCGCTCGACCTCATCCTGTTGGGCCGCGCGCCGCTTGAGATCGTAGTCGCGGTGAAGGGTGTCGCGCATTGGCTCACGACCGGTTTGCCGCTGGTGGTCGCCGCACCGCCGATCGGGCTATTCCTCAATCTCGATGCGCCGGCCGCAGCCGCGCTGGTGCTGACGCTTCTGGTCGGCACGCCGGCACTGACTTTCATGGGGCTGATCGGCGCCGCACTCGCGGTGACGCTCCGCCGCGGCGGGCTCCTGCTCGCGGTGCTGGTCTTGCCCTTGACCGTGCCGGTCCTCATCTTCGGCGTGGCCGCCGCGAATGCCGCGGTGGCCGGCCCGGCGCCGTTCGGTACGCCGTTTACCGTACTATGCGCGCTGACGTTGGCGAGTCTGGTGATCGGACCATTTGCCGCGGCGGCGGCGTTGCGGCAGGAAATGGAATAGGTGAAGAGCGACCATGGCCATTGCTGACCTCGCCAATCCGACGCACTTTCTGAAATTCGCCAACCGCGCGATCCCCGTGCTCGGCGGCTTGGCGTCGATTGCGTTTGCCTTCGGCATCAACCAGGCGATCAACTCGCCCGACGACTATCAGCAGGGCGCGACCGTCAAGATCATGTATCTGCACGTGCCCGGTGCCTGGCTCGGCATGCTCGGCTGGGGCGTGATGACGGTCGCGGCGCTCGGCACGCTGGTGTGGCGCCATCCGCTTGCCGACGTCGCCGCGAAAGCGGCGGCGCCGATCGGCGCCGCCTTCACGCTGATGTGCCTGGTCACCGGCTCGCTGTGGGGCCGGCCGATGTGGGGCACCTATTGGGTCTGGGATGCGCGGCTGACCTCGGTGCTGCTGCTGTTTCTGCTCTATCTCGGCGTCATTGCGCTGTGGCGCACGGTGGAAGATCCGTCGCGCGCGGCACGCGCGGCGGCGGTGCTGACGCTGGTCGGCGCCGTCGATCTGCCGATCATCAAATTCTCCGTCGACTGGTGGAACACTTTGCATCAGCCGGCTTCGGTTTTTCGCATGGGTGGACCGACCATCGATCCCGCGCTGCTCGTTCCGCTGTTCGTCATGACCACCGCGTTTACGCTTGCATTCTTCGCCTTCCTGCTGGCGGCGATGCGCAACGAAATTTTGCGGCGCCGGGTGCGGACATTGCAGCTGATGCAGGCCGGTGCGGTGAGCTGATGGAAGCGGCGACCCATACCGGCTTCATCGTCGCCGCCTATGCCTTTGCCTTCGGCGTGGTCGGCGGCCTGACCGCCTGGGTCATGGCCGACTACCGGGCGCAGTTGCGCAAACTCACCGCGCTTGAGAAACGCGGCATCGTCCGCCGGTCGGCACCGCCCGCCGGCACCATCGAACAGGCCAAGGAGAACGCGTGAACGCAGCTGCCGGCGACAGTCTGAGCGTGGTGCACCGGCGCGTCATTGTGCTGGTGCCGCTCGTCGTCTTTCTGGCGCTGATCGCGGTGTTTTACGCTGGGCTCTATTCCGGCGATCCGTCGCGCATCCCGTCTGCCCTGATCGGCCATCCGGCGCCGCAAGTTAGCCTGCCGCCGGTTCCCGGCCTGGAACGCGACGGCAAACCCCTTCCCGGCATCGATGCGGCGAGCTTCAAGGGCGCGGTGACGGTGGTGAATGTATGGGCGTCCTGGTGCGTGCCCTGCCACGACGAAGCGCCGTTGCTTGTCGCACTTGCGCAAGATGCGCGGCTGCGCGTCATCGGCATCAACTACAAGGACCAACCGGAAAACGCCCGCCGTTTCCTCGGCCGTTACGGCGACCCGTTCGCCGCTGCCGGCGCTGATCCGAACGGCCGCGCGGCCATCGAATGGGGCGTCTACGGCGTGCCGGAGACATTCGTCGTCGGCCGCGACGGCCGGATTACCTATAAGCTCGTCGGGCCGATCACGCCGGAGAATTTCGAGACCGTGATCAAGCCGGAGATCGCAAAGGCGCTGGCGGCGGGGTCGTAGTCGTCACTCCGCCGGCGCGGCGGCGTATTTCTTCAACAGCGGATATTGCAAGGCCGCGAACACAAAGGTCAGCGGCACGACGCCGAACACCTTGAAGTCGACCCAGATATTGGTCGAGGTATTGCGCCAGACGATCTCGTTGAGCACCGCGAGCGCGAGGAAGAACAGTCCCCAGCGCAACGTCAGTTTCCGCCAGCCCTCCTCGGTAAGATGGAACAGCGAATCGAACACGACGCCGAGGAAAGATTTGCCGAACAACAAACCGCCGAGCAACACGCCGCCGAACAGCACATAAATGATCGTCGGCTTGATCTTGATGAACGTGTCGTTGTGCAATATCAGCGTCAGCCCGCCGAACACTACGACGACTATGGCGGTCACCACCGGCATGATCGGCAGATGCCGCGTGAGCAGATATGACACCGCGAGGGCCGCCACGACGGCGACCATGAATGTGCCGGTAGCGATAAAAATGTCGTAACGGGAATTGGCATAGAAAAACAGCGCCAGCGGCCCGAGATCGAGGACGAGCTTGAGCAGCGGGTTTAATTGCCGGTTGGCGGGTTCAGGCGATTCCGTCATGCTTGCTCGATCCCCGCAATGGCGCGGGCGAAATCATGCGCCGAGAACGGCGCCAGATCGTCGACGCTTTCGCCGACGCCAATAAAGTGTACCGGAACTTTGAACTTCGCGGCGATGGCGACCAGGATGCCGCCGCGCGCGGTGCCGTCGAGCTTGGTCATGACGAGGCCCGTGACGCCGACGGCCTTGTTGAAGATGTCGACCTGCGACAGCGCATTTTGCCCGACGGTGGCATCGAGCACCAGCAGCACCGCATGCGGCGCCGACGGCTCGACTTTCTTGATCACGCGCACGATCTTTTCCAGTTCGCTCATCAGTTCGGCGCGGTTTTGCAGGCGGCCGGCGGTATCAATCAGCAGAACTTCGACGTCGCGCTCCTTAGCCGTCTGCACGGCGTCGAATGCGAGGCCCGCGGCATCGGCGCCGGCCTGCCGCGCGATTACCGGCGCGCCCGCGCGCTCGCCCCAGATCTTCAGCTGCTCGATGGCGGCGGCACGGAAGGTGTCGCCGGCCGCCAGCATCACGCTCTTGCCCTCGGCGCGGAATTTGGCCGCGAGCTTGCCAATGGTGGTGGTCTTGCCGGAGCCGTTGACGCCGGCGACCAGGATCACGAACGGCTTGCGGCCCGGGTCGATCGCAAGCGGCTGCGCGACCGGCGTGAGCGTCTTCTCCACTTCGGCCGCGACCACGGCCTTGAGTTCGTCGCCCGAAATTCCCGCCGCATAGCGGCCGTCGCGCAAAGCCGCGGCGATGCGCTCGGAGGTGTCGAGGCCCAGGTCGGCACGGATCAACACGTCCTCGATGTCGGCAATAGTCGCTGCATCGAGCTTGCGCTTGGTCGCCAGGTCGGCAATGGCGCCGCCGAGCGCCGACGACGTGCGCTTAAGCCCGCCGGAGAGACGCTGCCACCACCTACCCTTGGTTTCGGTCGCGCTGTCGTTCATTTGCGGCCCGTGATAGCCGTTTCGCCATGACCCCGGAAGAGATGGTGTCGCGGCTCCTCTACCGCGACGGGTTGATGCTGGTGATCGACAAGCCGGCAGGCTTTGCCGTGCATCGGGGCCCGAAGGGAGGCGAAAGCCTGGAGGACCATTTCGATGCGCTGCGCTTCGGCCTGCCGCGCGCGCCGGCGCTGGCGCACCGGCTCGACCGCGATACGTCCGGCTGCCTGGTGCTTGGCCGCCATCGCAAGGCGCTGGCCCAGCTCGGCAAGCTGTTCAAGAACGGCGCGATCGACAAGACCTATTGGGCCGTCGTCGAGGGCACTCCGCCAAATGCCGAAGGCACGATCGACTTGCCGCTCGGCCCGCTCGACGAGACGCGCGGCTGGTGGATGAAGGCCGATCCGCGCGGCCAGCCAGCGGTGACCAAGTGGAAGGTGCTAGGCAAAAGCGGGCACTGCACCTGGCTCGCACTCGAGCCGGTGACCGGGCGCACGCATCAGCTCCGCGTCCATTGCGCGGAAACGGGCTGGCCGATTGTCGGCGACACGATCTATGGCAACGCCCCACGCGTCGGCGGCCCCGTGCTGCATCTGCATGCGCGCGAAGTCGTGGTGCCGCTTTACAAGAACCGCCCGCCGATCCGGGTTGTCGCGCCAATCCCTGAGGATGTGCGCGCCATGTTGATGCAATGCGGGTGGCGGGAAGAGCCCGCCTCATTGCGGGCGTAACCGGTCACGCCGCCAGCAAACGGTGGCCGTCATGCCCGGCGATTTTCGCCTCGATGATCGCGCCCGGCTTAGCGGCCGCCGCAAGCTTCACCAAGGTGAAATCCTCGGTGCGACCCTGGCCGGTGGTTTCGGCCAAAATACGCCGCGCTGCCCCGACCTCGCGGTCGAGATGCGCTATGAGCGCCATCGCGCCGCGCTCGCGCAAACGCCGCGCCCGCGCTTTGACGACGGTGCGGGAGAGTTGCGGCATCCTTGCCGCCGGCGTGCCGGTCCGCGGCGAGAACGGGAACACATGCAGATGCGTCAGCCCGCACTCCTCGACGAGACGCAGCGAGTTTTCAAACATCGCCTCGGTCTCGGTCGGAAATCCGGCGATGATATCGGCACCAAACACGATGTCCGGGCGCAGGCGGCGCAAGCCGGCGCAGAACGCGATCGCGTCGCCACGCGAATGCCGGCGTTTCATGCGCTTGAGGATGAGATCGTCGCCGGCCTGCAGCGACAGATGCAGATGCGGCATCAGCCGCGGTTCGCAAGCGAAAGCATCGATCAGATCGCGGTCAGCCTCGACTGAATCGATCGAAGAGAGCCGCAGCCGCTTTAGCTCCGGCACGTGTTTGAGGACTTGTTTGACCAGCGCGCCGAGTTTCGGCGCACCCGGCAAATCGGCGCCGTAGCTCGTGATATCGACGCCGGTGAGCACGATCTCGCGCGCGCCGCTGTCGACGAGTCGTTTTACGTCGTCGACCACGGCGCCCATCGGCACCGAGCGCGAATTGCCGCGGCCGAACGGGATGATGCAAAACGTGCAGCGATGATCGCAGCCGTTTTGCACCTGCACGAAGGCGCGCGTGCGGTCGGCGAAAGTGTCGAGCAGATGTGGTGCGGTTCGCTTCACCGCCATGATGTCGTTGACGAGCGCCTTCGGCGCGTCCGCGACCCCGAAATCTGTTTGCGTCTGAGCCCACGCCGCACCGCTCAGCTTCTCGCTGTTGCCGAGCACACGATCGGTTTCCGGCATGGCGACGAAGGTGTCCGGCTCGGTCTGCGCGGCGCAGCCGGTGACGACGATCTTGGCTAGAGGCCGCTGGCGCCGCAGCGCGCGGATGGTCTGCCGCGCCTGGCGCACCGCTTCGGCGGTAACGGCGCAGGTATTGACCACCACGGTGTCGCGCAAACCGGCGCGCTCCGCTTCGCGGCGGATGACTTCCGATTCGGCGGCATTGAGCCGGCAGCCGAAGGTGACGACGTCGACGCTCATGGTCGGATTATGCCCGCTTCGGCCAATAGAGCGGCGTCAAACCGCCCCTTGTGCTCGAATTCGACCGGCCCGGTCATCAGCACATGATCATCGCCCTTGCGCCATTCGACGGCGAGAGCGCCACCGGGCAAGATCACGATCACATTGCGGCCGGTGCGCCCGAGCCGAGCGGCAGCGACCGCGCTCGCGCAAGCGGCCGAACCGCAGGCCTTGGTGAGGCCGGCGCCGCGCTCCCACGTCCGGATTACCACGCGGTCCGGCGCGGGGGTCGCGGCGAGCGTGATGTTGGCGCGCTCCGGAAACAGCGGATGATTTTCAAGTGCCGGACCGATCTCGCGAAGATCGTAGGCTTGCGGATCGTCGACCCAGAAGATGGCGTGCGGATTGCCCATATTCACCACCGAGGGCGAACGCAGCAGCGGCCCCCCGGGGGCTTCGAATTCAAGCTCGATCGCCCGCGTATCCGGCATGGCGTGGGCCAGCGGAATTTCATCCCAGCGAAAACGCGGCGCGCCCATGTCGACGCTGAACAATCCTTCCTCCACGCGCCAGCAGGCGATGAGGCCGGCCGAGGTCTCGAAGGCAAGCTTCGTCTTGCCGGTCTCGGCGCTGACCAGCGAGGCCACGCAGCGCATGCCGTTGCCGCAGGCGCCCGCTTCCGACCCGTCGCTGTTATAAATCCGGATTGACGCATCGGCGCCGCGGCGGGCCGGATAAAGCGCCATCAGCTGATCGTAAGGCTCCTGGCGCGCGGCCGCGCGCGCCTCGGCCGCCGCGATCGGATCCGGCGTCTGGCGCAAATCGACGATGACGATCTCGTTGCCGAGCCCGTTCATCTTGACAAAATCCCGATTGGCCAGCGCGCTCATGATAAAGCCCGAATGTGCGGAAACTTATATTAGCACTTGGGTTGTGTCCGCTAGTAGGGCACTCAATCGGGGGGCGGCGGCCGGTTACGGCTCGTGCTAGATTTTAGAAAATGGAGAATCGGATGTTCCGCCGCTTCGCGTTCTGCGTCGGTATGGCCGTAGCTGTTGCTTCGGCCGGGCCGTTAACGTCTCGGGCGCAGACGCCCCCGCAGACACCGCCGACCGCCCCGGCCAAACCCGACGCGCCACCCGCCGCCACGCCGGCGGCGCCCGCGCAGGCCGGCGATCCGTTCGGCGAGGACACGACGCTGACCGCAAAGCCGATCGCTTATGTCAAAGGTACCGGCACCTGGGACAACGCCTTCGAAACCATCACGGGCTCGCTGAAAACGGTCAAAGCCTACGTCAACAAGGAAGGGCTCAAGATCGACGGCGAGCCGATGACGATCTTCACCTCGACCGACGACACTGGCTTTCAGTTACAGGCCGCGATCCCGATCGTCGAGCCGCCGAAAAGTCCGCCAAGCGGCACCGTCGCCGTCGGCACGTCGCCCGAAGGGCATGCGCTCAAATTCGTTCACCGCGGATCATATGACGGCTTGGACAACACCTACGAAGCGATCACCAATTATCTGGACGAGCGCAAGCTCGAAGCCAAAGACATGTTCATCGAGCAATATGTGACCGATCCCTCGACCGCCAACGAGGACCATTTGGTCGTCAACGTCTATGTTTTGGTGAAGTAGCTCTGAGAGCCCATCCGGGAAGTTTGGATTCATGATGAGGCGTTTGCAGCAAGGCGCCTGAGCATGATGCGGATCATGGCGAGGCGGACGAAGGCGGCGACGGTCATAGCGTAACGCTCGAAGT
>Ga0181531_10001948_pt1 | contig 12946 bp, 13 predicted proteins | sample PEATcosm2014_Bin_38_FD_119743 | JGI IMG/M metagenome (GOLD analysis project Ga0181531, IMG submission 119743) | Peatland microbial communities from MTU Mesocosm Facility, Houghton, MI, USA - PEATcosm2014_Bin11_10_metaG | ecosystem: Environmental > Terrestrial > Soil > Wetlands > Peat | place... | reverse complement strand
TGCGTGTTGCCGCTGGTGCCGCCCTATATGATCTATCTGACGGGTGCGACCATTGAACAGGTCGCCAATGACGAGGCGACCGCTTCCTCCAAGCGCGCCGTGATGATTTCGGCGCTGCTGTTCGTATTGGGCTTCTCCACTGTGTTTGTCGCTCTCGGTGCGACCGCGAGCCTGATCGGCACAGTGATCCGCGCCTGGTCAGCCCAGCTTTCGATTATCGCGGGCATCGTCATCATGGTGATGGGGCTGCATTTCCTTGGCCTGACGCGGATCGGGCTTCTGATGCGCGAAGGCCGTTTGTCGATACCCAAGCCCGTTGGGCGATGGGGAGCTTATGTGATGGGGCTGGCGTTTGCTTTTGGCTGGACGCCCTGCATCGGTCCGATTCTGGCGGCCATCCTGTCGCTGGCGGCGGCGGAGGCAACGGTAACGAAGGGAGCTGGTCTGCTCGCGGTCTATTCCGCTGGACTCGGGATTCCGTTTTTGGCCGCGGCTTTCATGATCGAGCGCTTTTCGTCCGTGTTCGGGCGGATGAAGCGGCATCTTGCGACCGTCGAACGCGCCATGGGCGTGCTTCTGGTCATCACCGGCGTCTGCTTTCTCACCGGCAGCGTCTCGTCGGTCAGCATCTGGCTTCTGGAAACCTTCCCGTCTTTGCAGAATCTCGGCTAAGCCACCGTAACAACAGGGCAGGGCGAAGCGAACTCCGCTTCAGGATCGGCTATTGTTCACGTGATCGGCCGCAAGCCACGGCGTTTGCAAGGATTGCGATATTTAAGGGAGGGCATCGTGAATTTCATTGTCAACTTGCTCATTCTGCTGCCGGCGCGCGTTGCGGCCTTCTTTGCCTGGACCGCGCCGCTGATCATGCGGCTGGTTGTCGGGTACGTTTTCATGCTGACCGGCTGGGCCAAACTCAACAATCTCCCGCAGATGATCCAGAACTTCACGGAATGGGGCATTCCCTTTCCGACCATCCTGACCCCCTTCGCCTCAGGCGTGGAATGTTTCGGAGGCGCGATGCTGATCTTGGGGCTTTTCACCCGAATTCCGGCAGCGATGCTCGTGGTGGTGATGATCGTCGCGATCAAGGTGGCGAAATGGAGCGATGTCGATTCGCTGGAAACCTTTCTGGGCTTTGAGGAAGTGACCTATCTTGCGGCTTTTCTCTGGTTGGCGATTGCGGGTCCAGGCGCCGTCTCCCTGGATCGGCTTCTTCTGAACGCGACCGGCCACTCGGAAGAGACGCCCTGACCGATTGCCTCACGTTCGCGTGAGTATCGGAGGAGGATGAGCCCGGGCCGGGATCGCTACGTAGCTCTGTGAACCACCACCGCACATTTCCCGGAGGCGTCATGAAGCTCGTTCGTATGATGGTGCTCGCCATCGCAAGCCTTAGCGGCTTTGTCATCTCACCTGCCTGTGCCGAGCCGATCAAATGGAGCGGCTGGGGTGACGAAGTTTTTGGACGCGCCAAGGCCGAACAACGCTTCGTCATCCTCGATCTCGAGGCGGTGTGGTGTCACTGGTGCCACGTGATGGAAAAGACGACGTATGCTGATCCGGAAGTCGTCGAACTCATGCAATCAAAATATTTGCCGGTGCGGGTCGATCAGGACGCCAACCCCGATCTGTCGAGCCGGTACGGCGATTGGGGCTGGCCAGCGACCATTATCTTCGGGCCTGACGGCAGCGAAATCGCCAAGATCAGGGGTTACATCGAGCCCGAACGCATGCAGGCCTTGCTCAAGGCCGTCATCGAAGACCCTTCGCCGGGGCCATCGGTCACGGAAGCCTTCGAGGTCAAGCCATCTACGTCAGCGTTCCTGACCAAAGCCCAGCGCGCCGAACTCCTGAAGAATTATGACGAGTCTTACGAAGCGGCGCTTGGCGGCTGGGGCAGCAATCAGAAATATATCGATGCCGACAGCCTGGATTATGCGATGGCGCGAGCCGAAGCCGGCGATGCCACCGCGATCAAGCGCGCTCGACAGACGCTGGATGCCGCGATCGCCTTGATCGATCCGGTATGGGGAGGGGTCTTTCAATATTCCGAAGGCGGAAGCTGGACCCATCCGCATTATGAAAAGATCATGTCGTTCCAGGCGCAATATATGCGCCAATATAGCCAAGCCTACGCGCTCTGGCAGGACCCGAAATATCTTGAAGCGGCACGCAATATCCAGCGCTATCTGGCAAGTTTTCTTATGGCCCCGAACGGCGCGTACTATGTCAGCCAGGACGCCGATCTCGACCACGAAACCGACGGGCACGCCTATTACGCGCTCGACGACGCCGCGCGCCGAAAGCTCGGCCTGCCGCGCATCGACAAGAATATTTATGCGCGAGAAAACGGCTGGGCCGTCAGCGGATTGGTTGCGTTCTTTAACGTAACGAACGATCCGCAAGCGTTGGCCGCGGCGGAGCATGCCGCGAACTGGATCAATGGGAACCGCTTGCTGGCCGAAGGCGGATTTCGTCACGGCGACAACGACCGTGGCGGACCGTTTTTGGGCGATACCGTGGCGATGGGCCAAGCCTTTCTCGACCTTTATGCCGCAACCGGCAAGCGCGACTGGTTGAATGCGGCTGCGAAATCAGGGGACTTCGTCGCGGCTTCGTTCCGCGACGAAGCTGGCGGTTTCTTTACCTCGAAGACCGCGGAGGCCAAGACGGGCGTGTTTGCCAAGCCGGCCAAGTTGATCGACGACCAGATTCAGGTCGCGCGTTTCATGAATCTCCTCGACCGTTATTTCGGCGGCGATAAATACCGGGGACAGGCGGCCCACGCGATGCAGTATCTGAGCGGCGCGTCCACCGAAATGATCCGCCCGCTACCCGGTGTGCTTCTCGCCGACGAGGAGAATGCGGTCGAACCGACCCATATGACCATTGTCGGTCACAAGGATGATCCGCGCGCGCAGGCGCTGCATGCCTTCGCCCGGGCATACCCTGCGCGCTACAAGCGTCTGGAATGGCTCGATCTGCGTGAAGGTGCATTGCCCAATCCCGACGTCGAATATCCTGATCTGGGTGAGCCAGCCGCGTTCGCGTGCAGCAACCGCATCTGTTCGTATCCCTCGTTCAGTGCTGCGGAACTTCAGGCAACCATCAAGCAGATGGCCAAGCTGAGGCCAACGCGGGCGGCGCTCGACTGATGTTGCCTATCATGAGACAAGGTTCCGGCTGGTATTTAATAAAATGCCGCCGGCTGTAATTCCGCCACGCGCAACGAAATACTCCTGCCGGGCAGGGGTCAGGCATAAACGGGATGTCCAGCGTAAAAACATAAAAGATTCTTTTGTCGCGCTGTAACCATCCGCCGACTCCCCCGTATCTGTGTCTGGATGCGCGTTCATTTCGGGATGATGAAGGTCTTGCCGGCTTGATCAGCATTCAGGACTTCCGCGCGTTGTGCGCCTCCGTGATCGAACGATCCCGAATGCCCACAACGTCCATTCTGTCATCGAGGAATCAATCTAGGAGATCGTCATGAAGTTGGATTCTAAGTCGGGTGCCACGCTCGCCGTCGCCGCTGCGACCTTGTTCCTGGCGGGTGCGACCGTATCTACGACGACCTACGCCGCTGGCGAAGGCCAGTGCGTCGGCGCGAACGCCTGCAAGGGCCAGAGCGCCTGCAAGGGCGGCAATCATGCCTGCAAGGGCCTGAATGCCTGCAAGGGCCAGGGCTTCGCTGAAATGACCAAGACCGACTGCTCCGCCGCCAAGGGCAAGTTCAAGCCCGCCTAAGGCTACCTTCGAGGGGGAGGGGCCCGGTGTAGGCCGGGTCCCGCTTCCATGATAGGCTGTCGACTTCCGCTAGCAGCGAAATAAGACGTCCCCTGTAGCGGAAAGCCAGCGGAGACAGCATGAACGTAGCAAGCCATGTGCCCGTTTCAGCGGCGTCGCGTTCCGCTCATTCGGCGTCGGCTGCGAAACCTGAATTCCTGGGATTCGGTCTTGGGCTGCGTGCCCAGCACTATGACGAAATCCTCAACGGCAGTCCTGCGATCGACTGGTTCGAGGTCATCAGCGAAAACTACATGGTTCCGGGCGGCCAGCCGTTGCGCATGCTCGATCGAATTCGCGCGCGCTACCCGGTGGTAATGCACGGCGTCTCGCTGTCGATTGCCTCCACCGCGCCGCCTGATTTCGAATATCTCGGTAATTTGCGCGATCTGGCGCGGCGGGTCGAGCCGAAGTGGATTTCCGACCATCTCTGCTGGACCGGCGTTCACGGCAAGAACCTGCACGATCTTCTGCCGTTTCCCTACACACGCGAAGCGCTTGATCACGTCGTCGGCCGGGTGCAGCTGGTTCAGGACTTTCTCGGCCGCGCACTCGTGCTGGAGAATGTGTCGACCTACGTGCAATTCAGCAATTCGGAAATGACTGAATGGGAGTTCCTGTCCGAATTGTCCCGCCGCTCCGGATGCTGGCTGCTGTTCGACGTCAACAACGTCTATGTCAGCGCCTTCAATCACGGGTACGACCCGCTTACCTTCCTTGAGGGTATTCCTTCCGACCGCGTCGTTCAATTCCACATGGCCGGACACAGCCATATGGGCACCCACATCGTCGACACCCATGATCATCCGGTCTGCGAAGATGTCTGGGAACTTTATGCCGCGGCCCTGAAGCGCTTCGGCCGGGTTTCCACCATCATCGAGCGCGACGATCACATCCCGCCGCTTGACGAAATCCTGGTGGAGGTCGAGCGCACGCGCGAGATCGCGCGTCAGATCCTTCCGCCCCTGGTTTCCGCGGCCGGATGAGCGGCGTGATGAGTGATCTGGCGCGCCAGCAAAGCGAGTTTCAACGCGCCATCCTGACCGGCGACGACGCCATTCTCGCTGAAATCCCCGATAGCCCGAAGGAAAAACGTGAAACCCTGTTCGGCGTTTACCGCTACGCCTATGCCTCGCGTCTGGTCGAGGCCATGCGCAACGATCACAAACTCCTGCATATCTATCTCGGCGATGAGATGTTCAACGAGGTGGGGCATGCTTATGTCGCAGCCTATCCGTCGCATCATCCAAACCTGCGCTGGTTTTCCAGCCATTTGCCGGACTTCCTGACGTCTGCCGGGGCTTACGGCAAATACCCGATTCTCGCCGATCTCGCGGCGCTGGAAAAAGCGCTCAACGACGCTTTTGATGCCAGGGAGGCGCCGGTGATCGGGGTTGCCGATATGGCGGCTTTTGCTCCGGAAGCATGGGCCGGCCTCACTTTCGAGCCGCATCCCAGCGCCCAACGGCTCGACCTTTCCACAAACGCGGCCGCTGTCTGGCTAGCGCTCAAAGCCGAAGAGGATCCGCCCGAGCCGCTTTCGCTTGCAGAGCCTGGCCGGCTTTTGGTCTGGCGGCAGGATGTCACACCACTCTTCCATCAACTTAACGCCGAAGAAGCGATGATGTGGGATGAGGCGGCAAGCGGAATTCCGTTCGGCGTGCTCTGCTCGATGCTGGCGACCTACGACGATCCCGACGGCGCGGCCGCGCGTGGCGCCGGCTATCTTCATGGATGGATCACGGCAGGACTTCTGACCGGCGTTGCCAGCGGCGAGCAATCGGGTGAATGACGGCCACTTCATTGAACGAATGAGCTGGGACGAGGTAGCTCGGCGCATCGAAAGCGATGCCGCGGCCATTCTGCCGATTGGCGCGGGCGCCAAGGAGCACGGTTTCCATCTGCCGATGAACACCGATCGGATTCAGGCCGAGTGGCTGGCGGCAAAAATCGCCGAACGCGTCGATGCATTGATCTGGCCGACGGTGACGTACGGCTACTATCCGGCCTTTGTTGACTATGCCGGCAGTGCGAGCCTTTCGGTGTCTACCTTCGAGGCGGTGGTGGGTGAAATCGCTTCTGCAATCCTCAACTTCGGCTGCCGCGCGCTGTTCGTGCTCGATACCGGCATCAGCACGCGCACACCGGTCGATCGCGCGCTCGCCCGGTTCGAGGCCAGCAAAGTGAGGCACCTGCAAATTCATGAGGGACCGCGCTACCGCGAAGCTGCTTCGAGACTTGCCGAACAAGGCCATGGCAGCCATGCCGATGAACTCGAGACGTCCGTGATGCTGGCGCTCGCGCCCGAACGCGTCCAGATGCAACGGGCGGAAGCAAGCCCGCCTCCATTTCGGGAAACAGCGGGCCCTCTGACGCCATCCGCTTCTTCGTCTCCCAATTACAGCCGCTCCGGCAGCTACGGCAATCCGACGTTGGCCACGCACGCCAAAGGCGAGGTTCTGCTCGCGGCCATGGTCGAGGATCTCCACGAACAAGCGATAGCCTTTCTCGCCGCGCGAGCGGTGGGTCCGGCGCAACACCCCACCTCGGCATGAGAACCATGAAAAAAATAATCGCAATCGGGGCAACACTGCTGGCATGCACTGGAGTTTCGACGATGGCGCAAGCACCGTCCGAGTTCATGCGCGGCGACCGCATGCCCTATGACGCCTTCGACAAACTCGCCAAGACCGATATCGACGTTCCAGGTGGGGTCATTCATGTGGGCTTTGCTCCCGGCGAGCTCGCTTTGCCGAAAGAGAAAATCCTGGATTGGGTCAAGACATCAGCCAAGGCGGTCTCGACCTATTACGGCCACTTTCCGGTCAAGTCGCTCAGGCTGTTGCTTGTCCCCGTCGATGGTCCGCGTGTGCGCGGCGGCACCACTTGGGGCTATCGCGGTGCAGCCATTCGCGTGCTGATCGGACGCGACTCCAATGAGGACGCGCTGCGCCGCGATTGGGTGATGGTACACGAGATGGTGCACACCGCGCTGCCGGACATGGACGAGCGTTACAGCTGGCTGTCGGAGGGCCTTGCCGTCTATGTCGAGCCGATCGCGCGGGTGCAGGCGGGCGATCTTTCCACGCAGGAAATCTGGCTGGCGATGATGCGCGATATGCCCAAGGGGCTGCCGCAAGCAGGTGAGGAGGGTCTCGACATCACCGACACCTGGGGCCGCCGCTATTGGGGCGGCGCGATGTTCTGCCTGATGGCCGATATCCAGATTCGGAAAGCAACCGGCAACCGGCTGGGCTTGCAGGATGCGATGCGCGGTGTGCAGGCCGCCGGCGGCAGCCATGAAGTCGATTGGCCGATCGAGCGCATTCTCGTCGCCGCGGACAAGGCGGTTGGCGTTGACGTCCTGACGCGCCTTCACAACGAATGGGGACAAAAGCCGGTGACGCCCGATCTCAGTCAGCTCTGGCGTGATCTGGGTTTGCGCAATACCGGCGGCAGCCTCGAATTCGACGACGGCGCGCCACTTGCATCGATCCGCGAAGCGATCACCGCGCCACACACAAAGTGACGCGAAGACGCCGACACCTCACGAGTTCCGCGCCAAGTTCTCCCAATTGACTGGCCGTTTTTAGTCCGGCAGGTTTGCCCATAGGAAAACCATCGATATCCAGGTGGCAAAAGCGGCGGGTGTCGGCGATGGGAAAAATTTCGGTAGCGGTTATTGGGGCAGGGATGGGAGGTCTTGCGGCTGCCGCAGGACTGACGCGCGCTGGACTAAATGTGACGGTCTATGAGCAGGCCACGAAATTTACGCGCCTCGGCGCCGGCATCCAGATCGGCTGCAATGCCATGAAGGTCCTGCGCGCGTGGGACCTTGAGCCAATGCTGCGGCGCGAGGCGTTTTATCCACGTTCATGGAACAACAGGGAATATGATACGGGCGACATCCGTTTTGACATGATTTTTGGCCCCGTTGCCGAAGAAAAATACGGCGCGCCTTATCTTCTCGGGCATCGCGGCGACCTGCATGCGGCGCTGGCGAGCGCGGTGCAGCCCGAATTGGTTCGCCTCGACCACAAGCTCGTCGGCTTCGAGCAGCTTGCGGACAGAAGCGTCAAGCTGCGGTTTGCAAACGGTGCAACCGCAATCGCTGATGCGGTCGTCGCGGCGGACGGCGTTCATTCCTTTGTGAAGGATGAGTTGTTCGGCCGCCACGAGCCCAACTTCACGGGACGCATCGCCTATCGTACCGTGTTTCCTGCCTCGCTTCTTAACGGTTACGCGATCGACGATTGCACCAAATGGTGGGGGCCCGACCGCCATATCGTGATTTATTACGTGAAGCCGGACCGCAGCGAGGTCTATTTCGTGACCAGCCAGCCCGAGCCGGGATTCACGATCGAATCATGGTCGGCGACGGGGGATGTCGGCGAGCTTCGGTTGGCCTTTGCTGATTTTCACCCCCAGGTACGTCATGTGCTCGAGGCTTGCCCCTCGGTGCACAAATGGGCGCTGGTCGATCGCGACCCGTTGCCGCGCTGGTCGGATGGCAACGTGACATTACTCGGTGACGCCTGCCATCCGATGACGCCGTATATGGCGCAGGGAGCGGCGATGGCGATCGAGGATGCTGCCGTATTGTCGCGCTGCCTCGAGGGGATCGATCGCGGCGGCGTGGCCGGCGCGTTCCGGCGTTTTGAGGCAACGCGCAGAGAACGGACATCGCGTGTTCAGCTCAGTTCGCGCACGAATACGTGGCTCAAGGGCCCCACCAATCCGGATTGGGTCTATAGCTATGATGCGTGGAAGGCGCCGCTAGCGGGCCGTGAACAGGCTCAACTCGCCTAACGCGTCAAGCCGAGGGGTTGAGAGCGGGCGAGGGGAACGGCGCTTGAACAGGGTATGATTCGTGCTATCGTGATGGAAGAAAATACCAAGCCAGAAGAACGCGGGCTGGAACGTCATGGCAAGAGAATGGCGTGGCGTGGGCGGTGCGCGAGGCTGAGGTTTCGGGTTAAAAAACTCCAACTCTGCCACCCCTGAATGATTTTCGCCCGCCTCTCCGAGCCGTCGCGGGAGTTCGAACAAGATTATGTTTCAGCTGTTTTTACGAGCGCGTTTGCGCAATTTTTCTCGAGATCACCTCGGAGGCGACGGGTTCAAGGTTCGCTCGCCCGGACGGGATGAGGATACAGACCGCCGGCGCGTTGAGATTGTCATGAACGCGATCGAAACGGCGTTGAGCGCCGCCGAGAATGAGCAAAAGGGATTAAACCAAAGGGTTGAGGACGTGCTGGCGCGGGCCGCCGTGACCGTTGGAAATGCGAGCGACGAGTACCTGGATCGGGAGCCGCTGGACACCCTCCACCAAGGCTTGTTCAGCGAAGAAATTTCGAACGGCCAGAGGCGGCTGAAATCGCTCGCCGATACCATAACCCATTTCAAGTTTCTGAGGGCCGCGGTCCTGAGCAGGTTTCCGGATTACAAGCTGCCATCCGATGGCTACTAAATTTGAAGGCCATGTGGATCGGACCGAGGCCAAAACCCCCCGGTCAGCTTGAGAGCCCCTCACTGCCAAATATGACCGTGGGCTTGACCGTTTCCTCGCGAGAAGCCCTCCGTCGCCGCGTTGTCCTAAAGCGCGATGGCTTTTGGATGAATCATGATCGCGCTTCAGCTTATTGTTTGCGCATGATCTTTTCGGAAAACCGCTTCACTGGCTAAATGTCTGATATTGTGATCGCGCTTAAAGAGTGGGACATCGATCAAAAATGAATTGGCGTCGGGGTACGCTTCGGCTTGTTATTGTTGCTTCGATTTGTTGGAGCGGGGTTGCTGCTTGGGTTTTATACCAAAATCCTGCAATCATGGCCCCTCGCCGTCAAGGGTTATCGGATGCCGAAAAAAGGGTTTGTGTGGACGCCAGAACAGCCGATCCCTCACTTGGAAACCCGTTCGCATGTTACGTCGATGTAAAAGTGCTAACTGATGCCGAAGTAAAGTCTTGCACAGACGCTAGGAAGGCCAATCCCTCGCTCGGAAATCTGTTCGACTGTTTCGGCGATGTTGGACCCCCTCTTATTCATTGGATTTGGGTCGGCATCTTCAAACTCATAGTCCTACCCGTAGCTGGCGCGTTTCTGGCTTGGGCTGTGATGGTCTGGGCGGTTTCCGGCTTTTTGCCGAAAACAAAATGACTATCGATTATTCGGCGGAATGCCATACCCGCAAGCCAGAGCGGCGCGCGGGTCTTTGACCACGGTGGCAATCTCCGCATCGGGCCATCCGAGCGCGCGTAGGTCGGTGTAAAGGAACAATTGGCAACCGCCGTTCGTGTATTCGCGGATTGCTTGTTCTGTCGCGATTGCATGTGGCGCACACTCTTCAAGGTCGGCAGCGCTGGCAAAAATGGCGTTCGGTGCGTGAATGTGTGTGAGCGTCATGTGGTGCCTCCGGTTGCGAGGAGCACCAAAACACACGTTCCGATGTATGTCAATAATATCAGCTACTTATCGTTGAAACGCACCAACCGGCGGTGCATATCAACGAAGCGCGTCCTTCACAGGGGCAGCCTTTTTGTATCGGTCAGCGCGTTCTAGCTGCTGCAATGCCCTGATCTAATAATGCAACGATGTTCGTCCGAATGGCGTCTAATAATTCGACGTCAGTAATATCTCGGCAGGACGACATGTGTTGGGTGATGGCGTTGTGGATTTGAACGCCGTTTGCCCAAGCCAACCGTGTGGCTGTATCTGCACGCGATTGCCAATCTTCGAGGGCTTTGCAGGACAGGTCCGCAGTTTTCATCCCAAGAAGGTCGAGGCGCGCCGCGGTGAGCTTCTCGACGATAGCCTTATAAATTCCGTTGGGCTTGGAGATCGGCGCCGGATCAGGCGCCCGGATCGTCGGCTGGGCGGGCGCAGCCGGCTCATGAATGTTGATCGTCCCAGTGTTGATGCCGATGCCGTTGACGGGTCCATTGACGGTCGAAGTCGGACCGCTTGGCTTGAGAAAATTCAGACCCCACAAAACAACGGCTACAAGAATGGCGATAACCGAAAGGGTAATCTGAACTCGCGTGAGCCGCAGGGTTTTCGGGTGCGGGTGGGGTGCAACAGATGGGTCGCTCACGATTGCCTACTTAACGAATTGGTCGGTAGCGGCTTGATATCGCCATCGTGTGCCTTGCACCGCAAGCAATTCATTGATGCACGGCTCTAGCCACTTTCGACGATCAGCACTGTCGCCCGGCATGTGATCGCGGTCCATGCACTTGCTCGTTGCGTCGTCGAACATAAGCCTTTCTTGGCGCGTCTCGGGGCTCCGCACGGGCGCAGCCGGCTCATGAATGTTGATCGTCCCAGTGTTGATGCCGATGCCGTTGACGGGTCCATTGACGGTCGAAGTCTGCGCACTGGCCTTGAAATAGTTCGCGGCACCCCATCCGGCAGCCACGAGAATGGCGATCACTGCAATGGTAATTTGAACCCGCGTGAACCGCATGGTTTTAGGATGGGGGTGGGGCGCAATAGTTGGATCGCTCACAATTGCCTCGTGGCGTGCCGCGGGTTCGGCCTAATATTGCGGTTAGATAATCGCGCTCTTCAATCTTTTCGAGCCCTGCCCGGATTTCGGTTTAAACAAACGAATAAAGGCCGGCTTTTCGTTGCGCCTCAGTTGCGCCGACTCGCGGGGAGTGTCGGACGGCCCTTGGAAATGCAGGAGAATTAGGCGCAACTGGCGCAACTAGAAATGGAGGGTAATTATTCAAAATTCTTTAGCAAAATCAAGTGGCTGGGGAACTAGGATTCGAACCTAGACAAACAGAGTCAGAGTCTGTTGTGCTACCGTTACACCATTCCCCAAAATATCCCCAGATATCAACGATATAGCGGATAAATTGACTGCCGCGGATGAACATTCGCCATTGTCCCGCGGGCATCGGGGCCCTTCTACTCGCTCCGTCCCGCTTTTGGCAAGCCGGAGACCGAACGGCGCACTGCCCCGGGGCCTATTTGATCTTGTCGTAGGCTGCGGCAAAATCGGTGAGCGGCATCGGGATCGCGAGGGTCTCCTTCGCGAGATCCTGGAATATGATCTTGAGTTGCTTGCCGGATCTCAGCGCGTTCAGCAGCTCCGGGGAGATCGGCACGCTCGCATAACAGCCCCTGTTCTCACAGGTCTGGATCGGGAGGTCGATGGTCTTGCCGTCATCGACCTGGAATTTTGCGCCGGCTTGCAGATTAAGTCCGAGCGGTAACTGCACGAGTGCGATCGGCGTCCTTGTATCTCCGGGCACCCGGATATTGACCAGCACTACCAGTTGTCCGGTCTTGGTGAGGATTGCATTCTGCTCCATCGCGCATTCCAGCGGGGCGTCGCGGCTCGCGCTGCTGCAACGCGCGGCCCATCCGGGCTGCGCTGGAGCGGGCGTGGTGGAGGGGGAGGGTGTCGGCGCGGCCTGCGCTTGCGGCTGCCCTTTGGCTTTGGGCGTCTGCTGGGCGAGAGAAAGCCCCGTTGCGGCCAGCGCGGCAAGGGCCGCGACCACAGCAGGTTTTGCGAGTTTCACCGATCGGTCTCCGGGAAAGGTTTGGTACGCCGATCGGCGGACTATCTGGACGGGATCACTCAGCGGCTTCCTTGACGGCGCCATGTTCGGAGAGGTCTTCCGAATCGTCCTTCTTCGAGCGGCCCCAGTTGGAAAAGGCGTTCGAAAGCTGGTCGAGATAGAGATAGACGACCGGCGTCGTAAATAAGGTGAGCGCCTGGCTGACAAAGAGGCCGCCGACCATCGAATAGCCCAGCGGCTGACGAATTTCCGCCCCCGTTCCGGTGCCGAGCATCAGCGGCACGCCGCCCAATAGCGCTGCCATCGTCGTCATCATGATCGGACGGAAGCGCAGCAGCGCCGCCTTCTTGATAGATTGCTCCGGCGTCAGGTGTTCGTCGCGTTCGGCCGCGATCGCGAAGTCGACCATCATGATGCCGTTCTTCTTGACGATGCCGATCAGAAGGATGATGCCGATCAGGGCAATCAGGCTGAAGTCGTACCCGAAGGCCATCAGGATCGCCAGCGCACCGACGCCCGCCGAGGGAAGCGTCGACAAAATCGTCAGCGGGTGGATGTAGCTCTCGTAGAGAATGCCGAGGATCAGATACACCACGACCAGAGCGGCAATGATCAACAGCGGAACGG
>Ga0181531_10001947_pt1 | contig 12952 bp, 10 predicted proteins | sample PEATcosm2014_Bin_38_FD_119743 | JGI IMG/M metagenome (GOLD analysis project Ga0181531, IMG submission 119743) | Peatland microbial communities from MTU Mesocosm Facility, Houghton, MI, USA - PEATcosm2014_Bin11_10_metaG | ecosystem: Environmental > Terrestrial > Soil > Wetlands > Peat | place... | reverse complement strand
TTTTTCACCAGCGGCAGCATCCATTCCGCCAGCCAATCCAGCGTCCCCACCGCCCGAGCCAACGCGACATCAAAGGTTTCCCGCAATTCCGATCGCCCCGCCTCCTCGGCCCGAATCGGAGCCACAGTCACATTGGCCAATCCCAATTCATTTACCGCCGATTTCAGAAATTCCGCCTTCTTCTTCGTGGCTTCGATCAGTGTGATTTGCGCGTCCGGCCTGGCGATGGCCAGCACAATCCCCGGCACCCCCCCACCGCTGCCGACATCCGCCAAACGATGCGCTCCAGCCGGCAAATAGGGCAGCACCATCAGCGAATCGCCGACATGCAAAATTTCGGCGCTCTTCGGATCGACAATGCGAGTCAGATTCATCCGCGCATTGGCGGCCAGAAGAAGATCGAGATACCTCGACATTTTCTCCGTCTGCTCGACTTGCAGATTGACGCCGCCGCGCGCGGCGAGTTGGTTCCAGAGGGTTGGATCGGCTGGTGGGTTCACTCGCCGGGAATGTAACTGATCACGCCTTCAAACGGACTGCTGGCCGTGGCGTATCGCTTTTTGGGGATTCGCCCGGCTTGATAACTGAGCCGCCCCGCCTCCAACGCCTGCCGCATAGCGGTCGCCATCTTCACCGGATCCTTGGCGTGCGCGACGCCCGTATTGAGCAGCACGCCGTCGGCGCCGAGTTCCATGGCGATGGTCACATCGCTGGCCGTCCCGACCCCGGCATCCACGATCACCGGATAATGCGCGTCTCCCTCCTTGAGCGTCTCCAAACAGAGCGAAATATTCAGCGGATTGAGCACCCCTTGTCCGGACCCGATGGGGCTGCCCGCCGGCATAACGCTGGCGGCGCCGGCCTCCTTGAGCCGCCGCGCGGAGATCGGATCGTCGCTGGTGTAGACCAGGACGGTGAAACCCTCCTTCACCAGCTGCCGCGTCGCTTCCAGCGATCCCACCGGATCGGGCAAAAGCGTTTTCTTATCCCCCAGCACCTCGAGTTTCACCCAATTCGCGCCGGGGTTTTTCTGCTTTTCCAAAAGTTCCCGCCCCAGGAGCGAAACGCGGATGGCGTCCTCCGCGCTAAAACACCCGGCCGTGTTTGGCAGGATGATAAATTTCGATAAATCCAGGAAATCGAGCAAACTTCGCCCCTCTTTGTCGATAAGCCGCTCGCGCCGAACCGCCACGGTGACGACCTGACACCCGCTGGCGGCAAGCGCCTGCTGCATGATTTCGTAACTGGAGTATTTCCCCGTCCCGACAAACAGCCGGTTGCGAATTTCGAACTTGCCGATTTTCAGCAGATCCATTTGAAAATTTACAAAGCCATTTTTTTACCGCGAAGGCGCGAAGGACGCGAAGAAAAGCCAAAGAAAATTAGCCACAGATAAAAATCAGATGGACACAGATAATTGAATTAACTGGCGGCTGGCAATTTCCTCCATCTGTGTTCATCCGCCTTTCATCTGTGGCAAAATTGCTTTTTTCTTCGCGTCCTTCGCGTCTTCGCGGTTAAAATATTGCGTCACCCGCCGCCGACGAAGGTGACGATCTCGATTTCGTCACCCTCCTGCAACGGCGTATCGTATTTCGCCGAGCGAACCAGGCGGCGATTGACCTCGATGGCCACTTTGTCGGGAGTCAGCTTATGTTCGGCGATCAGCGCAAGAATATCGCTGCCGGCCGCCAATTCCCGATCCTGCCCGTTCACCCGGATGCGCATATCACCAGCCTAGGCACTGGCGGAATATTCGTCAAAGAGATTTTGCTCTCGGCCAATTGCCAGTACCATGGACTCGATGAATCCGTTGTACCGAGACGTTTTGGGGAAGTGGGGCGTGGTTATTCTTTTCCTGATTTTCGCCGGCGGGGCTGGATGCAAGCTCAATTTAAAGCAGCCGATGATCCAGTCGCCGGGCGGATACCCCGCCGCCGTCAACGCCGTCAAATCGATTTCTGACCCGCCCCCCCCGCTCGCAATTCCGTGCCGGCGCGCAATCGCGTGATGTTGGCGCGGTGCTTAAAGATAATCAGGGCGGGGACCAGCAGCGAAAAAATCAGAAATGGCAACTGAGCATCCAGTAGCGGCCAGTGCCGGACAATTCCCAGGAGAATATAGAGCAGTGGAAACGATGCCGCTCCGACAATTGAGGCGGCACTGATGTAGCGCATCGCCGCGAAGACGGCTCCCCACACGGCCACCGCCACGAGTCCCGGCAATGTGAAATAAGGAAAGATTCCCAGCAGGACGCCGGCACTGGTCGCCACGCCCTTGCCCCCTTTGAACTTTAAAAAAATACTGGCCATGTGACCGAAGAGCGCGCCAAAGGCCACCAGCACCCAAAGCAGACAATCGAAACGGTTATCAACGGTAAAATTCAGAATTGCCCCGGCCGCTAGCGTGGGTACCGCGCCTTTGAGCAGATCTAGGGTGAAGACGATGAAGAAAAATTTTCGGCCCAGGAGCCGGCCGACATTGGTCGCCCCGATATTCCCACTGCCGGCCTTTCGGGGATCAACCCCTTTGGCCAAACCCACGATCAGTCCGAAGGGAACCGAGCCGATAAGATAGGCGGCGGGTATCAGGATCAGTAAAACTTGGACCTGGGTCATTTCGTATTAGTTTAAGCGGAAGTACGCACCGAGGCGACGGAAGGGCGAGACATGCCGGAGGACCGCCAAAGCGATTCAAGTCCGCGGATTCTTGACTACGCCTCTCCGATGCCTCGGGCCAAGTTGTACTCGCCGGCATGGCTTTGGCTCCTTCCAACTCTCTTTGGCGCAGTCTTCATGATGCAACGGGGGGTGGATTCCAGACCCTGGGTTGCGCTTTTCCTGCTTGGCCCTGCCGCGTACGTGGTGCAACGCTGTAGGAAAGATAAACGCTTCGCGCGACCCTGGCAGACGTCGGAGGCGGTCATCGGCGTTGCCTCAACCACGGCGGTTGGGTATTGGGTCTACCTCTTTCGCCAAAAGAACCTGGATAGTTCGAACGACTTTTTAGATCCGGCTCTATATTTTTTGCGGCCGGACCGTCGCAATGCGTTGATCCTCGCAATCTGCTGTGTCTGCGCGTTCGCGGTTACTCGAATTGCCGGACGACTAAAATGTCCGCGACCTCGGGTACCCTCTGGAATACAAAGTGGCGCGGTTGATCAGCGCAATCGCTCGTAAAACTCCCCGCGACGAAAGCGGTGGATAGGGGCTTCACGATTTAGTCGGCGGCATCATGCGATCTCGCAGATTTTGTGCCGCTTGGGCGACGACATACCTTCGCAGGGAATCACGGACGATATCGCTCAACGACCGTCGCTTGCGGCGGGAAAGTTTCTCCAACTCACGCCGGAGCTCCTTGGGAATGCGAACGGTAAAGCTGCGCATGCGCGATATTGTATGATAATGAGCGTGGCCGAGCACATCGCCGGATTGGGCGATATGATTACCCCCATGAAGATCTACACCAAAACCGGCGACGACGGCACCACCGGCCTCATCGGCGGCCAACGCGTCGGGAAGGACGACCCGCAGATCGATTGCTTCGGATCGGTGGACGAACTCAACGCCGCCATCGGCTGGGCCGCCGTGGGGACGGGGGGTGAATTGCTTAAGTCCCTGCGCCTGGTGCAGAACGAACTGTTCATCATCGGCTCGCATCTGGCCAGTCCGGATGGGAAGCCCCCGTCCTGGATTCCCGTTTTCGAGGATTCGGCCGTGGATCGGCTGGAGATGGAGATCGATTCCGCCACCGAGCGATTGCCGCCGCTGCGCGATTTTATCGTTCCCGGCGGGTGCGAAACCAGCGCCCGATTGCACCTGACCCGCACCATCTGCCGCCGCGTCGAGCGCGTCCTGGTCGCCTTTTCCCACGACCGCCCCGTCGCTCCGATCATGCTGACCTACCTGAACCGCCTCAGCGACTGGCTCTTCCTCCAGGCCCGACTGGCCAATCAGCAGGCCGGTTTGCAGGATGTCCCCTGGATCAAAAGCTAAGGCCGTTTTTCGGCTCTCAACGGGAGATTCCATTTCATGCGATACCAGTGGCGTCTATGGCAACTGTCTTGGATTGCATGCCTCGTCATGACCTGCCTCGCTTCTATTTCCCGGGCGGATGCGCCGAATTCAAGTGATTTTCGTTTCGGTTGGCTCAACCAGCTCGATTCGCGAACGATGTATGCAGCCGATTTTTTCCCCGAGCCGTTATTGGCCGAGGAGGGGGATTCGGATCAGGAGCTGCGGACCACCTGGTTGCATGCCGAAGGCTCCGGTGCATCGCAGGATTTATTGTCGGCCGAGGTGGAAGACAATATCGGGCTGACGACCTTCGAGATCGACGGGGGCTGGGAGCGCGATACGTTCTATGACGCCGACGATGACGATTCAACGGATCCGGACACGGTGCAGGGCATGGACAGCGTCGAACTGACGGTGCGGCATCCATTCCTCCAGTGGATTTCCGCCGATGGGACCATCGACGATACGGTCGTGGCCGGTTTTTCGCTGTCGATCCCGGTGAACACGGCCGTCAGCGAAGATTTCGAAATCGAACCGCAAGCCTGGAACATGCTGCGGTTGGGAGACCACTGGACGGTGCAGACCCGCGTCGCCTATTCGAATCTGGTTGGCGGAGGCGATGAGGGGAACCAGGACACCCTCGAATACGCGGCAACGCTCGGTTACCGCGTGGATTTGGGCAACGCCATCGTGCGCCAGCTAACGCCCCTGGCGGAGTTGGACGGCGAGGACCCACTCAACCACTCCGCCGCGGGGGACGATCAACTGCAGGGCGTCGTCGGAGCCGAATTAGGATTCCGCGGATCGGAGGACATTCAGCCGAGTCTTTCCGTCGGCTATACCTTCCCCATCGACGCCGGGGCGCGCCGCGAATTTCAGTGGGGAATCGTCACCAGCCTGATGATTGATTTCTAGAGCTCATCGCTGCACGGGCGGCAGCACCATGCTCTTCACCCGCACAATATTCGGCCGCGCTTTGAGCCGGTCGAGAAGACTGGCCGTCGGCGGGCTGTCGGTCTTGATCACCATCAGCGCCGTCGCTTTGCCATCCGGCGCAAAATCGCGGCTGATCACCATGTCGGCGATGTTCACCTGCGCGTCTCCAAAACTGCTGCCCACCAGCCCGATCACCCCCGGCTGATCGTGGTTGACGATCAGCACCATGTTCCCTTCGGGGATCATGTCCATGCTGTAATTGTCGATCCGCAACACGCGCGGCAACCCGTCGGCATACACCGTCCCCAGAACCCGATGCGTCTGACCATCCGGCCCCTCGACGCGAACGCCGACGATATCCCCCACCAGGCCCGCCGGCGGATTCGCTTCGTGAATCCCCACCAGTTCGATCCCGCGGCTGCGCGCCACGTGCTCGACGTTGATCAGATTCACCTCCGTATCCAGATGCGGCCGCAGCAATTCCACGGCCGCCAGGCGCTGAAGCGTGTTGATGATCTTGGGCGCGCGGGTTCCGCTGGCGCGGAGGGTGATCGTCTTGTATCCGCTGTCGCTCAAAGCGGCCAAAAGCGCCCCAATCCGCCGGGCCAATTCCGCGAACGGCTTTTCGTCGGCGGGCAAATCGAGCTTGAGCCCCCCCGCGTTGACGGCGCCGCGGATTTCGCCGGTGTTCAAATAGGCGACAATCGCCTTGCAGGCGTCGACCGAAACCGCCGTCTGCGCTTCGTCCGTACTGGCCCCCAGATGCGGCGTCAGCACCACGTTCTCCAAACCCATCAGCGGATGATCCTTCGGCGGCGGCTCGGTCGCATAAACGTCGATCGCGGCCCCGGCGATTTTCTTTTCCTTCAGCGCGTCGGCCAGGGCGATTTCATCCAACACTTCGCCGCGCGCGTCGTTAACGACCAGCAGGTTGGGCCGGCACTTATTGAACAAGCGCTCGCGGTTGAGCAGGTGCTTGGTTCCCTCCCCGCCGGGAACGTGGAACGTGATCACATCGATCTGACCCAGAAATTCGTCGAAATCGCGCACCAATTTCACCCGGCCGTCCAGCGCAACCGGCGCCGTGAAATAAGGATCGAAGGCGATCACACTCATATCCATCGCCAGCGCTCGCGCCGCGACGGTTCGGCCGATGCGCCCGAGCCCCACCACGCCCAGCGTCTTGCCGGCCAGTTGCGTCCCCTGATAAACGCTGCGTTTCTTCCATTCCAATTGCCCGCTTTTGAGGGAGGCATGCGCTTGCGGAATTTTCCGGGCCAGGGACAAGAGCAGCGCCAGAGCGTGCTCCGCCGTCGAAAGCGTGCTGGCCTCGGCGGTATTGAGGACCAGGATTCCCTTGGCGGTGGCGGCGTTGAGATCGATGTTGTCCACCCCCACGCCGGCGCGGGCGATCGCCTTGAGTTTCCCCGGCTGGGCGAGCACCTTGGCCGTCACCTTGGCGCCGGAGCGCACGATCAGCGCGTCGTACTGCCCCACGATCGCCGCCAGCTCCTCTTCCTTCAAACCGACCTTCGCGTCAAAATCGGCCTTTTGCTGTTTCAGAAATTCGAGTCCTTCTTCGGCGAGTTTGTCAGCAACCAGAATCCGCATTCGTTATCCTTGTTAAAGATGAAAGGGCCAGATCGTAAGGAGCGGGCGGGATCACTTCAAGCGGCGTGGCCCCGCCCCGCCGCTATCATCGTTCTGGCGGCCTGGGGAACCGGTCTTGCCGCCGTGATATGGGGAAAAACCGGCGATATCGCCGGCGATTTCGGACACGAACTCTATATCGCCTGGCAAATAAACGCCGGCCGAATCCTCTTTAAAGACCTCTCCTACCCCTACGGACCGCTCCCGGCTTGCATCAACGCAATGTGGATGCGCCTGTTCGGCCTGCAGCTGAATTCCGTTCTATTCGGAAACGCACTCATCCTCCTCCTGGCCACCCTCCTGCTCCACAAACTCTGCCTCCGCTGCTCCGGCCCCTTGGCGGCTTTTCTAGCCACGGCTTTTTTCCTCCCCGTCTTCGCTCTGAGTTGCCCGACTCGCATAACCACATTCAATTTCCTCACCCCCTACGCCCCCGGAATCGTGCACGGGTTTGTTCTGTGCCTGGGCATGATCGAATGCCTGATGCGATTTCACCAGAGCGCCGCCAGACGTTGGCTGATCCTCGCCGGCGCGCTAACGGGTTTAGCGCTTCTGTGCAAACCGGAAATGTTCCTCGGCTGCGCCGTGACATTTGCAGCCGGGATCGCCGGCTCGTTTTGGTTGCGAAAACCGGCGAACTGGAAGAAGGAGGTCGCGATCGCCGTCGCGGCCGTCGCCGCCCCTCCGCTGGCAGCGTTTGCCCTGCTGAGCCTCGCCGCCGGCCCCGGCGCGGCGCTGGCCGCTGTCTTCAACGGCTGGCAATTCGCGGGCAAACACTACGTGCTCGATACGCCGTTCTACCGCGAATCTTTCGGTACCGATGATCTGGCGCTGAGCCTCCGCCTGATCTTCAAGACCGCCGCCGTCGACGCTGGTTTGATCGCGGCCCTGGCGGCTCTGGCGTTTGGATTCGGGAAAGTCCGCCCTGGCTGGATCGGCCTCGCGGCCGGTCTGCTCGCGGGGGGAATTCTGTTCTGCGTGATCCCGTCGGACTTAAATGCCTATTGGATCGACGCCGATCGCGGGCTGGTGATTTGGGCCGTCGGCGCCGCCGCGGTCGCCATTTGGCGCCTGGCCAATCGCCGCGGCGACGCCACGCGTACGCTCGCCCAGGCCTGTTTGCTTGTTCTAGCCCTCACCCTCCTGACCAAGATGTTTTTCAATGTCCGGACCTATCAATACGGCTTCGTCCTGGCGGCCCCTTGCATGATCTCGCTGATTCTTGCCCTGGTTCAGTGGCTGCCGGAGCGGATCGATCGCGCCGGCGGATGCGGGCGGATTCTTCGCTGGGGAAGCGTCGGCCTGCTGGCGGCGCTAGCCTTTAATCGGTTGGCGACGACTAATCGTCTTTTGACGGAGCGGACTCTCACCGTTCCCCTGGAATTCGGCGGAACTCTGATCACCCGCCCGCAGAACCAGCCGATACTTCAAGCAATGGCGGCAATCCACGCATTGCCAACCGGTCTTAACCTGGACGTCCTTCCCGACGGATCCGGAATCAATTACGCCCTCGGCCGAGTGAATCCCACCCCGTTCGATCTGGCTGATCCACTGACCCTGCGCCTGGATGGCGGCGAGGATCGCGTCCTGGACGCGCTGCGGCATTCTCCGCCGGACATGGTTCTGCTGATTCACACGGATAAATCGTTCGTCGGCAAGCGATGGTTCGGGCAGGACTACGCGCTGAAGATTGATGCGTGGGTGGAATCGAATTATCACCTGGCTGAGGAGTTCGGCGATCCCGGCCAGGAAAAATCGACGCAGCTTTGGTTGCGGAATTAGGTCCATGAGTCAGGTCATCGCAAAACCGATGGGCCGCCACGGCCCGACAATGCCCTGGGGCCTGCTGGTTCTGGTGTTCGGGGGCGCCGCCGTCGTGGCGGCGTTGCACGGACCGACCAACGTATCCGCATGGATGGCGCCGTCGCCGGTTCCCTGGCGGACGGATTTCGAGTCGGCCCGCCAGGAGGCGCAATCGAAAGATAAGCCGCTGCTGGTCGATTTTTCCACGACGTGGTGCAGGCCCTGCCAAATCATGGCGCAGACCACCTGGGCCGACCCCGCCGCCGCCAGGGCGCTTGACGATTATGTCCCTGTCGCCGCCGACCTCGACGACCAGCCCGACATCGCCATGAAATACGGCATCGTCGTCGTCCCGACGCTGCTGGTAGTCGATCCAACCACCGGTCAGGTGATCAAACGGGCCGAAGGGGTCCTGGATACTCAAAGTCTCGTTGAATGGCTTGCGTCGAAGCCTTAGGCTTTTTTGATCTCACGGCGGGCGTCGGGCGCGGGGCGAACTTCCAATTGCGGCAACTTTTTCATCAGTTCCGGCTTCCCCATCCGCTGGGCGCAGAACGCTGCGATCGCCACCAGCCCGCTCCCATACCATCGCAAAAGAGCCGGATTAGCCCGAATGGCCGGCGGGACCTGCGTCCAGATCAACCCCTGCTCGAAAATCGAATCTTCATGCTTCTGGCAAAGGCAGGTGAGCTTCTCTTCATCCCCCGCGGCGGCGCTGGCGGCGGCGGCAAATAATTTAATGCGGAGGGATTCGGGTGTGACCGGCGCTTCCGGCGGCCGAGCGGTTATCTGCCGAACGACCGGCATGACCGGCCGAACTCCCCGCGGGACGGGGAGACGCTCGCCGCGACGGCCTAAAAAATCGAGAAGGCCCATGGAATTCCGTTTCGCATTCTTTTCCTCCTTAACTTCATTCCGTTCAAATGCCGGGACTCACCTATCCGGCGACATCCAAAGATTGTTCGCACCGTTGCCGGCGCGTCAACCCGGGATGAACCCAAATTCAGGGTTTTTTTTACGTCCGATTAAACAGCGGCAAGAATTGCCTTCGCGCCCAGGTGCAGGTAGTCCAGCACGTCCTGCGGCTCGCGCCCGCTCTTGGGGAGCTGTCTTACATAAAGCGCCTTCAGCGTCACTTTCGCCCCGCTGGAAGCGATCTGCTCGGCGAGTTCCCCTTCGAGTCCGCCGCCGTAGTTGTCTTCCACGCAAATAATCCGCCCGCCGCTCTTTTGCGCAATATCCAGAATCCCCGTGTCCTTCAGCGGCAGCCCATACGCGTCGATGACCGCGGCCTTCTTCCCGCTCTTGGCCAGCTCGTCGGCAACCTTCAGCACCTCATGCACCATGTATCCAGCCGCCACCAGCACCAAATCCTTGCCTTCGCGAAGAACTTTGTAACCGCCGACTTCGAACGAATCCTCCGGCTTGTACAGCGCCTTGGTATCGGCGCGCAGAGCGCGCTGATAGCACGTCCCGTCCAGATTGGCCATGAGTTCCGTGATCTTGTAGCAACTCGGCCCGTCGGCAGGGAAGAAATAGCGCACCGCCGGCTGGCCGTTAGGGGCCGTCACATGACAAAAACTGCGGAAAAACGCCACGTCCGGCAGCGACATCTGGCTCGGCCCGTCCGCCGCCAGCGTCACGCCCGCGTGCGTGCCGGTGATCTTCAGATTCGCCCCGCTGATGATCGCCATTTCCACCTGGTCGTACGCGCGGATCACGAATTTCGCGAACGTCGAGCAGAAGGGAATCTTCCCCGCCGCCGACGCCCCGGCCGCCACCGAAATCATGTTCTGCTCCGCGATCTTGCACTCCAAATATTGCGCCGGGAATTTCTTGGCGAACCATTCGGCGTGCGTGGAATTTTTCACGTCCGCGTCCAGACCAATCACCCGCTTGTCCGCCTCGCCCAGCGCCACCAGCGCCGCCCCATACGCCTTGCGCGGCGCGATCGGCTTGCCCGCGGCCAAATCCTTGTCCAAGCCCACCGCGGCCAAGGCGTCCGCGTACGACTTAATCTTGATCGCCTTCTTCTCGCGCGGCGGCACCTTGTACGTGATCGGGCTGATCGTCAGTTCCCCGTTCAACTTGTAATCCGCCACGCCCAAATCCTTGGCCGTTTGATCCAGCTCCCCAAGGATCAGGGGAAGTTGATCCTTCTTGACCGGCGTGCCGTGCTTGCCCATCCCCTGCTCGTGAGGAGCCCCCCAACCCTTGATGGTTCGGGCGACAATCGCCAGCGGGCGCTGCCCGTTTTGAACCACTTTCAATTCGTTGAGCGCATCCTGAATCGCCTGCGGATGGTGCCCGTTGATCACGCGGACAATAAATCCAAACGCATGCAGTTTGTCGGCCAACCCCTGATAGCTCTGCTGCGGCGAAACGTAATCGCTCTGCGCCAGATCGTTGCAGTTAAAAATCGCGACCACGTTGGTCAGCGCATGATCCACCACGAAATCCGCCGCCTCCCAATTCTGCCCCTCGCGGCTTTCGCCGTCGCCGATGATGCAATAAAAGTTCCGGTCGATCTTGTCCATCCGCGCCGCCGAGGCCAGCCCCGCCGCGACCGACAATCCCTGACCCAGCGATCCCGTAGCCGCGTCGAAGAAAGGAACCCCCATCTGGGGATTGGGATGCCCGTCGATCGGACTATCGATCGCGCGCAGCGACATCGCGTCGGCGGTCGTCATCGGCCGGGCCGCTTCGCGACCCTTGCCCAGCGGAATAATCATCGAGCCCAGGTCCGCCAGTGCGGCGTAAACGATCGGCACCGCATGCCCCTCCGACAGCACCAGCCGATCCGACGCCCCATTCCACGGGTCCTTCGGATCCCAGCGCATCTGGTGGTACATCAGCACCGTCACCAGATGTGCCAGCGATAGCGCCGTCGATGGATGCCCGCTGCCGGCGGCGGTGGTCATCTCAACACTCAATTTTCCGATTTCGATGGCCTTGTAGTTGACCGCGGACTCAAAACTCATGGTGGTTCTCCAACTTCTTCCCGAGTGAAAAGCTCATCGGGTTGCGAGCGACGAGGATACATTCCTCTCAAAATTTAGGCAATTGGCCGTCCGGCCCGCGACCGGGATACTACAATCAAGCCCCTATGCCCCGCCCCTGGCAAACACCGCGCTTGCAGCGACTCATCATGCAATCGGTGCTGGTTCTGGTGCTCGCGGCCGCCATAGGCCTCGCCGAAGTCACCGATATCAACCTGCGCCAATCCCAAATCATCACCCTCGGGACCCCGATCACCGATGGCCCGGTCACGTTTTCCCTCCCGGCACACTGGAAAATCGGCTCCGCCGCCGAGTTCGGCGCCACCGCCCATCGCGCCATCGATCCCAGCGACGATTCGGGCCGGACAATCACCGTCATCGTCCAGCAGGTCGATCATTTGATGCCGCCCCTGATTTATTTGCAGCGAACCGACCTGCTGCCGCGAACCGCCGGCGACGTGATCGTCACCCCGATCACACTCAAAGGGTTTCCGACTCAAACAGCCCGCTGGGTCACCGTCGGCGACGATGGCCAATCCAAATCCGAAATCTGCTGCTGCGTCATGCTCCCGTCGCGCCAGGCCCTGACCATCCGCCTGGAGCGCAACGAAACCTTTCAATCGATCGATCAAATTCTGATCCAGCAAATCCTGAACGCCGTGACAATTTCCGGCCCCGGCGTAACCCACGGCGAGTCCGTCCCGCTAACCGGCGGCGCGCGAATCAATCCGCCGGCGGATTTCGCCATCTATCCGGAAGTCGATCCGCTGCAAACCGATCGCTGCCTCGTGCGGCAAACCACCTCGGGGGGCTGGGTCTCCGCCAATTGCGTGCCGATGCTGATGGGAAACCTCCCCGCTTCCTCCCTGCGCGGGGCGCTGATGGCCCTCGATCCAATGGACGGACGCGATCCAGTCCCCACCGCCGCCTGGCTCTCCGCCGAGGTCGATCAACTCGACGCCAATCATTGGAAAATTGACCCACACGACGACCCCGACGGCTGGCTGCATCGCCGCGCCTATGTCGCCGCCGGCGCCGGCGGGCAAGGCGTGCTCATCCTCCTCACCGCCCAAACCCCCGCGACCGAGGCCGATCTGGACCAGGCCTACGCCGACCTGCAAAACAACATTCACCCCGCCGGCTCCGGCAGCAGCGCCGATTCTCTCCTCGCCGATGGCGCGACCGCGATATCCGCCGCCGCGGCGATCACCCTCCCCGCCCCGTCTGGACAACACTGGTGGCTCTGGTCGCGCCAGGGAATCGTCGAAGGTTCCACCCGCTCCTATCTCGACCCCACCGGCCAGCTTCTCGTGCGCGAAACCCTTCGCCGCGATTGGGAAGGCCTTGTCCTCCGCATCGACCAGCGCTGGGGCCTGGGCCAATCTCCCAGCGGTATCTGGGGCCAGACCAGCCGATACGATTCTCCGGACCAGCCGACGTTCGTCACCGAAACCCGCCTCACCGATCGGATCATGACGACCATCCATCTGAACGGTCAGGACACACCCGTCGTGGTTCCCCTCACGCCCGCCATGGTCAGCGGCGCGC
>Ga0181531_10001946_pt1 | contig 12960 bp, 11 predicted proteins | sample PEATcosm2014_Bin_38_FD_119743 | JGI IMG/M metagenome (GOLD analysis project Ga0181531, IMG submission 119743) | Peatland microbial communities from MTU Mesocosm Facility, Houghton, MI, USA - PEATcosm2014_Bin11_10_metaG | ecosystem: Environmental > Terrestrial > Soil > Wetlands > Peat | place... | reverse complement strand
TGATCTCTTGGCCATCCTGCGAGGCGATAGGCAGCGGCGTTCCGAACTTCCATCCCTGCGGCAACTTGAGAAGGGCTTCGAATTGAATCTCATTTGTGCCCCAGCCTTTCGGATAGAGGACCAGCGTGTTCCAGCTGACTACTGTGAGCTTCGCTGTGGCGGATTCGCCGCCGGTATAGATTCCGCCCGCGCCGGTGGGTGCGGCGTAATCAAAGGCGGCCTCAATACTGGAAACTCCTGACGGAACCTGGACATGGAAAGTCCACCCGTCGAGCAGATCGCGACGCCATTTCAATTCGTGCCCCTGCGCAGTGAAATGAAGGCCAGTCAATTCTTGAATTGGCCCCGTGGGGCCATGTTCGCCCGGAATCCACTTCGGGTAGTAAAGGATGAGATCCCCCGCCGTCGCTGGAATGCTGAGCTTCGAATGAAACATCTTGCGCGGCGCTTCACTCGCATCCACCGCGACCGAAATTGTCGGCGCCTTCTGCGCGAAAGCCGAGCCTGCCACGATGCTAAGAGCGACGAACGACAGGGCAATTCGCAATCGAATTTGCATAACTCTCCTTAAAACCGGTGCACGATTTCTTGTGAAGAATTTCTGACTATAGCAGTCGGGTCCCTTCCCCGTCACGCAAGAGAATTGTCCCCTATACTCGGTCTGGGCACTCCGTATGAAACTTACTCTTTCGCTTGTGACCGTCCTGATCATCTCTGCGACCTCCCATGCGCAGAGTCCGGCGTCTCCTTTATTGAAGTCGAGTGACTTGCAAGCCGACGCTCTCATTCTTCGTACTGCATACGAAAGCCTCCATCCAGGCCTGTATCGCTACAACACAAAGGCCGAGATCGATGCAAACTTTGCGACTCTGAACCGGCAGTTTGACCATGACCAAAGCCTGCAAGACGCTTTTCTCGCGCTCTCAACATTCGCCGCCAAGATCCGCTGTGGTCACACGCAAGCGAACCCCTTCAACCAGTCGCAGGCCGTGGTCGAAGCGCTTTTCAAGAGCCCCACCAGACTACCTTTCTACTTCGAATGGCTTCAGCAGCGCATGATTGTCACCCAAGATTTCACACCGGATCACATCCTCCCGCCGGGCACAGAAGTCACTCGCCTCAACGGCGTCCCAGCCTCGACGATCTTGACCCAACTTCTGTCTATCGCGCGGGCCGACGGATCGAACGATAGCAAGCGAATTGCTCAGCTCGCGGTGAATGGCGATAGCATCTACGAGACATTCGACATTTACTTTCCCATGTTTTTTCTACAGAAGAGTGATTCCGCCGTGCTTTTTGCCAGGAAGCCGAACAGCAAGAAAGACGAAGAACTGAGGGTAAAGTTTCTGACCTTCGAGCAACGCATCGCGCCCATCAAACAGCGGGAAGCGCACCGCAACGGAGGTGACGAGGCATTATTTGAATGGAAAGACCTGCCCGAAGGCGCGGCATATCTGCGGATGCCGACGTGGGCGCTTTATAACAGCAAATGGGACTGGAAGAAATGGCTCAACGATCACCTGGACGGCGCGGCGGCGCGCAAGGCTCCTGCACTCATCCTCGACCTGCGCGGCAACGAAGGCGGCGACGATGTGGGCAACGAAATTCTTCCTCACTTGATTGACGCTCCCGTGACGCTTTCGCCAATGCGCCGCCTCGTCCGGTATCGCAAGGTTCCCGACGACCTGCTGCCCTATCTAGACACGTGGGACAAGAGTTTTCGTGAGTGGGGAGCGTCGGCGGTCGATATGTCCGAACCGTGGCCGACCGCCCCGGCGGGTGTGCGGTATTTCAAACTCGTACGCTACGACGACGATGCAAACGGGGATGTCATCCAACCGGCAGCGAGACGCTTCCGAGGAAAAGTCTTCGTGTTGATCGACGCCAACAACAGCTCGGCCACATTTAATTTCGCGCAAGCGATCCAGAGCCATCACTTGGGCACACTGGTGGGGCAGACGACGGGCGGGAGCCAGCGCGGAATTAATGGCGGAGCATTCTTTTTTCTGCGACTGCCTCATTCAGGGTTGGAAATGGACCTCCCGCTCATCGGCACATTTCCGCCTGCGCCCGCTCCCGACACCGGAATTGCACCCGACATCATGGTCGAGCCTACGATTCTAGACATTGCACATGGACGCGACGCCGTCATGGAAAAAGTGATGACCGCGATGCAGAGATAACAATTTGCTTTGTGAGCTTTGTGAAAGGCTCGGACAAAGCCGCGGGTTGATGCTCCCGCCGCTGCATGTTACGGTAGTAAGTTCGTTATCCCAGCAGCCCAACCACTGCTTCTTCTGAGGGTTCTTTGTCTGTAGTGGAAGCCACAACGGCCACGATTCGCAAAACTGCGCTGAACGCCGTCCATCGCCAGCTTGGCGCGAAGATGGTCGAGTTCAACGGCTGGGACATGCCAGTGGAATATCCGCGCTTCGGCGGCATCATGGCTGAGCACAATGCGGTGCGCACCGGGGTGGGGATTTTCGACGTCAGTCACATGGGCGACATTCTGCTTTCAGGCCCGGAAGCGCTCTCCGCCGTGCAGCATATTTCCATGAACGATGCCTCGAAGCTGTCGATTGGACAGGCGCAATACTCGGCGCTTCTTTATCCTCAAGGCACGTTCGTCGATGACGTGATCGTGCATCGTCTCGCGGACGAACAATATCTTCTCGTGATCAATGCCGGAACGCGCGAGAAAGACTTCAGTTGGGTTCATAGCAACACGCGCCAGTTCAATTGCGCGGCCGAACATCTTTCCGACGAGTTCACGCAGATTGCGATTCAAGGCCCGAAGGGAGTCGACCTGTTGCAGAAACTCACCGATGCCGATCTTTCGAAAGTAAAGTTTTATTGGATCACGCGCGGCACGGTCTGCGGCCTCAAGAATATTTTGATCGCGCGCACGGGATATACCGCCGAGGATGGCTTCGAAATTTACGTTCCGTCGGATGAAGCAACCAGTGAACGTGTCTGGAATGAAGTGCTCGCGGCTGGAAAAGACTTAGGCGCAATCCCTTGCGGGCTGGGTGCGCGCAACACACTTCGCCTCGAAGGCAAGCTGCCGCTCTATGGACACGAGATATCCGACACCATTAATGTGTGGGAGGCAGGGCTCGAACGTTTCTGCAAAATGGATAAACCGGAATTCATCGGCCAAGCGGCCCTGCAATCAGCCCAGGCAGCGGGATTGAAACAGACATTGGTTGGACTGCAGATGGTCGATCGCGGCATCGCCCGCGACGGCTATAAAATCCTAGATTCGCAGAATAAAGAAATTGGTTACGTGACGAGTGGATCCTATGCGCCATTTCTCAAGAAAAATATCGCGCTGGCGTACGTTCCGCCCAGCTTCGCCGAGGTCGGGTCGTTCGTCAATGTCGAGATACGTGGTCAAGGAGTCAAAGCGCAAGTCGTGCCCACGCCGTTTTATAAGCGTCCTAAGAAAAATTAAGCGAGGAGCCAGCAGGAATGCCGTCTTATCCCAGCGATTTTAAGTACACCAAAGAGCACGAGTGGATTAAGCCCGAAGGCAGCAACGCCACCATCGGCATCACCAGCTACGCGCAGGAGTCACTCGGCGACATCGTTTTCGTCGATGCCCCCAAAGTCGGCTCAGAGATCACGGCTGGCGCTACCTTCGGGTCTGTCGAGTCGGTGAAAGCCGTCTCCGATTTATTTGCACCGGCCTCGGGCACGGTCACCGAGGTCAACGCCGAACTGGCCACCGCGCCGGAAAAAATCAATCAGGACGCGCACGCCGCATGGCTGGTCAAGATCAAGCTGAAGAATCCCGCGGAACTGGATTCGCTGCTGTCGGCGGCGGACTATGAGAAGTTTGTAGCTGAAGAGGGCGGACACTAGGAACAGTCCGAGAAGTAGTAATCGGAGCCTGAAATGATGCACTGGATCGTTGGCGCTCTGATAGTCTGTTTGGTCGTAATTCGTGTGGCGCTTGCGATCCGATTCAGAGGCGATGATCGCGGGTGCCGACTGACTATTTCCACCCTGCAGCTACTGTTGGCAATCGCCGCCATCGCAGCCTGCGAGTGGATTCCAAAGGCGACGGTTGCGGCATTGTCGTTTGCACTGGCGGGCATAATCGCGCTTTCCTTTCTTCCAGCGAAAACCACCAAAGCGTAGGCACTGTTTTCGCACCACCGCGCACGGATAACTGATAAATTTAAGGGTTGAGAAAGGCCAGTTGCACCGATCTAATCGAAGGCTCATCTAAGGGAATTCATGCGTTATTTGCCAAAATCTCCTGCTGACCGCAAGGCCATGCTCGACTCCATCGGAGTGCCTTCGGTAGACAATCTGTTTGCGCCGATCCCCGCCGAGTATCGTCTGGAGCGAGATCTGAAAATTCCACGCCAGATGGCCGAGTCCGAGATCATGGACTACTTCCGCGAGCGCTCGAAAGAAAACGGCGAAACTCGTGCGTCGTTTCTGGGAGCCGGTGCGTATTATCACTATCGCCCGGTCATCATCGATTCTCTGATCTCTCGTGGCGAGTTCCTCACGGCCTACACCCCTTACCAGGCAGAGATTTCGCAAGGCACGCTGCAATCGATTTTCGAATTTCAGACCATGATTTGCGAGTTGACCGGCATGGAAGTCGCCAACGCTTCCATGTACGACGGCTCAACCGGCGCGGCCGAGGGCGTCATGATGGCCGCCCGCATCACGGGCCGCGATTCGGTGCTGGTAGCACGCAACATCCATCCTGAATATCGCGAAGTGCTCGCTACGTACGCCTTCCATCAGGGAATGCCATTGTCGACCATCCCTTACGCCAGCACGGGACGCGTCGATCTCGCTGAGTTGGAGAAGTCCATCTCCGATCAGACTGCATGCGTTCTAATCCAATCACCGAATTTCTTTGGCACGATTGAAGATGTCGCGGCCATCGCCGAAATCGCGCACAAGCGTGGCGCACTGCTGGTTGTTTCAATCGCTGAAGCGGTTTCGCTGGGAATCGTCGAACCACCGCGGCAGGCGGACATCGTCGCGATGGAAGCACAGTCGTTCGGTGTTCCGGTGGGCTACGGCGGCCCCTACTGCGGAGTGCTCGCCACCCACGACAAGTTCGTCCGGCAAATGCCAGGTCGCTTGGTGGGCCAGACCGCCGACAAAAATGGCAATCGCGGATTCGTACTCACGCTCGCGACGCGCGAACAACATATTCGCCGCGAAAAAGCGACCTCCAATATTTGTACGAATCAAGCCCTTGTTGCCTTGATGGTGAATATTTTCATGAACGTCTACGGCAAAGTTGGTTTGCGCGAGTTGGCGAAACACAATTTGGCCAAGACTGCCTATGCCGTGCAGCAGTTCAGCAAGAGCGCGAAAGTCTTATTCCCCGGTCAAGCGCGCTTCAACGAATTCGTCATTCAGACCAAAGAAGATCCCGACCACTGGAGTGCAAGATTCCTCGAACATGGCATCGTGCCGGGCCTATCTCTGAAAAAATTCTTCCCCGAACTCGGCAATGCGTCCTTGTGGTGCTGCACCGAAACGATGACCCGTGCGTCGATCGACCAGGCGGCCGCACTGTTGAGTAGCGGCAACTCCCATCCATTAGAAATTGATGCTGAAGTGCAGGAGGTGGTCCGATGACCCAACTTTCGCGCAAAGCCACAACCAACGTCTCGCAAAATGAATCGTTGATATTTGAGAAGTCGTCCCCGGGCAAGGGCGCATGGCGTTTGCCCCCGCTTGATGTTCCGGAGGTGGATGTTGCGAAACTACTAGGCGAAGCGGAACGAAAAGAGTCCGGCGCTCTGCCTGAAGTCAGCGAGATTGAAATTATTCGCCATTTCACGCGGCTCTCTACTTGGAATTACGCCATCGATCTGGGCATGTACCCGCTCGGCTCTTGCACCATGAAATACAATCCGCGGGTGAACGAAGCCGTGGTCCGCATGGAAGGCCTCGCGAACGCGCATCCCCTCCAGCCGGACGCCATCTCGCAAGGCGCAATGCAGATCATTCAGACCCTCAGCGAATGCCTCATCGAAATCACCGGCATGGACGCGATCACCCTTCAGCCCGCAGCGGGCGCGCAAGGCGAGTTAACTGGATTGCTGATGGTCCGCGCCTATCACGAGTCCAAAGGCGCGGCGCGCAAGAAGATTCTGATTCCAGATTCAGCGCATGGCACGAATCCCGCCACCGCCGCAATGGTGGGCTATGGCGTGGAGAACTTGAAATCCAATTCCAGTGGCATGGTCGAAGTTTCCGCTCTGGCGGCACAGATGAACGAAGATGTCGCTGCGCTGATGCTCACGAATCCCAACACGCTAGGTGTTTTCGAACAAGAGATCCACAAGATCGCCGACATCATGCACGCCAAAGGCGGCTTGCTCTACATGGACGGCGCCAACATGAACGCGCTCGTCGGCAAAGCGCGCCCTGGCGATTTCGGCGTCGACGTCATGCACTTAAATCTGCATAAAACGTTTTCGACCCCGCACGGAGGCGGCGGCCCGGGATCGGGGCCGGTCGCGATCAAGAAGATTCTTGAACCCTTCCTGCCGACGCCGGTACTCGTGACCAAGTCCGACGGCACTTTCGGGTTCAACTATGACCGTCCGCAGAGCATCGGACGAGTGCGTGCTTTCTACGGAAACTTTGGTATGTTCGTGCGCGCGCTAGCCTATATCCTGGCCAATGGGCCCGACGGGCTGCGCCAGACCACGGAAGACGCCGTGCTCAACGCCAACTACATCCGCAAGCATCTCCAGGGCATTTACGATCTGCCTTACTCGACGCCGAGCATGCACGAAGTCGTGTTCAGCGACAAATTGCAGGCGAAGAAGGGCGTCAGGACGATGGACATCGCCAAGCGCCTCATCGACTATGGATTCCATCCCTACACCACTGCGTTTCCACTGATCGTCGCCGGCGCTCTTATGATTGAGCCGACCGAGAGCGAACCGAAAGAAGAGCTCGATCTCTTCATCGAGGCGATGAAATCCATCGCCGAAGAAGTGGAACGCGATCCCCAACTTGTGCTCGACGCGCCTCACACCACGCGCGTTTCGCGCCTGGATGAAACCGCCGCAGCGCGCAAACCGATCCTGCGCTGGAAGCCTTCGTAATCACAGCCACCGAAATGCTCCGCAAACTTCTGCTCGTCGCGGCTGCCTTCTTCATAATCGCATCCTGCAACGCGCAGACCGCTAAGACTTCCTGCGCAGCGGAACGTTACAGCTTAATTCCGCTCCCCTTGAACCCTACGCACATCAGCGACACCGGCTTCGTCTCGGGCACCACGCCGGATCACGCAGCCGCACTCTGGACAGAAAAGGCCGGGTTGATCAAGGCTCCGATTCCCTCAGGATACGCTCGCGCAGAAGGAATCAGTGTTGACGCGCACGGCCTATTGATCGGTGCCGCCATGACGCCTGACTCCAGCCAGCGCCAAGCCTTCACTTTCTATCAGGGCAAACTCGATCTGCTGGAAGGGAAGCCGTCCAGGCCATCCGCAGTGAACGATAGTGGAATGGTTGTAGGCGAAGCGGTCTTACCTGAAAACGAAACGAAGAGCGGTCCGGTTCTGTGGCGAAGTGGAAGCGCAATCAGTCTCGCCACCTGCTGCGGTGGTACGGCGATTGCGATCGACGATCAAGGAATCGTCGTCGGAGAGGCTTACGATTTACAAGGGAAATACTATCCTTTTCAGTGGACGACCGGTAGCGTCCTCAAGCGCATCGCTGGAACCGTTGACAATAGTTCCGTAGTCGCCCTGAATAACAGAGGCGCAATCCTGATCCAGTCGCCTAAGACGATTTCCCTCTATAAAGCCGGTAAGTTAACGCCCATTCCACTTTCGTCGAAGTATCCCAGCCAACCCAAAGCCGTCAATGACTGCGGCGCAATCGTAGGGGCATTCGGGCCGTTTTCAGACGCATATCGGGCCTTCGTATGGGATCCTGCCGAAGGGTTTCGGGACTTAAACGACCTGGTCAGCGCTCCGGGATGGAAGTTGGAAATGGCGACCAGCGTCAACAACCGTGGAGAGATCGTCGGCTTCGGCGATCGCACGGGCGACGAAGACCAGGGCTTCTTGCTCGTACCTCCCGCCAAATAGACCGTGTCCAAGAGCCTGGCGCGAACTATTGCGCCTGGGCTTTGGAATGCGGCAATGAGACTGGCCGGAGGTCGCCGCCGCAAGACGAAGTCTGCATGCACTTCTTAAATTCCGGTACCACCATCGCTTGTTCGGTGGTTGGGTCGTTCAAGTTAGCCAGCAATTCACTGGTCTGCTTCGCTCCAGCGCTGTCGCCTGTATTTTGATACGCCGCGATCAGCAGCTTTAACGAGCGCGGATCGGTGATGTCTTCTTCGAGCCGCGAGATCGCGTCCTGATAGTGTTCGTGCGAGAAGAGAACTGCGCCCTCGGCCCCGCTATAGGCTAAGTCGATCAGTTTGTCGCCGGAGTTGGCGGCCAGCTTGCTAAGGCGCAGCAGATTGCTCTTCGCGGTCGCGGCATCTTCAGTCTTCAGCGCGAGCTCTACCCGAGCACGCAGAACTTGTGCCTCTTCCTGTTGCAAGGCGATTTTCTGCGCATTGTTGCCTTCACTCAGCGCAGCGTCGGCTTTGTTCAGGAACGCCACAGCTTGTTTCGGATTCTGTTGATATTCGGCCATCTGGCGGTAGGTGTCGGCTTCCACCTGGCTAATCTGCCGCGAGTGAGCGTAGTCGGCGATTTCCTGGAACGCCTTATCCGCACCCGCATAATCACCTTCGCGAACATAGGTCGAGGCGCGCCGCGTTTTCCATAAAACTTGTTGCAACTCCGGAACCTCGAAGCGTGCGAAGCCGATTTCGTACTCACGACGCGCTCGCGCCTGATCACCCATCAAAGAATAAGTATCCGCGATTCCGAACTGCGAAGAATAAAATGTCGGATCGATGGCCAGTGCCGCGCGATAGTGTTGAATCGACTGATCGTAACGTCCCGCTAAGCGCAAGATTTCTGCATAGGAATCAAGCGGGTTCGGATCCCCCGGCATCGAGGCGACATACTGATCCATATATACGAATGCCTTATCGAACTGCCGCAAATCGGCGCAGTTGTATCCCATGTTATTCAGCAGGCCGGGGGAATCCTTGATTCCCGACTGCTCATAGACATCTAGGGCGCGCTCAAACTGGCTTTGGCTCATCAGCCACCAAGTCGTCATCCATACCACCCACTTATCGTGAGGATATTGCCGGATGACTTCATTCATTTCTGGGATGGCGGCGAGCAGCTTGTGATCGGCGGCATCCTGGTACCACTCGATCACGGTTTGTTCAGAGGCAGTCGCATGTTTGCGCGTGGCGAATGCCGCTTTTTGCTCACTGACTTGCTCCGCAGAGTTCAAACTTATTTGTGCCAGAAGTTCGTGCGCCATGGCGAAATCAGGGTCGATCTTGACGGCCTTTCGCAATATGTCGTTCGCCGGTTCTTGCTGCACGCGATCCAAATACAAAGTAAGCGCCTGTTGCACCAACTCGCGAGCCTCGTGGGACTGCGAGGTCATAGGCAAGGTAGCCGAAGTGGAGGGCGCTTGGGCCGAAGCCGTTTGCAAGAACAGTGCGGCGTTGATGCACAGTAATGCCCAGATCCTTTTTTCTATCGTTCGCATCATGTCAGTTTCCCTTGAGTAGATAGCCCGGTTCCATGGGCAATTTGCCATCAACCTTGACCACGTTCACATCTTTGGTGAGGGAGTAGAGATCGACAATTCCAATGGCGCCTCGCTTTGCCGAGACAAACCGCAATACCGCGTCGTCGGAGTCGGCTACGACAATAAATGTGGGGTGGGCGTCGATAAATGCCCGTTCCTGGTCGGAGCTAACATTGAGTAGCCGCTTCAGCACAATCTGCATATCTGGCGTGGAAGGATCGCGCACCACGATCGTGATGGGCTTCGCGTCAGGCCACTTCTTAGTTTGCGCGTTGAGAATCTTGGCCAGGTCGGACGCGCTGACATTGCTGGTCGGGTTGGCCTTATCCGCGATCAGCGCCAACTGTTTGGCCGGCGCAGAGTGGGACAATACGAGCAGCAGCAATGCGAGGGCAGACCAGTTCTTCATGCTGGGTGGATTTTAAGTTGAGGGGCGTCTGCGGCAACAGGTCACGGAAGTAACCGCGCGGGGTGGCGGCAAAGATCGAGCAAGGTATGCAAGTCCTTTGAGATCAGTGGGCGCGGGCACCAGAGTATAGGTCGATCCGCTCATTGGCCTCGCGGAGTCCAAGAAACACTAAAGACTCTCCTCACGCCTGCCGATGAACGTACCCAGAGCGAACTCCCGCGTCGCACGTTGCACAAAGAGAAACGAAATGCCGTCAGTTCCCAAACTCGGGATCGCGCCCGCCTCTATACCTGCATGGGATCGAGCTCTCGCCCTCGACAAGCTCGCTAATGATGCCGAACTCTTGTGCGATCTCATTCAAATTTTTCTAGCCGAATATCCCAAACAAATCGAAACTCTCCGCCGTTCACTGGTAGAGCGAGATCTCGAAGTCGCCACGCGGATCGCCCATACTATCAAGGGAGAGGTCAGTCAATTTTGTGCACCACCCGCAACCGAGGCTTCACGACAGTTAGAAGAGGCCGGTCATGCCGGGGACATGAAGAGAATGTCTATCCTGCTGCCCGCGCTTGAGCTTTATGGGGCCGCTTTGTGCCGAGCGCTGGGTGGTTGGGCCGAAGACAGTCTTGAGCACTAGCCACACGGAATCGTTCTTCCAATCCCCCACTCCAATCTCCATTGGAAAAGTCCTTCTCGCCGACGACGACCCCATCTTTCGGCACCTCGTCAAGACCTGGCTGACCCGCTGGAACTATCGAGTGAGCACGGTAGACAGCGGCCTCGCGGCCTGGGAATTGCTACAACGCGAAGATCCAGCGGAGATGCTCATCCTCGACGGGATGATGCCCGGGCTGAACGGAGCAGATCTATGCCGCAAAGTACGCAATCAGCCGAACTCACGCTATCGTTACATTATCCTGCTCACGGCTAACGACCACCAGCGTGACATTGTCGCCGGACTCGATGCAGGAGCCGACGACTACCTCACGAAGCCCTTTGACGCCATGGAACTGCGCGCCCGCATTCGCGCAGGCCGCCGCATCCTCGATTTGCAGGAAGCGCTCCTGAAGGCCCAGGGCGACCTTCGCTATCAGGCCGAGCACGACGCACTAACCGGACTTCTCAACCGCGGCGCCATCATGAGCGTTCTGCACAAAGAGGTAAAACGCCGCGAGCGCACAGGAGGACAACTCGGCGTATTAATGGCCGACGTCGATCACTTCAAACAGGTCAACGACGCCTATGGCCATCTTGCCGGAGACACGGTTTTGCGTGAAGTTGGCCAGCGTCTGACCGATGCCCTCCGTTTTTACGACTCGGTGGGACGGTACGGCGGCGAAGAGTTCCTCGCTATTTTGCCCGGCTGCAATCCCGCCGACCTGGCTGCCAGCGCCGAACGACTGCGCTTCATCGTCGCCCGCGACCCCGTGCTTTGTCATGCTGGCCCAATCTCCGTCACCCTCAGCCTGGGGGGTGCCTGCGAAGCGCAGCCGGAAATAGACGAATCCGAACTCCTGCTTCGTCGGGCCGATTCCCGACTGTACAAAGCCAAGACCAACGGCCGGAATCGCGTCGAGCTAGCCGACTAACTTTTTCCTTAATTCTCCTTGAATCAGTTCCACCGAGTATCATAATTAGGTCAATCGTCATACTCGAGGTCAATCTGTGAAAATCGCCGCCAACGTCACCGAACTCATCGGTCGCACCCCGCTGGTCCGCCTCAACAAGGTCACCGCTGGATGTTTCGCCGATGTGGTCGCCAAACTCGAGAGCTTCAATCCCTGCGCCAGCGTCAAAGATCGCATCGGCGTAAGTATGATCGCCGATGCTGAGCGCGCTGGCAAAATCAATCCGGGCCGCACCGTGCTGATCGAACCTACGAGCGGCAATACCGGAATCGGCTTGGCCTTCGTCGCCGCCACCAAGGACTACAAACTCATCGTCACCATGCCGGAGAGCGTCAGCCTCGAGCGGCGCATCCTGTTGCTCGCCTTCGGCGCGGAAGTCGTACTAACGCCCGCAGCCAACGGTATGAAAGGAGCTATCGCCAAAGCGGAAGAACTTCTGGCCAAGACTCCGGATGCTTATATGCTCCAGCAATTCGACAATCCAGCGAATCCAAGAATTCACTTCGAAACGACTGGTCCGGAAATCTGGGACGACACCGACGGCAAGGTCGACTTCCTGGTCGCCGGCGTCGGCACCGGTGGAACCATCACCGGCGTCAGCGAATTCATCAAACCGAAGAAACCGTCATTTCGAGCGGTCGCGGTCGAACCCGCCGACAGCCCGGTGCTGTCCGGCGGTAAGCCCGGAGTCCATAAGATTCAGGGTATCGGCGCGGGCTTCGTTCCTCAGATTCTGCGCACCGATCTCATCGACGAAATCATCGCCGTCAGCAACGACGCTGCCATTCAGATGGCGCTCCGGTTGGCGAAAGAAGAAGCTCTGCTGATGGGAATTTCTTCCGGCGCGGCCGTAGTCGCAGCGCTGCAAGTTGCGCGACGCAAGGAAAACGCAGATAAACTGATCGTCGTAGTGCTGCCATCGTTCGGCGAACGCTACCTGAGCAGCGCACTGTTTGAAAGCGTGCGCGTTCAGGCTCAGCAACTGCCGGTGGCAACGCTGTCCTAGCCAATGCCTTCTCTGCTCCAATCAATTCGCGAGGACGTCACCAACGTGCTGGAACACGACCCCGCGGCGCGATCCCGCGCCGAAGTCTATCTTTGCTATGCCGGACTGCACGCTGTCTGGATTCATCGCATCACTCACAAACTGTGGCTGGGCGGTTGGCTCTTCCTCGCGCGCTGGATGTCCCAGGTCGCGCGCTTCTTGACCGGAATCGAAATCCATCCCGGCGCGGAAATCGGC
>Ga0181531_10001945_pt1 | contig 12962 bp, 14 predicted proteins | sample PEATcosm2014_Bin_38_FD_119743 | JGI IMG/M metagenome (GOLD analysis project Ga0181531, IMG submission 119743) | Peatland microbial communities from MTU Mesocosm Facility, Houghton, MI, USA - PEATcosm2014_Bin11_10_metaG | ecosystem: Environmental > Terrestrial > Soil > Wetlands > Peat | place... | reverse complement strand
GCGATGCTGTGGACGACGCGCTGCTGTGGCAGCGCACGCAGTTCTTCGAAGAGCGCGCGATCGATCGCATACGGTGCGGCAGCATCACCGGTCGGCCGCCAAAAGATCTGCGGCTCGACTTCGAGCACGTCGACCAGCCGCAGGTCGAGCACCCGCGCAAGCTCGGGCGAATAGACGACGCCGATCCCGAGCGCGCGCGGGTCCGCTTCCATTGGGATTTCTCGTCGTCAGCCGCCGGTGGTCGACGGCCCGAGCGTCGCCGTTGCGTGCAGCTTGGCGAGCGCTTCGGGTTGGATCACTTCCTCTTGGCGCAGGGTGAACCACCCGCCCGACGTGCACGTGCGGCACAGCGTGCCACCGAATGCGGTGCGGACGAGTTCGACGATCTCCTCGACGTCGAGGTTTTTCGTGGTGGTCACGGTCAGGGTCTTTCCGGCGAGTTGCGTACTGGTGGTCGACATGGCGCAGTGCTCCTAGCTCCGCGTGGAATGGCCGGGAGCACGCGCGCGCAGCACGCCGCGCGTGGGGGAGGAACACCCGGCATCGATCGACCGCGGAAGGTCGATCGCTCCGCGAGTATAGCGCGCGTCGCTTAGCAGATCAAGCGAGCCAAGACACAATCAGGACCAGGCCGCGAGCGAGCTACCGAAGGCTTGGACGTACCGCGACGACCGGCTGGTCTGCCAGTGCGGCGAGGTCGATCAGCGCCCCTTGCGCGCGCAGCGTCGCGCGAACGAGATCGGCGTCGGCACGGCCATCCTGCGCGATCGACGCGGCGGCGACGCCCGCGGCCTGACCGGTGGCGAACGCCGTCCCCATGACCCGCACGCTCGCGCCGGCCTTGCGGTCGGCGTCGATCGCGCGTCCGGCGGCGAACAGGTTCGGCGTGTCGACGCTCGCGAGCGTCCGCAGCGGAATCGCGTAGGCACCGCCGCCGGGCGGCACCTCGAAGGTGCTCTCCATCGTCACCCGATCGTGCCACTCGGCGGCCCACGCGCCGAGCGCGATCGTATCGTCGAACGACCACGAAGCCACGACGTCGTCCCACGTCAGCCGGCGAACGGCCTCGACGTGGCGCGACTCGCGCGTCCCGAATTCCGGGCCGGTCGACGCCAAATATGCGCGTTCGCAGCCCGGCAGCGTGCGCAGGACCTCGAGATACGCCCACGCCTGGGTGCGACCGTGCGCTTCGGCGCGGCTCGTGCTGCGCACGTCGCGCGGATCGTAGTCCTCGGAGACGAGGTAGCACGAGAGGTCGCCGGAGATCGGCAGCCGCACCAGCACGCTCGCCGATTTGCTCAGCGGCCCGACCCCGCGCGCCTTGGCGTCGACGATCGCCGTCTCGAGTTGCTCGGCGGTCACCGCCACCTCGTGCGGCACGCCGCCGAAACGTATTCCGAGCGTGCCGAGGTTTGCGCTGCCGTTGCTGCCGTAACGCGTCGAGGCGCCGGCCAGATGCGCGAGATCGCACTCGCCGGTCGCATCGACGAACGCCGCGCCGGCAAGGCGATGCGCACCGCCGTGGTCATGATAGGTCAGATCGACGACGCGATCACCCTGACGGCTCGCCGCGGTGATGAACGCGTGCAGAAAGACCTCTACCCCGGCCGCCGCGCACAGCTCGTCGAGCGCGACCTTCACCGCCTCCGGATCGAACACCAGGTAGACCCCGCGATGGCGGAGCGGCGCCGTGACCGCACCGCGCGCGCGCAGCGCCGCCAACAACTCTTCCCCGACCCCGAAGACCGCCTGGTGCGTCGGCTCACCCAACGTGTAGAAGCCGCAGTAGGTCAGGACATTCTTCATCGTCGACGCGCCGCCGAGCGCACCCGCGCTCTCGACCAGCGCGACGCGCGCGCCGGTGCGGGCGGCACCGATCGCAGCGGCGACGCCGGCACTCCCGCCGCCCCCGACGATCACGTCGTACTCCCGGCCGTCCATCGCTCGCTTCTTCGCGGCGGGCGGTCGCTGCGGCCTCGTGACCCGGAAATCGGGAATAGGTCGCGCTAGGCGACGCGCTCAGCATTTCCTCACCGCACGGAGGGATACTCCAGGCACGATGATCCTCGCGATACTTCTCGTCCTCGGCACAGCGGTGGCGCCGGCACCCGACCCGCCGCCCGCGTGGCTCGCGTTCGGGCGGACCTGGGCGGCGCTCAATGGGTATGGTGCGCGCGTCGCCGCCTTCGAGCGGAACGGCGCGCAAGCGCAGACGCTCATCGTCGACTACACGTTCCGCAAGCCGACCAGCGTCACCGCACACATCATCCAAGGACCCAATCCGGGCGCGATCGTGGTGTGGAACGGCGGCCCGACGATGCAAGCGCACCTGGGCGGCGGCTTGCTCTACGGGCTCAGCCGCACGCTTTCGCTCCACGACCCGAGCGCCGAATCACCGCGCGGCTCGTCGCTCGACGAACTGAGCTACGCGTACGTCCTGCGCCACGGTTCGACGACGGCGGGAATCGTGACGCAAACACTCGGCGAGACGATCGGCGGTGTCGCGACCGACGCCGTCACCCTCGTCCCCGCCGACCCGGCGGCCGACGGCGGACTCACTCGCGAAGTCGTCGAGATCGCGACGACCACCCACCTGCCGATGCGCATCCTCGGCTACACCGGGACGACGCTGGTGCGCGACATCGAGTACGCGAAGCTCGCGCTGCTCCGCTAGTGCGCGGGTCTGCGGACGAATCGGACCCCGAAATGACGCCAGTCGCGCTCGGGTCGTGCTGCTGCACGCAGCGGCGCAGGCGCAGGCACGAGGGGAGGCAGCACGGTGATTTCGTTGGGATCGACGACCGAGCGGTCTTGCTCGCGACGGCGCTCCATGCGGTCGATCACGTCGGAGCGCAGCGTCGGGCGCAGCTCCGCGTAGCGATCGATCCACGCTGCCTTCGGCCGCGCGTACGTCATCGGCAAGTGGGTCACGTCGACGTGATTCGGCGTCCACCGATCCGACACGACCAAGATTTCTTCGTAAGCTCGCCGTTCCACCACTACGCCTCCACTACTGCTCTCTTTCCCTCGGTGGGCGGTACGGCAAACAGCCATTCGGCGTGTTGCGCGTGAATGTTGGGTGAGAACGCGAGCGCGGCGCGCTACGGCGCGGCGGGGTCGAACGTTTTCGGGAGCCCCTGCCAGCACTGGAAATACTCGGCTTGCAGGGTCGCGGAGTCGAGCGCGGCCCGCGTCGGGTGCAGCACCAGCCGCGTCTCGAACATGAAGGCGAGCGTGTCGCCGATCTTGGCCGCCTTGGACGTGTCGGCCGCGCTGGCGCGCGTGTGGGTCTGCGCATCGGGGCCGTGCGCGCTCATCGAGTTGTGCAGGCTGGCGCCGCCCGGGACGAAGCCTTCTTCCTTCGCGTCGTAGACGCCGTGCACGAGCCCCATGAACTCGCTGGCGACGTTGCGGTGGAACCACGGCGGGCGGAAGGTGTCCTCGGCGACCTGCCAGCGCGGCGGGAAGATGACGAAATCGATCTCGTCGGCGCCGCCAGGGGCGCCGGGCGACTGCAGCACCAGGAAGATCGACGGATCGGGATGGTCGTAGCTGATCGAGCCGATCGTGTTGAAGCGGCGCAGATCGTAGACGTAGGGCGCGTAGTTGCCGTGCCAGGCGACGACATCGAGCGGCGAATGCCCGATCGGCGCCGACCACAGGTTGCCCTGGAACTTGGTGAGCAGCGCGAAGTCACCCTCGACGTCTTCGTACCACGCGCTGGGCGTGCGGAAGTCGCGCGAGTTGGCCAGGCCGTTCGAGCCGATCGGGCCGAGGTCGGGGAGCCGGAACGCCGCGCCGTAGTTCTCGCAGACGTAGCCGCGCGCGCTCTCGTCGAGCAGGTCGACGCGAAAACGCACGCCGCGCGGCACGACGGCGATCTCCTGCGGACCGACATCGATCAGGCCGAACTCGGTGGCCAAGCGCAGCCGTCCCGCTTGCGGGACGATCAGCAGCTCGCCGTCGGCGTTCGCGAAGAAACGGCCCTGCATCGAGCGATTCGCCACGTACAGGTGCACCGCGCAGCCGCTCTGCTGGGCCGGATCGCCGTTGCCGGCCATGGTGAAGAGACCCTCGAGGAAGTCGGTCGGCCGGACCGGCGCCGGCAGCGGATCCCAGCGCAATTGGTTCGGCGGCGTGGCCACCTCGCCGAAGCGGCTGACGATCCCGCCGCTCTCGATGCGCACGAACGGCCGGTGCACGGCCGCGGGCCGAATGCGGTAGAGCCAGCTGCGTCGGTTGACCGCGCGCGGCAGCGTGAACGCCGTCCCCGAGAGCTGCTCGGCGTAGAGGCCGTACGGCGGGCGCTGCGGCGAGTTACGGCCGACCGGCAGCGCACCCGGCAGCGCTTCGGTGGCGAACTCGTTGCCGAAGCCGGTTTGGTACGCGAGCGCGGTCAGCGGCGGGGTCAGCGTCGAGCTCATCCGTGCGCCTCAGGTGTGCGCCGGCAGCACGCCGCGGCGGATCTGGTCCTCTTCGATCGACTCGAACAGCGCGCGGAAGTTGCCCTCGCCGAAACCGTCGTCACCCTTGCGCTGGATGAACTCGAAGAAGATCGGGCCGAGCACGGTCGCCGAGAAGATTTGCAGCAGCACTTTGGTGGCAGGACCGTTGTCGACACCTTCGCCGTCGATCAGAATGCCGCGCCCGCGCAGGCGGTCGAGCGACTCGCCGTGACCGGGCAGCCGGCCGTCGGTCTTCTCGTAGTAGATCGCGGGCGGTGCCGGCATGAACGCCAACCCGTTGCCGCGCAGCGTGTCGACGCTGGCGTAGATGTCGTTGGCCCCGAGCGCGACGTGTTGGATGCCTTCGCCGCTGTACTCGCGCAGATATTCTTCGATCTGGCTGCGGTCGTCGGCCGATTCGTTGATCGGGATGCGGATCTTCCCGTCGGGGCTGGTCATGGCCCGCGAGAACAGACCCGTCATCTTGCCTTCGATGTCGAAGTAGCGGATTTGCCGGAAACCGAACAGGTTGGCGTAGAAGTCGGACCACGTGTCCATGCGCCCGCGATGGACGTTGTGGGTGAGGTGGTCGATGTAGTGCAAGCCGGCGCCCGCAGGCCGCGCGTCGCGCTCGCCGATCCAATCGAACTCGGCGTCGTATGCCGTTTGTCCGTCGCGATAGCGGTCGACGAAATAGAGGAGCGAGCCGCCGATGCCGATGATCGCCGGCGTATCGAGCGCGCGCTGCGCTGCCGGAAGGTCGCTGGGCGCGGCACCGTTGGCGACGGCGTGCTCGAGCGCGTGCTGCGCATCGACGACGCGCCACGCCATCGACGAAGCGCACGGGCCGTGCTTGGCGGCGAACTCGATCGCCTGCGAACCAGGCTCGGAATTGGCCAGGAAGTTGACCTCGCCCTGACGCCAGAGCGTGATCGCCTTGGTCTTGTGCTTGGCGACCGGGATGAAGCCCATCCGGCGGAAGAGCCCCTCGAGCACCTGCGGATCCGGGTGCGCGAACTCGACGAACTCGAAGCCGTCGGTGCCGGCCGGATTGGCCGACGAGATGGTAGCGGGCGGCGCGTTGTGCGGATACGGGCCCATGGTACTCTCCTGGCTTGCCGGGATAGTTACATTTGAAACTATCAGCTGCCGTGGTATCGTAGGACGCAATGGCGCCCCCGTCAAGCGTCCCGCCCTTCGAACTCGCCCGGTTTCTGCCGTACCGCCTCTCGGTGGTCACCGAACAGATCAGCCGCCTGGTTGCGAGCACCTACGCGGAACGCTTCGGTCTGAGCGTTCCCGAATGGCGGGTCATCGCCCACCTCGGCTACTCCACCAGTTTGAGCGCGCTCGCGATCGCCGAGCGGACGGCGATGGACAAAGTGAAGGTCAGCCGCGCCCTGGCCCGCCTGACCGCCCGACGCCTGGTCCGCCGCGAGGTCAACCCGCGCGACGGCCGCGGCGCGATCCTCACCCTCACCCCGACCGGCCGCTCCGTCTACGAGCGCATCGTCCCGGCGGCGCAGGCGATGGAAGCGGTGATCCTCGGCACGTTCAGCGCCGACGAGGCCGCCCAGCTCACGACGCTGCTCGACCGGCTCGAAGCGCACGTCGCGCAACTCGACGGCGCCGACACGCGCAAAGCGGCGGGATAGCGCTCAGCCCGTCAACCGCTTCAAGAACGCCGCGTGGTCGTAGGAGTTCGACTGTCCGAATTTCACCACCACCACGTCGTCCGCCGGCAGAACGTATAGTGCTTGCCCGCCCGCGCCGCTCGCGTACACGATGTCCGGCCGATCGGCGAGCGGGCTGAGCCACCAGCCCAGACCGTAGCGCGGGTTCGGCACCGAGCCGACGAAACACGCGGCGAGCAGCGCGCGCGGCACGACGGTCACGCCGTGCCGGACGCCGCCATCGCGCACGAGCCGCCCGTACTTCAGCCATTCGCGCGCGGCGAGAAAGGCGCCGGTCGGGAGCGGATGCGTGCCGTCGCGCAGCGTGCGCCACTGCGCGACCTCCAGGCCGATCGGCGTGAACAGCCGCTCGCGCAGGTAGCGGTGCGGCGTGATGCCGCGCGGTTCGAGCTTGCGCGCCAGCACGGCGCCGAACACTTGCAGCGGGATGCCACCGTAGGTGAAGGTGGTACCGGGCGGATCGCGCAGCTCGACCGCGAGCGCCTTCTCGTAGGTCGGCACCGCACTGCCGAGCCCGCCGAATCCGATGCCGCTGGTGAGCTGCAGCAGCATGCGCAGCGTGAGGCGGCGTTTCGCCGCGTTCTCGTCCCACGCCGGGATCGTCGCACCGACCGGTTCGTCGAGGGTCAGCAACCCGTCCGCTTCCGCGAGCACGGCGAGCACGCCCCAGAAGCTTTTCGTCCCGCTGTAGAGCGGGTGCGCGCGTTCGGCGCTCCAGCCTTCCGCGAAGCGTTCGGCGACGATCTCCTCGCCGCGCAGCGCGACGAAGACGTCGAGCCGGTGACGTTCGGCATAGGCGAGCGCGGCGTCGAGGTTCATGCCGGTTCGTTCGGCGAAGATCGGTACGTGCATCCCGAAGCCGAACGGCTGGTCGCCGCCCTGCGCTTGCAGCCGCACCCCGAAGGCGGCTGGTACCGCGAGACGTACCGCAGCGCCGAGCAGGTGACGACCGCTCGCGGCACCCGCCGCAGCGCGACCACGTCGATCTACTTCTTACTGACCGACGCCGGGTTCTCGGCGTTCCACCGCCTCGCGTCCGACGAGACGTGGCACTTTTACCGCGGCGACCCGGTGACGGTCGAGATGATCGCGCCGAGCGGCCATCACGAGCAGCGCGTGCTGGGCACGGGCGACGTGTGGCAGACGACCGTGCCGGCCGGCACGCACTTCGCCTCGCACGTCGACGTCGCCGGCGGCTATGCGCTGGTCGGGTGCGACGTCGCGCCCGGTTTCGACTTCTCGGAGTTCCACCTCACGACGCGCTCGATGCTGACCGCCGCGTATCCACAGTTCGGTCCGCTGATCGCGCGCTACACGCGCTGAGGGACCGCCGCCAGCGCGTACGTGATCGGATCGGCGTCGGCGTCGCGCGTGATCAATCCACGTGCGTAGAGGTGCTCGAGGTGCGCGAGCGTCTCGGCGACCGCGAACTGCTGGTGCGCCGCCGGCAGCGCATCGAACGGATCGCCGCGGCGCCGCCAGACCAGGCCGCGCGCGACGCCGGCAGCGCTGGTCGCGCCGTCGCCGAGCACGGCCAGCACTTGCGCCTCGCGGTGGTCGTGGTGCGCGAGCAGCTCGTCGACGCGTCCGGGCAGATCGGCGAACGGCTCGCCGTGCGCCGGCAGCGCGCCGCGCGAGGGCAACGCCGCGACCTTGCGCAGCGAGTCGACGTAATTGCCGAGCGGATCGCCGCGCCCCTCGCGCCAGATGCCGACGTGCGGCGTCACCGGGTCGAGCACATGATCGCCGGTCAGCACCTTGCCGCTGACGGTGTCGACGAAACAGAGATGACCGGGCGTGTGGCCGGGCGTCCAGACGGCGCGCAACCGCCCGACCAGTGCGTTATCGTCGAGCAGATCGGTCGGCTTCGCCAGCTCGGTGCGATGGTGCTGCAAGTCGTCCTCGATCCCGCCCTGGATGTCGTAACCGTTGCGGGCGATCCACGCATCGGCCGCGGCGTCGAACGCGTGCGGATCGGAGACGTGATCTTGCGCGACCTGCCAATCGCGCGGGTGCATCATCAAGCGCGGCACACCGGCGCGCAGCAGCGTCCCGGCGAGCCCGTAGTGATCGAAGTGGACGTGCGTGATCAACAGCCGCCGCACGTCGGCCAGCGTGCGGCCGACCTCGGCCAGCCCTTCGTGCAGCGCGGCCAGGACGTCGTCGGCCTTCCAGCCGCAGTCGACCAGCGTCCAGCCGCCCAGCGTCGCGTCCTCGATCAGGTAGCCGTTGATGTACCGCATCGGGTTGCCGGCCATCGGCAAGCGGATCTGGACGATCCCCTCGCCGAGCGTCGAGGTGAGAGAGAGGTCGTGCGACATACCGAGGGCGGCTTTCGTCGGACCGGCGCAGCCCCCCGCCCGCTGCGCTACTCGGCCGGCGAGCTCGCGGTACCGCTGCCGGTCTGTGGCCCGATCCACACCGTCTGCACGTTGACGAACTCGCGGATGCCGAACGCCGAGAGCTCGCGGCCGTGGCCGCTCTTCTTCACGCCACCGAAGGGCAAGCGCGGATCGGACGCGGTCATCCCGTTGACGAACACGTTGCCCGATTGCAGCCGCGCCGCGATCCCTTGCGCGCGCCCGACGTCACGGGTCCACAGGTTGCCGCCCAAGCCGTAGCGCGAGTCGTTGGCCAGCGCGATCGCCTGCTCGACGTTGCGCACCCGGAACAGCGCCGCGGCGGGACCGAAGGTCTCTTCGGTCGCCATGCGCATCCCCGGCTCGACGTCGCCGACGACGGTCGCGAGGTAGAACGCGCCCGGTCCCGGTGCCGGCTCGCCGCCCAGCAGCAGCGTCGCGCCGGCCGCGATCGTCGCTTGCACCTGCTCGTCGAGGGTGTCGCGCAGATCGTGACGCGCGAGCGGCCCCAGCGTCGTCGCGCGGTCGATCGGATCGCCGCGTTTGAGCTTGCGCGCCGCCGCCACGAACCGCTGCGCGAACGCGTCGTACACGCTGTCCTCGATGATGAAGCGCTTGGCGGCGATGCAACTCTGCCCGTTGTTCTGGAAGCGCGCCTTCACACCGACGGTGGCGGCCGCGTCGAGATCGGCGTCGGCCAGGACGATGAACGCATCCGAGCCGCCCAGCTCGAGGACGATCTTCTTGATCGCCTTGCCGGCCAGCGCGCCCACCTTCGAGCCGGCCTCCTCACTGCCGGTCAGCGTCACGGCGGCGATCCGCTCGTCGAGCACCACCGGCTCCATCTCCGCCCCGCTGACGACCAGCGTCGAGAAGCAGCCCTTCTCGAGCCCCGCGCTCTGAAAGATCTCCTCGATCGCCAGCGCGCAGCCGGTCACGTTGGCGGCGTGCTTGAGCACCACGACGTTGCCGGCCATCAGGGCCGGCGCCGCCGCGCGCACGACTTGCCAATAGGGGAAATTCCACGGCATGATCGCAAGCAACACGCCGAGCGGCCGAAAGCCCACGTAGCTGCGCGTCGCGTTCGACGGCGCGTTCTCCTCGGCCAGCAGCCGCGCGCCGTTGTCGGCGAACCACTCGCACGCGAGCGCACATTTCTCGACTTCGGCCTCCGCCTCGACGATCGGCTTGCCCATCTCGCGCGTCGCCAGCTCCGCGAGCGACTTCTTGCGCACGCGCAGGACCCGTGCCACCGCCCGCAATCGTTCCGCCCGGACCGCGAACGGCTGCTCGCGCCAGCGGGCGGCATCGGCGACCGCGGCGTCGAGCCGCGTGTCGATCGTGCCTTTGCCGTATGGTTCGTAGCGCGCGATGATCTCGCCGGTCGTCGGATTGCGCGTCTCGATGGACGCAGGGCGGGAAGCCGTGGTCGTCATGCTCTCATGTGCCCTATTTCGGGCGCGGTTGTCACGTGCTCGCGCGCACGACCTCACGCTCGGCGGTGGCGGCCACCCGTTGGGCCGTCGTTTCCACGCGATGGCACGCAGGGCACAGGGTCTCGAGATTGTCGAGATGATGCGAGCACGAGAGCTGACCGTGCTTGCCGATACACGGCACGACGTGGTTCACTTCGAGCCGCGCGATCTTCTTCGCGGCTCGCCAGTCACGCATGGCGGCCAAGTACCGCGCACGGGTGCGAAAGGCGCTCGCGCTGGGCCGTTTGGGCCCGGTGGCACCGCAGCGGCGGCAACGATAGCGATCGCGCCGCTTCGCCGTGCGCCGAGCGACCGACCACCAATGGTTGGCCCAGAAGGCATCGCCGCAGGCATCGCTGCACCACCTCCGCCGCCGCGGCGGCAACGGCGTCGCGCACCACGCGCAGGCGCCCTGGGCGAGCGGCGGTGCCAGCGAGCACACCGCCAGCAACGCGTCGCGCTTGGTCACGCGGTCAGCGCTTTCGCGGGATGCGCGCCACCAGTTCCAGACGCGTGCCGATCGGGTCGGTAAAGAACAACGCCCAGTAGCGGTCTTCGTGATCCCAGCGCTCGACCTCGCGCGCGCCGATCGCGTGCAGCTCGTCGATCCAGCCGGCGAGATCCTCGCGTGCAACCGCGAACGCGATCCGCGAGCGCGGGATGATCATGCCCTCGTCCTCGACGAGGCCGAAGAACGCGCCGGCGCGGCCGTCGGTCACCTCTTCGTACCACTCGACGGCATTGTACGGCTGGCCCTCGCCGACGTCGTGCCAGTCGCCGTGAGCATCGACGTAGCTGTACTCCTTGCGCGTCAGGCCGAGCTTCGGAAAGAGCACCCCGTAGAACGACTCCACGGCCGCCAGTGCCGGTACCCGCAAGTCGACGTGGTCGATACCGCGGAAGGGCATCGTCAGCGCAGTGCCGGTTCGCTGTGGTCCAAAGCGAGCAGCGCCGGTGACCCTTCACCGCTCAGGAACACACCGAGCTGCGGCACCGAGAACTGCATCCCGGTCCAGAACCGGCCGAACTCACCGAACCGCGCCGACGCTTCGTCGAACCGCATCGCGTAGACGAGCTTCTTGAACACCAGCGGCTCGTCGGCGTACAAGTCGACGCCCCACTCCCAGTCGTCGAACCCGATCGAACCCGAGATCACTTGGGTGACGTGGCCGTGGTACGAGCGCCCGATCTTGCCGTGCTCGAGCATCATCTTGGCCCGCTCGGCGTAGGGCGTCGAATACCAGTTGTCGGCTCCCTCGCGCTTCTTGTTCATCGGATAGAAGCAGACGTAGCGCCGGCGCGGGATGCGCGCCCACAGGCGGCCGGCGTTGCGCGGTTCCTGCGCCGCCTCGGCGAGCAACGCGTCGAAGGCCGCGTTCCACTCCTCGCCGTGCGGCTTGAGACCGCGATCGCGCAGCTCGGCGTGGATCTTCGCCGTGTGCTCGTACAGGCCGAGCTCGAGGATCGAGACGTACGACTCGAGCGGCTCGAGGAAGTCGCGCAGCGGCAGCTTGTCGACCTGCGCCTGCATCTCGCCCAGCGCGTCGAACGAGCGCGCGTAGTGGGTGAGCATGAGGTCGCCTTTGTGGCCGAGCAACTGCGCGAGGCCGAGGTCCGCGTCGGCGTCGCGCGCGAGCGTCGCGAACAGCTCCTGGGCGCCGTGCTCGATCGCGGCGCGCCGATCGGCCTCGAGCGCATCCCAGCGGCGGCGGTCGAAACGGAACATACGGTGGAGGATCGCCCAGCCGTCGAGCGATTCGGGGACGTTCGCGTGCCTCACGGTGCAGTCTCCTTCGGCGCGACGCTCCCTGGCCCGCTTTGTCCGCGGAGGGCGGCGGACAAGGCGTCGGGGCGCTCGCGGTACTTGGCCCACAACTGCGGCATGTGGGCGATGTCGCTCAGAATGCGGGTCAGCCCGGCGTTGACCGGCGCTGCCACCCCCGCCTCGCGCGCGGCGCGCGCGATCGCGCCGTTGAGGAAGTCGACCTCGGTGCGGTGCTTGGCGCTGCGCAGATCGAGCAGGAGCGAGGGCGGCTTGTCGCCGCGTGCCTTCGCGATCCGATTGGCCAGCGCGGCGCGCGCGAGCGGCGTCGGCAGCTTGGCGACCATCAGCAACGCGCGGACCGGGTAGCGCGGCAGGTCGAGCGCACGGAGGTGGAGGGCGTGCATCGTCGCCCGCGCCTCGCGGATCGCACGGATCTCGAGCGCGAAGACGTCCTCGTAACGCACCAGGCGTTCGGGCAGCACGTCGAGGATCGCGCAGCTCGCGTTGGCGATGATGTTGAGCACGAGCTTGGACCACTTGAGCGCGCGGTAGTCGGCGACCGCGAGCACCGGCAGGCCGGTCGCGCCGAAGGCGGCCAGCAGCCAGTTGTGCGCGACGCCGCCGACCGGCGCGAACGCGATCCCGCCGCCGCGCGCGGCGACGGCCTTGCCGCTCGCGTCGATCTCGACCGGCACGGTCAGCGCCGCGGCGACGACCGCATCGGCCCCGAACGCCTCCGCCAGCAGTTCCTCGTTGCCGACGCCGTTCTGCGGGCACAGGATCGTCGTCGTCCGCGGGTCACGCAGCGCCCGCTGCAAGGTCGCGACCGCGGCCGGGGTGTCGTATGCTTTGACGGCCACGATCGCAAGGTCCGCGTCGACCGGGACGACGTCCTCGAGCGCGCGCGGCGCGTAGGCGACCTCGTTACCGATCCCACGCAGCAGCTCTCCGAGATACGTTCCGACGGCGCCCGCGCCGACGACGTAGACGCGCACGCGCCTAGCGTCCCGTGCTGCCGAAGCCGCCCGAGCCGCGCTCGGTCGCCGAAAGCTCCGCAACGTCCGCGAAGATCGCGCGCGCCACCGGCGCGAGGACCATCTGCGCGATGCGGTCACCGCGCTGGATCGTGTGCGGCTCGCTGCCGAGGTTCACGACGATCACCCCGACCGGTCCGCGGTAGTCGCTATCGATCGTGCCGGGCGAATTGAGCATCGTCACTCCGG
>Ga0181531_10001944_pt1 | contig 12963 bp, 11 predicted proteins | sample PEATcosm2014_Bin_38_FD_119743 | JGI IMG/M metagenome (GOLD analysis project Ga0181531, IMG submission 119743) | Peatland microbial communities from MTU Mesocosm Facility, Houghton, MI, USA - PEATcosm2014_Bin11_10_metaG | ecosystem: Environmental > Terrestrial > Soil > Wetlands > Peat | place... | reverse complement strand
TCCCCCCCCGCGCCCCGTTCGAGCAAAGCGCCGCCGCTGGTGCTGGTCGACCCCAAAGCGCCGCAAAATCTCGCCGCCGCCGAGAATCCCCTTTCCGCCGGCCCCCTCGCCGCCAAACCAACGCCCCCACAGGCCTCCCAGCAGCCGCAGCAGCAACCACAAAAACCATCCCCCTCCGAAACTCCCACCCAGGAGCAGCAGAATCCATCCCAAGCCGCCCCCGGCGGCAAACCCGAACCCCAGGAGAACTACGAATCCGTCCCCGTCACCCTAATCGCCAGTCGATATGTCGGCGGAAGAATCGAAGCCCGCACCGGCCGAAAGTTCCTCACCCGCGAACTTCCCGACATCACTCTCGCCGGCTACATCGACATGGAAGGAATGGAACGCTGCATCGTCGGCCTGCGCCTTAAAATCGACGAAACCGGCAATGTCGTTGACGTTAAAACAGTCCACTCCAGCGGCAGTGCATCGATCGATCTGCCCTGCGAACGCGCCGCCGCCACCTGGTGGTTCGAACCCAAAAGAGACCCGGTCACTGGAAAACCGGTCCCCGACGTAATCGACTTCGCCATCGTCTTCAAATAACGACAAGCACGCGCACCAGCCCCGGCCCGTGAACCCCCGTCACCATCACCGCCTCAATATCCGCCGTCTGCGACGGCCCCGTAATCAATGATACCGCTGCGCCCGGCTCGTCACTTGCCATCTTCTCAAACAAATCCAGCAAATCCGCCACGATCTTCTTCGGTTCCACAATCGCCACATGAATCGGCGGAATAAGCGAAAGCGCCCTCCCATTTCCCGGCTCCGGCCGAATGGCCAAACTTCCCGTCTCCGCCACCGCCGCCCAAACGTCCGTCACGCCGCAATCCAAATCGTAAGTTTCATCCAGCGTCAGATCGTTCCACGATATCGCATCGAATCCCGATTCCCGCAGCTTGGCCGGCAGATTCAGCGATTCGATAATCTCCGAATTTGCCAACCCAACCCGCCGGCAATTCTGCGATTTCAAGAAATCGATCAGCCTCTGGGCCAATTCCTCCGGCGAAACCGAGTCCGTCACGAAGTTCGCCTTTTTAGCCGTCTGTAAAAAAAGCTCCGCCAGTCGAATATCGCTGTGCACCAGCCGAACGATCGGCTCATCAATTTCCGGCGGCGCCGGCGCCACCGCCAGCGGCCCCGTCCGACCCAAGGCCCGCCGCACATTGCCAATCCAATCGTGCTGGCTCGATCCGCTCACTTGGTTTTCCGCTCCTTCCAAATCTGATGAAACGAGCGCGAAGCGGGCGCCGGCAGGTCACGAATCCGCGTCCACCCGGCCGCAAATCCAGGCAAACGGCTGATCCACCCCTTCCCTTCGGCTCGCCGCCGCAGATCCCACCTCTGAATCGCCCCAATCGTCCGATACAAAAACGGACTCTTCATCCCCCTTGCCCAGAGGCGATAAAACATGCGTTCCCATCTCCCATCCAGCCGTCCCTGAATGATATCCCGCCGGAGACTCACCAGATGCCGCGGTATATCAATCTTCACCGGGCAGGCGTGATAGCAAGCACCACAAAGCGTACTCGCCTGCGGCAGATCGGAATAATTTTCCAGCCCCCCCAGCAGGGGGCTCAGCAGCGCCCCAATCGGACCGGGATAAACGCTCCCATACGCATGCCCCCCGATATTCCGAAAAATCGGACAAACGTTCAGGCAAGCCCCGCACCGAATACATCGCAGAATTTCCCGGTATTCCGGATCGGCCAAAATCTCCGTCCTCCCATTATCAAGCAGCACCAGATGAAATTCCTCCGGCCCATCCTTTTCCCCCGCCTTCCTCGGCCCTCCGAAAATACTCGTATAAACCGTCATCGATTGCCCCGTCGAACTGCGGGCCAGCATCTTGATCATCACCGCCAAATCCGCCATTCGCGGCACCAGCTTTTCAATCCCCACCAAACTGACCAGCACCCGCGGCGTCGTCAGCGATTGCCGCGCATTCCCCTCGTTCTCCACCACGCAAACCTGTCCCGTCTCCGCAATCAAAAAATTCCCCCCCGTCATCCCCAGATCGGCGCGCCGAAATCGATCCCGCAAAAAAGCTCGCGCCTGCCGTGTCAACGTCGGCGGATCGTCATTATACGGCGTCCCAAAATACTGGCTGAACACCGTCGCGATCGACCCCCGGTCCTTATGAATAATCGGCGCGACAAGATGGCTGGGCCGATCGTGGCTGACCTGCACGATAAATTCCCCCAAATCGGTCTCAACGACGTCCAACCCCGCCTTCTCCAGATGAGCCGTCAGCTCGATCTCCTCGCTCGCCATCGACTTGCTTTTGATGATCCGCTTGCTGTTTGTCTTGGCGATGATGTCAAAAATGATCTTCCGCGCCTCTTCCCCATCCGATGCGAAATAGACCTTCCCCCCATTTCTTTCGACAGCGGCCTTGAGTTGATCGAGATAATAATCCAGATGCTCCAGCGTATGTTGCTTGATCTCGCTTGCCAGACGTCGCGCCGCCTGGATATCCGGCATCTCCCTCCACCGAATCTCCCGCCCCTGCTGCTTGCGAAACGTATTGTTCGTAACCGCCGCGCGCAGCCGCTTATCCGCCGCGCCCTTCGCCGCCGCCTGCTCAAAATCGAATTGCGGTAAATGAATCAAACCCATTTACGTCCCAGCCTTGTGCCCTCTCCGGTATTTCCGGGAAAGGGGAACGAATGATCACCATTTATCCAAATCGATTCCCATCCCCTCCGCCATCAGTTCCGCCAGATGCACAACCCGCGTCTCCATCCCCCTCCGCCGGCACATCCCCGCGATATTCATCGTGCATCCCGCGTCGTTGCAAACCAGAGTCTCCGCACCGCTGCGAGCGATGCAATCCGTCTTATCCTCCACAATAGCCCCGCTGACGACCGGATATTTAACGGCGAACGTCCCCCCAAATCCGCAGCACTGATCCGCCCGCTCCAATTCCATCATTTGCACATTCCCCATCTCCCGAAGAATCCGCGGCGGCCGCGGCTCAATCCCCAGCCCGCGCAAATGACACGTATAGTGATAGGCCACCTTCCGCGACTGCGGCAGCGAGATCCCCGACACATCCACTTTCAGCACCTTCTCCAAAAATTCCACGAACTCATACGTCCTCCCCGGCACGTCCGAACCATCCAGCAATTGCGGATAATGCTCCCGCACCATCGAGCAGCAGGACCCGCTGGGCGTAACCACGTATTCGTATGGCTTAAAAATCTCCACCCACCGCCGCGCCAATTCCCCCGCCTCGACCGGAAATCCGTTGTTAAACATCGGCTGCCCGCAACACGTCTGCTCCCGAGGAAAAAAAACCTCGCACCCGAAATGCTCCAGGATTTTGGTAACCGCCACCCCCACGCGCGGAAAGAATTGATCGGTCAGACACGTGATAAACAGGGCCACCCGCGGTCCGGGCGCTGAAGCTTTGGGTTGCGTCATCAAACCGGTCTTTCACGGAATTGGGGGATACTTGCTCAGTTTGCGCTGCAGCGACCGTCGATGGATTCCCAGCACCCGCGCCGCCCGCGAAATATTTCCGCCGCAATCGGTCAGGACTCGCTGAATGTGTTCCCATTCCACGCGGGCCAGTGACGGCGCCGTCTGCGGCGCGGGATTGGGTGGGGACGTCGTTTCGCCGGCCCGCTCAAACGCCGCCAATATCTGATCCGCATCAGCCGGCTTCGTGAGATAGTCCACCGCGCCGCGCCGCAGCGCATCCATCGCCGTGGCGATGCTTCCATAGCTGGTCAGGACCACGATTTCCATTTCCGAATCGACCTCCAGCAGATCGCTCACCAGATCGATCCCCGACCCGCCCGGCATTCTCAAATCCACCACCACCCGATCCGGCCGAAATCGCCCGGCCGCCTCCAAGGCCTCCGCCGGACTCCCCGATCCGCACGCATTCAACTTCCGCGCCGACAGCGCCGCCACCAGCCGATCCCGGAACGTGGCATCGTCGTCCACGACCATGATCTTCAGCTTCGCGGTTTCAGTAAGGATGGCGCTCACGAAAGCGAAAGATAGTGATTCAGCGTCCGCGATCAATGGGTAACCCGAGATCACCGCCCGTAACGCCCACGGCGCTGCCGTGGGCCTTTCAGCGAGCCGGCAGTTCCAACACCGCCAGGGTCCCCTCGCCCGGCCTAGACTGCAACCTCAGCGTCCCCCCCAATTTCTCCGCCACCAGCCGCGCCAAAAACAGCCCCAAACCCATCCCCTGCCCCGGCGGCTTGGTCGTAAAAAAGGGTTCCCCCGCCCGCCGCGCCGTTTCCACGCTCATGCCGGGCCCCTGATCGTGAACTTCAAAAATGATACGTCCATTCCGCGGATAGATGCAAAGTCTCACATTTTGCCCTACTGGCGAGGCGTCCAAAGCATTAGCCACCAAAATTCCCACGGTCTGCTGCACCGCCCGCACTGGAAGTTGAATCTCCGGAAATTCCCCCGTGCATTCCACGCGCAAAACATCCCGAGCCGCCGGCTCCAGATCGCGCAGCAGCGCCGCCACAAAATCGCCAGCCGTAATCGGCGTCCGTTTGCGCCATTCCCCCTGCAGCACATCCACCCGCATGCGCCCCAGAATGACCTGGCACCGATCCACTTCCTTCCGAATCAGCCGCGCGTCGTTAACAAACGCCTCCGCCGAAGGAAGCGTTTTCGACTGCACCTCCAATTCCTTCGCCACCACCGCGATCGTACTCAGCGGCGTATTTAATTCGTGCGCCGCCCCCGCGGCCAGCGTCGTCAGCGCCGCCAGTTGCTCATTGCGCGCGGCCCTCTCGCGCGCATCGGCCAATTCCTTCTCCCGACGATGCAAGGACCGCGCGGTGCGCCCCACAAAATAAACGATTACAATCGCGACCAGCACCAGCGCCGCCCAATCCGCCGCCGCCGCCGCTTCCGGCGCCAACCCCAGCGCATGCGAAGGCCAAAGAAAGAGCAACCCGTAACACGCCGCCGTCGTCGCCACCACAAGCCAGGGCCACTGCTCATCCAGCGTCACCACCGCCATGGCCACATGCACCAGATAAAGCGCGCTAAACGGATTGGAAGGCCCCCCGGTGCAAATCAAAAGCGCCGTCAGCAACCCCACATCCAAAAGCAAAACCGCCGGCACCATCCACGGCGGCACCGGCGCGCTGGACCGCGTCGTCCAAATCTGAATCAGCGCATTGCTGACAACCGTCACCAAAATGACCGACTCGATGGCCCCCAGCGGCAATTTAAGTTTTAGAATTCCCACCGCCACCGCCGTCGCGATGGTCTGCCCCGCGACCGCCAGCCAGCGCAAACGCACCAGCCAGCGCAAAACAATGTGTGCTTCCTGCCCCGCAATTCGCGGCACGTCGTCGGCGGCCCATGCATTGGTCGCCGACGCCGTCACCGAGGCTCCTCGTACAAGGCGGCGTCTTCCAGATTCCCCGTCTGCCGCACCATCGCCCGACCGCTCGGCCAAAACGTCACATAAAACATAAACGCCACCAGCGCGGGAAATAGATTCGGCAGCAACTGCCGATCCACCAAACATCCCGCCAAACTGAATAGCCCGCCGATTTCCAGCGCCAGCCAAATCAGCAACATCCCGGAAAAATATTTCCCCGGCGACACCGTCTGTCCCGACCAATATGCTTTAAAAATATTGCTCCGCGCAAAAAACGAGCCAGGCCCCGCCACCAGCAAATATCCGATCGCCGCCAGGAACCAATATTCATGCCCCCCCGGCGCCGCCGCCCCAGGCTGCTCGGCATTCAACGTCCAGACAACATGCAAAAACATGAAAAACGGCAGAACCAAAAAAAGTACCCAACATCCCCACGCTAAACGCAGCGCCGTCGCCGCGGACATGGATGAAGCGCTCTTCGAGACGCCGGTCGCCGTAGCTGTGTCGCTCATTGGCCCGTCTCCTTCTTTGGTTGGTTGTCTTCCGCTACGCCATATTGTAGCCGCTGATCCCCCACAGCCTAGCCATAATCACATCAATTTGCGTTGAATCCCGCCCTTAGGCGAAAATAACCAGCGCTTAAATGGGATACTCTGATCGGTCGGAACGTTGGCGGCTCGCGTCCACCCTGGCGGCCGCGTCCCTCATGACTGCCGCCGTCCTGGCGATTTATTCCCCCTGGATCTACCTCCGCCCCGACCAGCAACTCGAAGGCTCCGACTACATCCTCCTACATGAACGGCGCATCGACTATGCCCGCCAGGCGCTCTTCAACTCCCCGCACGCTCTCCCCGGCTGGTATTCCCGCGAAGCCCTGGGGACCCCATTCTGGGCCAACCTCCAAAATTTCCCCTGGATTCCCACACGCTTGCTCCTCCTCCCCTTCGATCCCGGCCGAGCCTACGTCATCGGCGTCAACTTAGCCGCCGTTCTAGCTGCCTCCTTCACCTTCGCCTTCGCCCGCAAGATCGGCTTGGGCCGCATCGCCAGCATGGCCTCGGGGTGGACCTTCGCCGCCTCCGGTTTTTTCGCCTCCCGGGTGCTCGCCGGCCATCTCCCGTTGCTGGAGGCATACGCCGCCCTCCCGCTTTTGCTCTATTTAGTCGAATGGTGTCTTCAGCGCTCTCCCCCATCCATCCCCGCTTTGCTGATTTTAACGCTCTCCACCGCCGCCATTCTTTTAGCCGGCCATCCCCAACTTTCTCTTTATGCACTGGCGACTGCATCCCTTTACGCGCTGCTTCGCGCCCCAGGCCGACGATCCGCCCAGCTATTTATCTTCATGGCATTAGGCGCGGGAATAGCCGCATTCGCCTTGCTGCCATTTTTTGAGTTGATCCTTCGCAGTACGCGAACCTTAAACCTCAACCCCGCCGACAACGACGTCGTCTTCCCCGTAAGTCACCTGCTCGCCTTCATCCTTCCCTGGCAGGGCGGCGCACTCGATTTAGTCCACCGCGGCTTGGAAGTTCGCATCGCCGGCTCCAACGAATATGTCTTCTGGGACACCGTCTGCTACGTCGGACGGCTGCCTCTACTGGCCGTCGTCATTCTCACGCTCCGTTGGCTCTTCAAAAAACAACTGCCCGACCGAAGAATTCTATATCTCGCGGCCATCGGCCTTTCAGCCCTGGTCCTCGCGTGCGCGCCTCCGCATATTGGATCAGCGGCAACTCATCTCACACTTCTCCGCAGTCCCGCCAGATTGATTTACCTCACGACATTCGCCCTGAGCATGGTATTAGGAGCGGCGCTCGACGCACTTCTAAAACTCGCCGAAGCGCGCCATTCAAAAATACTCCGCATGTTTATTGCCCTGATATTGGCCGCCCACGTCTTGGATTTAGGCTCTCACGATCAAAATTTCATAAACGCGATCCCCTATAAGCCGCCGGACCCCGCCGCCTTGGCGCAAGCAAAAGAAATCGTCGGCGACCAGCGCGTCGCCATCGATTGGGATTTGGGCCTTCCGATCAATCGCCGCCTCGACGACATCGGTTTTTTCGATTCCCTGGTCCTGGCCAAACCATACAAATTCCTGCTCGCTTTGGCCCACCTCCCGCCCCAGGCTAATCTCGAGTTCTTCAATGGATCAATCCTCGACGATCGCTCCCTGGCCGCCTGCGGCGTCAAAGTCGTCGTCTCCCAGCAACCGGACGGCAACATCCAAACTCGAATTCTCGATCATCCCGCCCCCCGCGCCGCATTTTTCTCAACCCCGTCCAACCCATCCGCGGAACTAACCTATCACCGCATATCCAGTGACAACATTTCCGTCGCCATGACCACGGACGCACCCGGCTATCTGCGAATTCTCGAAGCATGGGATAAAGGCTGGAACGCCACCATCGACGGCAAGCCCGCGACTCCATTTCCAGCCGACGACGTTTTCCTATCCCTCCCCATTCCCCCCGGCTCGCACCAAGTCACCTTCCGCTATTCCACTCCCGGCGCACCCACCGGCGCAGCCATCTCCATTGCGTCCTTAGCTCTGCTAATACTTATGTTGGCGTCGCGAAGAAAAATGACAAATGCAATTCCGCATGCCGCAGCGCCAGTGCGATCCATTCATCGTGCTGCAAATCCCCAAAAACCGGATTAGGATCCTTTGGCGGCGCCGACTTCAACCGCGCGGTTGCCAATTTCAGATCCGCCAATCCCGTTGCGGTCGGCAGCGCCTCCGTCCCAAACGTCCCGCCGTCGACTCCGGGAAGGTTTTTCCCCGCCGGAATCGGCCCCTTGATGAACCGAGTTTTCATCGGCCGAATTAACATCTTGATCAGGAACGGCACCTTCATCGGATATCCGTCGTAGGCGAAATTCGTCCACACCGCCAAATGACCGCAAGCCTGCCCCAGCGTCCAGTTCCCCACGCGCGAAAGTTTCCCCGCCGACTCGGCCTTCGCCAAATTCTCGGCATCCATCAGCATTTCATCCAGGCTGCTGAAGTGAACGTCCCGCCGTCCGTCAACATTTCCCGTGTCGATCATAGATCCGCCAATTATAACCGCCCATTCACTGCGGAACATGCCGCCCAGGTTTTAGTAACACGACCTTCACCTTCTCATTCGGCACGATCTTCCCCGGATTGATTCTCCCCCCCGGATCAAACGCCGATTTCACACGCGAAAAAAGACTCCGCGTCGGCTCGTCAAAAAGATACGGCATCAGGTGCAATTTCTCCACGCCCACGCCATGCTCGCCGGTAATCGTTCCCCCCACATCGACGCAAAACTGCAAAACCTTCTCCGCCGCCCGCAGCGTGTTTTGAATTTGCGCCTCGTCTCGATCGTCGTAAAGAAATATCGGATGAACATTCCCATCCCCCGCATGAAATACGTTGGTGATCTGCATTCCAAACTCCCGCCCGATCTCCGCGATGCGTTCCAGCACCGCCGGCAACTTGCTCCGCGGAATGCACGCATCCTGCGTGCAATAACTACGGCTGATCCGCCCGATCGCCCCAAACGCCCCCTTGCGCGCCCGCCAAAGACGCGCCCGCGTACCCGAATCGCTGCTGGATTCGACGCTCAGCGCCTGATGCCGCCGATGAATCTCCAGAATCGTCTGCAAATCGGCATCGAGCAATTCGTCCACCCCGTCGATTTCCGTCAGAAGCAGCGCCTGCGTCTCGGGCGGAAATCCAAATCCAAACGCCTGCTCGACGACGCGGACCATTTGCCCATCCAGCATTTCCATAGCCGCCGGCAGCAACCCCGCCGCGATCACATCAGCCACCGCCCCCGACGCATCGCCGGAAGATCCAAACAAACCGACAATCGTCCGGAACGACACCGGCTTGGGCGCGAGTCTCACCCAAAGCGTCGTCAAAATCCCAAACGTCCCCTCGCTGCCGCAAATTAATCCCGTCAAATCAAACGGCCCCGCCTCGCAGCACCCGTTCTGACCCCCGGTTTTCAAAACCGACCCATCCGCCAGAACCATCTCGATCCCAAATACATGATTCGCCGAAACAAAATCCTTCAGCGTATGAATTCCCCCGGCATTCGTCGCGGCGTTTCCCCCGATCGTGCTCGCCCGCTGGCTGGAAGGGTCCGGCGCAAAATGAAATCCCGCGCCGCCCTGCAACGCCGCAACCGCCACCGAAAGCTGCGTATTGCGCACCCCCGCCTGCACGTGCGCCACCCTATTCGCCAGATCAATCGAAAGAATCCTATTCATCCGCGTGGTAGAAACGATCACCCCATCCCCAAACGCCACGCACCCCCCGGCGAGCCCCGTCCCCGATCCCCGCGGCACCATCGGCACATCGTATTTCGCCAGGAGCCGCACAACTTGAGAAACCTCTTGAGTCGAAGTCGGAAACATCACCGCCGACGGCCGCGCCTTGGCGATGGTGAATCCATCGCTCTCATAAACCAGCAATTCATCCGGATCGCTCAAGACCGACCCAGCCGGCAAACAATCCGAAATCTCCCGCAATAGCGAACTGGAAATCATGACACAACGCCGTCCGCCGTGCGTACCGCCTCGATGAATTGTCGAATCAATTTCGCGGATTTAGTCCGCCGCGCCGATTCAACTCCGCTGCTGACATCCACCGCATAAGGTCGCAGCATTCGCACGACGTCCCCGACATTCCCCGGCGCAAGCCCCCCAGCCGCAATCAGCGGCGGAAAACCATCCAGCGCCCCGGTCTCAAGCAGCCGCTGAATCATCTTCCAATCATTGGCCACACCGCTCCCCCCAGGCCGCTTCCCCGCCGTCTCCAGCAAGATGCCCTTCAAATTAGTGAGCCTCAGCCGCGCAATCGCCTTCCGCCAATGGGCCAGCGTACTCTTGATTTTCCCATCCACATGCAGCGCCTTGATCACCGGAATCGGCTGCAGCGACGCCACAACCTCCGGCGCCTCATTCCCGTGCAACTGAATCGCTTGAATAGGAACGCTCTGTAAAATCCGATAAAAAGTCTCCCTGTCGGCGTCCACAAAAAGCCCGACCGCGGAAACATACGCCGGAATCGCCGCGATAATTTTGTTGGCCTGCGCCGCCGTCAAAATCCGCGACGACGGCCCATGCAAAACCAGCCCGATCGCGTCCGCCCCCGCCCGCGCCGCCGCCGCCGCATCCTGCGCCCGGCAAATCCCGCAAATTTTGATCCGCGTTCGGCTCATTCCCCCAATCCTATCCGCAACACCCCCGCGATTCATCGCGTCAGCCGCGTGATTTCTTCATCCACCGCCTTCATCAGCGGCCGCAGCGTCTTCTCCGTAAAGTCAAACTCGATCCCCGCCGCCCGGAAAAGCTCCGGCAGCGGCCGAGTTCCCCCCAGCGCCAATGCCGCCCGATATCGCTCGATCGCATCCGCCGAATTCTCCCGCGATTTCATCCAAAGTTGCAGCGCCCCCAATTGCGCAATCCCATATTCAATGTAATAAAATGGCGACCCAAAGAGATGCGTCTGCCGTTGCCAAAGCGTCTCCCGAGCCGCCTCCCAGTCCGACCAATCCAACCTGCTTCCGAACCGGTCCAGCAATCCCAGCCAGAAACGTTTCCGCGCCCCGCGCGTGTGTTTCGGATGCGTATAAATCCAGTGCTGAAACGAATCGATCGTCGCCATCCAGGGCAGGAAGCGGATAATCCCCTCCAGCATATTCCGTCGTGCCCGCATCGCATCCGGCGGATCATAAAACACCGAAAACTGCGCGCTGCCCAACAATTCCATCGCCATGCTCGCCACTTCGCAAAACTCCATCGGCGCCGTCCGCAGAAAAACAATGTCCTCCGCCCCCGAAGCCGCCAGATGGTGAAACGCATGCCCGCTCTCGTGCAGCAGCGTCTCCACATCCCGCTGAAGTCCCGCCGCATTCATAAAAATAAACGGCCGCCGCGATTCCTCCAGCGGCATCAAATAACCCCCAGGTTGCTTCCCCTTGCGGCTCTGCAAATCCAAATTCCCCGACGCCCTCAACCGATCAAATTCAAATCCCAGAACCGGAGACAGCCGCACAAAAATCTCCCGGGTCTTATCCAAAAAATCATCCCCGTCCGCCGGATCAAATGGCCTCAGCGGCGGCCGGCTCTTTGGATCCACCGCGATATCCCACGGCCTCAGCTTCTCAAACCCCAAATCCAGCGCCCGCAAATGATCCAGCCGCCTCACCACCGGCACGCAAGTCTCCGCGATCGCATCCGCGAACTTAAGACAATCCTCCGGCGTATAGTCAAACCGCTTCAGCGCCTTCCACTGATACTCCCGAAAATCCCCGCAACCCGCCTGCCTCGCGATCTGCTGCCGCATCGGCAGTAAACCCTCGAAAATCTCCTCAATCGCATCCCGATCCTGCAGCCGACGCCGCGTCGCCGATTCCCACGCCTCCTTCCGCGTCGCCCGATCCGGCTCCTCCTGAAAACGCGCCATCTGCTGCATCGTGTAATCCTGCCCCCGAAAATGCACCATCATCCGCCCGTTGATCTGATCAAATTCCGTCACACGCCGCGTCAATTCCGTCTCGATCGGCACGTTCTGCTCGCGGAAAATCTCCACATCCGCCTTCCACTTCCGAGCCATCATCTCAAATGGTTCCCCCATCTGCTCGTGAAACGAAGACGCCAAATATTTCTTTTGCAACTGAAAAACCATCGGCTTAATCCGCGGCTCCACCACCTCCACAAAATGCAAATATCGCCGCTTGATCCCCTCGTCTTCGGTATGGCAACTCTTCTCGATATACCGCCGGCTCCCATACTCATCCACGCTGGCCGACAATTCCGAAAAATCCTCCAGCCACCGCCGCAATTGCTCCACCGAATCCACCGGCCGAAACAGCAGCCCCCGGTACAGTTTCTCCAATTCCGTGACATCCGCCACGTCAAATCCCGGCGGAACATAGCGGCGGGGGGGCAGAGTTGCAGGCATCGAAAAGTCCTTTACAGTTCCCACCGTGAACACTAATCGCCGCGATCCCCTCAAGCAAATAATCCCCGGTCCCCCCGCGGTGGAACTCCACAACGTCGGCGTCCTCCGCGACAACCGCTGGATTCTAAAAAATGTCACCTGGCAAGTTAACCCCGGCACACTCGCCGCCATCCTCGGCCCCAACGGCAGCGGCAAAAGCACCCTCGCCCGTCTCATCGCCACCCATTGGTGGCCAACCACCGGAACCTGCTCCGTCCTCGGCTACCGATTCGGCAACGCCAATCTCCCCGAGCTGCGCAAGCAAATCCGCATGGTCCAACCCGCCGGCCCCTACGACGCCGAAGGCTCCCTCACCGCGCATCAAACCGTCCTCACCGGCTTCTTCGGCACCATCGGCCTCTACGACTCCGTCACCCCCCAAATGAAACGCCGCGCCTCCGCGCTCCTAAATCTCGTCGGCCTATCGAAAGTCGCGCCCAACCCCTATCCATCCCTTAGCAGCGGCGAAAAAGTCCGAACCCTGATCGCCCGCGCCATGGCCAACGCCCCGCGCCTCCTAATCCTCGACGAACCCACCGCAGGGTTAGACTTGCGCGCCCGCGAACAAGTC
>Ga0181531_10001943_pt1 | contig 12965 bp, 8 predicted proteins | sample PEATcosm2014_Bin_38_FD_119743 | JGI IMG/M metagenome (GOLD analysis project Ga0181531, IMG submission 119743) | Peatland microbial communities from MTU Mesocosm Facility, Houghton, MI, USA - PEATcosm2014_Bin11_10_metaG | ecosystem: Environmental > Terrestrial > Soil > Wetlands > Peat | place... | reverse complement strand
GGATTTGAGGGCGGGCCGCTGCAGGGGAACGTCAACACCATTACGAATTCGTTCGTCACCACCTATTTCCATCCGGTGAACAAGCGGCGCAACGTGATTGGCCTGAAGTTCCAGACCGGAATGATCACCGGGTACAATGGAACGAACGTTCCGCCGTTCAGTCGCTTTTTCCTCGGCGGCGAGAACGACGTGCGCGGATTTAATTTCTATACCATTTCGCCGTTCGTGGAGATTCCTTACGCCACGAACCAGGCGGTGAGCTTCTTCAATCCGACGGTGCTAAATGCGCAGGGGAAGCCGACGCTGCAGTCCATCAGCGTGCCCATGATCCAGTTCCTGCCCACGCGGCCGGGCGGCGACTTCCAAAACGTAGGCAACATGGAGTATCGCATTCCGATCGCGGGGCCGGTCACGCTGACACTGTTCAACGACGTCGGCATCAACGGCATCCTGCGAAAATCGCAGTTGGCGCTCGATCCCGCGGCCGTCACCGTGTATCAGCAGCAATATCCCAATCCCGATTTTCCGAACTTGAAAATCGCCAGCAATCTGCCGATTTATCCCGGCACTAACTTCAAAATCCACACTTCGGCGGGCGTGGAACTCGACGTGATCTTGCCGATCGTGAATGCGCCGTTCCGCATTTATTACGCGTACAACTATTTGCGGCTGGACGACACCATAAACGGATTGAGCGGCGGATACGCTCTGAGCGATGCGGTGAAGAACGCCCTGCCGCCAGGTGTGCTGGAAACGCAGATCGCGCCGCAATTGCAGCAATTCATCGTCGCGAACACGCAACACATTCCGGCGGGCTTGATCGAACCGCAGCACACCTTCCGCTTTACGGTGGGTAAGACATTCTAGAAATTGGCACGAGAAAACCGAACGCACGATCGGACGCGACGCAATCGAGAGCATCCGGCGAGCGCAGCGAATTCAGTTGAGAGGGTGAAAGAAATGCGCAACAAGATACTGAGGTTGGGCGCGACGGCGCTGTTCGTCGCGGCATCCGCGATGCTATCGGCTTGCGGAGGAAACTCAACGCCAGTGGGCGTGACCGTGAGCCCGAACCCGGCGACGGTTCCGCTGGGCGGCCAGTTGCAGTTTCAAGCCACCGTGACCGGGACATCCACGACCTCTGTCACCTGGCAACTCTGTTTGGTGCCTTCTCCGACCAACCTGCAGCCGACCGTTTGCAGCCCGGCTACGACCGGGCAGACGCAAATGCCCAGTGGTTACGGGATCATCACGACGGGGCAGACGAACACGCCGCAGGGTGGTTTTTATACCGCGCCCACGACTCTTCCCCCGACGAACGATTTTCTGGTGGTGGCGACCAGCACGGTAAATACCCAGATATTCGGCACCAGCGTAGTGCACATCGACTCCACAGTTCGCGTGGCCGTCGCGCCCACCGGTGCGACCATTGCGCCGGGTGATTCCTATTCGTTTACGGCGAACGTCACTGGCACGACGAACACAGCCGTCACCTGGGAAGCCAATGGCGTCGCCGGAGGCGATGTAAACGACGGATTCATTGTGCCGGGCGCGGGAAATGGCAATACTGCAACATATACGGCGCCGATCAGCAATCCGCCAGGTAGCGTAACGATCACCGCGGTCTCGGGCTTCGATCCGGCAGAGTCAGGCACTGCGACCGTTACGATTATCACTTCCGCGGCGCCAACGCTCACTTCTTCGGTGCCGAATGTCGTGGGAGAAGGCTCGGCACAACAAGAAGTATTTCTCAGCGGAACGAACTTCACTTCCAACAGCGTGGTGATGGTAGGAGCGCCACCCGCGCCGGTGCCGACAACGTTCCTTAGCACCACGCTGCTGCACGCGACGATTCCCGCAAGCCCGCTGTCCGTCGCGGGGCCGGTTGCGATCGTCGTCGAAGCCCAGAATGGAGATCTATCCAATGTTCTTACGGGGCCAACGACTGGACTGACGGTGGTGCCGTCGCGTCCAACCGTGGTGGCGTTGTTGCCGGATACGATCGTGCCGAACGCCGGAACGGCTGGCGTGAATCTGATCGGCGGATTTTTCTCGCCGCAGACCACGGTGCAGTGCAATGGTGCGGCAGTCGCAGCCACGCTGACCAGCTCCCAGCAATTGGGCGTGACCATACCGGGCACATGTACACCGGCACCGGGACAGTATCCGCTGCTCGTGCAGAACAGTGATGTGGTGGCGCCGAATCCGCGCATGTCCGCGCTGAACCTTACCGTCGAGCCGCGGTCCAGCGATATCTCCACCGGTGTAAGCTCAAGCTTTCCAGTGGGCGCGTCGCCGTTGGGAATCGCGATTGATCCCGCGCTGAACTTGGCCGTGATCGCGAATTCGGGGAGCAACACCGTCAGCGTGGTGGACCTGGGCACGCTGGCGACTTCGACCGTCACGGTAGGGGGCGCTCCTACTTCGGTGGCGATTGACGATGAGATCACCACGGCTGGCGGCGCGCTCGGTGATCACATCGCGGCCGTCACCAACAGCGCGGACAATACCGTCTCGGTGATTGATTTGGTCACCCAGGCGGTTACGACCTTAGCGCTGCCGAATCCGAATACGCCGCCCAACGCTCCACCCGTCCCCTACGCCATCGGTATCAATCCGTTGACGCATCGCGGCTTGGTGGCATTCCGTTCCACGAACAATGCAGCGATTCTCGATTTTTCCGCCGGCGTTCCCACGTTCATCGAAACCATAACGGGCGCGCTAACGGGGATCGGCACCGGCACGCATCCGGCGGTGGCGGTGGATCCGAAATTGAACTGGGCTCTAATCACTCCCGGCGGCGCGGGCACGATTTCGATCGTGGATCTGGGACGCAATCCCGGCCCCGGCGTGAATCCCGCCGATCTTGGGCGCACTCCCGTGTTGATCGCCAGCCTTACGATTTCAAACACCGTGCAAGGCGTGGGGATTAACTCCTCGACACACCAGGCGCTTTTTGCCGATCCGCAGGGGCCGAACGATGTACCTGCTGCGCCGTCCGTTTCGTCCTTTAGCATGTTGGACGAATCGGTGAGCTCGGTACCTTTTACGCAAGGTGGAATTCCGTTCACGAATTTGGGGTTGGTGGCCGCCGCGGTAAATCCGCTCGCCAACATCGGCATTGTCGTGAATGGAACCGCGAACAACGGATACGTGCTGGACCTGAAAAACGATTTGGTGCTGCAAACAGTGGCAGGGTTTAACTCGCCGCAAGCGGTGGCGGTGAATCCGATTACCAACACGGCCTACATCGTCAACCAGGGCAATAACACGGTCTCTATTTTCCCGATGGCTACCACCACTCCCAACCCGCTGCAAATTCTGGAAACGAGTCCTGCGACGACGTTCGTGCAGAATCCGACCGCGGGTTTGACGCTCTCCCTAGTCGGGAACGGATTCACGGGCGGTTCGCAGGTGTTTCTGGACGGCGCCGCGGTGCCGGCCACGTTCGTGAGTAGCCGTCAATTGACCGCTGCGATTCCCGCGGCCGATCTCGCAACGGCGCGGCGTTACGCCGTGTACGTGGAAACGGGCGCAGCGATTTCTAATGTCAGCGAGCTTACTGTGATTCAGCCGGTCCCGGTAGGCGTTTTGCCTGTGGGTGTGGCTGTGGACTCCTATCTGGATCAGGCGGTAGTGACGAACTCCGGGAGCAACACCATCTCCGTGGTGAACCTGCTGGATGGCACACAAATCACGCCGCAAGCGCCCAGTTTTTTCACTACCGGATCGACGCCGTACGGCGTTGCAATTCTGGCGCGCTCGGGCCAGGCAGTTGTGGCGAATAACGGAAGCAACGATGTGACGGTCCTCGATGAGAAGGGGATCGACAACGTGTTCAACAGCCCGGTGACGGTTAGCCTTGGCTCGGGGACGCTACCAATTGGAGTAGCGGTCGACCAGTATTCCGCGTTGGCGGCCATCACCGACACGGTCATTCAGGGCAGCAACAACACTGGAGGACTTTCTAGTTTCACGGTCATCGGCGCGACGTCTGGCACCGAGGCCGCGCCAGCTCCGGTTGATTACCTTCCGTTGGCGGTGGCGATCGATCCCACCATCAACAATGACGTGACGCAAGCGATCGCAGGCATCACCACTGCTTCGAACCTCACTTCGACGAACAACAGCGGGCTGGAATTATTGCCGCTGCCCAGTGGCACTCCTGCGCGCGTCGGGATGTTGCTTCCCACTGGCATTGTGTTCGACGCATTGAATCAGGTTTTCCTCGTGGCAGATAGCACGGCCAACGATGTGAATATTGTGAATCCCGTGACGTCGCAGCAGACATCTTCGATCAGCACGGGAATCAACCCCACGTCGGTGGATTACAATTTCAACACCAGCACGCTGGTTACCTCGAACGCGGCGAGCAGCACTCTTTCGATTCTGGCCTACGTGTGCCCACCGAATCCAAACGGGATCACGAGTTGTCCGGCGCCGCGGGTATACGAAGTGCTGGACCCGGGCAGCGTTACGCCGTTAACCTCGATAATCCCCGGGCCGAATTCTATAGCAATTGACCCGCGGCTTAACCTGGCCGTGCAGATCGATCAGGCGAACAACCGCATTCTGCTGGTACCGCTGCCGCACTAGCAGGCGCTGGATTCCCGGCTATGCGGGCGGTGATGGTAAGCAGCGCCGAGCGGACGGCTGGTGGCGGGTGCGGGCGAGACCAACCATGCGGTGCGTACGTGCATCTCACAGGCGAGCGGTTGCGTGGGGCACGCAACGGCGGGCGAAACGAAAGCGATTGACCGGCTTCCGGGGCGGCAGCTATAATCTCCGATTTGTGTCCTGCATGATATGCGGCACAGTTCCTGGCACCGAAATCCGAAAGACTATCTACTCTAAGGAGTGAGAATGAAGATTCGATTTGCAGTTCCGGCCCTGGCGGTGTTGTTGTTGGTTCCCGCAGTGTGGGCGCAGACGGGCGGCTCTTCTGCCGCAACGGCGGCAGCTTCAGGCAAGGTAGGCGTGATTGACGTGCAGGTGGCGATCACCAGCACGGCGGAAGGAAAGCAGGCCGCAGCGGAATTGCAATCGCAATTCGCCCCCCGGCAGACCGAGCTTTCGAACATGCAGAAGCAGATGGAAGATATCCAGACGAGATTGCGCACCGGGCAGACCACGCTGAGCGACGACGAAAAAGCGCGGCTGCAGCGCGAAGGCGAACAGCTCCAGCGCACGTTCCAACGGCGCTCGCAGGATGCTCAGGACGATTTCAACGAAGCGCAGCGCGAGATCGTGGACCGCATCGGCCGCCGGATGATTGACGTGCTTAGCAAGTACGCCCGCGACAATGCGTTCACCGTGATTCTGGACCGTTCCGGACAGACTTCGCCGGTGATTTTCGCGGCAAATGCGGTGGACGTCACGCAAGATATTATTCGCCTGTTCGATCAGAGCTACCCGGCCAAGGCTGCGGCAACAGCGCCAAAGGCCCCGGCACAACAGCGCGCACCCGCGCCAAAGCCGGCGACACCGCCTCAGCAGTAATCCTGTAGCGCAGCGATTGTCGTTGCGCGGCTGGCTCGCATAAGACTAAAGGCCTCCCGGAGTTAAATCCGGGAGGCCTTTTTTTTGCAGCGAGGTCGAATGCGGTCTAGTTCGGCAACCATTCGTAGGGAAACATTTTTCCGGCGGCGACGGGGTCAACTTTGTGTCCGGCCAGTTCGAGCGCGCGCGAGAGAACGGGATCGCTGCCGCTGGCCAAATCCTTCGCCGTAGGAATCACGATCTCGTCGGGCGTGACTCCGGTGTGTTCCAGGCTCTTGCCGTCTTTCATGATCAAGTCGGCATCGGTTATGGAGAAGCCATAGAAAATTTTCGTGTCCATGCCCTGCGATCCGTAATAGTCCCTGGCTTCCATCACCGCTCCTGATGTTCGGTCCCCGATAACGGTCCCGCGATGCTCCAGCTGGACGACGCGAGGAAAAAGTTCGGCTGCGGAAGCCGACCGGCTGTCGACCAGGACGATCAATTTTCCGGTGAATATTTCGCTGCCGCGTGTTTTGGCGAGTTCCGGTTTCATTTGCTTGCGTCCCACGCGGTCGGCGAACTTCAGGTCGTGATCGAACAGGTTGCCGAGCATACGGTCGAGGGTAACGACGGCGCCCCCGGGGTTGCCGCGCACATCCAAGATGAGACTTTTGTGTTTGCGCGCGTCGCCAAAAATGCGGTCAACCTCACCGTCTTGGATAATGAATTCCGGCATCTTCCAGATCATCGTGTCGCCCGCCTCCACCCAGCGCTGGCGGACCACATGATCGGAATTCTCTGCTTCGCGTATCATGTCCCAAATGTCGCCTCCCCCGTCTTGGCCTGTGAGATCCAGCACTTTTTTCAGTTCGCGCACTTTAGCGTCGATGGTTAGCTGCCGAGTTTGGCCGCCGGGGTCGCGAATTTCCAGAATGGACGCCCTTTGGGGCGCCAGGCTGTTGAAGTAATAGTCCATTTTCCAGAACACCTCGCGCGTGACCTCGAATTTGTTGTAGCCCAGGACCTGATCACCGGGATGGACTTTGGATTCGGCGTCGGTTTCCGGCCGCACCCTGGTGACGAAGCAATCGTTGCCGTACATCTGCAAGCGATAGCCGTAGTCCATGCGATAGGGCCGGGCCGGAGGGCTGAAGAACGTGTGCGAATCGTTCAGCCCGTCCAGGAAAGCGGCGATCACGCCGAAGGATTGGCTCAGCGAGGTGGCGTCAACGATCTTTTGATCGTACTGGTGGAAGCGCGCGTCAATATCCAGGCCGTGAAATTTCGGATCGTAGTAGTGCTTCTTTACGTTGTCGTAGGCGTCGTGCAATATCGCGCGCGCGCGATCGCGGTTGTAGTTGTCCATCTTCTGCTGTGAATGCAGCGTGGCGCTGGTAAAGGACGCAAGCAAAAGTGTGGCGGCGCATGCCGTTCGAAAAATGGTTTTTTGAGCCACGGGCAGCTCCTTGGTGACATTCTGGGGACGTGGTGCGAAACTATATACACGACAGTGCGGCTATCGCCTAGTGCCTTTCTTGCGTCGCGTGTGTTGGCGCGACTGGGAGGCAGTGAAAGCAGGCGGCCGACTGGAGAGGCAGGGAAGGGTGCGCGGTGCGAGAGGCGGGCCCGCGAGGCCGGGCGGCTGTTCTTGCGTTTTTGGCGGCTTGAAATTATACTGGGTTGCTTCCAGACAGGTCGCATGAGCCAGTGGGCGCAAGCCCACTTTTTTGTTGGACGCGACGGATGGCGGGATGCCGGTGCGTCAATGCCCGGGGTGCCTGCAGTCGAAGGGCGAACTGGCAGCAAGCGCGGGAGCCGCTCGTAGGGCAGTACTGGAACCGGCGCTCTTGCCGGATTCGAGGCTGCCGGCGTCGCCGGATGGTTCCAGGCCAACTGTCTGAGCGAAGCTAAATAGCGCCCTTGGAATAGAATGCAACTGGAAAAGGTTCGAGAGGCGGCCGAGCGGGTGGCAGGCTCGCTGGGCCTCGAGATCTTCGACATCGAATGGAAGGTTGGAAAGCAGCGCATGCTGCGTGTGTATATCGACCGGCTGCCCGGCCCGCAGAATCCGGAAGGCTTGGGTGTCACGCACAAGGATTGCGAGCGGGTCAGTGAGCAGTTGAGCGTGATCCTGGACATGGAAGATTTGGTTCCGGGGCCGGCTTATGTGCTGGAAGTGAGTTCGCCGGGGCTGGACCGGAAGTTGATCAAGCCCGCGGATTACGAGCGCTTCGTCGGACGGCTGGCGAAAATCTGGCTGAACGAACCGCTGGAGAAGCAGGCGTATTTTGAAGGGCGCTTGGCGGGCATCACGGACGGCGTGGTGAAGTTCAGGGTGCGCGATCGCGAGATCGCCGTGCCTTATGCCGGCATCAAGAAGGCGAATTTGGTTGTCGAGTTGTAACTGCATCCGGCGACGGCAATTTTTTCTTGGGACGTACGGGAGAGAGCGAATGGCGAGTCAGCTGTACCAACAGATCGAGCTGATCAGCCGGGAAAAGCATATTGAACCGGAAATCATCATCGCGGCGATTGAGGACGCGATGGTGGTTGCGGCGCGGAAGTATTACCGCACCGAGGAAGATCTGCGTTCGAAATTTAATCCCACCACGGGACAGGTGGACGTGTATTCGGTGCACATGGTGGTTGATGAAGTGGCCGACCCGGTGCGCGAGATTTCGCTGAACGACGCGCGCAAGCGCCAGCCGGATGTGGAAGTGGGCGGCGAAATCACGCAGTCCAAGCCGACCGACGTGCTGGGGCGCATCGCCGCGCAGACTGCGAAACAAGTAATTTTGCAGAAAGTGCGCGAGGCCGAGCGCGACACGATTTACAACGAGTTCCACACGCGCGTAGGTGAGCTGATCAATAGCGTGGTGAAGCGCATGGAAGGCCCGGACATTATCGTCGATATGGGCCGCACCGAAGCCCGGCTGCCCAAGCGCGAACAGTCGCGGCTGGAAGCCTACAACGTGGGCGATCGCCTGCGCGTGACGATTCGCGCGGTGGAACGAGCCGCGAAGGGGCCGCAGGTGGTGGTTTCGCGCGCTGATCCCGCCCTGGTGCAGCGCCTGTTTGAAATGGAAGTGCCGGAAATTTACGACGGCACGGTGCAGATCCGGGCCGTGGCTCGTGAGGCCGGCGAGCGCACCAAGATCGCAGTGGAAAGCCGCGACAAGGATGTGGACCCGGTGGGCGCGTGCGTGGGCATGAAGGGCATGCGCGTGCAGTCCATCATTCGCGAACTGCGCGGCGAAAAGATTGACATTATTCCGTTCAACGAAGAAACCGTCGCGTTCGCGCAGAAGGCTTTGAGCCCCGCGAAGGTCACACGCGTGCAGATTATTGACCCGGAAGAAAAGCGATTGGAAGTGATCGTCGAAGATACGCAGCTATCGCTCGCGATCGGCAAGAAGGGGCAGAACGTTCGGCTCGCCAGCAAATTGATCGGCTGGAACATTGACATCAAGAGCGAGGAAGAAAAGCGCCGCGAGATCGAAGCACAGATGGCCGCGCTTACGGCGCCCGGCACCGCGCTGACGCAACTTGAGGGCGTAGGCCCGAAGACGATTGAGAAGTTGGAAGCGGCGGGCATTACTTCGATTGAAAAGCTGGCGGACATGACGCCCGAGCAGCTGGTGGAAATTCCGGGCATCGGCGAGAAAATGGTGGAGAAGATTCACCAGTCCGTTGCTGCTTATTTCGAAGCGCTGGAAACGGCGGCTACCGCCGCGCCGGATGCGCCGGACGCAGCAGTCGCAGCGGAAGGCGAAGGCGTCGCGACGGAAGAAACGGCGACCGCGGGCGAAGAAGCTGCGCTGGTTGACGAAGCGACTGAAGAAGCCACCGAAGAAATTGCGGCGGGCGAAGGCGAAGCTATGCCGGATGCCCCTCCTGCTGACGTAGCTGCCGAAGCGGAAGCTCTGGACGAAGCGACCGAAGAAGCGACCGAGGAAGTGCGAGAAGAAGAGATCGGGGCATCGGAAGATGGCGCCGAAAAGTAGCGAGATTTTCACGAGTTGTCCGTTGTAGGCGAGAATTTGTAATGGCTGCAAAGCGCGGGCACAAGTGCCGGCGCCGTTGAAAAGAGGCGAATGGCAGATTCCAATCAAGTCCGGATTAATGAGCTGGCGCGGGAACTGGAGATCAAGGCGAAAGTCCTGATTGACTATCTCCCGGAAGCCGGCGTCACCGAAAAAAAGACGCACTCGAGCTCGATTGACCTGAAGCACGCGGAGCTGGTGCGCAAGCATTTCCGCGGCCTCGCGGCAGCTGAAGAAGCCGAGGAAGCCGCGAAGGCCGCGAAAGCGACGGTTGCGAAGAAGCCTGTGGCGAAGCCTGCCGCTGCGGCTCCAGCTACGCCTGCAGCCGTCGGCGCCAAGCCCGCTGCGGGCGTGGCACCTGCTGCTCCGGCCGCTGCTGCGAGACCGGGCGTGCCTCTGCACGCTCAGGCAGCTGGTCCTGCGACGGCTCCTGGTGTTGCGCGTCCTGCCGCTCCTGCAGGCGCGACCGCCACTCATCCGGCGACGCATCCGACTGGCGCAGCACCTGCTGCTGCGAAGCCGGCAGCCTCTGCGCCTGCGTCTCCTGCTTCAACTACAGCCGCACGTCCCGGCGTCGCGCCTGCATCATCTGCGCCGCGGCCTGGCGTGCCTCTGCGGCCTGCAGCACCGGGGAGCGCGTCTGCGGGCGCACGTCCTGTGGCGGCAGCGCCCGGGGCTCCGCGCCCTGCTGGTGCACCTTCGACCGTGCAACGTTATCCATCGCGTCCTGGAGCGCCTCCTTCAGGCCCCGCGCAAGTGCGCCCGGGTGCGCCGCAAGGCATGCGCCCAGCTGGCGCTCCGCAACAGTATCGTCCCAGCAGCGCGCCGCAGGGTCGTCCTGGTGGTGCGCCAGGGCAGCGTCCCGGTGGTCCGCCTTCGCGGTTCCCGCAACGCCCCGGCAGTGGCGGCGGACCCGGTGGTCGCGACAACAAGGGACCAGTAGGCACGCAGCGCCCCGGCGCGGGAGTTCCCAAGGCAGAACCAGGCAAGCCGCTCTATGCGCGTAAGCCTGCGGCACGCGGCCGGCCACTGATCGAGAAGCGTTACGCTGAAGGTGAGCGCAAGCTGCACCCAGTTCGTCCACGCGCGGGCGTAGGTCCCGGCGGACGCGCTACGGCCGTCGAACCCGTCGCGCCGGTGAAGCGTGAGCCGCGCGAGCTAACTGTCACCGAGGGAATCACCGTTCGCGAACTCGCCGAGAAGCTCGACATACGCGCGAAGGATTTGCTGAAGACTCTGCTCGACCGCGGCGTATTTGCCAGCATCAATCAGGCGCTGGATGTGCCGACGGCGACGAATCTGGCCGAAGCGTTCAACGGCGTGGTGCAAGTCGTCACGTTCGAAGAACAGTTGGTGCAGGAAGAAAAAGTGAAGGAAGAGCGCACCGGCAACGAAGTGCCGCGCGCTCCGGTCGTCACCGTGATGGGCCACGTGGATCACGGCAAGACCAGTTTGCTGGACGCCATTCGTGAAGCGGACGTGGCGGGCGGCGAAGCCGGAGGAATTACGCAGCACATCGGCGCGTACGAAGCTCATGTGCAGGGCAAGCGCATTGTGTTTGTGGATACGCCGGGTCACGAAGCGTTCACGCGCATGCGCGCGCGTGGCGCGAAGGTGACGGACATCGTCGTGCTGGTAGTGGCGGCCGATGACGGCATGATGCCGCAAACTGAAGAAGCGATTTCGCACGCACGCGCCGCGGGTGTGCCGATCATCGTCGCGATCAACAAAGTGGATAAACCGGACGCGCAAGTGGAACGCGTCAAGCGACAGCTATCCGAAAAAGGTTTGATGCCGGAAGATTGGGGCGGCGACACGGTAATGGTGGAAGTTTCCGCCAAAACCAAGAAGAACATCCCCAAGCTGCTGGAAATGATTCTGCTGGTTGGCGACATGCGCGAACTGAAAGCCGATCCCGACGTTCCGGCAAAGGGAACCGTGCTGGAATCGCGCGTCGATAAGGGCCGCGGTCCAGTCGCCACCATGATCGTGCAGAACGGCACGTTGCACGTGGGCGACGTCTTTATCGTAGGCGCGGTCTATGGCAAGGTGCGCGCGATGTTTGACGATCGCGGCGGCGCCATCAAGCAGGCTGGTCCTTCAACACCCGTCGAGGTTCTCGGCCTGCAGGGCGTGCCCGAAGCCGGCGATCAATTCCAGGTCGCGGATGAAGCCAAGGCGCGGCACATCGTCGAGTATCGCCAGGGCAAGGCGCGCGAAGCCACTTTGGCGAAATCTTCAAGCGGCCGCTTGACGCTGGACCAGTTGCACGAACAATTGAAGATCGGCGAAGTGAAGGAGCTGCCGGTAGTCGTGAAGGCGGATGTGCAAGGCTCGGTGGAAGTGCTGAACGAAATGCTGCCGAAGCTTTCGAACGACCAGGTGAAACTAAAAGTCATTCTGGCGAACGTGGGCGCGGTGAACGAAAGCGACGTGTTGCTGGCTTCCACGTCGGGCGCCGTGATCGTGGCTTTCAACGTGAAGCCCGAGCGCAAAGCGGCGGAACTGGCGCAGCGCGAAGGCGTGGACATTCGCAGCTACACGATCATCTACGAGTTGCTGGACGAATTGCAGAAGGCCGTGGCCGGATTGCTGGCTCCCATCATCAAGGAACAGCATCTGGGCAGGGCCGAAGTGCGCGACACGTTCCGCGTGAAGGGCGTGGGCACGATCGCCGGCTGTTCGGTAACGGAAGGAATTATCCGGCGCGATGCGGAAGTGCGCGTGATTCGCGAGGCGGCGGTGGTATTCACCGGCCGAATCAATTCGCTGAAGCGCTTCAAGGACGACGCCAAGGAAGTGCGCCAAGGCTTCGAGTGCGGCATCGGGATCGCGAACTTCGCGGATGTGAAGGTGGGCGACAGTCTGGAGTGCTTCACGGTCGAAAAGATCGCGGCGCTTCCCCCTCCTCCTCCACCGCGCCCGCGCGCGCCCCGGCAGGAGAGCGCGTAGTACGCCTAGTACGCCGCAACGCAGTCGCACCGGCGCACAAGATTTCTTGATGGTGTAAGCTGCACCAGCGCAACGGGAATTATTGCGCCACACGGAAATGCCGATCGGCCTCCTTACCCTGGAAATCCATATACTGGATGCGCAGTCCCTCAAGGACAAACGGCAAGTCTTGCGCAGCTTGAAAGACCGGTTGCGCGCTCACTACAATGTGGCCGTGGCGGAGCTGGAGCACCAGGAAACCTGGCAGCGCTCGCGCGTGGGCGTGGTGACGATTTCCAGCGACTCCGGATATCTGGAAAAAACGCTGGCGGAAATCGCGGCTGAAACGGAACGCCTGTTAGGGCGCGATTTGGTTTCGCAGAACGTGGATTATTTCGAGGACCAGAACGAAGACCAGGACGAGGAAGGCGCATGACAGTTCAAGGGCATCGCTCCGAACGCATCGCGGAAGAAATTCGCAACGAAGTGAGCCTGATGCTCGCGGGAGAG
>Ga0181531_10001941_pt1 | contig 12987 bp, 10 predicted proteins | sample PEATcosm2014_Bin_38_FD_119743 | JGI IMG/M metagenome (GOLD analysis project Ga0181531, IMG submission 119743) | Peatland microbial communities from MTU Mesocosm Facility, Houghton, MI, USA - PEATcosm2014_Bin11_10_metaG | ecosystem: Environmental > Terrestrial > Soil > Wetlands > Peat | place... | reverse complement strand
CCGGCGTGGTGAACAGCGACGCGACGGACTTCAACTCCGAGACAAGATCGGCGTGGTGGCCGGCGGCGCCGGCCCGTGCATGAGCGCGCGCGCTCGGCTGCTCGGCGGCATGGCGCCGGGTATGAATGATCGAACCGGTGGCTTCGTGGCGGTGCCCCCACGCCGACCTGGCAGTTTCCCTTTCGCTGGACGCCGGCAAATGCGGACTGGGGGCGGCCGTGATCGTTTGCGGCTGCGCGGGCCATTGCACGTCGCTACTGTCCGCCAGTCCGGAATCAGGATCGAATGCCGACGGGTCCGGCGCCGGCAGCATGACCTCGTCGGGCGTGAGGCTCGCCGTCGTCTCCGGCCAAGAGGGGTGCGCGGCGCCGCCGATGCCGTCAGCGAAATTGAGTTGCTCGGGGATCGCCGAGGCCAGCATCCGGGCGGCGGGCTTACTGGCCATGGCGATCTGATACGACGCGGCGGGAACCACCTGGACGATGCGGAAGCCGTTGTCCTTTAATCCCTTGAGCAGCCCCGGCAGCGCGGCGACGGTCTTCGGGTGGATGTCGTGCAGGAGCAAAATGCCTTTGCCGCGCGCTTCGAGGCGCTTGAGCGCCAACGACATGATCTGGTCCGGCTTGATATTGTGGTGCCAGTCGTCGGCGACCGTATCCGACGAAAAGACAATCAGCCCGCGTGCGGCGAGTTCGCTCTCGGCGGTGTCCGAGCGCTCGAGGCCGGGAATGCGGAAGAATGGCGCCAAGTATTTGGGGTCGCCGAGGGCTGCGCTGACGTCGGATATCCCGTTATCGATCTCGTAGCGCATGCGCTCGATCGGCAAACTGCCGAAGCGGGTTGGATGCGTGTCGCTGTGCGTACCGATAGTGTGGCCTTGCTCGTAAATTCGCCGCACCACGGCGGGATAGGCGCGGGCCATTTCGCCGACGAGGAAATAGGTCGCCTTCACGCATTCGGAGGCGAGGATATCGAGGATCTGGTTGGAATAGGGCGGTAGCGGGCCGTCATCGAAAGTAAGGACGACCTCCTTGTCGGCGAGCGGCAGCGAGTCGGGATATTGCATGCGCCCGACGCGCGGCAATTGCGCCGGATCGACGGCAAGCACGCGGCTCGTTCCCAGCGCGTTCGGATTTCCGGGGCAAGCTTGGGCGCTGTTTTGGGCGGCGGCTTGCGTCTGATCTGGCGCTTGATTCTGGGCGGCGGCCGGCGGGCTGCCTTGCGCGCCATCCTGGGCGCGCGCCGAGCCGGCGGCGAACGGCGCACCAAGCGCCGCGACCAAAGCTGCGGTCAATAAGCCTGCTCTGTACGTTTCCATCCTGCCCTCGGAATCAGGCCGCAGCGCGTACCGCTTGTGCCACATGATTCCGTTCACCCCGCGCAGTTATTACGAAGGCCCATACTTTATTACGAAGGCCCATACTTAATGTCATGTTAACGCTAAATTTCACGGTCCGGCGCCTGTTGATAAGTCGGTGGCCAATACGCCGCAGGTGCCTTTTAGCGCCTTTCCTCGGTGTTAATCACGCGCGCTTACCTTCCGCCTTCGGAGTGTGTGTGGGGGCGTTGAGGATGCAGGCCGCTGGAGCACCCAGAAATTGGTGGGCGCGGCGGCGATCGGGCGGGCCGGGTGGTCGATCCGATCGCGCTATCATGCGCGTCACCACACTCCTGCTGTTAGCCTTCGGGCTGGCCGTCATCGCCTTCGCCGCGCTCGGGCTTGCCAATACGGCGCGCGACGATAGTCGCCTCGAGATCGCGCGGCACGCGGCATTGCAGGACGCGCTCGACGAGCTTCACGCCGTATTCGGCGACGTCGACCATTTCGATCCCGGCCAGTTGCGGCTGATCGAGCGCCGTGCCGGCCTCAACGACCTCCATTTTGATACCGACATCGCGGCCGATGGCGGCCGCGAAGCGCAATCACTGCATGACCCGCAGGGTCGGATCGTCGGCTGGTTCAGTTGGGTTCCCGATCGCGGCCTCGCTCATGTGATGAATTGGTTGTGGGCGTTTGCCGGGATGATCGGCATCGTCCTGGTGTATTGCGCAATTCTCGCGCTGCGCGCCTCGCGGCGTCTTGGCGCTGCGCTCGCCCGCAGCGTCGAGTCGATCCGGAAGCTGACCACGCTGGACGTCCTGACCGGGCTGCCTAACCGGCGGATCATGCGCGAACGCCTCGAAGCGATGATGGCGCGGCGCGGCTCCCGCGTGGTCGCGTTTGCCCTGATCGATATCGACGGCTTTCACGACATCAACGACACGCTAGGCCGGCCCGGCGGCGACATCATGCTGGCGAAAATCGCCGAACGCCTCAAATCGGCGCTGCCGTCGAACGCGCTGTTCGGGCGCTTCGAGGACGACGAATTCGCCGTCATCCTCGATAGCGACAATCCGCGCGCGGCAGCGGACATAGCCGCAACGCTCACTGCGGCGCTCGCTCCGCCGATCTACATGGACCAGATGTGGCAGGTAGGCATCAGCATCGGGCTGGCGCAGGCGCCCGAGGATGGCACGACCGGCGACGAATTGAATCGCCGCGCCGCTCTGGCGCTGCGCGCCGCCAAGCGGGCCGGCCGGGGATCGGTGCGGCGCTTCGTGCCGCAGATTCACCAGGAGCACGCCGAGCGCCGTTTCTTTTTGCGCGAGCTTGAAACCGCGATCGAGCAGGAAGTCTTCGACGTCCACTACCAGCCGGTTGTCGCTGCCGAAGGCGGCGGCATGGTCGGCGTCGAAGCGCTGTTGCGCTGGACGCATCCGACGCGCGGCCCGATCGCGCCGTCGATGTTCATTCCGCTCGCCGAACAGAGCGGTCTGATGAATAAGCTCGGCGAGCTGGTGCTGCGGCGCGCGCTGGCGGACGGCGCGCGGTGGTCGGATTTGTTCGTATCCGTCAACCTTTCGCCGGTGCAGATGCGAAGTCCCGGCCTCGTCGATCTCGTCGGAGTAATGCTTCGCAACAGCGGCATGGCGGCGTCGCGTCTCGTGCTCGAAGTGACGGAAGGAGTCCTCATCGACAATCCGGAGGACGCGCAGGTCAAGCTCGAAGCAATGCGCGCGATCCATGTCTCGACCGCGCTCGACGATTTCGGCACCGGCTATTCGAGCTTGAACTATCTGCAAAAATTTCCGTTCGATCGGCTTAAGATCGACCGCTCCTTCGTCGCCTCGCTGGGCACCACCGGCAATGCCGGCGCCATCATTCAGTCGATCGTCACGCTCGGCCACGCGCTCGGCATGAGGGTGCTGGCGGAAGGCGTCGAGACCAACGAGCAGCGCGTCTTGCTGCGGCTTGCCGGCTGTGACGAAATGCAGGGCTTTCTGTTCGCCAAAGCGTGTCCGGCCGAGGCGATCGACAAGATCCTGGCGCGGCCGACGGCCCGCGCCTCAGCCCGGCGGCCCGGCGCGCCGGCATCCTGACAGGCCGACGCCAAGCCGCTATCTATAGAGCGCCCTTTACATCTCGCTCGGCCCCGGGAGAAGCGCGGTGCTTTCAAATAGCCTACCCGGCCTCGATTTCGGCCTCGGCAGCGATGTCGAAATGCTGCGTGATACGGTGCGCGGTTTTGCTCAGGACAAGATCGCGCCACAGGCCCAAGAGATCGACCGATCGAACAGCTTTCCACGCGAATTGTGGCCGCAGCTCGGGGCGCTCGGCCTGCTCGGCATCACCGTCGAGGAGGAATTGGGCGGCGCGGGGATGGGCTATCTCGCCCATTGCGTGGCGATGGAGGAGATTTCGCGCGCCTCCGCCGCCGTCGGCTTGTCCTATGGGGCGCACTCGAACCTGTGCGTCAATCAGATCCGGCGCAACGGTGACGACGAGCAGAAGCGCCGCTATCTGCCGGAGCTGATCTCCGGCGAACATGTCGGCGCGCTCGCGATGTCCGAGCCGGGCGCGGGCTCGGACGTGGTGTCGATGCGCACGCGCGCCGACCGTAAGGGCGACGCCTATATCCTCAACGGCTCGAAAATGTGGATCACCAACGGGCCAGTCGCCGATACGCTGGTCGTCTATGCCAAGACCGACCGCACCGCCGGCGCCCGCGGCATCTCCGCCTTCATCGTCGAAAAGAACTTCAAGGGTTTTTCACCCGGCAAAAAGCTCGACAAGCTCGGCATGCGCGGCTCCGACACCAGCGAGATCGTTTTCGAGGATTGCGAAGTGCCGCGCGAAAACCTGCTCGGCGTGGTCGGCAACGGCGTCAACGTCCTGATGTCGGGTCTCGATTACGAGCGCACGGTGCTGGCGGCGGGGCCGCTCGGCGTGATGCAATGCTGCCTCGATATCGTCATTCCTTATATCCACCAGCGTTCGCAATTCGGCCAGCCGATCGGCCGTTTCCAGCTGATCCAGGCGAAGCTCGCGGATATGTACGTGACGCTCAATGCGTCGAAGGCCTACGTCTACGCCGTCGCCAAGGCTTGCGATCGCGGCGAGACGACGCGCGAGGACGCAGCCGGCGCGATCCTCTACGCCGCCGAGCGGGCAACCTGGATGGCGCTCGAAACCATCCAATGCCTCGGCGGCAACGGCTACATCAACGACTATCCCGCCGGGCGCTTGCTCCGCGACGCCAAGCTATACGAAATCGGCGCCGGGACGAGCGAAATCCGCCGCATGCTGATCGGCCGGGAAATTTTTGAAAAAACGCGGTGAGGTTCACCCCAGCCGCCGATCAAACTCCAGCACCGCATTGAGCAAAACCTGCGCTCCGGCGGCGCACTCCTCGAAGCTCGTCGATTCCGCCTCGTTGTGCGAAATGCCGCCGGCGCAGGGCACGAAGATCATGGTGGTCGGCGCGACGCGGGCGATGTAGGCGGCGTCGTGGCCGGCGCCCGAGATGATGTCGCGCGATTTGAAGCCGGACTTTTCCGCGCCGATGCGCACGCAGTCGATGAGATCGGCTGCGAAATTGACCGCCGGCGATTCCCAGATGCGGGTTTCGTTGTAGGTCAGCCTCAGGGAGGCCATGATTTCGGCGAGCGCAGCGCGGAACTTTGTCTCCATGGCGTCGAGCACTTTGTCGTCCGGGTGGCGGAAATCGACGGTGAAAAAAACCTCGCCGGGAATGACATTGCGGCTGTTCGGCTTGTTCTCGATCAGGCCGACCGAGCCGACCGCATGCGGCGCGTGCTCATGCGCGATCGTGTCGATGCGCTCGATCATGCGGGCTGCGCCGAGCAGTGCGTTCTTGCGCAGCCGCATCGGCGTCGCGCCGGTATGGGCCTCTTGGCCGGTGACCGTGACTTCGTACCAGCGCATGCCTTGCACGCCTTGCACCACGCCGATCATGCGGCTCTCGTCCTCGAGGATCGGGCCTTGCTCGATGTGCAGTTCGAACATCGCGGCGAATTTTCGCGCACCGGCCTGTTCCGTGCCTTTGTAGCCGATGCGCTTTAATTCCTCGTCAAAACTCTTGCCTTCGCGATCGGTGCGCGAAAAAGCGTAGTCCGGCGTGAAGACGCCGGCAAATACGCCGGAGGCGAGCATCGCCGGCGCAAAACGCGAGCCCTCTTCGTTGGTCCAGTTGACGATCTCGATCGGGGCATTCGTCTCATAGCCGAGATCGTGCAGCGTGCGCATGGCTTCGAGCGCGCCGAGCACGCCGAGCACGCCGTCGAATTTGCCGCCGGTCGGCTGGGTGTCGAGATGCGAGCCCATGGCGATCGGCGCGAGGCTTTGGTTCTTGCCGGGCCGCCGCGCGAACATATTGCCGACTTCGTCGACCGCGACGGTGCAGCCCAGCGCCTCGCATTGCGCCTTGAACCAGTCGCGCATCTGGCGGTCGAGGTCGGTCAAGGTCAGCCGGCAAATGCCGCCCTTCGGCGTCCCGCCGATCTGCGCGGTTTGCATGAGCGAGCCCCAGAGCCGTTGAGCATCGATTTGCAGGTTTTGCACGGGATGACTTTTCGCTGGCCGATCGTCGGGTTGAACGAGCCCATTCTACTGCAGCCGCCGCCGAACTTGCATACCAAGTCTGAAGCGGCGCTTGGCCACCTCTCGATGTTTTCGGCAGTAGAACCCATATTGTTGAATGCCGGCCACGCGCGGAGGCCGGATGCAGCATCTGGAAAGGCGAAAACCATGTCAGAACAGGTCGAAATGAAGCCGAAGCCGGTCAAAATACCGGGGCCGGATCATCCGATCACCATTGCCCGTAAGGCTGGCCGGGTCGTGGTCAAGGTGGCGGGCCGCGTGGTGGCCGATACCGCGGACGCGCTGACGCTGCGCGAGGCGAGCTACCCGCCGGTGCCATACATTCCGCGCAAGGATGTCGACATGGCGCAATTGCAGCGCACGGCCCACACCACCTATTGCCCCTACAAGGGCAATTGCAGCTATTACAGCATTCCCTCAGGCGGGGCGCGTTCGGTCAATGCGGTATGGACCTACGAAGCGCCCTATGCGGCAGTCGATGCAATCAAGGACTATGTCGCCTTTTATCCCGACCGCGTCGATGCGATCGAGGAGAACCCCGCCGGCTAGCCACTCCGCCGTGTTATGCCGTCATCGCTCAAGGCGTGACGTCGACCCGTTCCACCCGGCGCGGCGCGGTGAGTTCGCGCCAGGTGGCGTTGGCGACATGGACGGCCGGGTAGGGATCGCGCGCCACATATTGGCCGGCCCCGGCCGTGGCGCGCAGTTTGCCGTCGAGCCAGGTGATCTCGCCGCGCGACAGCGTCGCGCGCGGCAGGCCGGTGCAGACAAATCCTTCGAACACGTTGTAGTCGATCCGGCTGATTTGCTTTTTTACCGTGATGGTTTTGGTCGCTTCTGGATCCCAAATGACAAGATCGGCGTCGGAGCCGACGGCCACCGCGCCTTTCTTCGGATAGACGTTGAGAATGCGGGCGCAATTCGCTGAAGTCACGGCAACAAATTCCTCTTTGGTGATCCGCCCGGTGTTGACGCCGGCGGTCCACAGCACCGGCATGCGGTCTTCCAGCCCGCCGGTGCCATTCGGGATTTTGGTGAAGTCGTTTTGGCCGAGCCGCTTCTGCGCGGTGGTAAAGGCGCAATGATCGGTCGCGACAACCTGCAACGATCCCGATTGCAGGCCGGCCCAAAGGCTTGATTGGTGGTCCCTAGGCCGAAACGGCGGCGACATCACGCGTTGCGCCGCATGATCCCAATCGGCATTGCGATATTCGTCCTCGTCGAGGAGAAGATGCTGGATCAAGGGTTCGCCGAACACCCGCTTGCCGGCGGCCCGCGCGCGCGCGATGGCGTCGTGGGAATCACGGCAGGAGGTGTGCACCACATAGAGCGGACACCCGGCCATGTCGGCGATCATGATGGCGCGGTTGGTGGCTTCGCCCTCGACCGCGGGCGGCCGCGAAAAGGCGTGGCCCTCCGGCCCGGTCACGCCGGCTCCGAGATAATGCTGCTGCAGCCGCCACACCACGTCGCCGTTCTCGGCGTGCACCAGCGGCATGGCGCCGAGGCCGGCGCAGCGCAGAAACGAATTGTAGAGCTCGTCGTCATTGACCATCAAGGCGCCCTTGTAGGCCATGAAATGCTTAAACGTGTTGATGCCATAGGTTTTGACGCAGGTTTCCATTTCGTCGAACACCTGCCGGTCCCACCAGGTGATCGCCATGTGGAAACCATAGTCGCAGGCCGCGCTCTCGGCCTTGCGGCGCCAGTCCTGATAGGCCGCCAACAGCGACTGTCCCGGATTGGGGATGCAGAAATCGACCACCATCGTGGTGCCGCCGGACAAAGCGGCCTTGCTGCCCCATTCGAAATCGTCCGCCGACACCGAGCCCATGAAGGCGAATTCGAGATGGGTGTGCGGATCGATGCCGCCCGGCATGACGTAGCAGCCGCCGGCGTCGACGGTCTCGGCGCCGGCCGGCGCCTCGAGATTGACGCCGATCGCGGCGACGACGCCGTCGCGCACCAAAACGTCGGCGCGCTGCGAATGATCGTGGTTGACGACGGTGCCGCCGCGGATGAGTTTTATCATATCGAGAGTTTGTCCTGGTCAGCCGACGGCCCACGCCGGGCCGTCCTGGCCGCATCTTTGTCGCTTCGATCAGGGTTCGTCAAAGTGGCAGATTGCGGTGCGTGGAGCCATGTTTGCGGGGGCCATGTTGATGTCGATAGCGCGGATCGCCCTGATCGCTGTGTTGTGCGGCCTCCTGCCCGCCGCCGCCGACGCTCAGGACCGCAAGCCTACGCCACAGGAGGTTGCGGCGATCCGCGCCTGCGCCGCCAAATATAAGGACAATGTGCCGGAGGGCGAACTGGAGTGCCTGTTCAATCTGGTGGCGACACCCTGCATCAATTTGCCCGGCGGCACGGCCAATCTGACGACGGCGGATTGCTATCGCATCGAGGGTGTCATCTGGGACGACCTTTTGAACCAGAATTACCAAAGCCTGCTTGCCACGCTTGACGCCGGTCAGGCCGCCAAGGCGCGCGCCATGCAGCGCGCGTGGATCGCCTACCGCGACACCACCTGCCAGTTCTACGACGATAAAATCCAAGGCTCGATGGCAGTCATGATGCATGCCGCCTGCGCCACCCGAGAGTCGGCGCGTCGGGCGCTGCTGCTCGCATTTTTTGCCGGCTTGTGAGGGGAAGGACAGGCAGCCATTGGCCCAGTCAGCCTTCGCGCTAGTCGTGCAAAGGCCCAGCCCGGCTAGCTTTTGATGGACTAACCCATTGAATCCATGACGAATCAGCTATGATGCCGGCGGCCCGATGGGGGCCGAAGCGGCGGAGCGCCGATGCTGCGCGTACGACTTAAGGCGGACGGCAGAATAGTCGAAGTGATGCCCGACGGTAGCGAACGGGCGATCCCCTCCGATGCCCAATCGATCGCGACGGCGGCTCACAATGCCGCGCGGGTCGAGGAGGCGAGCTATGCCCGCAATGTGCGCGGCCAGACCGGACTGACCCAAGCCGCCTTTGCCGCGCGCATCGGCGTGCCGGTCGAGACGGTGCGCAATTGGGAGCAGGGCAAGCGCTCGCCACGGGGCCCAGCCCGCGCGCTTCTCAAAGTGCTCGAAGAGGCTCCCGCCGCCGCTTTTGCCGCGCTCGGCAAGACGCGGTAAGGCCCCACGGACTGCACCCGCGACTTTGGCACGGCGCTACGGCGCCCGGCATTGGACTGGAAAAGCCGTCCGCAATGGCCGATGCTTGCGCCAAAGCAGCGTGCAAAGCGTAAGGGAGCGGCGGATGCGAACGATCGAAAGTCATGGTGCGCGCATTCCGGTCATAGGCTTCGGCACCATGACGCTCAAGGGCGACCTCTGCGTCGAATTGGTGGAGGCGGCGTTGCATCTGGGCTACCGGCATCTCGATACGGCGCAGATGTACGGCAATGAGCGCGAGGTCGGTTCCGGCCTGCGCGGCTCCGGCCTCAAGCGCGAGGACGTCTTTCTCACCACAAAAGTCTGGTTCAACCGTCTGGCAGCCGGCGATTTCGAACGCTCGGTCGACGAAAGCCTGGAGAAACTCGCGCTGCCGTGGGTCGATCTGTTGATGATCCATTGGCCCAATGCGCAAATCCCGCTGGCCGAGTCGATCGCGGCCTTGTGCAAGGTCAAGCGCGCAGGCCTTGCCAAAAATATCGGCGTTGCCAATTTCAACGTCGCCATGCTCGACGAAACGATGAAAATCGCGACCGAGCCGGTGGCGGTGTTGCAGATCGAAACTCACCCCTTTCTCGACCAGACCAAGATTATCGCGACGGCGCGCCGGCACGGCCTGGCCGTTGTCGGCTATTGTCCGTTGGCGCGCGGCAAAGTGCCGGGCGACGAAACGCTGCAACGCATCGGCCGCGCCCATGGCAAATCGCCGGCGCAGGTGGCGCTGCGGTTTCTCGAACAACAAGACATTATTCCCATTCCGCGCAGTTCGAAGCGCGAGCGGCTGGCGGAAAATCTCGGCAGCCTCGAACTCAAGCTGAGCGACGGCGACATGGCGGAAATCGGCAAGCTCAAGCGGCCGGGTGCGCGCATCGTCAGCCCGCCGCAGGCGCCCAAGTGGGACCTATGAATACGATCGGACCGGTCCCGACTGTTGAGGCCAAGGGCGCCAAAATTCCGCTGCTTGGACTTGGCACCTGGGACTTGCGCGGCCGCGCCTGCGCGCGGGTGGTCGAGCAAGCCTTGCGGCTCGGCTACCGCCACATCGACACCGCGGAAATGTATGACAATGAGCGCGAAGTCGGGGAGGGCGTGCACGCCTCGGGGGTAAAGCGCCACGACATTTTCATCACCACCAAAATCTGGCCGTCGCATTTCGCGCCGCGTGCGCTCGAACGCGCCGCGCGTGAATGCCTCGTGCGGTTGCGCCTGAGCGACGTCGACCTGTTGCTGTTGCATTGGCCCAATCCGCAAATCCCGCTGGAGGAGACGCTGGGCGCGCTGTGCAAGGTCAAGCGCGACGGCCTCGCCCGCCATATCGGAGTTTCCAACTTTACCGTGGCACTCGTCGACGAGGCGGTAAAGATCGCGAGCGAGCCTTTGGCGTGCGATCAGGTCGAATGTCATCCGTTCCTTGATCAAACGAAGGTAATCGCGGCTTGCCGCGAACACGGCATGGCGGTCACGGCCTATAGCCCAATTGCGCGCGGCAATGCCGCAAACGATAAAGTGTTGGCGCAGATCGGCGCCGCGCACAAAAAGACCGCGTCTCAAATCTGTCTGCGCTATTTGGTGCAGCAGGACATCGTCGTCATTCCGCGCACCGGTAAGCTCGAACGGCTTTCGGAAAATGCCGCGATCTTCGATTTTGCGCTGGGCGAAGTCGAGATGGCGCAGATCGCAGCACTGGCCAGCCGCGACGGCCGGATCGTCGACTGGGCCTATTCCGGGCGGGCGAAGTGGGATTAGCCGTATCGTTTTACGGCGCGCCGTTCAGGTAAAACTAGAACTCGACGTCGAGTTCTTCCAGCTCATCCGGCTCGGTTTTGGCCGCTTCCGTCCATTCCTGCATAAACGGATGGGCCAAAATGACACGGCAATATTCCTTGCAGACCGGATCGAGCGCCACGTCGTAGGTTTGGAAACGCGAGCACACCGGCGCATACATGGCGTCCGCCGCGCACGGTTTCTTGCCGAACAGATAAGGTCCGCCATAGGCACCGATGCATTCGCGCCAGATCGCGGTGATGCGGTCGATGTCGGCGCGCGCGCCGGCCCAGGATTTAAAGCCGGGAAAGTGCGCTTTGATGTTCATCGGCAGCGCCGAGCGCAGATTGCTGAAGCCGGAATGCATTTCCCCGCAGATGGCGCGGCAATGCGCGCGTTGCACTTGATCGGCCGGCAATAATCCGGCCTCGGGCTTGAGCTCGTGGAGGTATTCGGCGATCGCCATGGTGTCCCAAACCTTGACGCCGTCGTGGGTGAGCGCCGGCACGAGGAACGACGGCGACAGCAGCAGCAATTCCGCCCGGGTCGATGGATCGTCGGTGCCGGCGTGCTTTTCGTCGAAATCCAGGCCCGCCAATTTGCAAAGCAGCCAGCCACGCAACGACCAGGAGCCGTAATTCCTGCTGGCAAGGGTGAGATGGGCTTTGGACATTCCGTCGCTCTCGTTTGAAATCCTGGATTAATCAAAGGCTTACGATGCAGGCACGATAGCCGCTGGCGACCACATTAGCACTCATTTTAAGAAGCGTGACGCTGACGTGGTCTGCGGTTAGGCAAGATGTTCATATTCTTGTCGCAGCGCAACAAAAAATGCACTAGTTTCGCCGCGTTGGGGTCGAGGGTGGTGCCGTCGCCAGGCGGTCCCCGGCGCCCGTGGGAGCCGGATGCTGTACCTCGCTTATCAAATGCAAACCGACATGATGGCGCCGGTGCGCAAGTGGGCGCGTGGCGCCCTCAACGGCGCCGGCGGCCCGCCCTTGCTCGCCGGCTTGCCGGCGATGCGCAGCCTTAGCGCGGTTTACGAACTGATCGCGCGGGCCGGCCTCACCCACACCCGGCCGCCCTTCGGCATCAATTCCGTCAGCGTCGGCAATCGCGAAGTCGAGGTGCACGAGGAGGATACGGTCGCGACGCCGTTCGGGACGCTGCTGCATTTCAAGAAAGACATCGCGACGGTGCAGCCGCGTGTGCTGCTGGTGGCGCCGCTATCGGGCCATTTCTCGACGCTGCTGCGGGCGACCGTGCGCACCATGCTGCCGGAGCACGATGTCTATATCACCGACTGGCACAATGCGCGCGATATTCCGCTGACTGCGGGCCGCTTCGGCTTCGACGAATATATCGACCATCTGATAAAATTTCTCGACGTGATGGGGCCGGGCACCCACGTCGTCGCGGTGTGCCAGCCATGCGTCGCGGTGCTTGCCGCCGTCGCGGTGATGGCGCAGGCCGGCAATAAGGCGCAGCCGCGCAGCATGACGCTGATGGCCGGGCCGATCGATGTTCGCGTCAACCCGACCAAGGTCGATGAGCTGGCCCGAAAGCAAACCATCGAATGGTTCGAGCGCACGCTGACGGCGTCGGTGCCGATGCGCTATCCGGGCGCGTTCCGCCGGGTCTATCCGGGTTTTGTCCAGCTCGCTGCCTTCATGAGCATGAACGTCGACCGCCACGTCAAGGCGCACCGCGAGCTTTACGAGAATATCGCCAACGGTGAGCTTGAAAAGGCGGCGGTGACCAAGGCGTTTTACGATGAATATTTTGCCGTTCTCGATCTCACCGCGGAATTCTATCTGGAGACCGTGCGGATCATCTTCCAAGAGTTCGCGCTGCCGCTCGGCAAGCTGGAATGGCACGGCGAGCGCGTCGACCCGTCGGCGATCCGCAAAACCATGTTGCTGACGGTGGAAGGCGAGCGCGACGACATCTGCGCCGTCGGCCAGACCGTGGCCGCGCACGACCTGTGCAGCAAGCTGCGGCCCTACCTCAAGCGCCACCACATGCAGGCCGGCGTCGGCCATTACGGCGTGTTCTCCGGCAAGCGCTGGGAGAACCAGATTTATCCGATTTTGAAGAACGTGGTGCTGTCGAGCGATT
>Ga0181531_10001940_pt1 | contig 12987 bp, 15 predicted proteins | sample PEATcosm2014_Bin_38_FD_119743 | JGI IMG/M metagenome (GOLD analysis project Ga0181531, IMG submission 119743) | Peatland microbial communities from MTU Mesocosm Facility, Houghton, MI, USA - PEATcosm2014_Bin11_10_metaG | ecosystem: Environmental > Terrestrial > Soil > Wetlands > Peat | place... | reverse complement strand
TGGAACGATATTATCGAAATTCTGCGTGCGTTCCGTCTGCTCCGGTCGCAGGTCCTGACCGCCGGGGGTGGTCTGTCTCCAATCTCGCAAGGCATCAATTTTGCGTTCGACGGCCGCGGGTGGAAGGAAACGCGATTTGCGACGAAAATCGTTGTGGACAAACAGGAATACGAGACACCGACACACAAGGTGGACTGCTTCAAGGGGCGTGTCGCACTGGAATTGGAGTGGAACAACAAAGATCCGTTTTTTGACCGCGACCTTAATAACTTTCGCCTCTTGTTTGACCTCAGGGCCATTGATGTCGGTGTTATTTTAACGCGGGCGAGCGAGCTTCAAGGCGTCTTCGATGACTTGGGCAAAGGCGCTTCATATGGGAATTCGACAACCCACCACGGAAAGCTATGGCCGCGCCTTGATGGCGGCGGCGGTGGTGGCTGCCCCGTTCTGACCTTCGCAATCACACCCAAGCTCTACATCGACGACGGCGACGCCGCCCTTGCCGCGGCCAAGGCTGCAAAGGCCGCCGGCAAAGGGACCAGGAAGAAGACCGGCGCAGCGGGCGTCGATCCGGCCGCGGGATCAGGCGAAGACGAGGCCTAGCCCGCCCCTAGTCTGCGAGCAGTGGAAACGACGGTTGCCGGCGCCTCTGCCGCTCCGACGCAGAATTGTGAGCATAGGTGTCCCAAGTGGGCTCGTAGCTATCATCCGCTTGATTACCCCAGGCGGACCACCCTCTGCGAACGCCGCGGGCGAACAACTCTAGCCGAGGACCAGGGGAGCAGGCCTCGATGATTGGGTAGATTTCGTCCGGCTTCCGACTGTGCTCCCTCTTGCGCGTCGCCAGGAAATTCACCTGGCTACGCCCTGGCGCTAGCGTTCTGGCGTTCTTACCATGAGTCCCGAACAGAATGATCTCAGTAACATTCCGAAAATAAAACCCAACACCCCGCCCATCCGGGCCACCGTCCTTACGAATTTTGTGCCAGACGATATTCGACTTGTATTCAAAGCCCCACGCCTTCATGACCTGCAAGCCCTCCGGAAGCAGGGCATTCGGCACCCATAGGTATAGGTGGGAAGTAGGAGCCGCCACCTCGGCAACAGGCAGCGCGCAGATCGTGGCAAGGTTCATCGTCCCGTAACGGTTCAGCCGCCGATGCTCCGGCGCGACCTTGCCCGTCCGGTTAATGAATTGCCACGGCGGGTCCGCCAAAACTGTCTGGAACTTCTTGCCGCCGACTACCGACCGGAAATCCGCGTTGGGATCCGGTTGCTCCGCGCTGGTCATCGGTCTCACGCTCCCGCGTCTTGGGTGGGTTCTGGCGTCAGGCTGGCCTCGTACTGTTGCCACACCTCGACGAACAACTCGTTAGGATCCAGTCCCCGGAGCGCCGCATGCGACTTGAAGCGCCGTTTTATGGTAATCGGAATTCTTATCTGGAGCGGCTCCTTGTCCTCCGGGCACGCACCGCGGTCGCGAGCGTGGCGAACGGGACGGGTTTGGGGGCGTAGCTTGGACGAAACCATGGTCGCATGCCTGCATGCAGTTCGTGAGGGTGACGGCAGCATGCTGTCATGCGAGTCGTCAAGGCATGCGCGACCGCCTAACCGGTTCCTACTGGGCTCTATCCATTGATCTTGCAGAGACCACGGTTAGATTGGGCGGATAAGCCCTTACGTCATCCGCCAATGAAACCCGCCCCCAAACACCGCGAGGGCGACGACCGCCCCTGCGCCTGACGAACATGTGCGGCCGATCCAACAACGGCCATGTGCCGGGGCGCGTTCGGCGACGCGACCGTCCCTAACACAAGCCGCATAATGTATCTTATGCCAACTCGAGGCCATAAGAATTTGCCACATCAGTGCATTGAGATGTTCTGCAAAGGCTGCTTTATCGTGATGGGCTACACTTCATGGCACGCGAAACTCGCGCACGGACCAAGAAGGACACGGATGTCGTCGGTCGAAAAGGGTAGCCTCCATTCACTCCGACATTGGACTCCTTCAAAGCAACGGCTTACTGCATGTCACGCATGGAGGCTTGATTACAGTGGACCGCCACCCCGCCATTTCTTATGGCGCTAGAGTCGCGGTGTCGCGGACACGCACGTCTCCGCCCACCGCCGGCCAAGTTGCGTACACGTCGGCATTCAACCACTCGTCGCTGCTCCTTAAGATCCGACATTTCGTCCGCAGACCCCTCAATCGCTCGTGGTGGAAGTCGGATATTCAGCCTAGCGGAAAATTCACAATTCGCCCAACGCATGCACTACCCCGGCATCGCGCTTCTCATCAACAAGCCAATTACCTAACCGACGAAACTGCAGTAGGCGCTTTGTTGCATTGAGATAGCATCGGATTAACGCGTTTCGGTATACGATCTAAGTAACTAAAGCCGTTCGCGATAGTACCGTCTTACTAAATAAACGTATAGCGCGGTGCCACCCCACCAAATTATAGGAAAAAGAATACCCCCGGGTGTTTGTACAGCTTGACTAATTGGGACTCCAATTGCCATTGTAATGAAAAAGACCGGGACTGTAAACAAGTAAGCAATGACCTGTAGCCAATTTGTGCGGTCCCGTGCCTCAATTGCGGGGTTAGCCGGGCGTTCATTTTCCGAGGTTTGGGCTGCCTCAGCAGCTTCCCCTCGGATTCGCGCGTCGGCGCGGGCCTTCTCTACGATTCGCGCTTGCTCACTGGCACGTGCCTCGGCGTCAACTCGGGCTCGCTCATCGGCGCGCGCCTTCTCCGTGATTCGTGCCTGCTCGTTGGCGCGTACCTCGGCCGCAGCCCGGGCCCGCTCATCGGCACGCGCCTTCTTCGCGATTCGTTCCTGCTCGCTGGCGCGTGCCTCGGCCTCAACCCGGGCTCGCTCATCGGCGCGCGCCCTCTCTGCGATTCGCACCTCCTCTCCAGCACGTGCCTCAGCCTCCAACCTCTTTGCTTTATCTTCCTTTACGACATCAAAAACCTGCCCGTCGGGCGCGCGCAAATAGAGCACCGGCGTGGCCCATTCGACACCGTCGTCGCTTTGCGCAAAGAGTTTGCGCCTGACATCTGCAAGTGCGGTGTCGATAGGCTCCCCGACGGCCACAGAGGCATAAAATTCAGAGGCGATGGTTATCGCCGCTTCGTCAGTAATTTCAAACTGCATGGCTAGAACAGCTGGAATACCCTGGCGTACGAGAGTTTGTGCCGTCCCACTAAATGGGTCAGTGAGGGACCCGCGCGCGCCCTCGCAAGCGTTGAGTACGGCTAGGCGAAGTGACTTGTGATCACGAAGAACCGTTCCGAGCCTCTCGGCTGCAATCGGTTTCCCGCGGCGCCACTCGTCTTCAAAAATGAGATATCCACCGTCCTCAGTAAACTCGCCATGGCCGATGAAATGTAAAATGTGGAAAGGACTCTTCAAAGTACGTGGTATAAGTGCAAACTGCGGGCTTTCCAGCCGCTCAAGCTCGACAAGTCCACCGTCTATTAGATTCGCTAGCGATCTGCGCAAGACCGTCCATTCGCGTTCGACGTCGAGTTGAGGCCAATCACTGGGGCTAGAGATAACAGCCAGGATGCGTAGTGGCGGCACAACCTTAAGAGGGCGGATGCCTTGTAGGCATTCCAAGTAACGAACAATTGGTGTGTGGGTTGAAAGTGAAAAAAATTCCTTGTGAACGCTGTCGAATAAAAATTCCCAAGGCAGATCAGACAACTCCGGCGCATCCGTCAGGCGGAGTCGGATCCGTGTTCCGACTTCCCGCGTAGATGCACTAGCGAGGCTGCGTTGCAAACAACCTAGCGCATCACCTTGGAAGACGGCATCGAATAAAGTGGCGCCGTACTTCTGAGCTTCAGTCAGACGTCTAGCGGCTGACCCCCGTGACCGCCTACGAGGTTGTCCAACATTAAATAAAAATCCATCCAGTTGATTGAGCGAAGCTGACAAGTCAATATTTGCAGCACCTTCGCCGGCGGCTTCGGCTGAAACGCGCGCGCGATAATTGTCCCCCACTTTTTCGATTCGAACGTCAAGGTTCTCATAAACGCGACCTAGAGCCTCAGCCATGATCTAACCCGTCGCGTTTCGGCGCGGGTTTCTTCCATGTTATTTCGATAGCAAAATTGGCTTCTGTGCTGGCAGAGGCGATAAAGACGCCCGCATCAGCTCCGAATTTTACCCCGAAAGTCACCTTGACCTCGTCAGTGCCATCCACCATGTCGCCCAACTGCATGATAATTGCGGTGGCGACGGGCCGTATGCGTGCCCAACTGTCCTCGAAGCTCGCCGTTGCCTTCTCCAGCGGCCCGCCTCCCGCGCCCCGCATGACGGAAGCGCTTGCCCCGGCCCGGTCGACTTCAATGAGAATATCCCCACTCGACGACGGAACTGATATTAGTGCCGACATTAAGCGCTGCCTCCGTTTCGACAAAGAGTATATCCAGCTTTTTGTTCTGTCTACTTGGCTTACCATTCCGTGTCATGCCGACCACGGGCCGTGTCGCACAGGTCGAGTTTGCGACGATACCCACCTGTTGGGGCTCGCGGCCGGAAAATGACCGATTCGAGAGTCATCGGACGGTCGAGACTGGCTGTCACTGGCCGGCAAGGGCGTTGTTGATCTGCGCCAAAAAGCGCGCTGTCCTGTCCAACGGCTATGTCGCGACCGCATGGAATCGGCCGTTAAGGGTCTTGCGACCGCAGAACCCCCAGCCATGCAATCTCACGTATGATAACGTCCTTTATCATACGCGAGCCGCTTTGGCCGGTACCCACGATCGACCAGCCGACTCTACCGAACCCTAACACCGGCTTCCGCCTCTGCCCGACCTGCACCACGCCGCAAAACCCTAAGCCGCCGCCAACGCCCGTCGCAGCCCCTCCGGATCCCCCTTGATCGCCCTCAAAAGCGTCCGCGCCGGCCCGCTCGGCCGCTTCGCCCCCCGCTCCCACTCCTGCACCGTCCGCACGCTGAACTCATAGGCCGCCGCGAATTGCGGCTGCGTCATGCCCGCCGCCCGCCGTATCGCCCGCACATCGATCTCCGGCGCCATGTCCGGCGCCGCGTCCGGGTTAGCCCCTATCTGCCGCGCGATATCGTCATCCTTCATCGCATCCACGCGGCTCCAATCCGTCGACACAAGCGCGCTACGCGCCGCCGCGCTCAATGCTTTCGCCATAACGTCCAATCTCCCGACTATTCGCGCGACGCAGCGAAATCACCCGCCGATCGCCGCCCCGGTCCACGTAAACACAAACAAACAGACGACCCTCGACATAGCCGAACGCGACCGCGCGAAGCTCGCCGTAATCAAACCGATCATCCGCCACCGACACATGCGGTCCGGAAAACAGCACCTCGGCCAACCCAAGCGAAACGCCGTGCTTGGCCCGGTTAGACGTATCCTTGGCGGGATCGAACACGTACCGCACAGCAACCGCTATACGCCTCTGGCGTAGTTTGGGCAAGAACTACTCGCCCACCAACCACCTGTCTCCCCGTCCGGACAAAAATCCGCTCCAAAAGAAAAAAAGTGCTTGCCAGATCCACCCAACCCGCGTTAGGTTACTCAGACTACCCTAGAGAGTTAGCAACCTGAACGCAATCCCACCCATCGAACCGGAAGACCCAGCCGCCCGCACCGCGCGCCACCAGCGCATGTTGGCGGAACTGGCCGAGCTCGGCATGCAGCTGGCCCGCGCCACCGCCGCCCGCGCCCTCGCCGAACTGGCCGAACCCGACCCGCCAGAGGAAGAACCCGAAGCACTCCCATCCGAACCGCAGGCCGCCGAGCCACCGGAACCGCCAAGAGCCACCACCCCGCGCCAAACCCCCAGATCCCCCACCACCGCCTCCCGAAAACCCACCGATCCCGTCACCTCCTTCATCCGCCTCGCCACCGCGATCTGCGAAATCATCGCCCTGGAGGCCGGCCTCGCCGCCGGCCCCGCCCCGATCCGTGGCCAGGTCTCCCCCCAGCTCCGCGCCGACCCCCGCCGCCTTCCCCTGATCGAAGCCCTCAACGACCAGATCAAGAAACACCCCGACCGCACCGCCCTCCGCCGCCAAATCGCCACCTTCCTAGACAACGAACTCACCGCCGACCCCGACCAGGAAAAAGACGCCTCAGAATTCTTCTTCGTCACCCTCAACCACTTCGACATCGAAGTGGACTACAACCTGGTCCCCGACCTCCTCCTCGGCTACGGCCCGGTCGCCACCGACGCCGACTACCCCCCCGACCACCCGATCTGGAAAGACCCCCTCGTCCCCCGCGCCGCCTACCCGCCCTGAACCGCAACGGCCCCGGCGCACATCGTAAAATGAACAAAAGTTTTTGCTTCTTTTTTCAAAAAGAAGTTCTGTTCTTTTTTGAAAAAAAGAACCAAAAAACTTTTGTACATCAGCAAGACTCGTGGCTACCTTCAACCTGCGCCGCTCGGCCGCCAATGGATGCAGCCTGCACCAAACTTACGCCGGCTCGCTCACCCCGGGCGTCAAATGCGGCGCCACCACCGCCCGCGTCTCCGCGCTCGGCATCACCGGAACGATCTCCACACTCATCCCCAGCCCGCGCCACCCCAGCACCCATTGCTGCAACACCCGCGCATCGTCGCACCGCATCAACTGAAAACACCGCGCTCACGCCGCGCCCCCCACCCGCGTCTTCACCTCAACAACATTCCCCGACGGATCCTTCACATAAACCGAAAAACTCTCGCCCCGCGCATCAATCTCCCGCCGCTCCTCGACAATCTCCACCCCATGCGCCGCAAAATGCCGCCGCAAATCCTCCGCCCCGCACCCGCTCACCGCCACGCACACATGGTCCAAATTCCGCCCGCCGCCCACCGACGGCCGCGCCCACGCCCCCGCCGGGTCCGCCACATCCACCAAATCGATCCCCGCCGCCCCCGCCACCAATTCCACCATCCCGAATTGCGGCAACGCGGCCAGCACCTCGCACCCCAGCACCCCGCGATAAAACCCCAGCGCGCGCTGCATCCCCTCAACGATCAGCAACACATGGTCCAGTCCCCGCACCGAAAACGGCGGCCCCTCGCGCCCATCCATGGTGACCCCTATGCCTCAAACCGCGCCCCCTCTATCACGCCGGCAACCCGCCCGCGACGCCCCGCCCGGCCAAGAGAAATGCGATCGGCAATGAAAAACCGCGATGCCGACCCGTAAGCAACGCGGCGTGCTCGCCGGCATGGCCGCCGGCCTCATCGCCACAATCCTGGTGCTGAGCCTGCCGCCCTTGCCGATCCTGGCCCCGCCCACCGCCGATATCGCCGCCCACCTGGCCTACGCCGCCCGCGCCGCCGCCATCGCCATGCTCTGGCTGCTCGCCGCGGTCGCCAACGTCGCCCGCGCCCGCTTCTTCTCCGCCCCCGACATCGACGGCATGGGGTTTGCCCCCGCCAGCCCCCGCCTCGCCCCCGACATCGCCATCGTGCAAAACACGCTCGAACAGGCCGTGCTCGCCGCCGCCCTCTATTTCGCCCTCGCCACCCTGCGCGCGCCCGACCTCACCGCAATGATCCCGCCGCTGCTCACGCTTTTTTGCATCGGCCGCGCGGCCTTCTGGCTCGGCTACCGGCACGGCGCCCCCTGGCGCGCCTTCGGCTTCGCCACCACCTTCTACCCCACGGTCTTCGGCTACCTCGTGGTCGCGTCCCGCCTGCTTTTCTCGCCCGCGCCGCTGGGCTAAATCAGCCCCAGCCACACCGATCGGGGACATGAAAATGCTGTCCGGCGCCCATATCGTGATGTTCTGCCACAACGTCGAAGCCGACCGCGCCTTCTTCCGCGACGTGCTGCAATTGAACTTCGTCGACGCCGGCAACGGCCGCCTGTTCTTCGCCCTGCCCCCCACCGAAATCGGCTTCCACGATATCGAACCCACCGATACCCCCTCCACCCGCCTCTATCTGATGTGCGACGACGTAAACGCCACCATCGCCGCCCTGCACGCCAAAGGTGTCGCCACCGACCCCATCAAGGACGAAGGCTGGGGCCTGATGACCGGCATCACGCTGCCCAGCGGCATGCACCTCGGCCTCTACCAACCGCGCCACGCCAGGCCGGTAGGGTAGCGACCCGTGCGAATGCAACCCGATCGAAACTAAAATGAACAAAAGTTTTTTGGTTCTTTTTTTCAAAAAAGAACAGAAGAAAGCACTTCTTTTTGAAAAAAGAAGCAAAAACTTTTGCTAATTGGTTGCGCTGCCGCGGTGGCGGGGTCGTCGATCACGAAACGAGTCACCGTTCCGCCCGGCCCTCGCGCAACAAATCCTCGGCCGCGGTGTGGCGCCGCCCGGCGGTCAGCGCACGCAGCTCGGCCGCCAAATCGTCGAAGCCTGGCTCGGGCTCGCCGGTCAGCACGTGCTGCAGAATGGCGCGAACCTCCGCCTCAGCCGACCGCTCATAACGCGCTGCCCGACGCTTCAACCTGCCGACCAGATCTTCATCGAGATTGCGCACGCTCAGGCTAGGCATGGAACCCAGCCGCCATCGTCGATGGCAGTGATGGCACACGGGAACGCACCGATCAAGCAGCATGGCAGGCGTTCTTCCGAAACCCCCGCCCACCCTGCTAAGCGGGCGCGCGCACACGGAGTCGGCGGCAGCATGACGGCACTTCAGGCCATGGTAATCGCCGTCTTGCAGGGCGCCACCGAGCTGTTCCCCGTCAGCTCGCTCGGCCATGCTGTCATCCTCCCCCGCCTGCTTGGCTGGCAGCTGGACCAGCGCGGCACCGCCTTCCTGCCCTTCCTGGTCATGCTGCATCTCGGCACCGCGGCCGCCTTGCTGCTATATTTCTGGCGCGACTGGTGGACCCTCGCGCAAGGCAATCTCGGCCTGCTCGACGATCACCGCGTGCGCGAAAGCCGCCGCATCCTATGGCTGCTGGTGATCGCCACGATCCCGGCCGCGCTGCTCGGCTTTGCGCTGGAACACCGCATCCGCGACCTGTTCGGAACCCCGCTACTAGCCGCATTATTCCTGATCGCCAACGGTTTCCTCCTCTTGGTCGGCGAGCGCCTGCGCACCAGCGCCGCCGGCGCGGAGCCACGCGCCATCGCCAGCCTAACCCCAATCGACGCGCTGACGATCGGCCTCTGGCAAAGCCTGGCGCTGCTACCAGGCATTTCGCGCAGCGGTGCAACGATCGTCGGCGGCCTGCTGCGCGGCATAGACCACGCCGCCGCCGCGCATTTTTCATTCCTAATCGCGACGCCCATCATTCTGGCCGCGGCGCTGAAGGAAGTGCCCAAACTGGTGCATGCCGGCTTGCCGCCCGGAACGTTCGAGCTAGCGGCGGCCGCCGCACTGGTCGCCGGTGTTGTAGCCTTCGCGAGCACCGCCTTTCTGATGCGCTATTTCCGCGGCCACGACCAATGGGCGCTCAATCCGTTCGCCTACTACTGCCTGGCCGTCGGCGGCCTGAGCGTTATTTGGTTTATCGTGTGATGAAAATGAATGGGGTCTGGGGCCTCCGGCCCCAGCGGGTCCAGGGCAGAGCCCTGGCCTTACTACTTCTTACAGCCGCCGCCCCCCTTGCCTCCACGCCATTGAGCCGGATGGACTTGCCATGGTGGAAGCAGCGCTTTTCCGAAAGGGCCGCCGAACTTCGTAGCGGTCCCGTCGACGTGGTCTTCTACGGCGACAGCATCACGCAGAACTGGGAACGCGAAGGCCCGGAACCGTGGCGCAACTTCCAGCCCATCTGGCAACATTATTACAACGGCCGCCGCGCCGTGAATTTAGGTTTCAAGGGCGACACGACCGCGCACCTGCTCTGGCGCATCGAGAACGGCGAGGCCGCCGGAATTCACCCCAAGGCCGCGATCATCCTGATCGGCGCCAACAATTTCGGCAAGCTGCACTGGCCCGCCGCCCCCACCGAGGCCGGCATCGAAAAGATCGTCGCCGAGCTGCGCGCCCGCCTGCCCGCCACCCACCTGCTGCTGCTGGGCGTGCTGCCCAGCGTGCGCAGCCCCTGGGTCGATCAGAACACGACCGCGTTGAACCGCGCCCTCGCCGCCCGCTACCGCGACTCCCACGAAGTGGTATTCATGGACCTCTCCGCCCTTTTCATGAACAATGGCCACGTAGACCCGCGGAAATTCATGGATGTGCACCTGACCCCGCCCGAGCCGCCCCTGCACCCCGACGCCGCCACCCAGGCGCAAATCGCTCAGGCCATCGAGCCCGTGCTCAGCGCCTGGCTCGGCGACCGGCCGCGCGCGCCATGAAGCGTCTCGCTGCCCTGCTCGCCCCGCCTCTGGCCCTGGCGGCTGCCGCCAGCGTGCAAGCCTATGCGGAGCCCCGCATCTGCCCCACCGCCGCCAGCACGCTCGCCTTCGACCTTGGCAACTATCACGGCAGCGCCTGGATCACCGACGCCGACGGCCGCGCCGCCTTCGCCGGCCCCACCCGCTTCGACTGCCCCGCCACCACCGGAAGGCACGCCTGGGAGAGCTGCAACTTCTCGGTCTGCAACCTGCCCGACGGCGATTACGGCCTACGCTTCTCGCGCATGAAACCGCCCGCCGAAATCGCCTTCACGCTCACCGGCGGCATGGTGCGCCTGGCCCCGACGGAGCTCGCGGTGCAGGCCGGCAATTACGGCATCGACGCCACCGGCAGCCGCGTGCCCGTGTCGTTCGACCTGCACGGCTACACACTGCCCTGGTCGCTCGAAGCCTGGCCCGGCGGCCCGTTCCACGGCACCGACACCGGCGGCCGCGGTCAGGCGCAGGGCGACATCGTCACCCTCTCGCTCTACCCCGCCACGCCCTATGCGATCCGCATCGGCGACCAGCTCAGCGCCGTGCTGATCCTCGGCTTCGACGCCAAGCCGCAACTGACGCAAGCCGGCGCGATGCGTGGCCACCCGCTGGAAGTCGCGAACAACCGCCTGGTGTTGCGCACCGCCCCACTAACGATCGAACCCACCGCCCCAGGCACCAAGTGGCACACCGCGGACCTGCCGCCAGCCCCCGGTCCCCGCACCCTGGTGCTCGCCGCCGGCACCAGCATCGTGCTCACCGACGACCAGCACACCACCACCGAAACCCTAACCATCGACGACGATTGCCGCCCCACCCACACGCAAGCGTTCACCGCCACTAGCCCGGCGGGCTGCTCGCGCTAGGGGGGCGGGTTAAGAAGGCCAGGGGCTCTGCCCCTGGACCCCGCTGGGGCCGGAGGCCCCAGACCCCGTTCATTAGGTCAGGGGACAGGGAGGGGGGCAACGCGTTTGTGGGGAAGTGCGTGTCGCCCCCCTCCCTGTCCCCTGACCTAACGAATAGGTTCTAAGGACTTGTCCTTAGCGGGGGTCCAGGAGGCAGAGCCCCCTGGCCCTCTTAACCCCGTCCGCCTTGCACCGAACCACCCCAGCGGCTAGGAAGCCGCGCACGGCGCTGCTGTAGCTCAGTGGTAGAGCACTCCCTTGGTAAGGGAACCAGCGGATCGAAAATTCCCTGATGCCATCAGGCTATTTTGCGTTCGAGCCCCGCCTTCTGCTCGCAAACTGCACCAGAACCCCAAAAACGCCGCACGTCCTCCGCCATCCCCGCCGGCACCAGCTTCGCATAGCGCTCGACCTGCGACGCCGAAAACCAGCCGCCGTCGCGCTTCAACAGCAGCATGTCGTTGTGCACGGCGTAGTGCCAAGATGCCCATGAGTGCCGTGCGTGGTGCGGCGTCAGATGCCTGCCGATGCCCGCGGCCTTGAGGCAACCGGCCCACCCCCGGCTGGCCTGGCCGCCGTACGGCACCGTGGCACTCGCGGCAGTCGCGCGGTAGCAGCGCGCCGCCCGGTTACGAAACACCGCACCATCGCGGTGCGCCACACTCGCCAGCTCGGCGACGGCGCGCGCCGGCAGGTCGACGATCCGATCCGCGCCATTCTTGGTGTCGCGAAGCACCGCGCGCGCATTCTGCAAATCCACGTCATCCCAGCGGAGCGCGAGCGTCTCGCCCATCCTGGCCCCGGTGCAGAACAGGAACACCAGCAGCGGGCGCAGGTGCCCCCGCCGTCCGGTGGCAGCCCCGATCATCGCCTCCGCTTCCGATGGCGTCAGCCAATCGGTGCGCGGCGGGCTCGACCGGCTCTTTTCGAACACCGGCGGCGCGCACCATCCCCGCCGCGCCGCGTGCATCAGAATGGCCCTCGTCGGCGTGATGACATTGCGCAGCTTCGTCGCCGGCTTGGCGTCCGGGCGACATAGCGCCCGGCAGGCGCGGTCCATCGCGGCCTGGTCGATGTCCTGGCAGGCGATGACAGCCCCGAAATGAAGCAGAATGCGATTGAGGAAGGCCAGTGTGCTGGCCGGGCGCCGCTCGCTTTCGGTGTAGGAAACGACCGCCGCGCTGAACGTCACCCGCGGCGGGGTTTTGTAAACGGCAGCACGGTAGAGCTCAGCTTCGCGGGCGGCGCGGGCTTCTTCGGCGAGCGCACGGTCGTCAGTGCCAGCGCTTTCATAAACGCGTTGCCCGCGGACGGTGCCGCGGAGATAGAGGAGCGCCGTGCCCGGCCGTGCGACGACCCTGAGCCCTGGCGGCTGTCGTTTCGGCATCGCATGACCTCCTTCAGCGCGGCGTGCGCTATTTCGTCGAACAGAACTCTGTTGCCGTTGCGCAAAACAGGCAACTCCGGATTGGCCTTCAAAAGGTCGCGCAGCCGGCGCAGCGATATGCCAACGCGCACCGCCTCGTCGGCTGGCGTCCACGTGTCGGGGGTAATGGCGCGCTGCGTGGCGCTTGGTGGCATCAGGCTGACTCCCTCATACCGATGCCATTAACACATTCGGATGTGACCACAAGGCATAGCTTGGCACCCTGAACCTCGTGCCAATCCTGGTCGATAAGTCAGGCCTCGGCGGACGTTGTGGATGACGCACTGCGTCGCCCCCAGTGCGCCGGGCCCAGGCGCGCTGGCCGATGTGCGGGGTCGTCAGGATCTCGCGCACGG
>Ga0181531_10001939_pt1 | contig 12988 bp, 15 predicted proteins | sample PEATcosm2014_Bin_38_FD_119743 | JGI IMG/M metagenome (GOLD analysis project Ga0181531, IMG submission 119743) | Peatland microbial communities from MTU Mesocosm Facility, Houghton, MI, USA - PEATcosm2014_Bin11_10_metaG | ecosystem: Environmental > Terrestrial > Soil > Wetlands > Peat | place... | reverse complement strand
GAAGCATGAAATTTCCCCCGAGCGAAAAGCCCGCCAAAAAGATTTGCGCCTTGGGAAAGCGCTCCGCGACTGCCCGCGCAGCCCCGACGACCTCCCTCAGCCGGCAAGAATGGAAGATCTCGCGATTGAGGTGGTGGCTCTCGCCGTGATCGCGCAGATTGAGCCTCAGCACGTCAAATCCGTTTGCGATCAGCTGGGCGCCGAGAGAGACCACGTAGCAGGACTCCGCGCTGCCTTCCCAGCCGTGCAATATCAGCGCAATCCGACTCACTGCCGGGTCATCAGTGATCGCATTCGCCGAGCCATTTCCCCTAGTCAGACTCAGGATCCCCCGAAGGCGGACACCGTCGCCGCAATCGAGCAGCCATTCCCGCGCATTCGCAACGAGCGCCAAGCCTCGTCGGCGGGTGAGCCACTGCATGAATGGCAGGTTACCGATCATCGTTTGCACCTGACCGTTGCGCAATGCGCGCGGCGGTGAGAATTCGCGCTGCTTCATCAGGGCAACGCCCGCCAATAGTGGTCGCAGCCACCATCGGGGGCGGCGACGCATTCGACTTGCATTGATGTCGGGGCATGGAGCGCGAGGTGCATAATATTCCGGTGTATTGATGCTCGAAGTACGGTGGAAGTCTAGCGCATGCGTTCAACGACCGCTTCGTAGCGGTCGAGTTGAAGCCGGGGACTGTCAGCGACCCGTTTCTGCCGGCTGCAAGCGCCGGCTTCAGGGACGTGAAATTACTCGAGTTACCCATTGCAATGTGTCCGGCAACGAGGTCCACTCGCCGCGCGGCGATGATTGGCTTTGTACCCTGCGCGCAGCGGAATCGGCGGCGAGGAGTCGCATCAAGAACTCGCGGCCGAGTCCATACCAACCTCTGAACGGGTTCCAGTTGAACGAAGGCCGGCCTCCAGAACAAACCAGCCGGCCGCCGAGCCGCTATCAGCGCCGTCGCGCACCCAGACGATGCGCGACGGCTGGAATACCTACTGCCTTTCGAATACTTCGTCCCAGCGGTACTTGTTTCCCTTCTCGTCTGATCCACCTTCCTTCGCCTTCAGCGTCTTTCCGTCCGTAGAAACCTTGTACCGGCCCCACTCAACTCGTTTGCCACCCTTCAGGAGCGACATGTGCAGCCAGTTGCCCTTGCCCATTTTCATCTTAACGATATCCGCGTTCGGATATCCGCTCACTGGACCCGGAGTCCCATCAAGACTCACCGTGTATACAATCTGCCCTGGAGTGCCGTCCGTTTCAACCCACTGCGCCACGTCCTTGACCTTCCCCGATCCGGCATTCGTGATCGTGACCGTGTAGCTCTTGAGCGCCGGCGGTCCGTTCCATTGAGTCTTATCCACATTCAGTTTCCATGTGCCGACCATCGCGCTCGGCACATCCGCTGCGAACGCGGTTCCCGCCACGCAGAGCAGCGAAGCGCCTGCGATCAGTAGCATCGACAAAATCTTCTTTGCCATGGGATTCTCCGTGTTTGTGATTGGCACCCATAGTCTTACGCAACAGCGACCGATCCGCCAGCTCCAACAGCCGCCCCGGTCGGAAAGAACGTGACGATCATGAATCGAGACGACACCTCACGCCACGGCGCAACGAAGCCCTTCGGTCAATCGCATGACACGAGTTGGCCGGCGGATAGAGGCGCCGGCGGACAGTAGTGTATTGACTGGCGTGTCGCGAGCCCGTGCAGCCGCTCATGCACGACCGCTCACGGGCGTCTCGACGTGGCAGCGCAGGTTGGGTTCTGCGCGGACGGCAGGCCAATCACTGGAGAGCGCGCCTCTATCGAGCGCGACGATTTCTGCGTGACGGCCAATTCGGTCTGATCGAAAGTTATCTCGCAATTCAAAATATTTCCGATTCCGGCGGCGTCCCTGAGCGTGCATTTTCGCACGGAAATGGCCAAGTCCATCTCCGGTGACACGAATCCGGATCCAGTCTTCCATACATATGCACCACGATTCTCCTTTTGGGTTCTGATAAAGATGATCGAGGGAGACATCGGAAGCTGGCCCGGGTTGCGGTAAGTTGCTACGCGGCGCGCGGCCGGCAGTTTGCGCTCGTCGGTTGGGTAAGGCGTGTTTACGGCGAAGCACAGAATTGGTATGGCTCATCGGGCGGCAGGTAGCCAGCGGGTTGCGGCGTCGGCCGTGTCCTCAGGTCGCGTGTTGAACGCGATCGATGCTTGCGGTGCGAATTTATGTATGGCGTTAACCACCGTCTCGAGCAGGTGGAGGCTCTTTGGAGGCAGCCGAATACCCGCCCCAATGACGATACAGTCATATTTGCTCGTCGCGAGTTGCTCCTCGAGCACAAGCCGTCCTGCAACGTCGGGCGAGATCATACAGGCGTCCGCCTGCCATCCAAGCTCGGCCATTTTGGTCATGGCGATTGCAATACCGGCGTGGATTTTTTCGGCGCTAAAGCCCGGCGGCATCGCGGGGTCTGAGAAGTCGACGGTTTCTGGCTTCTGGCCAACGAACAATACGCGCGTCATGCGATCATTCTCCTGTTGCGGTCAGGCCCAGGGGTGTTACTCCGCTGCGATCGGGTGGATTTTGTCACTTGCCTGCTGGCGTCGGCTGCGCCGTTGTGTTGATCTTCGGCTTCGCAGTGACTACGGCAGCGGGATGCCTGCAACTGAGTTCGATTCTCGAGCCGAAGCCCGCCTCGGGCGGCGCGTAGGCTCGCTTTTCCTCAGCGCCGCAGGTGTATGACACTTGGTAGTCTTTCACGGAGCCCGGGAGCTCCCACGCCAGTCGGACCTGCGAAGAATCCATTGACCGGCGCCGATGCGGGCGGAGCCGATGAGGGTATGGCCATCGCCGTTGGTGAAGACGGATCTGCGGCGACCGGAGTTGCTGCATCTGGGGTGGCGGCGGGTGCCGCCGGGCTCAGGCCGCCACAAGCCTGCAGATGATTGTCACGCGCCGATTCTTCCCCTTTGCGGATGAACTCCGGTGCCATCAAGCAGCCGTTATAGTGATTGTCGAGGTTGTTTTGCCAGCGCAGGTCATCCCTGACCTTGCATTGGGGGTTGCTGGCCATCAATTGATATTGAGCCACGGCACGCTGGGCGTACTGTGTGCAGCGATCTTTTGTCGCTTGGTCCGGGGCGGCCATTGCGGAACTCGCACTGAGGGCGATCACGAACACGAACACGAACACGGTCATCGCAATCGCGGCCGAATGAAGAGGTCGCTCGGAAATCCTATCCATCGTTTACGTCCACTTCGAATTTGAGCTTGCCGTGAGGCAGACCTTACCGCGACGCCGGTCCTAATGGAAGTCAATCCCGCGCCGTCCGTAGCAATTATATTGGGCGACTGCGTAGCCGTGGCATCATCCAGGCAGATCAACGGGCCGTCCCGTGGAGCCGCCTGATATGGATATCGTCCAACGCTCCAAGTCCTCAAACTCAAAGTAGAAGTTGTACTTGCACGATGAATCTACAACCAAGAGGAAGACGCCCTTGGCCTTGCCTAGGTTGTGCAGAAACTTGCGGCCTTGCTTGCCGATATGGTCGAAGAACGCGGCATTCTCGGCGGCGGCAATCAAGAGCACGTCGGAACCAATGTCATAAGATGCTGTGCACCCCTGTCGCATCGAGTCCATCTCGAACCGCAGATAGCCCGCCTTCCATCTCGGATCTAGTTGCCGAAGCAGATCCATGAACCGCTTGGAGATATCGACGACTAACTCGGCCCGGTTTTCATTCATGGAACCATTGTAGCGGACGACGCCTCGCCGCTCGGCGCGTTCCTCCTTCGTCGTGAGCATTTGGAGCACAAACGGGCTACGCGGCGAGGGTTGTAACGAGCGTGAAAATAACCGGCATCATGATATATCCGATGAAAGCGCTAACGCGTGGCCTCACGCACCCCGTCTGTTGCATGGCAATCGGTCGGCGCATCAGGATGGCCAGCCTGGAATCGCCTCGGACTTGACAAACCCTCCGTGCGGCACAAGACTTTGCCGAGAAGGAAAGTAATCCTATCGAGGAGCTATCGATGTCGAGAAGCAAATGGGTTATCGGCCCCGTATTCGAAATGGCGGTTCTGTTGTGCGCGATCAATGCGGACGCGGCTGAGAGCGCAACGACCAGCTATCCGGCAATGGCGCCAATGGCACAATACCTGTTGACGAGTCCCGCCGACGAGATCGCCCTGGCGCGCAGCGCAGCGCCGGCGTCGGTTTCCGATGATGCGGACGTTTTCACTTTCAGCAAGCGGGGATACGAGGTCGCCTCGAAGGGAGACAATGGCTTCGTCTGCATGGTCTGGCGGTCTTGGGCCGCCGACTTCGGTGATGCCGAGTTCTGGAACCCGAAACTTCGTGCGCCGATATGCCTCAATGCGGCCGCCGCCCGCACGATACTTCCGGGCTATCTCGAGAGAACAAAGTGGGTCCTCGGCGGCGTTTCCAGGGCCGACATGTTGGCTCGTACGAAAGCCGCACTCGCTGCCAATACCTATGTGCTGCCTGAACCCGGCGCAATGGGCTACATGATGTCAAAGCGGGGATATCTGTCGGATGCCGACGGTCACTGGCACCCGCATCTGATGTTCTTTGCTGCGCACGTCGAGCCCGCGGCGTGGGGCGCGAATCTCAAGGGCTCGCCGATATTCGCGGCGCGTGGAGATCCCGAACCGATCACAACGTTCTTCGCTGCTGTGACAACCTGGTCCGATGGAACCCCGGCGGCCATGGAGATGCATTGAGGAAATGAGTGGGGCCGGCGCGCCGATTCGCCGGCCTCTCGCGAGGACTGTCCGCCCTATTCCCCGTCGTGCGTTGACTTGGTGGCCGCACAAGCCGCGCCTCAGATGGGGTGCTCGGCGACGCACTTGATGCTTCCCGGCGTTTCAGGTTACATAGTGCCTGAGTAAGCAATTCCACCTTGCGCCGAGCAATGAGCGATAACCCGATGACTGCCGTCGGCACACCCGAACCCCAGGCCGTGGACGCGCCGGTAACGAGCGCGGCCATTTTCATCGTTGCGACTCTTGTATCCAGTCCGGAAAGCCTCCAAACGGCGCGTGCATTTTGCGCCGACGTCGCTGCGCTCGTGCGCGCGGTTGGCAAACGGGTGCCGGCCGGCGGACTGACTTGCGTGGTGGCGTTCGGATCCCTTGCTTGGGATGTGCTGTTCGGTGAGCCGCGCCCGGCCGAGCTGCACCCATTCCGTGAATTCGGCTCGGGCGCGCGCGTCGCGGTGTCGACGCCCGGCGATATCTTGCTGCACATCCGTGCCGACCAGATGGATCTGTGTTTCGAGCTCGCCAGCCAATTGATGGACCGACTCGGTATTGCGGTTACGACGGTCGACGAAGTACACGGGTTTCGCTATTTCGATCAACGCAGCATGATCGGATTCGTCGACGGGACTGAAAACCCCAGCGGCGACGAGGCAGTTGCATTCTCGGTCATCGGTGAGGAGGACTCGCAGTTCGCCGGCGGTAGCTATGTTCTGGTGCAGAAATATTTGCACGACATGACTGGCTGGAATGCGTTGCCGATCGAGATGCAAGAGCGCGCCATCGGCCGAACAAAGCTCTCGGATATCGAGCTGGACGCCGCAGTGAAACCGACTTCGTCCCATAGTTCGCTCACGACGCTCACGGAGAACGGCCGGGAGGTCAAGATCCTGCGCGACAACATGCCGTTCGGCCGGCCGGGATTCGGCGAGTTCGGCACGTATTTCATCGGATACGCGCGCTCACCGGCACCGATCGAACAGATGCTGCAAAACATGTTCGTGGGCCGGCCACCCGGCAACTATGATCGCTTGCTCGATTTCAGCCGCGCTGTGACCGGGGGCCTATTCTTTGTCCCATCCGAATCTCTGCTCGAGGCACTCGCGGAACGCGGACCGACGGCAGCCGCCGGGGATCCCATGAAAGCCGAAGCCTCTTCGAACCTCGAACCGGTCAACGACGGGTCGTTGAACATCGGTTCTCTTAAAGGAGTCTTCAAGCATGAATAATTTGCATCGCGAACTCGCCCCGATCTCCGCAGCCGCTTGGACGCAGATCGAAGAAGAGGTCGCGCGTACCTTCAAGCGCTCCGTTGCGGGCCGACGCGTGGTGGATTTCAATGGGCCGGTCGGCACCGAGCTGGCCGCCGTCGGCACGGGTCATCAAACCACGATTGCCGCCCCTCAGGAGGGTGTGCAGTCGCGCCAGCGTAAGGTCAAGGCGCTGGTCGAATTGCGCGTGCCATTCGAATTGCCGCGCGAGGCCATCGATGACGTCGAACGCGGCGCGAACGACTCCGACTGGCAGCCGGCAAAGGACGCCGCGCAAACGCTGGCTTACGCCGAGGACCGCGCGATCTTCGATGGCTACAAGGCGGCAGATATCCTTGGTATCCGCGAAGGTGCCTCGATCCCAAAGCTGAAGTTGCCGCGGGCACTCAGCGACTATCCCGCGGTGATCGCGAAGGCACTCGAGCAGCTGCGTCTTGCGGGCGTCGATGGTCCGTACTCGGTATTGCTGGGTGCCGACGCGTATACGGCGGTGAGCGAGGCCAGTGATCAGGGTTACCCCGTACTCGATCACATCAAGAGGCTCGTGAACGGCGAGATCATCTGGGCGCCGGCCATTGATGGGGGCAGTGTGCTCTCGACGCGCGGCGGAGACTTCGACCTGCATATCGGTCAGGATCTCTCGATCGGCTATTTGAGCCATACCGCTGCGGCGGTTCGATTGTATCTCCAAGAGACATTCACCTTCTTGTTGCTGACGACCGAGGCTTCCGTGGCTGTGCTGCCAGCGTAGCAACACAGCAGGCGATGGCTGATGGTCTATCCGGACTCCGACATTGTCATCGCCTACTGGAGCGGCCTTGCAGACGACGGCGGTCTCGGCCGGGGGGCGGTGCTCGTGCGCCTGATCGTCGCTGGTGCAACCTACTGGATCCTGAGCCGTTCATTGGATGTCTCGTCCGAGGCGCAGACGACCCAGGCGAGCAAAGCGGCGCTCCGCGCACGAAGCTGCAGCTCTTAGCTCCTGACGGCATCGACGAGCAAGCAGGATTGATCTATGGGCCTGAACTGCGGCCGCCACTGCGCGGCGCATCGAGCTCCGGATAGTGACGGAAGATGCCGTCGTTATTAAACGCAATGCGGCGCGGCGAGGCAAGATACGCCGCGATGCGCGGTCGCTCCTCAATTCTTGCGTGATGGGCAATGAGTCGCGGAAATCGGCGCGCGGAGCGTCGCATCGCGTTCGGAAATGCGTAGTAAAGACCAGCAATTACCTGAAACATCGACAGATCCGCGTAGGTGAGTTTCGTGCCCAGCAGGTAGTGCTTCCCGAGCCCGGTCTTTGCCAAGACATTCTCAAAATACCCTAGGTACTTCGGCAGGCGCTTCTTGCGGAAGTCGGCGGCGCGTCGCCGCGCTTCCGGCTTTTGGTCCTCGTAATAGAGGCTGCCCGCGATGGGGTGATGGGTGTCATGAATCTCACCCACGAAATCTGCAATCGTGAGCTGCAACTGGTGCGTCCATAGCCGCCCCGCCTCACTCTTTGGGACGAGTCCGTGCCGCGGGCCGAGAAACTGGAGGATATTGGCTGTCTGGCCGATCAGAAGCCGCCCCGCCCTCAAAAACGGAGGCGCATATGGCGGAGTTTGAACGCGATCTCCATCGAGCAAGCCCATCATTGCAGGGATGCCGGCCCCTCTGCCCGACCGGCGCGCCATATCAACGTACTGCGCGGCGCCCTCCTCCATCGCCAATCGCACGAATTCTCCGCGTCCCTGAATACTTGGCCAATAGAAAAGTTCGTAAATCATTGGGCTCTCCGGCGCTGTTCACGACGCCATTCTCGCGCCCCGCAAGATCGTCGCGCGGACCTCAATCACTCGCTTGGCACGAAAATCCACAGCAGTAGGTATAACAGCAGACCGGCCCCCGCGCAGATGAATAGCGCCGCAAAGAGTATCCGCCACACCCAGGACTCCATCCCGGTCGATCGCGCGATGCCGCCGCATACGCCCCCGAACCATCGGTCGGTGCGGCTGCGTCGAAAGGTATTGACGGTAGTCGCGAGCGGGTCGTTGGAGCGTGATGGCGCGCCGCTTAGCAGCCGCTCTTTCGCGCGGGCGAATTCTGCTTCGGTCAACCCACCGTTTGCGCGCAATTCCGCTAGTTTGCTCAGTTCATCGGCAAGCGCCATCGAATACTCCCTGGAACAGGTCTTATTATCCTAGAACACAGAAGCAGACAAAAAGTCGCACTTCGGTCCCCATTCTATAAGCTGCGCCAGCGGCTCGTCAGAGTTTCCCTCGTGGCGCGTGCCTGCCTCAAGATCACGCTCATACAGTAGTTGCTCGCGCGGACTACTGGATGGACGGCGCATACGGCCTCTGTCAGGATTCGCGCTAACACCGGAGGTGCTTATGCCGACGAAGCAACCGATTACGCTGTTCCACTCACCTCAATCTCGGTCCTCCGGAGTGTTGGCGCTGCTCGAAGAGCTGCACGCACCCTACACCATTCATGCACTCAACATGAAAACCTTTGAGCAGCGCAGCAGCGCGTATCTCGCGGTCAATCCGATGGGCAAAGTGCCTGCCATCTTGCATGGTGATGAACTCATCACCGAGCAAGTCGCGATCGGAATCTTTCTCGCCGACTTGTTTCCGGAGGCGGGCATTACGCCCGCAATCGGCGATCCTCTGCGGGGACCGTACCTGCGTTGGTATGTGTTTTACGCCGCCTGCTTTGGGCCTGCGGTCGTGGATAAGGCATTGAAGCGCGAGCCGGGTCCGACTGCGATGCTGCCGTATGGCGATCTGGACACGACGATCAACGTTCTTGTCGCTCAATTGGGCGCGGGCCCGTGGATGCTCGGTCAACGATTCACAGCGGTCGACGTGTTATGGGGCACGGCATTGACATGGATGACCGGCTTCGGCCTCGTCGAGGCCGTGCCGCCGATCAAATCTTATGTAGATGCGTGGAAAGCGCGACCCTCGGTAAAAAGAGTCGCCGAGATTGAGGCCGACCTATTGAAGTCCCAGGGCAGCGCGTGAAACCGCAGAAGTGCCGGGACACGACGGCGATGCGTCGCGCATCACAGGGCCGTATGCGGGCTTACGGGCTTGGCGGCCTCGAGAGCGCGTTTGGCTGCGATTGCGCCGAGCGCTAACGCCTCCGTTTCGAGCTTCTTCGCACTTTCGTCGAGCGCCTTCATCTCGGCCGACCGTTGTGCCGCATCGGCATCGAATGCTTTCATCGCAGCCGCTTGTTTCGCCGCGCGTTCGCCGAGCGCCATCGCCTCGGCTTCGAGCTTCGCGGCGTTTGCGTGCAACTGTGCCGCCTCCGCATCGAGTCTGCGAGTGTGATCGGTTGCGAGTGTAACGACCGAGGACGGAGAGGCCGCCGCGGCTTCGCCCGATTGACCGGCGATATCGCGCGGTCCTTCCATACTGGGCGGTCTTAGCTCGGCGGCGAGTCCGACCATGGCAATTGATAGTGCCGCGAATGCAACTGCGACCAGGGCGCTGTGCTTCGACAGTTGGATCGACATGATTGTTATCCTCCGTTCTAGAAAGGAATTCGACGGCACCATCCCGGCCATGGTCCATGAGCCGGACGAACGCTGCTGACCGACGGCGATCAGCGTTTCGCCGTAGGCCGCGAAGTCGCAGCCGCTACGCAAAACCCGAGCATCACAGTCAATCTCGATCGCACGGCGCAAGCGATGCAACAGCCACCAAACGGGCAGATTCCACGGCATGACCGTGATCACCACCAATGCGATGGCCAACCACCACGGATCACGGCCGTCGAGATGCGCGCGCTCGTGCGCGACGACCAACGCGCGCTGACCTCGCGGCAGTCGTACAAGCCAAGAAGGTACGACGATGCGCGGCCGCAGCAGCCCGAAAACCGCCGGGCCTAAGTTTGGGGCGACAACGACCGGCACCCCTTCCATGATCGTGGCTTGCCAAGACCGCGCGCGCACGGATAGCTGCGACGCGCTGAGTCCCAGCCATAGCGCGACGGCTGCCGACAACGCGATTCCTCCGGCGCGAAGCCATTGATCGCCGCGGCCGTCGAGGGTCGCTCGCGTCGCGGTGTCGAGCGCCGATTGGATGAATGGCTGGATCGACGGCGCAGATGCGGGAAGCAGCGGCGCGAGCAACGGCAGCAGCACGGCGGCCAGCATTGCAGCCGCCCAAACGGGTCGGCTCGGCAGACCTCGGCTGCGCGCCGCCTGCTCCCCGAGCAGCGCGGCGGCGCCGAGCACAATAGCAGCCTGGGTTGCGTAAGCCATGACGGCCGGGCTCATCGATCGACCTTCGGTGGTTTTGCAGCGAGCAGCTTGCGCATGCGTTTGATCTGCTCAGGCGTCAAGGTTCGATCGGAAACCAACTGTGTGAATAGCAACTCGCTCGAACCCTCGAACAGCTTGTCGGTCAGGTGCTTCAGCGCGCTCTTGCGCGCCGACTGCTGTTCGATGCTTGCGTAGTAGCGGTGTCCACGCCCCTCCTCGACATGGCCGACGAAGCCCTTCGCTTGGAGAATTCGCAAAATCGTCAGGACCGTCGTGTACGCGAGCCGATCCGGCAGGCGCTCGCGCACTTCCGCGACGACCGAAGGACCGTGGTCCCATAGCACCTGCATCACGTCGGCCTCTCGATCAGTCAGCGCTACGCTCATCGGTATTACCTACTAATCTATTAGTAGATCATATCGCGGGTCGCGGCTATCGTCAACTAAGTCATTAGTAGGTCTCGGCGCGCACGCCGTCATCGCGTCTATCCCGACAGACTCTGGCGACACGCCTTGTTCCAGGGGCTTGCAGCTATTCATACTGGAACCAATCGGGATCGGCGCCTGCGCACGGATTTGTGGGAGTTGGTGCGCCACATGGTTGCCGCCCGACGCGGGGAGTCAGATTGGCGTACTACATGGAATTTGATGGGGTGAGCCCGGCCTCGCTTGGATCTGGAATGTTTCAGGGCCCGTGTCGCCTCGTGCGTATTCGCGGCGGCCGGACGTGATGCTCGTCCAGCATGCGCTCAACACCTTGATGTCGCTGCTGGGATTGAAGGACGACAAGGGCGCGCCCATCACCAGCTACCTGAAGCGCGAAGGTTATATTGGACCCAAGACCAACGAGTTGATTGCCGCGTATCAGCGCAATCTAAGATCACGCGGTTCGCTCGTAAAAGCGGATGGTTCGGTCGATCCCGCTCCCCGCAGCGGTTGGACCGGTCATGGGAATGCACAGTTCATGATCGTCTACCTCAATCGTGAGCACCGGAATGTCTACGGTAAAATGACGGATCAGAATGATTTTCCGCAATTGTTACAGGCTGATTTGCGGGTCAACAAGCTATCGCATTGACCGCTGACCTCACCATCGCGTGCTGCAGCGACATGCATCGCCAGCACGATTTGATCTGCGGCGATTTTCGGCGTAAATATTGCAATCAGTAGGTAGCGATTGTTTCGTCGGCGCGTGGCTGCGGCGGCTGGATCCAGAGATTAGAAGCGCCGCGGGTCTGCGTTAGACGTTGGTCAAACTCGCACGATCCCACAACGAGGGACTAACACGAAGCTGGGCGCAAAGGATTGCAAACCATGAAGTCACACAAAATCGTCGGCCGACCGCTTTTGCTCGCGCTGGTCTGGGCGCTCATCGCCGTTGCAACCTCGTCGACTGACGCGCAAGCCGCAATACACATTGGCGGCTGGTCGCTACGCGCGAATGGTCAGGTTGCGCAAAATTTTGTATATGGCGGACCGTGTCCGGTGGCGCTCAAATTCGGTTGGGGAGTCGTCAGCAGCGACCCGGTGGAGGCGACTTATATATTTTTGAGAAATGACGGCGCAACCTCGCCCGCGAGCAGCATCGCAATGGCGGGCGGCGGCCGTTCGACGCCGATCTATGACGACTGGCAACTCGGCGCGAATCTGCCAAATTTCTCGAACTACCACGGCTGGGTGGAACTCGTTGTCGACTCGCCGAGTCGCTTATCCCAGCGAATTAACTTCACGCTGCATTGCAGTGCCGGCGATACCGGCGGTTCGTCAGGCGGCAACGTGCGTGTCGGCGGCGCGGCGTTTTTTGCGAATGGTCAGATTGCCCCGGATCATCAATACACGGGGCCATGCCCGGTGACCCTGAAGTTCGACTGGGGCATCGTCAGCAGCGATGCGACGCAGATCAGCTATACGTTCTTGAGAAACGACGGTGCGCGCGGCGCCTCAGCGATGCGGTCGCTGCCCGGCGGCGGCCGCTCCGTGCCGTTCACAACCCAATGGCAACTGGGCGCCAATTTGCCGCAATTCCAAAACTACAACGGCTGGATGGAACTTCACACGGATCCGCCGCACTCGCTGTCGAATAAGATACCGTTCACGCTGCATTGCCAGTGAGCGCGCCGCTTGGCGATTTGCAGAACCAACCCGACAACTGCAGGTCCGGGGCGTTAGTCTTCCGGCGCAAGACCCAGGCTCCGTCACATTTTTTCGGGCGTTTCGCCCGTAATCTCTGCAACCATGTGCGAGCGCTACGTCCTGCCGGATCAAATCACCGCGGAACGAGAGTTTCTGCCGGCTCGAGCATGGTGGAGCTTTGCAGCCAAATTCAATGTCGCGGCGCAGCAATATGTGCCGTCGATACGCTGGCACAGTGGCGAGTCCGAAGCCGCGATGATGCGCTGGGGATTGGTTCCCTCATGGGCGGAAGGCAAGTGGATTGACGAGCCACCCGCGTGCGTCGATATCGCAGAGGTCCTCGACTCACCGGCGTTTCGCGGTCCTTGGCTCAACAGCCAACGCTGTATTTTGCCGATCGCCGGCTTCTATGTCTGGGAACTTACCAATGCAAAGTACCGGCAACCGCACTTTGTTCGGGTACTCGATCGAGCCGTAATCGGCCTTGCCGCAGTTTGGGATCGCTCGGTCGCCGGCGATGACGACGTCATCGAGAGCTGCGCGGTCGTGCGCGT
>Ga0181531_10001938_pt1 | contig 12990 bp, 11 predicted proteins | sample PEATcosm2014_Bin_38_FD_119743 | JGI IMG/M metagenome (GOLD analysis project Ga0181531, IMG submission 119743) | Peatland microbial communities from MTU Mesocosm Facility, Houghton, MI, USA - PEATcosm2014_Bin11_10_metaG | ecosystem: Environmental > Terrestrial > Soil > Wetlands > Peat | place... | reverse complement strand
TCCCACCCCTCACCGCAATCAAGCGATTTCGGCTTCTACAAGGCTGTTGGCGGAAAAAGCTCCAATGCTTCCCTCGCTTCTCCGGATGCTAAGGCTGAGGGTGCGCCCGCGTCGCCTCCCCAGAACGCGGCAAATGCCGTTCCTGACGCCAGTTCTGGTTCACCCGTCAGCGGAGGGTATTACGTTCAAGTCGCAGCTGTTACCAGGCAAGAAGATGCGGACTCTCTAGTGGAGGCTCTGAAGAAGAAACAGTATCCGGCCTTTACCGCGAGCAATCCATCGGTTGACAAGTATTTTCGGGTCCAGGTCGGCCCCTACGGGGACATCAAAGAGGCCGAAGCCATGCGGGCGCGGCTGATCAGCGACGGCTACAACCCCATCGTAAAGAAGTAAGCGCGGGAATCGAAGCCGAATCGACCGATCAGAATCATTCACAATTTGTGCAATTCGGGAATTCGCCGTTCTGATAATCTTCCCCATCATGGCCGACGCCACTCCAGACCTGGATCGTTTTCTGCATGCCATTGGGGATCCGACCCGCCGTCGTATTTTGCGCGCCTTGAAGGAAAAGAACAGCTGCTCGATCGATAAACAGTCTGGTCTGTGCGCTGCCGATATCGAGCTATGTGTCAAGCTGGCGCAACCCACGGTTTCCCACCACATGCGGATTCTCGAGAAGGCCAAGGTGGTGGTCGCGAAACGTGAAGGCCACTGGCGCTGGTACCGGCGCAACGAACCATGGATCGCTGAGATGATGCGGGGACTCAAGGGCCAACTCTAGCGCGCTCACTGTGAGATTCCTACTTACGACGCTCGGAACTAGTGGGCTCCGGCACTCGCCATGGAAGCCTTTTCCGGCTTCCCTTCTCGCTGGCTCAGATTTCGCACCTGAGAGATAAGGTCGGCGACTTCAAACGGCTTGGCTAACGAAGGTATGCCGTTTTGCTGCAGGAAGGTACGCGTCTGGGTATCGATCGCGGTTGAGAACGTCAGTAGCAGGCCCTTTTCAAGGCCGGTGCAATTTGTTTCGATCCATTCGTACATTTCTTGCGCGCTGCACCCACCCGGCATGCGGCCGTTCATCACGATGACGTCAAACCGGCTCTTACGTAGCAACTGCTGCGTCTCCTCCACGCTCATTGAGGTGGTGACATCGGCACCAGCGCCGACCAACACATCGCGTTCAAACTCCAGTACCGCTTCTTCGTCTTCGACGAGAAGCACGCGGCCCGTGAGCAGCGATTCGCGGCGTGAGGGTGCCGTTGACTCTTGCAGGGCTGGCTTCTCGCTGGCCAGCAGACGAACTTCGATCGTGGCACCGCCTTCTTCGCGGTTGCGGGCCACAATTTCTCCGCCGTGTTCCTTGACGATGCCGTAGCAGATGGAGAGGCCTAGACCCGTCCCCTTGCCCACTGATTTGGTGGTATAGAAGGGATCGAAAATGCGACTTGGATCCTTGATTCCCGGGCCGCTATCGTCGAACTCCACGCACACGAAAGCCTCTTTGCGGAAGACCCGCACCTTCAGCACGCCGCTGCCGCTACCTTCGACCATGGCGTCGAGCGCGTTGTTGATGATGTTGAGGAAGACCTGTTCGAGCTGGTGCGGGTCCGCCACGACGGAAGGCAGACCGTCCGGAATTTCGCGCTCGACCGCGACGTTGTTGACCTTCAGATCGTATTCGCGCAGCGCCAGCGATTCTTCTAGAACCTTGCCCAAGTCCACTTCTTGCTTCTGAGGCTTGCGCTGACGCGCAAAGGAAAGCAGGTTTTGCACGACGCGGTGCGTCCGTTGCGCCTGCTTAAAAAGTTTCCGCACGTAGTCGGCGGAGCGGTGGTCGAGGCCTGCACCTTCGAGCAATTGCGCGTATCCCAGAATCGCGGTCAGCGGATTGTTGAGTTCATGGGCGACACCCGAGATCAACTGGCCGACCGCCGACATCTTTTCGCTCTGCAGTAACTGTTCCTGGGTTCGGCGCAGGTCTTCATAGGCGCGGCAGGTTTCTTCATAAAGCTGAACTTTTTCGATGGTCGTCGCCAGCTGACGACTGATGGCGACCAGCAGGTTCTCATCGTTGCTGGAATAATGTCGATCTTCCTTGCTGGCGATGCCCATGATGCCGATGGGCTTGTCCTTGCTCCAGAGGACAACCCAGATCCAGTACGGGAGACGGTCGGCGCAGACGAATTCGACCACCGCTGGCGGTAGATGTGGCATGAAGTCCTGAGTCACGACTTCGGCTCGAGAGCGCATGACCAGATCGCCGAGCCCTTCCGAGAAAACAACTTCCGACATGCGCACGCGCGCTTCGCTTCGCGGACCCCAACCGGCGCGACGTCGGTAGGTCCCTTCGGGTTCAGCGGCAAGATACACGGAACCCGTTTCAGCTCCAAACAACGAAATCACCTGTCTGAGGGTTAGGTTCAAGATTTCATCGAGATCAAACGACTGCGTAGCGATAACGGCCATCGCGTTGAGCGCGTTTAGTTCACGATTCCGGCGGCGCATTTCATCTTCCGAGCGCTTCTTCTCGGTGATGTCGAGCACGAAGCCTTGATAGCGGGAGATCTGGCCGCTGGCATCGCGGGTGGCAAAGCAGCTTTGCGCAACTGCCAACTGCGTCCCGTCCTTGCGGCGCACGGTAATCTCAAAGTTGCGAACGTAGTTGTGCGCTTCGATTTCTTTACGGAACGCTTCGCGCTCCTCGGCGACCGAGTGGAGCACACTGCCCATATCGAGCGCCATCAACTCGTCACGGCTGCCGTAACCGAGCATGGTCACGAAGGCATCATTGCAGTCGAGCAGATCACCATCGGGTGTGGCCACGAACACGCCTTCCTGCGCTTGCTCGAACAACATGCGGTACTTTTCTTCCGCCATCTGACGCGCAGTCGTATCGTGCACGACGTGGATCGTGCCTTTTTGCTGGCTTCCCTGTTCCGCATAAGACGATGTCGAAACCACCGATTGGCCGCCGAAGCAGGGATCGATCCCTTCAGTCAGACCGGATCCCCGTTCACAATAGGGACAGCCGCTCCAGGAAGTCTGCTGCGGCAACACCTCCGAACAGAGGTTACCCAGCACATCGGCGGGAGCTTTTTCCAGACGCTGAAGCAGCGCCTGGTTAGTCTTGAGGACACGGAAGTCTGCGTCGTGCGCCAAAATCAGGTCTTGGATCGAGTCGAATGTATTCATCCACTGGCGCTGCGAGCGCAGCACCTGCTCCAGCAGTCGCAGATTCTCTGACGCGATTCCTAAGGCCTGTGCCGCAGTTTCCAGAAAATCGAGCTCTTCGCGACTATGTTGCAAACTCCGCGAGCAGCCTAACGAAAGCATTCCGATGACTGACTTCTTGCCCAGCACCGGTAACAGAACGACATGGTGAATTCCGGACTTTGAGAGCTGTTGCCGCTCCGTATCCGACAATTGAGCCAACTTCACCACTGCGGAGCGACCCTCCTGGATGACATGATTGCGCAGTTCGTCAGTTCCCAACTGCCCGATGGCACGCAAAGTGTCCGGCGAAAGGCCGGAGTGCTGCGTGGCGATTAAATTGCCGCCTTCCATCAGCTGGAACCATGCTGCTTTGGCTCCAACCACCGCGCGAAGCTTGTCGAGCGCTGTCTGCATCATGGGAGCATGATTGTGCCCCCGCGCGATGGTCACGGTGAGTTCGTTGAGGACGGCCAATCGCCGCGTCCGAAGACGGGAATCGTCGAGGACCACCAGCAGAAGGCTCGAGCCGAATACAACCTCGGCCAACAAATAGCCCTCGGTCGGGATATGGGTGGTGTAGCGAAGCCAGTGAAGATTTAAGGTCAGCAATCCTGCGGCGAAGAGAATGGGCCCTAACCCGATGCGCCCGACACGATAGCGAACCAGTTCGATCGCCGCGCCGAGCGCCAGCAAGCGGCACGCTAGGTCGAGAGCCAGGCCAACATTTTTGATGTCGGGGAAATAAATCGGGCGCATGGCCGCGCAGACCATTACCACCCAAGCCAACGCCGCTACGATTGCCAGCGAACGGCGTGTCCGCGCGGCCAGAAGGGCCGCGACGGCGAACAGGCCAACGGCGAACACGAAGTCAGCCTGCGTAACTGCCGCAAACACTCTCGAGTTGCCGCGCAGGACACCGGCCCGCGTCATCCACAAGAATGCACCGTACGCCAGCCATGCAGAGGCCCAGGCCAAGAGGCATTTTTCCCGAAAGACTTTGAAGAAAAGCAGGCTGATGGCGACCGCGATCAGGGCGGCGGTCTCCCGCGCCGTCAACCAAGGAATGGTCAACGTGCCCAATGAATTCCCAAATAGCCAGGCAGGCCCCATAAACAGACACGCAACCGACAAGCGCACCAGCACCAAGCCTTTTAATATCACGTAGGGTATTGATCGCGGCCGGTTTTCCGCCTCCAGTTGGTTACTTTCGGAATGTGAAGGCGTGGCCTAGAATGAGCGATACATATTCAGCGCCATGCCGAACGACCGTATCCTGGTAGTCGACGACGAAGAGACAATCCGCGAAATTGTTTCCTCCATGCTCGGCGGTGCCCACTTCCAGACGCGCCAGGCGTCCAGCGGCGTGGAAGCTTTGTCCATTCTCGAATCCGGAGATGAATTCGACCTGGTTCTTTCCGACCTGATGATGGCTGAAATGGACGGCATCACGCTTCTCGGACGCGCCAAAGAGCGTTACCCGGACATGCCGATCGTGATGGTCACAGCGGTCAGTGATATTTCTGTCGCTTTGCAAGCGTTACGCAACGGCGCGTATGACTACCTGCTCAAGCCCTTTGAGCGCGAGCAATTGCTGGCCACGGTCCGACGGGCACTTGAAAATCGGCGCCTCAAGCGCGAGAACGACGCTTATCGCACCAATCTCGAAGCGCTGGTAGCGGCCCGCACACAGCAGTGGAAAACGGCACTCTCGAAACTCGAGGAGTCGTACGACATTACTCTTGCAGCATTGGGGGATGCACTCGATCTCAAGGACAACGAGACCGAATTCCATTCCCGGCGTGTGACGGCATTCACCATCGCCATCGCACGCAAGATGGGATTATCGAAAGAAGAAATCAAGGTCATCGCGCGCGGCGCCTTTCTGCACGACATCGGCAAAATTTCGATTCCCGACGATATCCTGCGCAAGCCGAGCAAGCTCACAGAAGAAGAAATGGCCATCATGAAAGAGCACTGCTACCTGGGCTACAAGATCATCTCCCGCATCCCTTTTCTCGCGGAGGCGGCGGAGATCGTCTACTCGCACCAGGAGCGCTACGACGGTTCTGGGTATCCACGCGGTTTGAAGGGGGACGAGATTCCATTGGGAGCGCGCATTTTCGCGATCGCAGATACCCTGGACGCCATGCGGTCGGATCGCGTGTACCGCAAAGCTCAAAGCATTCAAGCGGCCCGCAAAGAAATTGAATTATGGGCCGGCCGACAGTTTGATCCGGAGATCGTTAGAGAATTCCTGGCCATGCCCGACAATATCTGGGAGGACCTGCGGAATGACATCGATGGACAAGGTTCGTCATTTCCAAAGGTTTGAGCTCGCAGAGGGTTTAATACTATCTCCGAGTCACTTCGACCTAAGCGCTCCGAGGCATCGTTTTCCCTCCCTCGACTCATCCAAGTTGGCAGTGAAGTCAATCCTAACGGCCCCCATCTGCGGTTGTGTTTTGCCGCTCCTGGGGTGGATGGCTGGCATCCGTCCGAGTGTGCCTGTTTCACACCTGACGGGTGCCAGCGGTTTTTGAAGTCGATTTCCCTGATCCTCAACCCCTCTGGTCTTCGCGCTTTCGCACGCAACTTCCTCAACCCCAACCGTTCTCACAGCGGCTGACGAAGGCGTACACTCTATTGCTGTCCCGAACCAAAGTCGGACGGGTTGCGCCTTTCAATTTCACTTTCAGGGAGACATCCGGATGAAAACACCCGCTGCCGCGTTTTGCGTCGTTCTGTTCCTAAGCGCTCTCTCTTTCTCGCAGAATTCCGCTATGGCGCCCATGCCGAACACCGTTCTGGTCGGCGCTGACGGCAAGTTCGAAACCGCTCCTGATGTCGCGCTCATTCAATTCAACATTTCGGCGCAAGCGGACAACGCCAAAGACGCATATGAAAAAGCTTCCAAACAAGCCGAGGCCACCCGCCAAGTATTGCGTGCAAATGGGATCGACCCCAAGTCGGCGGAGATTGGCTTCATGGCGGTGAATCCGCAATACGATTACAGCAAGTCCCAGCACAAGCTGATCGGCTATCAGGCGACCACCAGTGTCAGTCTGAAGCTCAAGGATTTTTCGAAGATCGGTCCTATCACGCAGCAACTCGCCGATGCCAGCGTCACAGACAGTCAGTCCCTCAGTTACACGCTCGATTCATCCGAGGAAGCCAAGGGCAAGGCCGTCGCTGATGCCTACCATCGAGCGCGAGCTTCGGCGGAGGCTCTCGCCGCGGCCAGCGGCAGAACATTGGGTGGCCTCTCCTACGCGACCGTGGATACGTTCGAGAACATTCGAGTGGCACCGATGATGAAGCGCGCCATGCCAATGGCGATGGCCGCGGCAGTTCCCGCACCGACGGAAGAGTTTTCGCCCCAGAATGTAACCGTGAGCGCGCACGTGAACGCGACGTTTGAGCTGAAATAAGGTTCGGAATCGAAGGCGGTTTGCAGCGCCATAGTTCCGGCTGGGCGATCGAGGTGGCGAAGGCGTCTTGCGCTCTATTGCGCCACGATTACTTCGCGCTTCGAGACGATCCTCGCAGGATCGACGGTGACTTCCCGTTGGATTTCCATTTCAATAGAGGTTCCGGACTCGAGACGCACATCAGCACCTCGTGAAAGCATTCCGATCGCCAATCCGGCCACGCCGCCCACGCCTGCGCCGATACCTGCACCCTTGCCTCCCCCCGTAACCGCACCAATCACCGCACCGGTGGTCGCGCCTTCGGCCGCGGTCTTCACCTTTTTACCCGCATCGCTGTCCTGCCGAATGGTGCCTTCCGAATCTTTCATTGAGGTCTTGTCGGCACCCGGGGTGTTTTCTACTGCCCCTCCGAACATGACGGTATAGCCGTTCGGATAAATCATCGAAGTGAAATGAATGAGTACCTCGGCTCGCCCCTTGACATGGCCGCCCCTCTGCGAGCGCTCGATTCGACCTTGAATGTATGTCCCCGCCGGGACCACGACGCGATCGTTGACCGTAAACGGGAAGGCGGTCTCGGCATAGACCGGATCTCCGGTTTTTGCGGTCTTGGTGGAAATCGCTTGTTTAAGCGAGAGGGGAATCCGCGTGCCGGGCGGAAGGGTCACCATGGGCTTCTCGGAATCAACCGAATTCGCCGATGGGTTGGGAACAAGCGTGGACTGCGCGGCCGCGAAGCCGATTAACAACAGCATCCAAGCAAACCGAGTTGAAATGACTCGAGCTTTCATCACGACCTGCCGTCGTTCGAGAATTGTGAGCTTGCCCATTCAGATGCCACGGGTCGACCGCCGGTTAGCTGGAGGGCCTCTCCGAAAAGACTGGATTCCAAATGCCGGTTCTTACGGGTGGTTTACGGTCCACTTTTGCGCGAGCGATTTTCCATCACGTTGCCCATAAACTGCGATTGCAGCTTTTGCGCGCAACCTTCGCCGCAGACGTGTAATGCGCCCTCGAGTACGGCCAATTTCTCGTCCCATGGAGCCAGGTGCATTACCGGAACACCATAGTCGCCAAATGAGCTCCACATCACCCACCAGCGATCGCTCGCACCCTTCATGACTCCGCAGTTGGGGCCGGCGCAACGGTAAAAAGTACTTGGAATAAGAACTACATTTTCAGACATGCGCGCGTGCTCTCGGAGAATATTGTAACTGAGCCGATTGCACTGAGCTATCAGTTAGGCGCGATCACTTGTACAGGAGATATTTATCACGCAGACCCAGGAACTTGTCGAGTTGCTCCTGCCAGTCTTCAGCAATTCGGCGTGGGTCCTCGCCCGCCGCGATGGAGGCGAATACACCCGGATTGACAAGCAAATCTTCCATTCGTTCCAGCTTGAACTCTGTAGGGTAGAATTTGTGAAGCGCCGAAGCCAGTTCGACTCCTAGTTCCGGCGAGTCCAATGTGTTCCGGTCCAGGACAATCAGGTTCACGCCCTCGCATCGCTCGCCCGCAAAGTTACTCGACGAAGGAGTGAAAACGATGGGCACGAACCGGACACCGGGGATGGCGCGTTCATTTAAATAGGTCGCGAGTTCGCGTCCCTTGATCCACGGAGCGCCCACCACTTCGAACGGCGTATCCGTGCCGCGGCCTACGGAAACGTTTGTCCCCTCTATCATGCCGACACCCGGGTAAAGTGTAGCCTCGGTCAAGCTTCGCAGGTTGGGAGAAGTGTTCACCCATGGCAGTCCAGTAGAGTCGAACCAGTCGCCCCGCTGCCACCCTTCCATCGGAACCACCTCGAGATGGGCATCAAAATGTCGTTCGGAATTAATCATCTTCGCCAGTTCGCCCAGAGTCATTCCGTGACGCACGGGCTCAGGGAAGTAACTCGTAAAGCTTTCATGTCCTACGTCAGAAAGCGGGCCCTGCACAAACGACCCGGTGATCGGGTTGGGACGGTCGAGCAGAATCACTTCGATTTGCGCCTTCGCGGCTGCCTCCAGGAAATATCCAACCGTGGCTTCGTAGGTGTAAAAACGGACACCAACATCAGCGACATCGATGACCACCGCATCCAGCCGCTTCAATATGTCGATCGGGGGATGCCGCGCAGCATCGCTGCCACCGTAGACGCTGAAAACCGTGACCCCAGTTGCCGCATCCTTCGCGTTCTTTACATCCGTCGTATCGAGCGTCCCGGTCACTCCATGTTCTGGGCTGAAAATCGCATCCAGCGAAACCCCCGGAACGTTTGCCAGTACGTCGATCGAGCGCCGTCCCTCGGCATCGATTCCAGTCTGGTTGGTCAGCAATCCGATGCTTCGAGGAGCGCCGCCTTTCGACGGGTGCAGAACGGCGAACTTGGTCTCCTCGAGCATGTCGATCCCTGTTTTCACCGATCCGTTTCGCACGACCAGTTTGCGGGCTCCGCTCTGCATCTCGTTGTAGCCGGTGATCGCCGCAATCCGCATTTTTTCGGCTTCGGGAGGGTCGAGAGCCAGCGCGGTTGACACTGCCGTTGCCACCTTGGTGCGCAGGGAGACCGCGCTTCCCTTCTCTTTCGCCGGCACGGCATTCATATGGACCGCATTCGTCAGCAGCACGATAAACGTTTTGGTCGCTGGATCGATCCACAGCGACGTGCCTGTGAATCCCGTATGCCCGTAGCTGCCGACCGGCAACAATTCGCCGCGATTAGTCGAGAATGGAGAATCAATGTCCCACCCAAACCCGCGCACGGAGGTTCCGTTCACCGGTTGTTGAGGCGCGCTCATTTTCGCGATTGTCGCTGAAGTCAAAATTCGACGCCCTCCATCGAGCAACGCCTGGGCAAAGATTGCGAGGTCATCGGCCGTGGAAAATACGCCAGCATCACCGGCCACTCCCCCCATCCGGCGCGCTGTGGGGTCGTGCACCACGCCGCGCAACAGATGATGGTTTTCGTCTTCTTCAGTGGGAGCAATGCGCGGCCCCCAGGACGGCGGTGGAAGGAAGCGCGTTTCTTTCATGCCCAGCAGTTCAAAAATATGTGCCGTCGCGTACTCGCTAAGCGACTGTCCCGAAATCCGTTCAACCAGCGCCCCCAGCACCACGAAGTTGATATCGCTATAGACAAACATCGATCCCGGCGCGCGCTCTGGCGGCGCTTCAAAAGCCATGCGATAGGCCGTATCCTTGCCCTCCCACGGCTTGGCCAGGTCGAGATCAGGAGCCAAACCCGAGTAGTGCACGAGCAACTGCCGGATGGTGATGTCTTGTTTGCCGTTCTGTCCAAAGTCCGGGAGATACTTTGCTACTGGATCGTTCATCCGAAGCTTGCCCTGCTCCCACAGCTGCATGATGGCCGTAGTCGTGACAATGACCTTCGTTAGCGAAGCGCAGTCGAATATCGTATCGAGGGTCATCGCTTCGCGCTGCGGAACTAGAGCACGGCTGCCATAGGCCTTGCGGTATACCACTTGTCCGTCGTGACCCACGATCAGGACTGCCCCTGGAATCTGCTGCTGGGCAATGGCGTCGTCGACGATCGGATCGAGAACGGCGAGCCGAGAGTCGAGCGCCGCCTGACCGAAGACGGCCGCAGCAGACAGCAGCACGAGTACCAGAATTGTGAAGTCTCGTTTCACTCTTGGTGTGACTGTACACGACGGCGATGACACCCCTCAAGGATCATGGGGCGTTCGTGGGCCCTATTGGTAACTCGCGATGTTGCCCGCTCGCTCGGAGCTACGCGCTAGAGGTCGCGCCCACTTCCAGCCACTTTGCGTCAGCGCCGCGGTTTGCTATAACGCCAGCAGGCCCGAAAACCAGCTTTGACCGCTATCGAAAATTCGTCCTCCGGCTTTTCCTTCCTGGCGCGCAATCTCGTTGCCCAGCATGATCGGTTCCGAGACGTTTTCGCTATGCTCGAAGGTGCCATCGCTACCCGGGTTTTTCCTGCCTGTTCCCTGGCTGTCACCCTCGGCGGAGAACTAATGGCGCAAAAAGCTCTGGGCCACTTTACGTATGAAGCCGCCTCTCCCGAAGTCAATCCCACAACTCTCTTTGATCTCGCTTCGATCACCAAAGTCGTCGCGACAACCGCCATGGCAATGATTCTCTACGAGCGCGGACTGCTCGACCTCGAGACCCCGCTGATCGCCATCGTCCCCGAATTCATGAGCGGCGACACCGCGGATGAGTACCGGCGTGAAGTAACGCTGCGCATGCTGTTAGCACACAGTTCCGGATTGCCCGCCTATAAGAAGTATTTTCTGCGCGCGCCGACGCGCGAAGGCCTGTTGCAAGCTGCTTTTACCACTGCTCTCATTGCTCGTCCCGGCGATCGTTCCGCCTACAGCGATATCGGCTTCATCATTCTTGGGGTTGCGCTCGAACGACTTGCCGACGAATCGCTCGATGTATTTTGCCAGCGTGAGGTCTTCGGACCTCTTGGAATGACACGCACTGCGTTTAACCCGGCATCCGCATTGAAAGAGAAGATTCCCCCAACCGCCGATGACCACACTTTTCGTCACCGAGTCATTCAGGGCGAGGTGCAGGATGAAAACGCGAGCATTCTGCGCGGCATAGCGGGGCACGCCGGGCTCTTCTCAACAGCTGAAAATCTGGCCATCTTCGCGCATGCCATGTTGAATTCAGGACATCCTATTCTCAGGCCCGAAACCGTCGCCTTGTTTTCGCACCGTGAAACATCTCCTGAAGGCACATCCCGGGCACTGGGTTGGGACACTCCTTCGGCTCCCTCGCAATCCGGAAAATACTTTTCGCCGTCGTCATTTGGGCATCTCGGTTATACGGGAACGTCGTTGTGGATTGACCCCGATCGTCAACTCTCGATCACCCTTCTCACCAACCGCACCTGGCCCGATTGTCAAAATCAGTCGATCAAAGAGCTGCGTCCCGCGGTGCATGACGCAGTAATCGAGGCGTTGGAGACGAACCGTTGAAAGCACCGGTTTCAATGCGTCAAGGGTCCGCTCGCAGCCGCTTGTTGAAGAGAACGCGGGCGCGCAGGAGCCAGTCGGCCGCTCTCGAGCTGCGTGGACTGGATACGGAGAAAGCAAACTTCGCTTCGACTAATTTCGACCGGAAGTCGGCGATCGAAATGGTGCGCATTATGAACCGCGAAGACTCCAAGGTCGCAGCCGCCGTGAATTCCGCCCTTCCAGAAATCGCGCAGGCGATTGAAATGGTAGCCAAGGCGCTTTCCCGTGGCGGGCGGCTCATTTACGTTGGCACTGGCACTAGCGGACGCATCGCTGCGCTCGATGCGGCCGAATGTCCACCTACATTCGACATTCCGGCGCGCATGGTGCAATTCATCATCGCAGGTGGGACTAGAGCCCTTGCCGCGGCGGTTGAAGCTGATGAAGATTCGCGCGAACTCGGCCGCAACGCTATGGCGAAGCGATATCCGGGCAAGAAAGATGTTGTGGTCGGCGTCGCGGCGAGTGGACGAACACCGTTCACGATCGCTGCCCTTCAATACGCGCGCGCCCACGGCGCGAGAACTGTGGCTGTCGTTTGCAATTCCAAGTCTCCGCTCGGCAAAGTAGCTCACGAAGAGATCGTCGCCGAGGTCGGCGCGGAAGTGATTGCGGGATCGACCCGACTGAAAGCGGGAACAGCGCAAAAGATGATCTTGAACATGATCACGACAGGCGCGATGACGCAACTCGGGTATGTGTACGGCAACCTGATGGTGAACCTTCACACCCGAAACTCGAAGCTGCTGGAACGTGGGATAGCAATCCTCGAAAAAACCACCAGCCTGAATCACGATGCGGCTCGCAAGATGGTCCTCGCGGCGAAGGGCCGTGTTCCCGTCGCGTTGGTGATGGCAGAGGCACGCGTCGATCAGAGCCGTGCAATCGCCGCCCTGAAACAATCCGAAGGGCGAGTGCGGGATGCAATCGCGCTCGCGAAGTCCCGGTAACTGTCATTTGCGGACCCGGATCGAATTCGGGATAAAGGTTACAAAGGGAACCTAGATGGGCAGTGCGGCAGCTGCGATTGTTGCGTTCCCGCTAGAATACTTACAGCATTCCTGCAAAAATCATTGAAGGCGATTTCTTGGATTTCACCCCGATATGGACAAGCTCGTAATTCGCGGCGGTAACCCGCTGCTTGGCACGGTTCGGATCAGTGGCGCGAAGAATGCAGCGCTTCCCTGCATGGCGGCAGCTCTGCTGACCGACGAACCTGTCGTTCTTGAGAACATCCCGCAAGTAAGGGACATTGAGACAACGCGGAAGCTGCTCGCGGCAATGGGCGCCGAGGTGGAACTCGGTTACGGCCGCGCGCATCATCGGACGACAATTTCAGCTCGCTCGCT
>Ga0181531_10001936_pt1 | contig 13010 bp, 9 predicted proteins | sample PEATcosm2014_Bin_38_FD_119743 | JGI IMG/M metagenome (GOLD analysis project Ga0181531, IMG submission 119743) | Peatland microbial communities from MTU Mesocosm Facility, Houghton, MI, USA - PEATcosm2014_Bin11_10_metaG | ecosystem: Environmental > Terrestrial > Soil > Wetlands > Peat | place... | reverse complement strand
ACTTGGAGGATTTGCGGGCCGTAGCTGAAGGCGTCTGGGGCTACGGCTAGCCAACCGCTCGAGAAATACGCGGAGATGTTGGCGGCGCCGCTGGTGACGCTGGGCGGCGTGGAGGCTTGCAGCTCCGTGGCGCTGATTAGCGTCGGGTTTTGCGCTTGCTGCGTGCCGATATGGATTTGCGAAAGGGTGGTGAAATTTTGGCCGGAGAGTTGGAGGGCGGTGCCGCCGGTGCTCGGGCCTTCGCTGGGCGATATGGCGGGCGCGGCGGCGAAAGCTGGTGCGGCCGAGGAGAGCGATGTGGGATTGGCGGCGTCTAGGAACGCCACACCGCGATTGCCAAGCGCGAAGAGGAGTTGCGTGGCGTCGGCGTCTTCGATTTGCGAAGAGACGCCCTGCATGGCGGCGTCCGGGGTTTGACCTTTAAGCGCAAGGGTGTGCGCGTCGAAGATATTTACCGCTGGAGCGATGGAGCCAGGCTGCACGGCGTAGAGGATGGAGCCGTCGCGCGAGAAGACCAGGCTGGTGGCGCTGGTGGCTAGCGGGCCGGAGATGGGATTGAGGTTGGCGTCCAGAAGATAGAGTTGCGAATTACCATTCGTGAGAAGAAGCGCGGCGAATTCGCTGCCGTTGGCGTTGGCGGCGAGCAATGGCAGCGTGCCAGCGCCGAGGCCGCGTGGGCCTGCGGTGACGTTGCCGTTGGCGTCGAAGAGGGCGAGCTCGCCACTGCTATCGCTGGCGCCGATCAGGACGTGCATGGCGTCTCCCGAACGCGCCATTACGCCGAGACCGTTTTGAAAGAGCTGCGGTTCGACGTTGGTTAGGTTCGATGGTGCGTTGGCCGACGGGGTCCAGAGCGCGAGTAACGCTTCCGCGGTGGCGGATTGGCGGAGGCGCAGGTAGAAATTTCCGTTGCCCATGGACATGACTTCTTCGGGCAGAGCGAAGACGCTGTTGGGAATGGGCGTGAGCGCGGGAACGGTGTAGCTCGAGGTGACTTGCAGCGCGGTAGTGTCGATAGCGAAGATGCGCTCGGTGACGGAACCGGCCCAGATGGTCGAGCCGTCCTGCGAAATATCGACGCTGGTGATGCCGGGGACGGGGATTTGCGCGGTGCGTGTTTGCAAGGTGGAGGAAAATACTTCGACGCAATTCATGGTGCGATTGGCGACGAAGACTTGTTGGTGTGCGGAGTCGTAGACGATGTGGCGGTGGTGAAATTCGCCGGCGGGGTTGTCGAGCGTGGCGGTGCTGTCGGTGCGGACGTAGCTGGTGCGGGCGACGGCGGGAGCGGCGGCGGCTTGTACCGTTAGAGTGAGAGGCGCGGTGTGCGAGAGCGAACCGCTGGTGCCCTGCGCAGTGACGCTTACGTTGCCCGTTGAGACGTTGCTGGCAGCGCCGAAAATCACCGCGGTTTGCGCGCCTGCGGCCACGGTGAAGGGGCTCGGCGGATTCGTGGAGACGCCAGCTGGCAAGCCCGACAGCATTACCTGCACGGTGCCGGTGAAACCGTTCTCAGGCGTTACGGTGACGTTCACCGCAGCGCTGGAGCCGCCCTGCGTCACAAGCGCGGGGTTCGGCGCAATGCCCAACACAAAGTCCGGGATGGGCGGTGGCGGCTGCATGTACGCCGCGCCGCTGCCGCAGCCGGCGCAAAGAGCTGGCGACAAGGCGAGCAATAGCCAACGGACGCCAAAACGGGAACGTCCCATGTGAGTGGCTCCTAGTTTTTTCGCGATGCGCAAAATCGAGGGAAGCTGCGCGCGGGAAGCATTGCGCTAAGATAACCACGTGTCAAGATGACGCTGGGGATAACGGTATAAGAACAGGTAACGTGACGTACTTGGAGATCGGGCGACGGCGCTCCCCTGCGGCCTCCCGCGTTGGTGCTCTCGATTTTAGATAACTGTTCTTACATGACTGCCAGGGCTAGCTTTTCGGAGGGAACTACCTAAATGGTGGGCCCGGAGGGGCTCGAACCCCCAACCCTTTGCTTCGAAGGCAAATGCTCTATCCAGTTGAGCTACGGGCCCGCAGCGAGTTTAGCATGCTCGCAGCACCGAGTCAGAGACGGGGATCCGAGCGTAGCTCCTCGAGCTTGGGGCGTACAAAAAAAGGTACGGCGCGGAGGTCGTCCGCGCCGTGCTCTTTCCCGAACCATCTTGCTGTAAGTGACGTTAAATGGTCTTGGTGGTGGCGGCGGCCGGTGTGGCATTGCTGCGCGCGAAGGCGTTCGAGCTGTCCTTCTCAGCGCTCTTGTCGATCTCGATGGAACCCTTGAAGTAGGCGCCGTCTTCGATCATGATACGCGCGGTGGTCAGGTCGCCGTTCACCGAGCCGTCCTTCTTGATCTCGATCCGGTCCTTGGCGCGCAAGTTGCCCTTCACCGTCCCGAACACGACGACTTCGCGGGCGATGATGTCGGCAGTGACTTTCGCGGTGGCCCCGACGGTGAGCTTGCGGTCGTCGAGCTGGATCAGTCCTTCGACCGAACCATCGACCAGCAAATCTTCATTGCCGGAGATTTCGCCTTTCACGTGCAGGCTGGCGCCGAGTCGCGCGGTCTGGCCGCTCGTCGCTGCCCCTAATGGTCGCATTGCGTCTGTACTCATGGCGTTCGTTTCCTCCCAAGACGCCGGAGCGGACTTCGGCGGCTGATTCATAGGTAAATTTTTTGGCTCCGGCTGCGCAACGGGCGGCGTATCCGGCTTTTTCGTGTTACCCCACATCGGACCTCCAAGGGACAGCAGCACCCCACGCAAGTTTCCGGGCCGGGGTAAAAGAGACTGTATGCCCGGGGCAGGCACACAGCAAATGGAGTATGCACGGTCTGTGGCGGGAAAGTAACTGCACTCTTGGACAGCACCGGTACTGGCCTGCCGCCAGCATCGCGGCTTGCGACGATTCCGGAGCGCCGATGCGTTTACACTCATTGCGCCGAGGCTCAGTTCGTAACGACGCTGCCAAGCGCCAAGGGGCGTCAGGAAGGTGTCTAGCGCTATGCCAAGTGCCTGCAGAAATGGCCAAATCTCTCACTGGGGGAAGTACGGCGTGCGCCGCACGGGGTATGTCTTGTGTTTCCTGGTGCTGTTCGTCGGACCAAATTTCGCCTGGGCGCAGGAACACGCCGCCAACGAAAACCCAGCGCCGATAACTGGGAGCGGGGACGCGGATTTGCAGCAGCGGGTGGAAAAACTGGAGGCGGAAGTTGCGGAGTTGAAACGGCTTTTGCGCGAAAATGTCCTGGTGGCCAAGGGGGCAAACCCCGCGGAGGCGTATTCCGAGGCCACGCCGATGGCCCGTCCGGTCGCGTCAGTGGGGGCGCCTGCGACGCCCGCTACGGCGGCTGTCGCGGCCTCCGAATTAGCTCCTGAGGATCGCAAAAATCTCGACTTTCTGCGCGACGCGACCATCAACGTGGGGCTCGACGGCTATTATTCGTACAATTTTAATTCTCCGGTCGGCCGCGTAGATTTGCTGCGTGCGTATGACGTCCTGAGCAACAACTTCAGCCTGAACCAGGCGAGTATAGTCCTCGAAGACGCGCCTAATTTGGCGGAAGGCCGGCGTTTTGGCGCGCGTGTGGACCTGCAATTCGGCCAGGCCACCGATACCCTGCAGGGCAATCCCACCAACGAGCCGCGACCGGACATTTATCGCAACATCTTTCAGGCCTACGGCACGTACGTTGCGCCGCTCGGCAAGGGATTGACCATCGATTTCGGAAAATGGAGCAGCTCCATCGGCATCGAGGGCAACTATACGAAGGATCAGATGAATTATTCGCGCGCGTACTTTTTCAATTTCCTGCCGTTCTATCACATGGGCATCCGCGCCAACTATCCGGTGAACGACCGGTTCACACTCACTTACTGGGTGGTGAACGGGACGAACCAGGCGGAAGCCACCAACGGTTTTAAAGACGAGGTTTTTGGATTTACCGCCAAGCCCGCGAAATCGGTGACCTGGGTGGTGAACTACTATCTTGGCCAGGAGCATCCGGACCGCACGGAGGTCGCGCCGTACAGTCCGATTCCGGTGCAACCTGGGCTGAGTTTTGTGGCTATCAGGCCGGCCCCGAATGGACGGCTGCACATTTTCGACAGCTACGTGAGTTGGCAGGCTGCGCCGAAGTTGAGTTTTGCGCTGGAAGGCGACTATGTGATTCAGCGCTTATGGCGCGACGAAGCTCCCGGAGAATCCTCCGCGCCATCGCACGTAATTGGCGGAGCAACCTACGCGCGTTATGAATTTTCTTCACGCTTCGCGGCGGCCGCGCGCGCCGAATATCTTTCCGACCGTGGCGGGCTCTTCAGCGGACAGAATCAGGCGCTCAAGGAGACCACCGCCACGTTTGATTACAAACTGGCAGACGGCTTCCTGATGCGCTACGAGTGGCGCCGCGATTTTTCCAACCGACCATCGTTTTTAACGGACACCCAGGGCCTGCTCAGCAAAGAGCAAACCACCGCCAGCGTGGGGCTGATTTGGTGGTGGGGGCGCAAGGAAGGCGCGTGGTAGGAAGAATTTGGTAAACGACTGCAACTAGGAACTTGGGCGGTCCGGCACGGGCGCGGTGGCCAGAAAGTCGTTCGCAAAGCGGGGCGCGTATGCGGCAAGCAACTCTTCCACGCGTTGCGCATTCGATGATTTTAGCAGTAGTCCCGCATGATGATATTTCTTTACCCGATAAATAATCTCCGGATCGTTGTAACTCGAAGTGTCCGGCTGCTCCTGGCGCGCCAACGATAGAATGATGCCCGCATAGTCGCGCCGTACCGCGGGCAACTGGTACGCGGTTTTCCCGGCGCCAACTTCGAGCCGCGCCCACTCACGCCACAAATTAATGCCGGAAGCCGCTTCCACAATGTCCGAAATGTACGCCCCGCCCACGCGGGCGGCGACCTCAATAAAGTAAAACTTTCCGTCGGAGTGCGCCTTCAGAAACTCAGCGTGCGTCACGCCACGCAGAAAACCCAACCCTTCGAGCAAGTGACGATTCATCTCCACCAGCGCGCGGCTGTCGGCACTATCGCGAGGCAAGGTGCGCGTGGTGAAAACGCCGCCCTGGTGGGACGTATCGAGCGGCGGCGTGCCGTACGCGTGCGCCTCGCAGAGCAGCACATTTTTTTCCGAGACCACGCTGTCCACATGGAAGACTGCGCCGGGCACAAACTGTTCCAGCAGATAAAACGATTGCTGATCGCCCAATTGCTCGAGCAGCGGCCAGAGCTCCGCTTGCTCGTACAATTTGCGCATGCCGATGCCGCTGGCCTGGGAACGGGGCTTGAGCAGCCAGGGCGGCGAAACGCGCGCCATGAACTCGCTCAGGTCGCGATGATTCAGCACGTGCACAAATTCCGGTACCGGTATGCCCGCTTCCTTGGCGCGCGCGCGCATGGCCAGCTTGTCGCGGAAATAGCGCACGGTGGTCAACCCCATGCCCGGAATGCGCAGGTGCTCGCGCAGCGCCGAGACATTCTCCATGTCAAATTCATCGAGCGCCACGATGCGGTCGATCTGGTGATGACGCGCGAGGTAGCTGACAGAATAAAGGATGGCCTGCAGCGGCAAATTTTCCGGCATGGTAAAAACTTCCGCGATACAGTCAAACGGCCAATCCGCGTGGCGCAACTTCTCCACGGTCAGCAGCAGCACGGTGCAACCAAGGGCTTTGCACGTGCGCATGAACTCCTGGCCCTTTTCGTAGGAGGTAACGCAGAGAATTGTGAGCGGTCGCGTGTCCGGCATCCGATTCCCCTGTGAAGCTGGAGCGGGCGAATTATACTGCGGCCTAGGTGGCTGGGAACAAAAATCGCAGAAAAGGGCCGACGCGCGCGGCCCAGGCCGCCTCGTTGTGCTCCGCGCCCTCGACGCGCTCGTAATGCAGGTCGCGCTCGTGCTGCCAGCCCTTCGCCAGCAACACATCGCGAAACTTCTCGACGTCGTCCACGATGCGCGGGCCTTCGCGCGTACCGATGTCCAGCCAGATGCGCGGGCGGGGCTCCGGCGGCGCGGCTTCCGCGAAGCGCACGATGACGCGCTGGTTCCACCAGACGGAAGGCGACAGCGCGGCAATCTTCCCAAACACCCGCGTCCCCTTCAGCCCGAGATACAGCGAGACCAGGCCGCCGAGCGACGACCCGCCAATTCCCGTATTCCACGGATCGGACAGCGTACGGTACTCGCGCTCGATAAAGGGCTTCACTTCCTGCAGAAGAAATTTCTCGTAGCGGTCCGCGCGGCCGCCACCCAGCTTCGGCACCTGCGTGGGGGTGTACTCGCGAATGCGCGCCTTGGTGTTATACATCCCAACGATGATGAGCGGCTGCACCTGGCCGAGATTGATGGCGTACGTCGCGGTCTCGCCCACATGCCAGTCCTGCCCTGGAATATAGGAGGTCGCCCCATCAAAAAGATTCTGCCCATCGTGCAGGTACAGCACCGGAAAACGCCCTTCCGGCTGCTCGTCGTACCCCGGAGGGGTGTATACGATCAGGTCGCGTTGATTGCGCAGGAATCGCGAGCGGAAATTTTCGTGTTTGCGAAGTTGGCCGGGATTCACGTGGCGATGGTCACCAATAAATCTTTGGCTTCGACATGCTGGCCGGGCGCGACCAGCAGCTTGGCGATGCGCCCCGCAATGGGCGCATAAATGTTCGACTGCATCTTCATAGCCTCGAGGGTGAGAAGTTTTGCTCCGCGTTCTACGATTTGATTCAACTGCACGGCAATGCCGCCAATGACGCCCGCCGTCGGCGCGCCAACCTGCGCCGGATCCGCCGGATCGGCCTTCGGGTGAGCGCGCTCCGTCACGCGCAATGCTTTATCGCGTACCGTCACCTCGCGCGGCTGGCCGTTCAGTTCAAAAAATAGCGTTCGCGTGCCATCGGGATGCGGCTCGCTGATGGTTAGAAACTTGATGATCAGCGATTTGCCGGAAGCGATCTCCACGGTGATTTCTTCGCCGGACTTGAGCCCGTAGAAAAATGCCGGCGTCGGCAGCACGCTTACATCGGCATACGTCTGGCGAAACTTATCGTACTTCAAGAATACTTCAGGATAGAGCAGATAGCTGAGCAGGTCGTCCGCTGATATGGCGTGACCGGTGGTCTTCTCCAGTGTCTTTTGCTCGGCAGCAAAATCCACCGGAGCAAGATTCTCGCTGGGCCGACCTTGCAACGGCGCCGCGCCGCGCAACAGGATTTTTTGCACCTTCGGCGGCCAGCCGCCCGGAGGAACGCCAAGCACGCCCGAAAACATTTCCACCACGGAATTAGGAAACGCAATGTCGTGCGCCGCGTCCAGCTTCAAGATATCCGCGGGCTGCATCTCTTTGGACATTAAAAACAGCGTCATGTCGCCGACCACCTTGCTGCTGGGCGTCACTTTTACGATGTCGCCAAACAGTTGGTTCACTTCCGCGTACATTCGTTCGGCTTCGCGCCAGCGGTGACCTAACCCCATCGCGGAGGCCTGCTCGCGCAGATTGGTGTACTGCCCGCCGGGAATTTCATGTTGATAGAGCCGCGCCGAGCCAGACTTGGGGCCGGAATCAAACGCGGCATAGTACCCGCGCACCGTTTCCCAATAATCCGAACACTCGTTCAAAAGCTCGACGTCCAATTGCGTGTCGCGCGGCGTATTGCGCAAGGCCTCCACGATGGCGTTCAAATTCGGCTGGCTCGTTCCGCCGCTCATGGAGGCGACCGCCGCGTCCGCCACGTCCACGCCCGCATCGGAAGCCTTCAAAATGCTCGCGGCATTCAGCCCGCTGGTATCGTGCGTGTGGAAATGCACCGGCAAGCCAATCTCTTCGCGCAACCGCTTCACCAGTTCGTAGGCCGCGTATGGCTTGCACAAACCGGCCATATCTTTGATGCACAGAAAATGCGCACCCAGTTTTTCCAGTTGCCTGGCCAACGCCAGATAGTATTTCAACGAATATTTCGGCCGCCCTTTGTCGAGAATATCGCCGGTGTAGCAAATCGCTGCCTCGCACACCCCGCCGCTCTCCAGCGCCGCATCCATGGCCACGCGCATATTGTCGATGGAGTTCAGCGAATCAAAAATGCGAAAAATATCGATGCCCTGCGCGAACGCTTCCCGCACAAACGCGGTAATCACGTTATCCGGATACGATGCGTACCCCACCGCGTTGGCCCCGCGCAGCAGCATCTGAAAACAGATGTTTGGCACGCGTTTACGCAGCGCCCGCAAGCGCGCCCAGGGATCCTCATGCAAAAAGCGCAGCGAGGTATCGAACGTCGCGCCGCCCCACATCTCCAAACTAAAAAGGTTGGGCGCGCGCTGCGCAATGGCGCCAGCCGTGGCCAAGAGATCGTACGTGCGCACCCGCGTGGCCATCAGCGATTGGTGCGCGTCGCGCAAGGTCGTGTCGGTAATGAGCAGCCGTTTTTCCTGGCGCGCCCACGCCGCGAATTTCTGCGGTCCCAGTTTCTGCAGAAGTTGGCGCGTCCCGGGCGGAGGGTCGATTCCTGGAAAGGCAGGGAGCGGAGCTGCCTCGTACGGCGGTGGGAGCGGCTTCCCTTTTACCTCCGGATTGCCATTCAAAATCACGTCGCCCAAGTACGATAGAACCTTCGTGGCGCGATCACCGCGGCTCGGAAACTTAAACAGCTCGGGATAGTCCTCCAGAAAGGACGTGGTGACTTCTCCCGCGCGAAACTTGGGATGATTCACCACGTTTTCCACGAACGGGATATTCGTCTTCACGCCGCGGATGCGAAATTCCCGCAGGGCGCGATCCATCCGCTGGCAAGCCTCCGGCAGGTTGGAGCCCCAAGCCGTCACCTTCACGAGCAGCGAATCGTAATACGCCGCCAGTTGCGCTCCGGCATAGGCGGTGCCACCGTCGAGCCGGATGCCAAATCCCGCCGGCGAGCGATAGGTCGAGAGCTTTCCGTAGTCTGGCGCAAAATTCTTGTCCGGATCCTCGGTGGTTACGCGGCACTGTAACGCAGCACCATGCAGAGGAATATCCGCTTGGGCCGGCAAGTTCAGCGGTTCTTTGTGCAGCTCGTATCCCTGCGCCACCAGAATCTGCGAGCGCACCAGATCGATCCCGGTAATCATCTCCGTAACGGTGTGCTCCACCTGAATGCGGGGATTCACCTCGATGAAGTACCACTTGCGGGCATCCACGTCGTACAAAAATTCCACGGTCCCTGCGTTGCTGTACCCAGCCTTGCGCGCCAGTTTCAGCGCGGCTTCGCAAAGTTCTTCGCGAATTCCCGGCGGCAAATTCGTTGCGGGCGCCACTTCAACGACCTTCTGGTGCCGGCGCTGCACGGAGCAATCGCGCTCGTATAAATGCAGCAAGTGTCCGTGCTGGTCGCCAAGAATCTGCACTTCTATGTGCCGCGCGCGCGGAAGAAATTTCTCCAGAAACACACTGGCGTCGCCAAACGCCGACCGCGCCTCTCCCTGCGCCTCTTCGAGCAGCGCATCGAGCTGTGATGCGTCGCGCACCACGCGCATTCCGCGCCCGCCGCCGCCCATCGCCGCTTTAACAATGACCGGATACCCAATCTCTTTCGCGACCTTCTGCGCCTCTGCCGAAGATTTTACGGCCTCATCCGTACCGGGCAGGACGCGTACCCCAGCTTTCGTAGCCAATTGCCGCGCCGCAGTCTTGTCGCCCAGCAACTCCAGCAACTCGGGCGCCGGCCCGATAAAAATAATCCCGGCCTTTTCGCAAGCGCGCGCAAACGCCGCATTCTCGGCCAAAAATCCGTACCCCGGGTGAATCGCGTCGACGCCTTTCTCTTTCGCCAGCGCCACAATCCCCGGAATATCCAGGTATGCCTGCACCGGGCCTTTGCCCGCGCCAATCTGATACGCTTCGTCCGCCTTGAAGCGGTGCAGCGCCAGACGATCTTCCTGCGAATAAATCGCCACCGTGCGCAGCCCCAGCTCGTTTGCCGCGCGGAAAATCCGTATAGCGATCTCGCTGCGGTTTGCGGCGAGCACTTTCTTAATCGGTCGCAATTTGTTTGTCGGACGTGGGCTCATGCCGGTGGCGTGCCGCTGCTTCCCTCAAACTGCCCTCGGTGCAACAGGATGTCGCGAGAGCGCTGCGCGGATTTTACATTGTTTCACGCACCGCGCGCGACGCCACGGACAATTTTTCGATGGGAAGGAACAGCTTTTTACTTCGACCTTTTACGAGGGGGATCTACGGTGGGTTGTCTCCGACAACGAGACGCGATGTCGACTTAGCTCCGGCTCAAATCTTCAGACGGATTTCCACTGGAAAAAAAGTGCCGCCTCACCAACCGCATTCATAAGCAATCCAGCGCAACTAATACTTCCGCAGCACCCCAATGACCCGTCCCTGAATTTTCAAATCAGCTGCCGCCACCAGAATGGGGTCCATTTCCGAATTCGCCGGCTGCAACCGGATCTTGCCCGCCGGTTCGCGATAAAACCGCTTCAGCGTCGCTTCTTCTCCGCCAATCAGCGCCACCACAATATCCCCGGCGTTCGCCACCTGCGTCTGCTCGCACACCACGTAATCCCCATCCATAATGTGGTCTTCAATCATCGAGCTGCCCTTCACCTGCAGGACAAACGAATTGCCCCCGCGCGCAAAGTCGCCGAGCGACAGCGTCTCGCGCTCCTCCACCGCTTCCAGCGGACGCCCCGCGGCAATCCGCCCGAGCAGCGGCAGCTCCTGAATGCGGCGTTCGATCACCTGCTCCTTCACGGACCGTGGCAACTGCAAAATCTCGATCGACCGGCTCTGGTTGTAGCCGCGCCGAATAAAGCCTTTCTTCTCCAGCGTGGATATATGCTTGTGTACCGTCGCCAGCGACGTGAGCTTCAACCCTTTGCCAATCTCTTCAAAGCTCGGGGCATATCCATGCTTCGTCTCAAACGAAACCAGATAATCGAGCACTTCCCTTTGCCGTTTGGTAAGAGCCATAAGCACGCCTCCCGACGCGAACAGCAAGCGAAACCCTGCAACCACTTTAGGCGAACAACAGGCGAACGTCAAGCGTGAGTTTACCAGGACGTTGCAATCCGTAACCTTCCCCGCTAAGTCCCAAGGTGATATATATCCAGTCCCATGCTTCTTGAACGAAAGCCCTCGCCCTCGGCATCCATCATCGCCGCCGCTATCGTGGCCATCGCCGGCAGCGTCCTGACGATATTGATGATCTCGTTGACGATTTTGAGCTTACTGGTTGTCGGTTCACGCGCAGATGCCCAGCTTCCTTCCGCGTTGCGAACGAATGCGTTCGTGTCCCTACTGACTCTCGTCGGCCTGTCCATCTACGGCGTGGTCACCGGCGTAGGCTTATTCCGCTTGAAAAATTGGGCTCGCTATTCCGTGCTCGTCTGGGGCGGCGTCATGGTCTTTTTCAGTGCCATCGGAATCGTCGCGATTTCTTTCATACGGTTACCAACCCAACCGAACTTGCCAGCCAACGCAACTGCGATTATCCGTTGGACTGTGGTCTCGGTGTACGGGTTGCCCCTGCTGATAGGCGTCTGGTGGCTGGCGCTGTTTAACCGGACGCCAGTCAAGCGGCAATTCACCGGGGAACCCGTCCCCGACGATCCCAGCGTCCCGGCGAAGCGGCGCGGTCCGCTGCCGATCACGGTACTGGGATGGTTCTTCGTCGTCTCGCTGGCAACATCAATTCCCTGGTTGTTATGGTGGCCTGGCCGGACACCGGTATTTGTCTTCGGCTATCTAGTGCCCGGCTTAGCAGGGAAAGCGACACTTTTATTGTCGATGTTGCTCACCGGCCTCACAGGGTATGGCCTTATAAAGTTGAAACCTTGGGGCTACATCTTGGCAATCTGTATGCAGTGCTTTTGGTTCGCGAGTGGCTTAACGAGCGCGCTAAATCCGCACGCCCGGGCGGCACTGATGGCAACTGTTCGGGAACTCAATAGCAATATGCAGCTTCCCGCATCGGTGAGCCAGCCCGATATCACCACCTTCATGTCGTTCGGTCTGTCGATTGGAATTGCCTTTGCCGGGGCAATTTTGTGCCTGTTGCTTTATTACCGCAAACGCTTCCTTGACGCGGCTGCGCAATCTCCAAGCTAGAATCGGTTCAAGTTCGTCTCACGTCCGTGCCGCCTGATTTCCATAGTTCCAAAGTTTTTGCCTTTTATAAGTGACGCAGTACTCGGTGGACACATCCAATATCCGCGTTCAATCGCAGCCGCATCGCGAGCGTCAAGCGGAAGGTGTTGAAAGTCGTAAGTGTTGCCAGTACGCTGCAAGCCTATGGCGGTGTCGAGGACTTTTGTTCGAGTCGGATTCTGGATGGTGCTGGTGTCCTGCCTCTTCTATGGCGGGTGTCCCGCCATTCCGCCGAGCGACGTATGGCTCGAGACGAGGTTCAAAGTCCAGCGGCACGATCTGGAACGCATAGTTGCCATGAGCGACCGGGACCCGCAAATGTCCCGCATCGCGGCCAATTTTCTTTGGACACAGGATAATGTTCGCTTGGCCACGCCCGGAGTCGGAGTGGGGAATATCTGAAGCCCGTTGGGACGATTACCGAAAACTATTCAAGCAAACGCATTTCGCTGACGGCGTCATCCGGGGCGGAAATGACGTCAAGGTTATCGAATGGAGCTGGGGAATTGTCGCTGGCGGAACCAGTGTGGGCTATCTGCATTGCGGCCCACCATCAGGCAATTCTTCCTTCAGGGAACCCGCTTGCGTGGAACGAAAAGAGACCGGCGGAGGGATGTACGGGAATTCCACGTCCTATGGATACCGGTACAAGAAATTAGCCAACGATTGGTACATCCTCAAGGACTCCAACTGACGGGAACCCGCTCAGATCGATTTCGTTTTAATGTGACGCGGTACTCGGTGGACACATCCAATGTCCGCGTTCAATCGCAGCCGCATCGCGAGCGGTATGGTATTCTTTAGTTTAGGATGTGTGCGGTACGCTCCTGCATTGTCCTGCATGCCCGCCGCACTGCACAGTTTCCAAAACACGATGGTCGCGCTCAGT
>Ga0181531_10001935_pt1 | contig 13014 bp, 10 predicted proteins | sample PEATcosm2014_Bin_38_FD_119743 | JGI IMG/M metagenome (GOLD analysis project Ga0181531, IMG submission 119743) | Peatland microbial communities from MTU Mesocosm Facility, Houghton, MI, USA - PEATcosm2014_Bin11_10_metaG | ecosystem: Environmental > Terrestrial > Soil > Wetlands > Peat | place... | reverse complement strand
GGAAACCCTGGTTTCCGGCGCCTATATCGAGGTGGACCCTGGCGAGCCCGGTGGGGCGGCGGCGCGGGAATTCATCGGCCTGGAGGAGCCGCCCGGGGTACGGTCGGACGAGCCTGGCGCGACATTCTGGCTCAGTGCGCCGCGGTTGGGCTCGATCGGGCCCGGAACGCCGTTGTTCTACCGGGATGTCACGGTGGGCGAGGTTCTGAGCTACGACATCGGCAACGGCATCGCACCGGTGCGCATTCATGTTTTCGTCAAGGCGCCGTTCGACAAATACGTGCATGACGCGACCCATTTCTGGAATGCCTCGGGCGTTTCGCTGAGCCTGGGGGCGCAGGGCATTCATCTCCAGTTTGAATCGTTGCAGGCGCTGCTGGCAGGTGGCATCGCATTCGAAACGCCGCGCGCGATGGCCGGCTCGCCGCCCAGCGCGGCCGAGCAGGTCTTCAAGCTGTTCGACAGCGAAGCCGATGCCGACGCCGCCGGCGAGGAAGACAACATTCCGCTGGTCGCCTATTTCGACAGCTCCGTCGCCGGGCTTGCCCGCGGCTCGGTGGTGGAGGTATTTGGCCTGCAGGTCGGATCCGTCACCGATGTAAGGCTGACATTGATCCCCGGCGGCACCGGCATGCATGCGCGCGTCGCGTTCGATCTGCAGCCCGGGCGCGTTTTCGCCGACGCGCAGGTGCGGTCGGCGGCGGCACCGGCCGCGGCGGTGGCGGCACTCGTGCGGCAGGGCATGCGCGCGGTGCTGGAAAGCAGCAATCTGATTACCGGCCAGCAAGCGATTTCGTTGCAGTATATCCCAGGATCGGTGGCGCCGCTCGAGCATGAGGGCAATGTTCTCGTGGTGCCGAGCCAGGGTGGCGGACTGGATAACATTACGGCTTCTATCAGCGATATCGCCGGCAAGCTCGACAAGATTCCGTTCGACGAAATTGGCCGCGACCTTGCAAGCACGCTGAAATCGGTCGACCGAACGGTCAGCGGGCCGGATATGCAGAACGCGCTGCGGCAGCTTTCCGAAACGCTGACCGATATTTCGCATCTGGCGCGGCATGCCGACGAAGGCCTGGCGCCGGCGCTGAAACGGCTGCCGCAATTGTCGGCGGACCTGCAGCAGGCGGTGGCGCGCGCCAACGCCATGTTGGGCGCGGGCGGCATCGGCAGCAATTCCGATCTCCAGCGCAGTCTCGGCCGCCTGCTGGACCAGGTCAACGACGCAGCGCGCAGCATTCGCCTGCTGGCCGATTTTCTCGACCGGCACCCGGAAGCGCTGATCCGCGGCCGCGCCGCAACGGCGGGGGAACCATGATGGCCAGAGCCGGATTTGCGGTCGCCCTGCTGGCGCTGACGATGGGCGGCTGCCGCTCGCCCGATCCGCAGATTTTTACGCTGGAGCCCGTGGCGGGGGCAGCGGTCGTTACACCGCCACTCGTGGTGGAAGTGCGGCGGCCAGGCCTGGCCGGCTACCTTGACCGGTCCAGCATCGTTACACAAAACAGCTTCTATCGGTTGGAGCTGAACAGCTCTACACGCTGGGCGGAGCCGCTCGGCGACATGATCGGGCGTGTGCTGGCGCAGGACCTGGCGCAGCGCCTCGGCGGCAGCAGCGTGTTCGCCGAAAGCGGCGGGATCAGCGCCGAGCCGGATTTGCGTGTCGAACTCGATGTGCAACGTTTTGATCGCGCCGCCGATGGCATCGTGCGCCTGGACGGCGAACTGGCGATCGATCAGGGCAGTGCCCACCGGCGCATCAGCGCGCGGCCGATTGCCTTGCAGGCGCCCGGCGGGGGCGGCGACGCGGCGGCGCTGGCGGGCGCGATGAGCGGGTTGCTGGGGCAGGTCGCGGATCAGGTAGCGCGTGATATCGCTTCGCGGAGGTAACAAGGCCGGGGCGTTATAGCCTATCGTTGACGGCAGGAAGGCCAGGGCTCTGCCCTGGACCCGCTGGGGCCGAGGGCCCCAGACCCCCATTCATTTAAGAATCGTTTGGAGAAACGGCGAAGCCAAAAATCCAAGGAAAAGCCGCGCAGCGCTAAATGGGGTCTGGGGCCTTCGGCCCCAGCGGGTCCAGGGCAGAGCCCTGGCCTTCCTTCCTCACACCCGCGCCGCGAACAGCCGCCAGAACCCCTCCCCCAACCAACTGCCCGACGGCCGCGTCGCCGCCAGCGACGCCAGAAAATCCTCCGCCCAACTGTCGATATCGTTCGTCATAACGTAATCGAACATCTCCCGCCAGCGCGCCGTGCGTTCCGCTATCGACATATTCAACGCCTTGCCCAAAGCTGCCGCCACCGCGGCCGGCTCATGCGGGTTGACGATCAGCGCGCCGCGCATCTGTTCCGCCGCCCCCGCGAAGCGCGACAAAACGAGTACGCCTGGATCCGCCTCGTCCTGTGCCGCGACATACTCCTTCGCCACCAGGTTCATGCCATCCCGCAGCGGCGTTACCAGCCCGACCCGCGCCATCCGGTAGATCCCCGCCAGCACCCCACGGCCAAATGATTTGTTAACATACCGGATCGGTGTCCAGGTCGGATCAGCATGACTGCCGTTGATCTGCCCCACCAGCGTGCATACCTCACGGTCGAGATCGGCATATTCGGGCACCTCGCTGCGGCTTTTCGGTGTCAGCTGCAGCATCGTTACCTTGTTGGCCCATGCCGGGTTTTCATCCAGGAACTGCCCAAACGCCTGCAGGCGCAGCGGAATACCCTTGGTGTAGTCCAGCCGGTCCACACCCAGTATCAGCTGTTTGCCTTCCAGGCTATTCCGCAGCTTTGCCGCCGACGGGGTGTGCGCGGCATGGCGCGCCGCCCGCGCAAACACGCGCGACGCGATGCCCACCGGAAACGCCCGCACCTGCACCCGCCGCCCGGCTATTTCGAACACCCCGCCGCCGCGCCGCAAGGCGCCCAGCACGGTTTCAAAATATTGCCCCAGATTCTCGGCGTCCCGTTCCGTCTGCACGCCGACCAGATCATAGTAGATCAGCGCCCCGAGCGTCTCCGCGTGTTGCGGCAGCGCCAGCAGAATATCCGGTGGCGGGCAGGGAATGTGCAGAAAAAACCCGGTCAGATTTTCGAATTTTTTCGCGCGCAATGAAGCGGCCAGCGTCAGCAGATGGTAGTCATGCACCCACACCACGTCGTCAGGCTGCAGAAAGTGTGCGATCTCCGTGGCAAAATGACGGTTTACGCGCAGATACCCGCCCATATCGACGGCGTTGAAATCCGCCAGATCAACCCGATAGTGCAGGATCGGCCACAGCACCCGGTTGGCGAAGCCGTTGTAATATTCCTCGAAATCGATCGCCGGCAGATCGAGCAGCACGAAGCTTCTGTTCTGCCGCTCGATCACGGACGCCGGCGGCGGCGCCTCCCCCTCGCTCACCTGCCCGCTCCAGCCGACCCAGATGCTGTCGCGCAATTTTTGCGCCGCCTGGATCGCGACGGTCAGGCCACCCGCCCGCTGCCCTTCGGCGCCGGGCACCGATACGCGGTTGGACACCAGGATCAATCGTGCCGCCATGCATCCTCCCATGGACGCGAAAGCCGTGCGGCGGATTCGATAATTGCAGCCATCGAATAGGTCTGCGGCAAATTGCCCCACAATGCCCCGGTCTCCGGATGAATATCCTCGGAAAGCAACCCAAACGCGTTGCGTCGCGCCAGCAATTCCTCAAACATTTGCCGCGCCTCGTCGCGCCGCCCGATCGACGCCAACGCGTCAATGTACCAGAAGTTGCACACCAGGAACGCGGTTTCCGGCGTACCGAAATCATCCTTCGCGGTATAGCGCATGATTCGGCCGCCGCGCCGCAGCTCGCTGCCGATCGTCTCGCAGGATTGCACGAACCGCGGATCGTCTTGTGCCACCAGGCCCAGTTCCGCCAGCAGCAGCACGCTCGCATCCAGTTCGCCGCCGTCGAGCGCGCCCATCAGCGCGCGGCGCCGCGGGTTCCATGCGCCTTGCAGAATGGCTTCCCGCAGCGCCGCGGCCTCGCGCCGCCAAAACGCCGCCCGGTCGTCGAGACCGAGCAGCGTCGCAATGCGCGCAAGCCGGTCGCACCCCGCCCAGCACACCGCGGCCGAATGCGTATGCACGCGCTGGCGCCCGCGGTATTCCCAAATTCCGGCATCCGGCGTCAGCGCGACCCGCACCGCCTGCGTGCCCAGCGGCTCCAGATCCGCAAACAGGGCCGCGTCCCCCATGCGGGGCAGCCGGTGATCGACAAACATCTGTGTCGTCGCCAGAATGACGCTGCCGTAAACGTCGTGCTGAGTCTGAACTGACGCCGCGTTGCCGACCCGCACCGGGCCGTGGCCCAGAAAGCCGGCCAGATCCGGGGCAATCGTTTCGTCGAGGCTTTGACCTGGCACGATCCTATGCATCGGCAGCAACGGCATGGTTGGGTCCGCCGCGACCGTGTTGATGAAATTGATATAGGCTTCCATGGTTTCCGTGGTGCCAAGGCGGTTCAGCGCCTGCACCACGAAATGCGCGTCACGCAGCCAGCAAAACCGATAATCCCAATTCCGCCCGCTGCCGGCCGCCTCCGGGATGGAGGTGGTGTGCGCGGCGACGATCGCACCGGTTTCCTCGAAACTGCACAGCTTCAGCGCCATCGCCGCGCGGGTCACCGCACCCTGCCATTCGAACGGCACCGCGAGCGACCGCGTCCAGTGCTGCCAGTACTCCAGCGTGTTTTCCTCGAACGCGCGCGCGGTGGCACTCAAGCCACTCTGGAACGGCTCATCCGGCCCCAGCACCAGGGTCAGCGTCTGGGTCAGCGGAAAGGCAACTTCCTCGCTGATGTAGGACAGCGGCACATCCGTCGTCAGCCGCAACACCTGCCCCGACCCGGCGTAGCGAATATGGTTCGAGCCCATCGAGGCCACCGCGCACGGCTTGCCGTAGCCATGCGTCGGCCGCACGCGCACGGTGATGCGCGGCACGCCGGCGAGCGGAGTGATCCGCCGGATCAATTGCGGCGGGCGGAACATGCGGTCGAATTGGCGAAAACGCGGCGCGAAATCGGTGATCCTCAGGCGCCTTCCGTGCCGATCCTCGAGCTCGGTCTCGAGGATGGCGGTATTGCGCACATAATCGGCCTTGGCCTGCGCCTGGTCGGCCATCACGACATCGCAAAACCCCTTCTCCTCGGATCCTGCCAGCAGCCGACTGAACACCGGGTCGGCGTCGAAGCGCGGAAAACACCACCACACGATGCGCCCGTTGCCGTCGAGCAAAGCCGCGATGCGGCAATTGCCGATCAGCGCCAGGTCCAGCGCCCGCAAATGGGCCGGCTCCCCGGCCGCACTCATGTCAGATCCCTGAGCCAGGCCCTGACGGCAGCGGGGTCGCGGAACCACGCCAAGGCGCCCGGCAGCGTCTGCCCCACCGATAGCCCGCAGCCGCCAAGCGCCGCGGCCATGTCCAACCCCGCCTGGTCGATCGCGTGGTCGGTGACGAACACCGGCCGCCGTCCGGCGAACGGTGGCAGGCTCATAAGGAGCGACAGCGCGCTGCCCTTGTCGAAGCCGGCTTGCTTGATTTCATACACAAGTTCTCCCGCCATCAGTTCCAGCTTCGGGTCGGCGCCGTCGCCGGCAGCGAAGTGCAAGAAACGCTCAAGTGCCTCCTGAAGGTCCGTGGCGAGCGCCGGCGCCGCGCGATAATGCACCGCGACACTCGGCCCTTTGTCCTCCAGCAAAATGCCCGGAAACGCCGTCAGCCTCTGTTTCAGCGCGGCCACTAGTGCCGCCGGCAGCTTCGCCCGCGAGGTTGCCGGCACATCCGGGGCGGTGCGCAGTTCGGCGCCATGCAGCCCGATCGCGCGCAGACGCAGCGGCGCCATCAACCGATCCAGGTCCGCGACGGAGCGTCCGCTGACCAGCGCCAACGCGCCGCCCAGCCGCCGTTCCGCGTGCGCCAGCGCATCCGGCAAATCCAACGGCACGCGCACCTCGTCCGGCCGCGCCGCGAATTCGATCAGTGTGCCGTCGACGTCCAGGAACAGCGCCATCCTGTCCGCCGCCCAATCAGCCGGGTTAAGGTCCATCGATCTCCCAAGGCAGCAGAACGCAGGGCAGCCGCCTGTGTTCCTAGGCCGCCTGGCGCCGGCAAAACAGGGCATGGATCAAGCCGGGCCGGGCGATCGCCCTTCAAAATCCTGGGCGCGCACTGTCCGCGCGACAGGCACAATGAACAAAAGTTTTTGCTTCTTTTTTCAAAAAGAAGCGCTTTTTTCTTGTTCTTTTTTGAAAAAAGAACCAAAAAAAACTTTGATTCATTTGGCATTCAGTCCCACGCGAAACGTCCGACTCAACTTCCATGCCAAGCGCATTTCAAATGCGAATCGCCTGTGCCGGGTTGCTATTCACAGGCGCGGCGCGCGGCCGCGTGCCACGTGGGTGAAAAGCGACACCAGGAACAGCACCAGGAACACGGCGAACAGAATTTGCGCGATCCCGGTAGCGCTGGAAGCGATTCCAGCGAAGCCCAGCGCGCCGGCAACGATCGCGACGACAAGAAAGATCAAGGCCCATTCAAGCATAGGCGCCACTCCAATGTTATAAATGCCAACCAGGCGGGCGGCTCAACTCACCGAGCGCAGGTCGCTACGCTATTTCTCGTCACCAATCCCTTTGTGCCGTATCCCGCCGATCGAGCGCGGGTGCCGGTAGAACGCCTGTGCGCAAGCAGGGTTCCAGGACCGCTGCGCTAAATCAGGCAGCTAAATCAACCGCGGCGGTGGAACCATCGCACCACGCCAGCGATTATGCCTTCCGCAACTTCATCGACCTGCCTGAACCAAACAGGAGAGTGTCGCCACGAGCGGCCGCGCACCGGAGACCATATCATGCGACCTCTGCATAGATTAGCCTGCCGGCAGGCTCTGTTTGTTTGCCTGCAGGCACTGCTGCTCGCCGGCTGCATCAGCCTCGGCAGCGCGCCGGCGGGAAGAACCACGGTTGTCGTTCCGCCATCCAATGGCACCGCGGTCGTCTGTTCGGATGGCAGGGCGGGTCCTTGCAACTAGCAAGACTGGCAAGGTGACTTCGTTTCATAATAACCAAGGAGTGTGTCATGCGGGGACTGGTCTTATGGTTGCTGGGACTTCCGATTCCGGTGATCATTCTGCTCTATCTGTTTCACGTGATCTGACAAGACAAGGGGCTCTGCCCCGGGGCAAACCCGCGAAGCAGATCCATTGGTTTCGCCATCAACTGAATTCGTAATCTGCGTAATCTGCGTAATCTGCGTAATCTGCGGTTCGCTTCTCTTTTTGCTTTGCCCGCGCGGGCCGTAATACGGCACCGCAGAAGGAAGAAGACTAACCGCAGATTGCGCAGATTACGCAGATTAAGGAACGCGAAGCCGTCTTCATGTTCCGGGATTCGTGATTGCCCTGTGAGCAGGGCGCCGGTCGCCTGATCCAATCAACACTAACCCAACATGCGCTGGCGGCGCGCAAGCAGCAGGCCTTACGCCTGCTTCCGTAAGGGGCGCGGCGTGGAAGGCGGCGCGCCCCATGGAAATGCCGCTTCTATCTGCCGCGGCCGGCTTCACGCGCCGCGTCGCGCGCACCGCCGACGGTGTTTTGCACCTTGCCGACAAGCTTGTCGGTCTTGCCCTCGGCCTCTGTCTTGGTATCGCCCGTTACATGGCCGACAGCTTGCTTGATCGAGCCCTTGACCTGCTTCAGCGCGCCGTCGATTCGATCCTTATCCATTGTCGTTCTCCTAGCTGACATTCCACCTTTGCACCGGACCGCGAAGCGGTGGGCAGTGCCGCATTATAACGCCCCGTCACGCCGCATGGTTCCTGAACGAGGGCGCGCGAACCGCAACACGAAAAGGGCAACCAGCAAGAACAAAAGCTGCAAGAAGGAGAACACGAATCACGGAATTCCAGGGTTGGCTTTGCCAAAAATGGGGCTCCGCCCCCCCTCGAGGTCTTGCTCGGACCGATGGCGCCGCGCCCGCGAGCCGACGTCGGCGTGCCGCCGATGGTGTTATCCTCGCATCACCGCCGCGCCGCCGGTCATTCGCGCAGCGGAAACGCCAGCGTCCATTCGACGCCGGCGGGATTGTAAAGCAGCGACACCGTGCCGCCGACGGAGCGCGCAACCGCGCGTTCGATCACCACCTGCCCGAAGCCGCGGCGGCTGGGCGGCAGCACCGGCGGGCCACCTGATTCGCGCCAGCAGATGCGGCATGAGGGCGCGCCCTGCGCGTCGCGTTCCACCTGCCAATGCACGCGCACCCGGCCGACCGGCACCGATAGCGCGCCGAATTTGGCGGCATTGGTGGCAAGCTCATGCAGGGCCATGCCGATATTCTGCGTCGCGTCCGGCGGCACGCGCAGAACCGGACCGGCTATGTCGATTTGTGAGTCCTGCCTGTCGGTATAATGGGCCAACTGGGAGCGCACGAGTTCCTCCATCGTGGCGCCCCGCCATCCGTCCTTGATCAGCAAATCATAGGCACCGGCCAGCGCATCCAGACGCGCGGCGAAGCGCCCGGTAAAATCCTCGACCGAGGCGGCATGGGAGGCGGTCTGGCGCATCACCGCCTGAATGACCGCCAACAGGTTTTTCGACCGGTGCGTCAGTTCGCGCATCAGCAGGCGAATGTGCGATTCGAAATGTTTGCGCTCAGAAATATCGACCATCGCGCCGATCAGGCCGCTCACCGCTCCGTCGGCCGCAAGCGTGGCCACCAGCGTGACGTCCTGCCACACTGTTTCGGGCGGAAAGTCGATCCGAATTTCGGCCCGCGCCGGCTCGCCAGTGCTGATCACACCGCGCTTTAGCCGGTGCAGTTGGGCGGCCGCCTCGGGCGGCAGGAAGTCGGCATCGCTACGGCCAACGATCCGTTCCGGAGGTAGATCGCGGAACGACTGGCTAATCCAGCTATAGGCCAGATCGCGGTCCTGGCTGAACACGGTCACGTGCGACGAATCGAGCGCAAGCTGGAATCGCTGGTTGGCCTCATGCAGCGCCCTGGTGCGCCGCGCGACGCGCGCTTCCAGGGACGCGATCAGGCGGTCGAGCTGCGTTTCCCGCTTCTGCACCAGCCGCAGATGGCGGCGTACCTCGCGCGCCGCCAGCGCGGCCATTAGGATCGCGCCGGCCGCCGCCAAACCGATGGCCGCCATCAGCAGGGAAATCGACTGCGCGCGCCGCAGCATCGCTTCGTGCCGGGCCTCACCGACATTTTTCTGCAGCGATCCAATCAGGCCCTCGATCTGCTCGGTCAGTTGCCGCCCGAGGTCGGTGTTGACCAGCGCGTGCGCGGCCTCGGGCTGATCGGTGCTGGCCAACTCAATGGTGCGGCGCATTTCCTCCAGCTTGCGCTGCATGGCGTTGCGTATCGCGCACGCAATGCCGAACCGTGCGGCATTTCCGGCGACAAGGCCGTCCAGCCGGTTCATCGTTGCGTTGATCGGCGGTACCGCGGCGACGAACGGTGCCAGGTAGGCCATACGCCCGGTGACCAGAAAGCCGCGTTGGCTGGCTTCGGCGACAAGCAACTTATCCTGCAGGTCGCTCGCGGCAACCTCGATCATTTCTTCGTGCGCGGCCGCGGCGGCCTCGTGCTGGCTGCTGATGCCCAGATAGGCGGCAGCGGAACAAATGCTCAAAAGCAGCATGAGGGTGACGGCAATCGGCAGGAACGTGCGCTGCCGCAAGCGCGGGTCCGCGGCGCGAAACAAGCCGGCCCCGTTGTCTGGTTGGGGTGGTTCGCCCGGCTCCGGGTCCGGTGGGCTCATCGTGGCGGCGACGCCGCGCCATGCCGTGGTTCAGGGAACCAAGGCCGCGCAATGGACGGCAACCAAATTCCCGGCAGCGCGTCTTGCGGTCGGTCGTGTCGGCTCGCACCTGAACAACGCCGTTCCCGTTGGACGCTGCGCAGCGCCGACACGACCGGCAAGCTCGGTGCCCCGCGCCAGCGGCCCGCCGGCTGGTCCCCCCGGGCGGCGGGCCGCACACGGCAGCGCCCCCAGGGCAATCGACTTTGGAATTTTCTCGAAATCACAATCGAGTCCGTCGCATCGCCCCGGAGTGAACGCTAAAATGAACAAAAGTTTTTTGGTTCTTTTTTTCAAGAAAGAACAAGAACTTCCCTTTGAAGAAAAGCAGTAAACACTTTTGCCAATTATTCCATGTTCCATGACATCGGGCGGCGTCTCAGCCGACCGCTGCCAAAGGCCGGCGTAGCGCGGCGCGCCGGTCGAAGAACAGCGCCTGACTGATGATCGCCTTTAGCACCGCCGTGCGGAACGGTTTTGTGATCAGGAAAGTCGGCTCGGGCCGCTCGCCCGTCAGCAGCTGCTCAGGATAGGCGGTGATGAAAATCACCGGCACGTTGCGTTCGCCCAGGATGTCGTTCACCGCATCCAGGCCGGAACTGCCGTCGGCAAGACGGATATCGGCGAGCACCAGGCCGGGCTCCCGCCTGGCGATCGCGGCCACCGCCTCGCGGCGGGTGCGCGCCACCTCGATGACCTTGTGGCCCAGATCGCTGACAAGTGCTTCCAGATCGACGGCAATGATCGGCTCGTCCTCGATGATCAACACGCTGGTGCTGATCATGGCGGCGATTTCCCGCCCGGCACGGTCTTGCAGCGCAGCCGCTTCCGCCTGATCGACACCCATGATGAAGGCGATGTCAGCGGTCGAAAAGCCTTCCAGCGCATGCAGCAGGAAGGCAACGCGCGACCGTGGCGTCATGCGCTCCAGCGAGCGATCCGCGGCACGGGCGATGCCCTCCGGGTGCGGGTCGTTGGGCAGCGCGCGGTTCAGCGGCACTGTTTCCCAAACGCGCAGCAGGGTGGTGAAAAGGCCACGGCGTGCGTCCTCGCCGTTAAAACGCTGGCCGGTCTCGGCCATGGTTTCCAGCGTTGCCAGGACGTAGGCGTCGCCGCCTTCCTGGCTGCCGGTCAGCGCGCGGGCAAAGCGGCGGACGGGGGGCAGGGAATCTGCGATGGCAACTGAATGCGTCATGGAGTGCTCCCGTTAAAATGGATTGCACCGGGGAAGCGGGCCCGGCCCAACTGCGTCAGCAATGCACCATGGCGAAAAAAGTTCCAGCCAAGTGGGAACCTTGGTGCGAGCGCGGTGTTACCGTCCCGCTGGCCGCGGGGGCGGCTTCCGGGCGCCTGTCCGCACGTGCCTGGTAAGCGCAAAGCCGTGCCAGGATGGTGGACCGGAACGCGGCGCAGGCGGCTGCGTTACCAACCTAGGGTGTGGGCAAGACGTGTCGGCCGAGAAAGACAAAACGGGTCATACAATGGTACAAGCATCGTGACGCGCCCCGCGGACCAGCCGGGGGTTCCGCCCCAGACGCTCGGTCTGGACGTGCAGGCCCATCTCGGCCGCCAGTTGCGCGCCGTGTTCGACGATTTGGCACGGCAGCCGGTACCCGATCGCTTCGTTCAGCTGCTCGATGCGCTGGAGCGCAAAACCCTGCCCGACAGCCCGGCGCCGGCCACGCCAACCGATGCACGCACGGCGAAAACAGGTGACGCGTGACCGCAGCGCCGTCCGAGGCCGCCAACGCGGCCGCCAAGGCCCAACTGCTGGCAGCCCTGCCGCGGCTGCGCGCCTTCGCATTGTCGTTTTGCGGCCATCCCGACCAGGCGGACGATCTGGTGCAGGAAACGCTCGTCAAAGCCTGGGCCAATCTCGGATCGTTCGAGCCGGGCAGCAACATGCCGGGATGGCTCTATACGATCCTGCGCAACGAATTCTATTCGCGCCTGCGCAAACGGCGCCACGAGGTCGATGATCCGGACGGAATGATCGCGGCGCGCGTGGCGACAGCGCCGGCGCAGGAGGCGCATCTTCACTTTCAGGATTTTCGGCGCGCGCTGTTCCGCCTGCCGCCGGACCAGCGCGAGGCGCTGATGCTTGTCGGCGCGAACGGCATTTCGTACGAGGAGGCCGCGGCGCTGTGCAATTGCGCCGTGGGCACGATGAAAAGCCGGGTAAACCGCGCACGCAACCGGCTGGCGGAAATGCTGTCGATGCAGGGGCCTGGGCATTTCCAGGCGGATCGTGCGTGGGCGACTGTGCCGGCGGTTGGTTCGGTTGCGGGAACGGCTGCGGTTTAGGGCTGGGGAACGACAAGAAAGGCCAGGGCTCTGCCCTGGACCCGCTGGGGCCGTCGTGCGCAGCACGCCAAGGCGTGACGGCCCCAGACCCCATTAAGCGCTGCGCGGCTTTTCCCTGCTTTCTTGGCGAAGCCTGTAAGCCACACAGAAATTTCTGGCTTCGCCGTTTCCCCCGACGATTCTTTATGAATGGGGTCTGCGGCCGTCACGCCTTGGCGTGCTGCGCACGACGGCCCCAGCGGGTCCAGGGCAGAGCCCTGGCCTTCCTTACGCTGCCTTCGCCTGGGTTACCACGCGGGAGAGGTTGCCGAGGACCTCCCTGGCCAGCCTTACGCGCTCGGGAACCGACAGGTCGGCGACCAAGGCCAGTTTATGGTCGGGGCGGAGTTTTATGCGGCCCTTCGTACTCCCCAACCACGCCGCCAACCCGGCGGGGTTAGCGAATTTGTTCCCGCGAAACGCAAAAGTCATGCCCTTGGGCCCGGCGTCCAGTTTCTCCACATTGGCCTCGCGGCAGGCGCGTTTCAAACTTACTATTTGCAACAAATTCTCCACCTCGGAGGGAAGCTTTCCAAAGCGGTCCACCAATTCCGCGGCCATCGCCTCGGTTTCGGCGTCATTCTCCAACCCGCCGATGCGGCGGTATAAGCCCAACCGCACCGGCAGGTCGCGGACGTAGGTTTCGGGGATCAGCACGGGGAGGCCCAAATTGATGTTGGGGGTCCAGTCGCGGTCTTCGGTGCGGCGGCGGCCGGTGGCGGCGCGCAGGTCGGCGACCGCGTCCTCCAGCATTTGCTGGTAGAGCTCGATGCCGACTTCGCGGATGTGGCCGGATTGTTCGTCGCCCAGAAGGTTGCCGGCGCCGCGGATGTCGAGGTCGTGGCT
>Ga0181531_10001934_pt1 | contig 13017 bp, 11 predicted proteins | sample PEATcosm2014_Bin_38_FD_119743 | JGI IMG/M metagenome (GOLD analysis project Ga0181531, IMG submission 119743) | Peatland microbial communities from MTU Mesocosm Facility, Houghton, MI, USA - PEATcosm2014_Bin11_10_metaG | ecosystem: Environmental > Terrestrial > Soil > Wetlands > Peat | place... | reverse complement strand
TTGATCGGCGGGGGCCAAGCGGTTAGATAGACGGCGCCTCGGATGTCCCCATCGTCTAGAGGCCCAGGACGGGGCCCTCTCACGGCCCAAACCGGGGTTCGAATCCCCGTGGGGACGCCAATTCAATCGCCGGGCCGCGCTTGGCGGGGAAAATTCTTCTCCGGCTCTTCCCGGTGGTTCCGGCAAAACTATAAAAATTCCTGCTCCAATGTCTTCCCGATGAGATCAAGATTGGCGATGACATCGTTGCCGTGCTGATAACCGACATCAGAAGAATAATACGGAAAAATCGAATAATAACGTTGTTTCAGTTGCTTGGCGATAAACAGAGAATAACGATATTCGTGCCGAAGCGGCGAGAAGAGTTCCATGATGAGGGAACGCTCGGGCATGAAAATAGAGTTGTGCATCCCCGAACCCGTTGCGCCAATCACTGCGGTGCATTCTGAAAAATAGGATATCTGCGCGGCAATCGAATGATCCTGAGGAAAGTATTCGTGGAAATCGAACTTCGCGATCAGCTGCTTGAATTCCGGCTCGTTGAGGATATGGCGGGAGAGATCCGGACGGTTGCGCGAGATATAGGCGCGGCGCCCCGCCTTACCAACCTTGACGCTGCGCAACATCGCATTGCGGATCGTAATAAATAATTCGGGATGCTTCTCGAAGAGATACGCTGAATAAAACCAAGGCATGACGAAAAGATTGGCAACTTTCCAAAGCTGGTCGGTGTGAACGATGATCCGTTCGGGCGCGACGCCGATGAGCAGCAGTATCTCCCGTGCAAATTGCTGAGGCGGAACCAGATAGGCACCCGCGAAGCCGGTCTTCTCGGCAAGGACGACCTTCGGCACGTGCTGAAAAACCCAATCTCCATAGGCGCCGTAGGCGGTATAGAGACACATTGCGCGGTCCAGAACTGAAACGCGCGCAGCTCGCAGATCATTGCGCAGGAAGCGTTTGACGAACCCATGCGCATGTTCGTGTCCAGAATCACTGCCGATTTCCCTGACCGTCTCTTCGACAATTTCAAATGGCGGCGTCAGCCGGCGGCATGCGACCGGCGGAATGCCGCCAACATAAGCGTCGCGCAAAAGGTAAAGCGGCAAATCAGAATAAGCCGTGGGCAGCGTTTCACCGGACGACGCCGCCTTGATGGTCGAAACCAGCCCCCAATTAACAAGCTGCTGCGCCCGTTGACGGCGGAACCAGTCAGCAGGATGAATCACTTGAACGAGCACTCCTCTGCAAGCTCAATACCGCGCACGCCACCCAATTAAACGCTGAAATCATGAGCTCGCTCCGCTTCTATTCGGGCTCGGCGCAATAACGAACCTCTCATCGGCGCGCGCACTATACACAACAGCACATCAGAACAAAGGCCGCTAATGACTTACATTTCCCATATTGATATAATTTGAACCAAGAAGTAAATCATGCTTGCCAATGAACCTGCGATCACATTTGGCAATTGTGGCTATAAGAAAAGGATGCCGATCCACACTAGGGAGTTTGGCCTCCTGCACTGCAAGGGCATGATTTTCTAGAGTTCACGTTCGGGGGCTTTCATAATGCAAGTTCTCAGTTCCCACTTTCGCGACGTCAAGTTGCTGCGTCCCGAACGGCATATTGACAACCGCGGTTTCTTTTCTGAGACATACAACAAACAGGCCTTTGCGAGAGTGGGAATTCATAACGAGTTCCTGCAGGATAATCACTCGCTATCGCGCGGCAAAGGCGTCGTCAGGGGCCTCCACTTTCAAATTCCCCCCCATGCGCAAGCCAAGCTGCTTAAGGTGTTAAGAGGCGCTATTTTTGACGTCGTCGTGGATATTCGCATCGGGTCACCGACTTTCGGACAACACATCGCCACGGTGCTAAGCTCGGAGGATTGGAATCAGATTTTCATTCCGGCCGGGTTTGCACATGGATTTTGCACGCTGCAGGCGGAGACGGAAATTCTCTACAAGGTCGACCACTACTACGCGCCGGCCCATGATCGTGGAATTCGCTGGAATGATCCGGCGCTAGGAATCGCCTGGCCTATTGCCGAACTTGAAGCGGAACTTTCCGAGAAAGATCGCAAACTCCCCATGCTCTCGGAGCTTCCCCCAGCGTTCACATACGCAAAATCCCGTGAGGAAACGCCGGTACTTGATATGGCCAAGGGCGAATAGGGTAGAATCCATTTTCTCGACCGGCCTTCAAATCGGACGAAGATCCGAGGCGTCTTCGAAGATGGGAGCCCAGAGCGCTGAATCATGAAGGTTTTGGTCATCGGCCGCAGTGGCCAGCTGGCGCGGGAATTGCGGCGTTGTACGTGGCCCGACGACATGCATCTTCATATTGTCGGCAGGCCGGAGGTCGACGTGACCAACCGCATCACTTTAACAGTTGCGATTGCCACGATTCAGCCCGACATCATCGTCAACGCATCCGCCTATAATGCCGTTGATCGCGCCGAGAGCGAGGGTGATTCGGCGTTCGCGGTCAATCAAGCCGGCGTCCGCAACCTCGCACTCGAGGCGCTACATCATGGTATTCCACTGATCCACGTCTCGACGGATTACGTCTTCGATGGTCGAAGCACGCGACCTTGGAAAGAAGATGACAAGCCCAATCCCCTCAGTACTTATGGGCGCTCGAAACTCGCCGGCGAACGGGAGATTCAAACAATCCTGCCAATGCACGTCATCCTGCGCACATCATGGCTCTTTGCGGCGCACGGTCAGAATTTCGTTCGTACCATGCTCCGGCTGGGAGCCGAGCGTGACAGCCTGAGCATTGTCGATGATCAGATCGGCTGCCCAACGGCCGCGGCGGACCTTGCCGATACGATCTCCCGCATCGCGGGCTCCTTGATCTCTGAGAGAGCCCGGTTTGGCGTCTATCACTACGCTGGTGCCGGCGCCGTCAGCTGGTTTGAATTCGCGAATCGTATCTTTGCCGAAAGCCGCGATATCCTACCGAAATCGCCATCCCTTCGCGCCATCACCACGGCCGCGTTCGGCGCCCCCGCGGCGCGACCAAGCTATTCGGTCCTGGACTGCCGCAAGATCGAGCACACCTTCGGCATCGCGACCAAGCCCTGGACATCCGCGCTCGAAGAGGTCTTGCGCGAGATCAGATCGGAGACTCCGGATCTTCCCGGATCCCGCGGAACAGGCCGGCCGTAATGACATCCTTTGAGCGCGGAAATAGCGAGGACCGTGCGGAGCCTTGGGGAAAGCGAAGATCTGTTTCTCCATCGGATGACAAGAAGGCTATGCCTCTATGAAAGTGAATGAAAAAAAGCGAACTTTTTTACGGCAATAATCTCGTATGAAGAGATAGGAATCTCAATTGACCATCAGAAAGCTCGCATCGCGCATGTGGCGCGCAGGCCGGCGCCATTTCGCGCCGCCTGTCAGATTAAAGTGGGAAGTCACTCCAGAAGAGAAAGAGGTCTTTGCCAATCAGGCGCGGGGCGATCTTGCGAAACTCTTCTTCCGGCATCACGGCAGAAATGTATACAAGTGGATGCATTATCTGGAAATCTATGAAAGACACTTTGCGCAGTTTCTCAATACACCGGTCAAGATGCTCGAAATCGGCGTCTTCAAAGGCGGATCGCTGGAAATGTGGCGGGAGTATTTCGGCGATGACGCGACAATCTTCGGCATCGACATCGATCCCGACTGCGCCAATCGCGTCAGGCCCCCCAACCAAGTACGAATTGGGTCGCAAGATGATCCGGGATTTCTCCGATCCGTAATATCGGAAATGGGCGCCCCCGACATCATACTGGATGACGGTTCTCACATCGGACGGCATCAGCGCACAAGCTTCGATACTTTGTTCCCCATGTTAAAGTATGGCGGTGTCTATGTTATTGAAGACCTGCACACATCGTACTGGAAGAAATGGTTTAAGGGCGGCTATCGCCGAAGCGGGACCGCCGTGGCGCATATCAAGGAAATGATCGACGATTTACACGCTTGGTATCACAACCATCCCACCACGACCCCCGCAAAGGACGAAATAGGAGCGATCCACATTTACGATTCGATTGTCGTCATCGAAAAGCGCCAAAAGCATCAACCCGTGCATATCAGATTCGGATCTGAGCCTTGAAGTTCCCGGCGCCGTCGAAAGCGCAGATGGGGCTGTCCGGTGCCGACACGACCGGCTGTTTTCTATCCGGGGATTTGAGAGAGTTGTCGTCGCCGTTTAGGGGCCTGAACGGGTCTCTCACGTCGCGGCACGAACGAAGCGGCTACACCCGGCGCCACACCCGGTTGAAGAACCTTGGATTGATTGGATCGATACGATCCATAACCATCTTCCAGCTTTCGCCAAGCGCGTAATCATCGGGCTTCATCCGGGTGCCGTCGCTCGGATTTGTCCAGTCCATCCATTGTTTGATAAAAATATGTCCCCGTGAAGATCGCTGGAACAGATCGAGAAAGAGGGCGACTTGTTCGGGGCGCATTTCCGGCAATGTGCTGATCGTAATCATCACGTCGAAATAGCCCTGGGGAAATTGTTGAAGCTGATTAGCGGTCAGAAAGGCTATATCAGCAGCTTCAATCTCATCCTGCACATCTTTGAATCTGCCGAAGGGACGGAATTTGAACAACTTTTTCCCCGGCAGAACGCGACTGAGATACCAATGTGAGACATAGAGCGCCGGGGGGATGTCGAATATGAAATATGTCCCCTGCTGCGTGGCCGAGAACACATACGCAAGGCGGCCATATCCTGCCCCAAGTTCAGCAATGCGCGGACGCCGGCCCACCTCTTTCAACAGCGGCAATACGGTATTGCATTCCATGACCGAATTTGCGAGGTCTTGCGAGATCAACTTGCCTTTGCGCCAGATCCGTACCGGATTGCCAATCTCGGGCTCGGCAAGCGTGACTGCCAGTCCACCGGTATCGGCGCGGAGCATTTTCTCCCAGATGAAGGAAACAAACAGCCGGTAGATCAGACGGCGGCGCAAAGTGAACTTTTCCGGCCGCTTAAGATAGAACGCGTCCAGCGTCACAAAGTGTTCCATCCGTGTCAGCAACGGTGCGAGCGTGGGATTGGCAAGCCAGTCCGCGAAGGACGTGCGAAACATTACGTCCTTCGAATGGATCGTACAAAAATTGTAGTAGTTTTGGGAAAGCGAGCGTTTGAAGTTCTCGATTCCGTCGGCATCAAGCATCGACAAGTTCTTTGCATTGATGTCCCGCCAGAAGAGGGAGGGGAGATATTTTGGATCGTGCTCCAACTCGTCCATCATTCTTGCAGTCACGCCGGCGAAATCTTCATTCATTCTCTGATCCCCTGTAAGAGCCCTGGGTATCCGGACCGCGACCGCGCGACCGTCAGCGGCGCAACTGCCATGGAACGGCGTTAGGGCGAATCGCATCTGGAAACGATGTTTCAGCGATGTCCGTGCCATGTCCGGTTTGGCATGAAGCATCAAGGCTGATCAACGCCGTGGTTTCGCCGATCGCCGACACGCTATGTCACTGAGTAATGCCTGGAAAACAATACGTCTTTTTGCGCGATGGATGGCAGCTTGAGCGGAAACGGCGCGATCACGCCGCCGAAATGCATGTAGGATCGCGCGTCGTAGGTATTGGGCAACTCGAAAGCCGAATAACCCGCCGCGGCGAACCGCTCGACCAGCCGCTGCAATCTCGCGGATTGGCTTGCATTCTCGGCGAAGGCCAGTTCGGCGATGATTTCCATCTCCGGCGGGTAGTTGGCGATGCGGCCGAGCAGCCGCTCGAGGATCGGCGCTTCCGCTCCCTCGACATCGATCTTGATCAGGCGCAGCCGCGAGATCTCGTCCGGCCGGAGAATCTCCTCCAGTGGCAAGGCATCGACCTCGTCGGTGGCTTTGAACCCGTGCTCCGCCAGTGTGGTCGTCATGCCCGAGTTCCAGGACGGTCCGCGATACAAGGCAACCCTGCCCGCTTGTGCCGCCACCGCCGCCTCAACGGCGCGCACGTTGCGCGCGCCGTTGAGGGCCAGGTTCTCGCGCAAGATGGAGAAGATCGGCGGCGACGGCTCCACGGCGATCACGACGCCGCGTGGCCCCACCACGTGGGATGCGAGCAGGCTGTAATAGCCGATATTGGCGCCGATATCGCAGAACGCATCCCCCGGCCGTAGACGATCCGCGATGAAGGCGGAGATGTGAGGCTCCCAGATGCCGAAATGATAGATAAAGCCGGCGGTGAAATCCTCGATATCGCAGAGCATGACCCCGCCGAAGTAGGTTCGAGCCAGCCGGCGCCGGCCAGAAAACGCCTTGACCAGCTTGCCATAGCGCCGGAATTTAAGATTGGTCGAGCCGGGCAGGAATCGCAGGGCTCGGATCGGCCAGCGCGGACGAAATGGAATCGCTGGATTCATGTGACGGCCTTTCGTTTTCTAGCATAGGCCCAGACATTGACCGGGAAATTGGGCTCGTTGCGCAGGTCGCGGCCCCAGCCGAAGGCGGCCCAATGCTTGAAGTTCGCGACCACCGCCTTGCGGTTGCCCCAGGCATGAATCTCGGCATCGAAGCCCGCATCCTCGAGAAAATCGCGCAGACCATCCGGCGTCCAGCGCGTGTAATCGCTGGGATAGGCGTGAATGCGGATGAGGAACGGGGTCGCCAGCATGAAGACGCCGTCGTCCTTGAGCATGGTGCGTACGTTGAGCGCCGCGCGCGCAGGGTCGCGCAAATGCTCGAAGACCTGATCGGCGATGATGACGTCAAATTGGCGCGGCAGCGTTTGCTTGGTGACGTCGAAATCGGGAAACTGCACGGCGGTATAGGAGCGGTAGCCCGCATCGCGCCAGATCGTGGCGTCGGCCGGAGAAATTTCGAGCACGTCGAGTTGTCCGACCGGCAACGCGCCCAGAAAAGCCCGCCACGAATCGACCTGCGTTTTCCTGACCCAATGGGTTTCCTGGTACCCCATGGCGCCGCGCAGCCGCCGGAAAAAATCCTGCCCCGCCTCCCAGGTTTCCGGCGAAACCCGCCGCTTGATCATTTTCAGGAGGATGAACATCGCGCCTAGGAAAACTCCCGCTCCAGAATCACCTCGATGAGATCGAGATTGGCTACCACATCGTCGCCATGAGCATAACCGGCATGAGTATAAGGCAGGACGGGATGAAAGCGGTGCCTCAGCAGCCTGGCCTCCACCAGCGACCCTCCGGATTCCTGGCGCATCGGCGGATAGAGCGGAACCACCAGCGAGCGTTCCGGCATGTAGAGCGTGTTGGCGAATCCGGCACCGTGCGAGCCGATAGCCGCCTCGCAGCCGGTGAAAAACTCGACCTGCTCGGCAATGCTGTGATCCTCGCAGAAATATTCGCGGAAACCAAATTTTCCGATCAAGCCCTTGAATTCCGTTTCATTGACGATCTGCCGCGGCACATTCGGGCGGTTGCGCGAAATATAGACGCGGTCGCGCGCCTTTCGCGGCGTCACCTTGCGCAACATCGCCGTGCGCACCCGTCCCAAGACCTCGGGATAGTGCAGCAACCGCCCGCCCGCGACATGCGGCGCGACATAGAGCCGCGCGACCTTCCAGAGCTGGCCGGCATGGACCACGATGCGCTCCGGCGCCACGCCGATTTGCATCAGCGTCTCGCGCGCGTAGGATTGCGGCGGCACGATATAGACGCCGGTGAAGCCTATCTCCTCGGCGAGCACCGCTTGCACCAACGCCTCGTGCATCCAATGCCAGAAGCTGTCGTAGATATGCGGCTGCGGGCCGAGGCAGATGGCGCTGTCGAGCGCCCGCGCGCGCGCCGGCTGCAGATCCTCACGCAGAAACCGTTTGACCATGCCGTGCTGGCCGGGATAGCCGACGGATTCTTCGATGATGTCGAAGGGCGGGTCGAGCGCGCGGGTGAACACAGCCGGCCGGCCGGCGACATAGACCCCGGGAACAACGTGAAACGGGCTTTCGGGGTGGGCGGTCTCGATCGCGTCTCCGAAAGAGGCGGCGGCAACGATGCGCGCCCGTCCCCAATTGACCAGTTGCTGTGCGCGTTGGCGGCGCAGCCAATCGGGCAAATGTCTCATTCCAGCCGCCGTTCCGAGCCACCCATATCGACGCTCACCGCCCCCGGCAGGATACCCGCGCCATAGCGGCGCTTTATAGGGGAAAGAAACCTATTTCCACAACCGCCGCCGCGCATGAGAGCCGGCCCGGACCAAAAAACGGCGCAGCTAGGTTGAGGGGCATGCGGGAAAGTGCTAAGGCTCAGCCTCGCGAAAAATCATCACGGCGTCGAAAAAGCGATTAAATGGACGACAAGGGTTTTTCAAACGCCGCGCCGGGCAACGCCGAGGCCGACAAGCTGCACCGGCGCATTCAGACACGCGAGGCGCGCATCGGCGTCGTCGGATTGGGTTATGTCGGACTGCCGCTGGTCAGAGCCATCGTCAAGAGCGGCTTTTCCGTCGTCGGCTTTGACATCGACCCCAAGAAGGTCGAGATGCTGAATGCCGGGCGCTCCTACATCCACCACATCCCCTCAGCGATGATCGCCGAACTGGTCGAGGCCAAGCGTTTCCGCGCCACGGCCAATTTCTCCGACATCGAGGCGGTCGACGCCGTGCTGATCTGCGTGCCGACGCCGTTGACGCGCCAGCGCGAGCCGGACCTGACCTATGTCGTCGGCACCACCGAGGCGGTCGCCCCATACCTTAGGCCCGGTCAGCTGATCGTGCTGGAATCAACGACATATCCGGGCACCACCCGCGACGTGATGAAGCCCATTCTCGAAAAAGGCGGACTCAAGTCGGGCGTCGATTTCTTCCTGGCCTATTCGCCCGAACGCGAGGACCCCGGCAACGCCGAATACGACGCGGCGCGCATACCCAAGGTGGTAGGCGGCGACGGACCCGCCGCGTTGTCGCTGACCCGCGCGCTGTACGACCGATTCGTCGCCGGCACCGTGCCGGTATCGAGCGCCGAGACCGCCGAGGCGGTGAAGCTCACCGAAAACATCTTCCGCGCGGTCAACATCGCCCTGGTCAACGAATTAAAGCTGGTCTTCGAAGCCATGGGCATCGACGTGTGGGAGGTGATCGAGGCGGCCAAGACCAAGCCCTTCGGCTACATGCCGTTTTATCCCGGGCCGGGCCTGGGCGGCCATTGCATACCCATCGACCCGTTCTACCTGACCTGGAAGGCGCGGGAACACGGCATCACCACCCGTTTCATCGAATTGGCGGGTGAAGTCAACACGTCGATGCCCCGCCACGTGGTCGAGAAACTAGCCCAGGCCTTGAGCGACCGGCAGGCGAAGAGCCTCAAGGGCGCGCGCATTCTGCTGATCGGCCTAGCCTACAAGAAGAACATCGACGATACGCGCGAAAGCCCGAGCCTCAAGCTCATGGAGCTGTTGGAGGCGCGCGGCGCCGAGGTTTCCTATCACGACCCGCTGGTCCCGGAGATTCTGTCGCTGCGCGAGCATCCGGAATTCGTCGGACGGCGCTCCGTGCCGCTCGATGCGGCGGGGCTCAAGAGTCACGACGCGACCCTCATCTGCACCGATCATGACGGCATCGATTACCGCCTGATCGCCGCCGCTTCGCCGCTGGTGGTCGACACCCGCAACGCCTGCGCCCGCGCCGGCTTGCACGCCGCCAACATCATCAAGGCGTGATGAACCTTAAAGGCGGATCGCAATCGGCAGTCATGATCCGGATACCATGTTGAACCCCGCGATTGTTACGCCCGAGGCTTGTCCATGAGCCAGTCTCGCAAGATCATGGTGCTGACCGGGAAACGCGGCGGCTTCGGCGCGATGAAGCCGATGCTTCGCCTGTTGCGCGACGACCCGGCCTTCGAATTGCAACTCGTCGTTACCGATCAGCATGTAAGTGTACGTTTCGGCCGCACCGTCCAGGAGATCGAGACGGAATTCCCGGTTGCCGCCGCCGTCGACATGGACCAGAAGGATGACAAGCCGGAAAGCCGCGCGCGCGCCTTGGGCATCTGCCTGCAGGGGATGGCCGACACGCTGGCGCGCCTCAAGCCGGATTTGTGCGTGCTCTATGGCGACCGTGGCGAGGTGCTGGCCGCGGCGACCGCGGCGACCGCGCTCAACATACCGATCGCGCATATACAGGGCGGCGACATATCGGGTTCGCAGGACGAGATCATACGCCACGCCGTAACGAAACTATCCCATCTGCACTTTCCCTCGACCGAGGAAAGCGCCGGGCGGATACGCCGCATGGGCGAGGAGGATTGGCGCATCCGCGTGGTTGGCGACAATCACATCGACCTGATCGTAGCCGGCGAATACGCGCAGCCGGCCGAGGTCATGCGCGAACTCGGGCTTGATCTCGCGCGCCCCATCATCGTCGTGTTGCAGCATTCCGAAACCACAGCGCCCGGCGAATCCCATGCGCAGATGACCGAGACGCTCGAAGCTGTGCGCGCCACCGAACATCAGGCGGTCGCGATCCATCCCTGCTCGGATGCCGGCTATGAGGGCGTGTTGAGGGCGATCGGCGAGCTGGCCAAGCCGCCGCAATTCCGCGTGCGGATCAATCTTGAGGCGCCGATGTTCTGGGGCCTGCTGGCGGTGGCGCGGGTGCTGGCGGGCAACAGCTCGGCGGGGTTGATCGAAACGCCGAGCTTCCACCTTCCCGCGGTCGATATCGGCCGGCGTCAGCAAGGTCGCCTTCACGCCGAGAACGTGATCCATGTCGAACACGACCGCGCCGCCATCGGCGCCGCCATCGACCGCGCCTTGAGCGACTCTTTCCGCGCCGTCGCCGCCCGATGCCGCCAGCCCTTTGGCGATGGCCATGCCGGGCAACGCATCGTCGAGACGCTCCGCGAAGTTCCGCTCGACCGGCGGCTGCTGCTCAAGCGTATGGCGTATTAGGCTTTTTCCGACTAATCTGCGGATAGCACACGGATATCTAAGAGATTTCGGATGACCGCTCTGGGATCAAAAAACCCTTTCGCGCCGGGGCAGGCCGCCAACCTCAGGATATGGCTGGCTGATTTGACGTATACGCAGCAAACCGTCGCCGCCGACGTGATGCCCAATGCGATCGGCGGCATCGCCACTTTTTCCGAAGCACAAGTCCCGCTGAAGACGCCGATACGGCTCTTCAAATATCCCGAACGGCTTGCCGCGGCGCTCGAAAAAGAGGGACCGCCCGACATCCTTGGATTCAGCAATTACATTTGGAACAGCAACCTGTCCTATGGCTTCGCCAAGGCGGTGAAACGGATCAATCCAAAAGCCGTCATCGTCTTTGGCGGTCCCAATTACCCCGTAAATCGGACCGAGCAAGAAATCTGGCTGCGGCGCTGGAAGGCGGTTGACTTCGCCATCATCAAGGAAGGCGAACTCGCCTTTACCCGCCTCGTCGAAGCCCTGATCGAGACGCAGGGCGACATCGAAGCGGTCAAACGCCGTGCATTGCCCTCGGTGCACGCGATTGCGTCCGACGGCACGGCCATCCTGACGAACGAGGTCGAGCGCATCCGGGAGCTGACTCAAATCCCCTCTCCCTACACCTCCGGCCGCATGGACGAGTTCTTCGACGGCGTGCTTCTGCCCATCATCCAGACCAATCGCGGCTGTCCCTTCGGCTGCACCTTCTGCGTCGAGGGCGTCAGGTATTACAACAAGGTCTATCGCAACGCGGAAGAGAAGGTTGGAGCCGAGCTCGACTATATCGGCCGCAAAATGCAAACGCTGCGCAGCAAAGGCGGGCGCAACGACTTGTTCATCGCCGACTCCAATTTCGGCATGTATGCCGAAGACCTTGATACCTGCCGCGCCCTGGCCCGCACCCGCGCCGAATATCAGTGGCCCGAATACATCAACGTCGCCACCGGCAAGAACAAGAAAGAGCGCGTTCTTGAAGCTTCGCGCATCATCGACGGCGCGTTGCGCCTATCGGGATCGGTGCAGAGCCTCGACCCCAAGGTGCTGGAAAACATCCAGCGCAACAACATTTCGGCGGACGGGCTGATGGATTTGGGTCTCAAGGCCGGCGAGATAGGGGCCAATACCTATAGCGAGGTCATTCTTGCCCTCCCCGGCGACAGCCTCAAAGCGCATTTTAACACCGTCCGCACCGTGATCGAAGCCGGCTTCACCAACATTTACCTGTTCCAACTCATGCTGTTACCCGGCACCGAGGTCGCGAGCGAGGAAAGCAAAGCGCGTTTCGGCATGACGACGCGCTACCGCGTGCTGCCGCGCTGTTACGGTTATTTCAATGTCTTGGGCGAAGAGCTGCGCACCGCCGAGATCGAGGAAATCTGCGTCGCCAACAACACTTTGTCTTTCGAAGACTATCTCGCCTGCCGGCGGATGCATCTGGTTGTGACGTTGTTCTACAACGACGGCATCTTCAGCACGTTGTTGAAGCTGATCCGGATGCTGAATCTGCCGGTCTTCCGCTGGCTGCAGATCATGCTGGAAACGGAAATACCATCCGGCCTCGACGAGTTGTTTGCCTCCTTCCTCAATGCCACCAGGGATGAATTATGGGAAAACAAGGCTGATCTCGAGGCCTTCGTCGCGCGCCCGGGCATCGCCGAAAAGCTGATCGCCGGCGAGCTCGGTAACAACCTGCTTTTTGTCCACAAGACCCTGGGGATCACCCGACATATCGGAGACCTGGCGCAATTTGCGCGTGCCGCATTGCTGCGTTGTCTCAAGGAGGCGGATAAGGCCGATGCCGAGACGATCACCTTTATCGACGACGCCCTCGCCTATCATTGCTGCCGGGCGCAGAACCTGTTCTTTGAGCGCGGCGTCGAGCCGACCGCCGCCTTGCGGTATGACATCCCCGCCTTCGAAGAGGCCTTGCGTCCAGACGGCTTGTCCGAGTTCCGCTTCGACGCGCCGCGTCCTTATCGTTTCCTGATGGATGAAAGTCAGAAGACCTTGATCGAGCGTTATCTGGTCATCTACGGCGATACGCCGGTTGGGATCGGCCGAATCCTGTCGAAAGTGTTCGTCCGCAAGCTGTTCCGTCATCCGGTGCCCGAC